>Ga0105092_10001149_pt1 | contig 14106 bp, 15 predicted proteins | sample PPLLak2March2015_FD_87021 | JGI IMG/M metagenome (GOLD analysis project Ga0105092, IMG submission 87021) | Freshwater sediment microbial communities from Prairie Pothole Lake near Jamestown, North Dakota, USA - PPLs Lake P7 Core (1) Depth... | ecosystem: Environmental > Aquatic > Freshwater >... | reverse complement strand
TCGCGAGTGCCCTTGGCCATCAGCACTACCACTCTTCCCGCCCTCGCCCTGCCGGTGCGGCCCTTGCGCTGGATGCTGCGAATCTCGGAGGGCACCGGCTCGTAAAAGAGAACCAGGTCCGTGGAGGGAATATCGATCCCCTCTTCGCCCACGGATGTGGCGATAAGGACATTGAACTCGCCCGCCCGGAATTTCTGCAAGATCTCCGCCTGCTTCTTCTGGCTCAAGCCCGCGTCCTCCTGGCGGCTGGACTGGCCCACGAATCGGACGGCCTTGATGGTCGAGTCGTTTTTCAGGTACTTGAGCAGAGACGAGGCCGTGTCCCGGTAGTTGGTGAAGACCATTATGCGTGAATCGGGCTTGGCCTCGATCTGCTCCATCAGAATCTTTCGGACGGCGGCAGGCTTCGGATGCTCGGCTTTCGTCTCCTCCAAAGCATTCATGGCCTGCCTGAACTTGGGGTCCTGCATAATGCGCCGGGATGCTTTGGAGCCGCTGCGAGAGAGCGCCTCGCCTTGCAGCCTCTGAAAATACATTCGCAGGGCATCCGGCCCTTGCGTCTCGGCCAGCTCGACCGCGTGCTGCAGTTTTAAGATCTCTGCCATCACCGAGATGCCTTTGAAGGTCGCAGCATCCGCTCGCGTCTTGGCTGAGGACATGAGGAGTGCCTGCAGCCCTAAAAGCTCCTTCTTGGAGGCGCGCGGATCAATCCTGGCCGGGCTGACGCCGAGCAGGTTCAGGTCGTCGATCTTGCTCTTCAAAACATCTTCGATCGCCGTCCGGATCGTGAGCAGTTCCTCCGGGACGACGACTTTCACCCATTCGATCTCTCGCTGGTGCACAAATGGGGCGACATCCGGATCGGATTCCGTTCTGGTCTGAATCTTCTTGATGCCGAGGTTGGTGCAGATCTCGGCGATCTTCTCGCTCTGGCTGCCGGGGCTGGCCGTAATGCCGAGCACCAGGGGATTTAATGCCTCCCTTGCATAGCGTTCCGCGATATAGACGTAGGCGTAATTTCCTGCGGCGCGGTGAGCCTCGTCGAAGATCACCAAAGATACGTCCTCAAGATCAATGCGGCGAGAGAGGAGATCGTTCTCGATCACCTGCGGCGTGGAAGTGACGATTCGAGCCTTTCTCCAAAGCTCCGCCCGCTTCTCTGCAGCCGTCTCTCCGGTCAGCATCATTACTGCAGATTCATCTTTCAAGACGCGGGCGAGGAAAGTCGCATGTTGCTCTACCAGAGGCTTGGTCGGAGCCAGGAACAGAACTTTACCCTTGTCCATTCTCGCCAGGAGCACCATAAGAGCGATGACCGTCTTGCCAAGGCCGGTGGGAACGACGATCAGGCTGGATACTTTTAGGGCTGTTGCTGCCAGATCCAACTGGAAGAGCCGCTTCTCCACGCACTCTGGCTTGAGAAGCGGATGCTCCAGGTAAGAAGACATGATTTATTCTGTATATGTCATTGTATTTAACTCGCAGGATGGGTGAGTGATGAAGCATTCCGGGGGACGATTTGAGAATATTGGTTTTGTTTTGATTTTCAAGGACGGCTAATGCTCGCAGGAATGAATCTTAAAAAATACAGATGCGCAAATGCAAATCTAGCAAATAAGAGTGCTGTTTTGAACGATATTATTATCTCGGTAGTATTATTGCCATCATAGCATTATTATAATTGTGCCCTATCTGTATTAAAACCAATCGGTTTCGTCTTTTACTCTGTCGTAATTGTTCCGCAATTCTCTTCCTTTTTCCGTTGTCTTGTAGATCTTCTTTGCATCTCCAGAGACTTCAATCATAGAATTTTTTATGAGCAGATCCAGGTAAGAATTGACGGTTCTGAAATTCAGATTCACCTGATAGACTATGCGCGTTTTGTTAGCGCCTTCCAGGCAGATATCCAAAATCTCGGAGATTATCCTGTTCTTGCTCCTTTTCTGTCTCGTGCCTCTCTTCTCAGCTTCGCTAAACGTCAAGCCGCTCGTATCTTCAGGCATTGGCAAGTCCTCGCTTCTTCGATTCGACTAGATCCGCAGAATTATTCATCCGAATATAACAATGGAGGCTAAAATTGATAAGGCAGCAAGAAAAAGGCTTTAGAATTCCCAATTGATAACTTAAATCAGGATATAAAAAGAATATTAAAAGCGATAAAACTGCCAGAACATAGAAGACCAAAATAGCGCACCATTAATTTATAAATCATTGATTAAATAATTAATAGCAAAAATATAATTCTAATCTGACATCATTTATCGCTGCTCATGCGTCCAACATCAAGCTCAAACCAACGGGTCTTTGGCTCCGTTGATCCCAAATGCCTCTTCCCTTTCGATGCAGGTGGGACAGGATCGGCACGGTCTCTCCTCGCCACGATAACAGGACCACGTGAGTTCATAAGGCACTTCGAGTTTCAGGCCGAGGGAAACAATTTCTGCCTTGGTCAGGTCCACAAAAGGGGCGCACAGCTCCACAGGATGCCAGGCCGTGGCCAGCCGGATGGCAGGCTTTAAAGCTTCCACAAACTCGGCCCGGCAATCAGGATAGATGGTGGAGTCGTTCTTGTGCGCGGCGTAAAAGATCTGAGGAATTTCATGAGCTTCTGCATAGCCCGCCGCCAGGGATAGCATGATCATATTGCGATTGGGAACCACGGTCTGCTTGGCTGCGTCCTCCGTGTAGTGGCAGCATGGGACGTCTTTTCCTCCGAGCAAGGCACTGTCGCCCAGGAGCCTGGCCACGCAGCTCAGATCGACTACGCGATGGATTATGCTAAGCCTTGAGGCAATGGTCTTGGCGCATTCTATCTCTTTCTTGTGCCTCTGCGCATAATTGAATGTGAGAGCATGCACCTCGTAACCATCGTCAACCAGCTTGTAGAGCAAAGTGGTCGAGTCCACGCCGCCGGACAGGATCAAGACTGCTTTCATCAAACTGCAATCTCTCCTGCAAATCCATATTAATGCTGTTGTTGAAAGATTCAGACAAGAAAAGCCTAACAATCCAACACCCAATCGAACTGACTCCTCGAATCACCTCACCAAACCGACTTATCAAATCAGACCTCCAATGAGACTTTATATCCCACAGGCGAGTGGGATGATGATAGATGAGTGCAGATATTAGGTGAGGCGCAGATAATGAGGAAATGAGATGAGCAAAACTATGGAAGCTCTCCGGGAGATCTTCGGCTGCAGAGTATCCGCTTCGCTTGCCGAGAGATACTGCTATGCCTCGGATGCATCGCAGGTGCAAGGGATGCCCGACTACGTGGTGCGGCCCGAGAACACCCAGGAGGTCTCATGGCTCCTCAGATTTTGCAGCGAACACCAAATCCCGGTAACGCCGCGGGGCGCGGGCACCGGCCTTGCCGGAGGAGCTTCGCCCGTGCGGGGGGGCGTTGTCCTGGACATGTCCGGAATGTGCAAAATCGTCGAGATCGACATCGGCAACTTGCAGGTTATTGTGCAGCCGGGCGTGGTGGCGGACAAGCTCAATTTGGCCTTGAGGCCGCATGGATTCTTCTTTCCTCCCGACCCCGGCAGCTCGGCCATGTGCACCATCGGCGGGATGATCTCCAATAACAGCAGTGGGATGCGCAGCGTCAAATACGGCACCACCAAAAATTACCTGCTTGATCTCGAAGTAGTGCTCGCCGATGGCCGGATAATTCGCACCGGCTCAAAGGTCCTCAAGTCTTCTGCGGGCTATGATCTGACCCGTCTTTTTGCAGGAGCGGAGGGGACGCTGGGCGTCATCACAGAGGCCGGGCTGAAGATGGCGCCACTGCCGAGATCGAGGAAGCTGGTCCTGACGTGCTTCCAGGATGCAGAGACGGCTGGCCGGGCAGTGATAAGCGTTTTTTCCGCAGGCATCACACCCTCCGCCTGCGAGATCCTGGACAGGCTCACCTGCCGGGTCCTGAAGAGCTGCGATCCGAATGTTGCGGTGCCGGATGATGGCGACGTGATACTCTTCGAGGTGGACGGCCAGGAATCTTCGACTGAAGAAGAAGCTTTGCAGATCGCCGAAATCTGCCGCCAGCAAGCTTTGAGCGTTCGAGTGGCCGATAGCAAAAAGGAGATGGATGAGATCTGGGCGGCCCGAAAGCTCGTCGGCGCAGCCATCTCTCGCCTGGATCCGTCCAAGACGCGCATCTACATGGGAGAGGATGTGGGCGTTCCCATCAGCCGGATTCCTTCTCTGATAAAAAAGGTGCAGCAGATTTCGGCAAAGCTCGACATTCCCGCCATGAAGTTCGGCCACATCGGAGACGGAAACCTGCACGTTGCTCTTTTCATCGATGTCATGGATGATGTGCAATGGCAGAAGCTGCGCCTGGCCGCTGACAGAATTCACAGAGCCGCTCTTGAAATGGGTGGAACGGTCAGCTCGGAGCATGGCATCGGGCAGGCCAGGGCCGAGTACCTGCCGGAGCAGATGGGAGAAGAGACGCTTCAAGTAATGAGATCCATTAAAAGGGCCATCGATCCTGCGAATATCCTGAATCCGGGCAAGCTCGCTCTCTAGACAAGAAATGATCAGGTACGAGCTGAGCAGATGCGAACTGAGTGGATGCGAACCGGGCAGATGCGAACTGAATAAATACGAACTGAGTAGACTGAACTGACAAAACGCGAGCCGAGTATATAACGATCATACGATTTACATGGAAATGAAACTTGATCTGAGGTCGATCAACCGCTGCGTTCGCTGTGGAACCTGCCGCTCCGTGTGCCCCGTTTTCGAGGAATCCGGTTGGGAGTCTGCCAACACCAGGGGTCGGATCCTGGTGATGAAGGGCTTGGCGAGCGGTTTTGAGGCCGATAAAGAAGTGCAAGAGAGCCTGAATACCTGCACTACCTGCGGGATTTGCACGGAAAAATGTCCGGCGGGCGTAAATCCTCCGCAGCTGGTGGAAGAGGCCAGAAGAGAGCTTGTGGCTTCCGGCATCATGACGGCGGAGCAATCGGATCTCTCTATGCGCATCTACGGGAGCGGCAACACTTTTGGAGAACTGACATCGAGACTGGCATGGCTTAGCGATCGGAGCTGGCTGAAGGCGAAGTCCGATTACGTCTATTTTGTGGGCTGCATGAACTCTTACCGCTACACGGAGACGGCCAAGAACAGCTTTGCTCTCCTCTCAAAGTTTGGTGTGACCGTGCTCCCGGATGAGCAGTGCTGCGGCTCGCCATTGCTGCGCACCGGCTTTAGCGCCGCCCGGCTCGTGGATGCAAATGTCCGGCAGATGAAGCAAATCGGGGCCAAGACTATTATTACAGGATGCGCCGGATGCTACACAACCTTGAAGAAGAATTATCCTGCAGAAATTCGCATTCAAAGCATTCCGGAGTTTCTGGCAGATCACATATCCGAGCTGAACATCAAGTCTCTTCCCCTGAAAGTGACTTACCACGATCCGTGCCACCTTGGCCGTCACAACAAGATCTACGAGCAGCCGCGTCGGGTGATCGAAGCCGTCTGCGAGCTACGGGAGATGAAGGCTAACCGTGAGAACGCCCGCTGCTGCGGAGGCGGCGGTGGCGTGCGATCCGGCTATCCGGACTTATCCCAACAGATGGCCAAGAGAAGATTGTTGGACGTTCCGGAGGGTGTGGACTATATAGTGACGTCCTGTCCCCTATGCGTCCGAAATCTCAGAGATGCGGGCGCAGGGGAAAAGGTCATCGATCTGGTAGATCTGGTAGCTAGGGCGACCGGCCTGCCAAAATAAATTCTCTCTTTGGATGCATAGCTACATTTAGATGAAGGGCTACATTAGATGCAAAGCAATATTTAGAGATTAAACCACATTAGAGGCAAAGACCAGAATAACGACCTAACCCAAGTATTGATATCTCAACCTAAAAGTTCTATAATGGAAATCTCAATTGAGATCTCGATGGTGATCTCAAATGGGAATCTCGATGCCGCGGGGAGTATTCTAGTATTCCTGAGATATGGACTGCGGTCTGCCAATCGATGGCCGGATGCCCACAAATTCATTGGCAGCAGGTGGTCACAAAGCATTTATACTTGTTTTGGCGTAAGGGTTCTGGTTTGTTCCTTATCATCATGGAGGATTGAAAAATTGACAACTGTTTACGACGTGCCTCCCCATGACTTGATAGCAGCAATAGCCCAGGATCTGAAGGCGACAGGCAAAATTGTGCCGCCTGACTGGGCTGAGTTTGCCAAGACTGGGGTGAACAAAGAGATGCCGCCCACCAACCCCGACTGGTGGTTCGTGAGATGTGCATCGGTTCTGCGCAGAATATATATCGACGGCCCGGTGGGAGTTTCCCGACTGCGGACCTTCTACGGTGGAAAGCACCGCAAGGGCGTAGCTACCGGACACTTCACCAAGGGCAGCGGCTCTGTAGTCAGAGAGTCCCTGCAGCAATTGGAGAAAGCCGGCTACGTGAAGAAGCTCAAGAAAGGACGCCAGATGACCCCTGCGGGCCAGGCATTCATGGACGGCATGGCTTACAAGGTCCAGAGCAAGGCACAGGGCGCTCCAGCGGAAGCTGCGGCAAACCCGGCTGCAGAATCGGCATAAACGCTTATTGGCGATAAAAACAGGTAAATTTAAAGAGGTAGAGCTACAATGGCTGACGATGAGCTTGCAGAATTAAGACGACGTAGGGTGGAGCAGATCCAAAAGCAGCAAGTGGATTCGCAGATGATGGCGGCCCAGCAGGATCAGGCACAGCAGGAGCTGGAAGCCAAGAAAGCTGCCGTTATGAGAACCATCCTAACACCCGAAGCCCGGGAAAGGCTGAATGCGATACGCATGACAAAGCCGGATTTCGTCACCCAGATCGAGGGTCAGCTCATCATGCTCGCTCAGAGCGGCAGGCTGCGGGGTGCGATCACCGACGAGCAGCTCAAGGCAATCCTTAAGCAGGCCCAGCCCAAGAAAAGAGACATCACTATCACCAGGAAATGATTTTGGCAAGGCTATTTCGATGAATGTTGCAGTCCTGTTTTCCGGCGGAAAGGACAGCGGCTTGGCCACTCTCCTCCTCGAACCATACTTCGATGAGATCGAGCTGGTCACATTCAGCTTTGGCCGTGATGACGCCTGGAAGGTGGCAGCCGCCGCGGCAAAAGAACTCGGTCACCCTCACAGGAAAGTTGTCTTCGAGAATGATGTCCTGGAGAGAAGCCTGCAGATCTTGATGGATACAGGCTATCCCAATGATGCTCTCGATTATGTTCATCAAGTTGCAGTAGAATCCCTTGCAAAAGAATGCGAATTTGTGGCTGACGGGACGAGGCGAGACGATCGCGCTCCAAAGTTAAGCGTTAGCGCTGTGCGAAGCCTCGAAGACCGGTTGCACGTGCAATACCTCAGACCCCTGGCAGGGCTAGGGGTAAAGACCATCAAGGCTATGGCCTCACGCTACTTGGACTTCCAGGAGGAGAACTCCGGGAAGCATCCCGCTTCGGACTTTGAGGTGGGCCTGAGATTTGCATTAGCGGAGAGGCAAGGCCAGAGGGAAGTCGAGAGGATTTTTCCCTCCAACCATACGCATACAAGAGTTATTCGGAGATTAGATAAATGTCCAAAAAACAGTTAGGCAAGAAGATCAGGCTTGCCAAGGCATTCAATCAGAATCGTAGGGTGCCGTCATGGGTCATTGTCAAGACCATGAGGCGCGTCGTGACGCACCCCAAGAGACGCCATTGGAGAAGGAGCACATTAGAGGCATAAATAATGGCAGACACAGAAAGAGTTTACACCATTCCCCTTGGCGTGGTGAAGTCCGCACCAATTTACAGAAGGTCCAACCGGGCTATGACCGAGGTACGCAATTACCTCTCCAAGCATATGAAGACCCCCGCGGAAAATATCAAGATAGACCCGGGCTTGAATGAAGTGATCTGGGCAAGAGGCGACATGAAGCCGCCACTACGCGTCAGAGTTCGCGCAGTCAAGTTCGAAGACGGCGGGGTTGAGGCAGAATTTGCAGGCAAACGATAAGAGATTGAATATTGCGGGCAGTTCCCTTCTGGGAGTCTTTGCCAGGGCAACGGATAATGTAGTCCTCGTGCCGTATGAGGTCGGACCGGAAGCGTTCGAGTTCGTGCAAGCGGGACTGAAGGCGGAGGCCGTGCGGATGCTGGTGGGAGGGAGCGGAGTCTTAGGCTCCCTGATCGCGGCCAATTCAAGCGGCTTCATCGTCACTCACCATGCGGGCGACGAGGATATGAAGCTCCTGCGCGAGCACGGGAGAGTGGCCCGGCTGCCTTCCAAGAACAATGCCGCAGGAAACATCATCCTGGCTAATGATAGCGCAGCTCTGATTCATCCGGGACTATCCGCCAAGGCCAGCGAGGCAATCGCTGAGGCCCTGTGCGTAGAGGTCGTCAAGGGAACCATCGGGGGCTTGAAGACAGTCGGCATGGCCGGCATTGCCACCAACAAGGGCCTTCTGGTTCACCCGCGAGTCACGCTAGACGAAATCGCAGTCCTGGAAGATCTCTTCGAGTTGCCGGTGGATGTGGGCACGGTGAACCTCGGCTCGCCTCTGGTGGGCTCAGGTGTTCTGGCCAACAGCCACGGCTATTTGGCTGGAGAAGATACCACCGGCCCGGAGCTGGGCCGCCTTGAGGATGCATTGGGTTTCCTGGTTTGATGGTTTCCTGATTTGGCTTTGGGAATTAAAACCACGGTTTAAATCCGGTTTGATAATTAAACGATTGGGGTGGAGCAATTGAGCACATTTGAAATCAAAGGACAGTTTAAGGGAGGACTTGTCGGCAAGACCTGGCTGCCCTTCAGCAAGGTTGTAGTGAGCCAGAACGAGAAGAATGCCGTCAATAAAGTCTATTCTCTCATGGGAAGCGAGCACGGCCTGAAGAGAGGTCTCATCAAGATTGATGGGGTGAAGGCCGTTGAGTAGCTCTCCTGGAGGCGAGGAAGAGGTCAGGAGACTGCTGGCTGCATACCAGCAGTACCAGGCTCAGGCAGAGTCCATCGTGCGCCAGTTGAATCTGACGCAGGTCACTATGCAGGGCCTTGACAATGCCTTGAGCGCAGTCGAAGCTTTGGATAAGGCGAAGGAAGGACAGGATTTACTGGTTCCTATCGGTTCCGGGTCTTTCGTCCATGGCACTCTCGCCTCTAAGGAGAAAGTTATTTTAAATGTTGGCTCGGGCGTGAGCATCGAGAAGACTGCGACCGAGGCCAAAGAGATCCTAAAAGTGCGTAAGGATGAGGTTCTTGAGGGATCGAAGAAGCTGAATGAAGTGCTTGCCAAGATCGATCAAGAGATGCAGAGGATCCAGGCCATAATGGAGCAGCTCGAAGCGAGCGCAGGTCAGCCGCAGATGCCGGGGAGCGAAGGGATTGTTTAATCGGTTCAAGGAGAAGCTGGCCGGCTTCAAAGAGGCCCTCTCCACCAAGGTAATGGAGAAGGTTTCCCTGGCGGAAGAGAAGCTCATTTCCAAGAAAGACAACAATGCGTTGCCTGAGGCCAAAGGACTTCCGGCGGCGTCCGTTGAGCCGGCCAAGGCTTCTGCCAGTACTAATAATAAGGCAGCTAAAGCTGCGCAAAAATCTGCACCATTAAAGAGTCCTGCCGCAAACGGTCCCGCCGCTGCAGATGCAGCCGCCAAGCCCAAGAGCAGGTTTTCGTTTTTCGAGAAGGCAAAGAGCCTGGTCTTCGAGCAGGAAGTCATCCTGGATGAGAAGGATCTCGATGAGCCGATGTGGGCTTTAGAGATGGCGCTTCTCGAAAGCGACGTGGCCCTGCCGGTAGCAGAAGAGATCGTCAAAGAGGTTAAAGCTGAGCTGGTCGGCGCCAAGAAGAAGATCGGCGCAGATACCGGACAGCTGGCCGAAGACGCCCTGCGAAAGGCGCTTGTAACTCTTTTGTCCAAGAACTATCTGGACTTCGATGAGTATGTTAAGAATGCACAAAAGCCGGTCAAGATCCTGTTCGTGGGCGTGAACGGCACAGGCAAGACTACCAGCATCGCCAAGGTTGCCAAGTACCTGATGGATCACAATTATTCCGTGGTCCTGGCGGCGGGCGATACCTTCCGCGCCGGTGCCATCGAGCAGCTGGAAGTGCATGGCACTAATTTGGGCTTAAAGGTTGTCAAGCACAAGACCGGCGGCGATCCGGCGGCAGTCATCTTCGATGCCATCGAGTACGCCAAAGCGCATAACAAAGACATAATTCTCGGTGATACAGCCGGAAGGCTGCACACCAACATCAATCTCATGGATCAGATGAGAAAGATCGTTCGTGTTACAAAGCCCGATCTGCTCATCTTCGTGGACGAAGCCATCGCCGGCAACGATGCCGTGGAGAGGGCACGCCTCTTCAACGAGTCGGTGCCCATCGGCGGTACGATCCTGACCAAGACGGATGCGGACGCGAAAGGCGGTTCCGCTATCTCTATCGCCTACATCACCGGAAAGCCCGTGCTCTTTTTGGGCGTGGGCCAGACCTATCCCGATCTGGTGAAGTTCGAGCCTAACTGGCTGGTGGACAGGCTGATGGGAGAGGCGGAAGCGTAGATCTTTTTTTAATTTTATTATCATTATTATTTTCAGTACGTCATTATTATTAAATCAGGTCTCCTGTGGCCAATACTTGATCCTGATAGCAAGCATCGACTCCGATCTTCCTGTAAGCGGCCCATAGTTTTCTGTCGCGGGCGAGAATAGAGCTGCCACTATCCTGAGCCAGTAGAACAAGCGATGTATCCATGGATGATAAAAGCATAGGCTATAAAATATCCGAGAGCATCTGCCTGCGCGGCCCTTCTCGGTCTTGCAGCAGGAATTTGGGCCGGAGCCTGCCGCGCACCTTGGCGCCAGTGCATGCCAGTATCTTGTCCTTATGATCCGCAAGCTCCAACAATGTTTTTTCAAGGTCTTTATGCTCGGCCTCGGAAAGCTCGATCTCGGCTTCTCTGCCTCTGGACCAATCGAAGACCCTTGTCAGATAATAGGACTTGATGGGGCGAAGAATACCTTTGCTCCTCCGATCCTCCTCAAACCGCAGACCGCAGGCATACTCTACCGGCCCCTCGAAAATCGGGCACAGCTCATCCGGGATGCAGATGCCAAGCTTCGCAGCTCCAAGATCCGGATAGCCCTTGCTTTGCTTTTTTATAGTAGCGCATTTGGGGCAGTGCATCTTTCCAAACCATTTCGAAAAAATCCGCTCATCAAGGCCGCCCGACGCCCGGCCCCACAGCGGCCTTGCCTCCGGCTCGCTCCAGCCTGCCTGCCCTAGGAACGAAGAGAGGATGGCGCCCAATCTGTGCCTGCCTTTTCCGTCGCCGGTTCTTTGCAGGATGTTCTTGATGCAGGGCGGAAAGGCATCCATGCTCGCCGCGTCTCTCGCAATCCAAAGCATCTCTTCTCGCCGCACGATCTCCAGGATCGATACGGGAATCTCCAATCCTTGCGCAATTTTTAATGAGGATCTTTTGGCAGGCATCTTCAGGCTCTTTTATGGCCTCCCTGGAAATAAGCCTGTGTGTCTCTGCCCGGTTGAGCCGCCTGGGGAACTGGTGCCGAGCCCTTGCTGGCCTCATAGTTCATCCTCTCTTTGAGTATGCACTTGCCGCCCCGCAGGCCGCCCAGCGGGTTCTTGGGCGTGCCCATCGAGTTCATGCAGCGGGCCATTACTGCCGCGCCGCGAGCCAGGCCGTCGTCCACGAAGACCACATTCTTCTCCGGGGAATCGTAAAGCCCGAGCTTCTCCAGCTCCTCCAAAATCAAGAGCGGCTTGTTGCCGGAAATTCCCGCTCGACCGGTGACGCCGATGGCGGTATTCTTGGTGACGATGCCCTCATCCATGCCAACCTGAACCAGCCTTGCCGCCATGCGGGCGCAGACAAGGTCAAGCGTCCCAAAGAGCGTCTTCATCCCCTTGGATTTGTAAAGCTCCGCTCCGATCTCGGAAAGCTTGGGAAGATCGCTGCCGTTCACTCCAGCATCGCAGCCGATGAGAACGACATTATTCTGGGCTGCCGCATCAGGGCAGACGGGAACGAGGCCGTACTTGTTGCGGCTCATGGGAACCTTCTCGATCGTTATGATCTCGTTGATTCGATCGGCGTAAGCCTTGGCATCCTTGCCGTACTCCGGCTTCATCTTGGGATCAAATATATCCAGAGTCGCGCCGGTTTGCTTGTTGACAAGCCCCGTTCCCTGGACCACAGCATCGGGAATTGCGCCAGCGAGGCCGAGCAGGTTTCCGATGGTGTGAGCATAAGGCAACTCCTCGCTCGTCACGCGACCGTCGAGCGTGGTGCCGAAATCCATGGAAAGGCAAGGGTTCCTGAAGTCCACATCCGTCCAGCGGCTTCCTTCCTTGATCCCGGCTGTGGCCAGCTCGCCCTCCATCTCATTGGCCACCACCTCGACGCCCGTGGACCCTTGGGGCGGGAAGCAGGATGCTACTGCGCCCATGAATATCAGTTTCTCGATCAATGTGTAATTCTTAAATTTATCAAGAATGTTGTGGATGCTCATGGCCGGGGTCATGAGCCGGGGCGGGACTCCCGCCATCAGGCAGCCCTGCGCCAGAGCTTGAATAAACGCGCCGACCTGATCAGGGGAATCAAGCTCGGCCACGACGCCTGTGGACCTAACCACAAAATGCAGATCGGTCTTGATGTCGAGCCTTGCCTTCTCATGGCTCTCTACCAGAGTGTTTCGCACCAGCTCGGCTATGGATTCCTTGGTCAGAGGCGTGCCGTTGATGGTGTGGGCAAATACATCTTCGCCGGGTTTAGGGAGCCGCACGTCTCTCGTCATCTTCACAGTCTTGTTGACGATGTAGGTCTTGCCGGTGTTCATATCCGTGGCCGTGAGGATGCTCTTAGTTGTGGTATTGCCGACCTCGACGGAGGCTACGATATAATAGGGCTTGGTCCTCAACTCCAGATAGTTCACAGGTGGGCTTTCCGCGATGCGAGGCTTGGGTTTGGATTTGAAGAGGCCGCCGAAGTTCATGATGCAGCCTGAGGGCTTTGCAGCGTTAAAACCTTTGGGTTGAATTCCGGGAATTGCTGCACTTCTAAACCTGTGAGAAGAAAAACCTTGAGAAGATGCAAAATTTTTAGCCGCAAGAGAGATAATGCAAAGACGCGATCAACAAGTAAAATAAATCTCCAGATTGCGGAGGCTTGGAAAATGAAAAAATACCTGAAAGTGGGCTCATTCGGCTTTCTCCTCTGGCTTATTCCGTTCGCTGTTTCCGTTCTGATATTTCCCCTGCGAGCAATGCAGCGTCCTCTCTTCGAGTCCATCATGCCCGTGGTTATCACGACCTGGACGGTGTTTTTCTGTATTCTCTATTTCATGAGCATTAAGGAAGGTTTTCAGAAGGAAGGAATTCTGATCGGCGTTGTATGGCTCTGCATGAGCATCATCTTTGATCTAATGCTCTTCATGGAGGGCCCAATGAAGATGCCACTTCTGGAATATACCGAAGACATCGCCATAACCTATCTTATGATTCCGGCAATCACAATTGGATTTGGCTACCTGCTGGATTATACTAAAAGAAAAATACTCGCAGAAAAAGTATAAAATGATGGGTTCTAGCCGAGCACTTCGAGATTGAATGATTCCATGAGCACGTCCGGATTCACTTTGCCGCAGACGAAGGTTCGCCTGGATTTGGTTTCATTCATGACGACCTTGGCCGGAGCAAAGACGTTGTGATCCACCTTGAAGAAGTCGAAGCCTGCCGCCTTGAAGGTTTTATAGAATGGCGAGCCGTAGTCCCGCGAGGCAACGGACGGCATGCCCTTCAGGAACTGCTGCAGCTCATCAAGGTTCTCATAATTTAGTGTGTAGTAAGTCTCTCCGCCGTAGATGATGGCATCGTTGGAGGAGCCCATGCACATGGTCGCGTCTCCCACAATTGGCGAGATGGGTGCGCGGCCCCAGCCGCTCTTAATGGTGTTGATGTCAAAGCCCATCGTGAAGAGTTTATGCAATCCCGTCTCAACCACGCGGGCTGAGACCTGAACGAGGCCCGCTACTGAGTTCGTGGGAGCCACGGCCAGCCGCAGATCCGCAGCGTCGACTCCGCACTGCTCGGCGATCTTGGCGGC
>Ga0105092_10001148_pt1 | contig 14114 bp, 11 predicted proteins | sample PPLLak2March2015_FD_87021 | JGI IMG/M metagenome (GOLD analysis project Ga0105092, IMG submission 87021) | Freshwater sediment microbial communities from Prairie Pothole Lake near Jamestown, North Dakota, USA - PPLs Lake P7 Core (1) Depth... | ecosystem: Environmental > Aquatic > Freshwater >... | reverse complement strand
CTTTGCAGCTCCGCTCCTGCGAATAAGAGAGACGACCAGATCCAGGTCCAGGTCATAGCCGAGATCGGGAAATTGACCGCAACCTTGGTCGCCATCCTGGCCGCAAGCTGTGCCCTTGTCGGCGCTAGAACCAGTGGTCGAGCGTGCTCTGTCCACGCTTGTAAACCTCCGCAAGCCGGTTTGCCGTCCTTTCCACCCGCTCCTGATCGAAGTCCCTCTCTTCCACAAGAAAAGAGACAATCTCATCCAGGCTGGGCTTCTTCATTTTAATGGAGTAATCATTGGTGACATCCGGGTGCAGGAAGAACTCCCGAATAGCGGCGTAGTTTTCGATCTTCTCCGCCGATTCCTTCTCCTCCTGCTCCGCCAGGACCGCTTCCAGATCCCCTTTCTCTCGAATCAGCTTCAATGCGGTCTTGGGGCCGACCCGCGTCAGGCCGGAATTGTAATCCGTGCCGCACATGATACCGATCTCGACGAGCTGCTTTCGGGTAATGCCAAGATTTGCCAGCCCTTCAACCAAGTCGATCACCTCCGGCTCAACATCCACGTAGATGTTCTTGCGAGGGAGCTTTCTTTTGCCGGTGATGGCCAGGTTTCTCACGACTTTTGGTGCACCGAAGAGGAGAGAGTCATAGTCCTGACTGGCGGCCAGATCAACGTCGCCCTTCGCCGCCATGTGGGCCGCCTGGGCCTCGCCCTCCGACGGTGCCTGGATGACGGGAAGCCCCATTGCTTCAATCAGCCTTCTGCCATCCTGCAGAATTTCGGCATTGATGCGAGAGGCAGCCTGAGCATATTTAAAGCCGTCCTCTCCTGCGGCACGCGCTTCCTCCCAAGCCTCGGATGCCTTTTCCCTGATCTCTGACCTCTCTTTCAAGGTCTCAGCCTTGAAATCAGGCGGATCGCCATCAAAGACAAAGGCCACCTTCACGCCCGCTTCGATCAGGTTCGTGGTACGATAGAGCAGACCCGATAAGTGCGATGTCACTCTTCCCTGACTGTCCATGAGCGGCGTGCCGTCCTTTTGCCGAATGATGCTCAAGAATTGGTAAAGGGTGTTGAAGGCATCCACCGCTATCCATTTGCCGGAGAGGTCTTTGATTTCGATCTTCTTTCTTGCCAGCAGCTCTCCCAAATCAACGCCCATGCCCTGATTAATTGTTGCTTCTCTTTGATAAATCCTCCACTTCGCCGGGAATAAGAAAATATAATATGTGGGGCAAATAATAGTAGAATTGGTGTAGCATAATTGGCGGGGCCGAATTAAGAGGAAACTGAATATGGCAAATGTTACCAGATATAGTGCAGCAAATCTGCTGCCGGAGCTAAAAGTGGATACCGCTAAATGGAATCGCATTCCTTCCGAGAAGGAAATTGCCTCCACGACAAAGGCCGTCGAGGCCAGGGGAATTGCGGTCTCACGAGCCCGCGATGGCCGGCAGGCATTGGAAAAGATCAGAGAGATCATACCATCCGGCGCTGAGGTCATGAACGGTTCTTCCACCACCCTCATCGAGATAGGATACCAGGAGCTGATGGATAGCGGTCGGCACAATTGGTCGGATCTGCACAAAATTGTATTTTCCGAAGATGATGCCAAAAAAAGAGCAGAAATCAGGAGAAAATCAGTCACTGCCGAATACTTCCTGTCCGGCGTAAATGCCATAGCTCAGACGGGAGAGATTGTGGGATGCGACGGTGTCGGCAGTCGAGTCGGTGCCTGGCCCTTTGCGACCAAGAATCTGATACTGGTGTCCGGCGTAAATAAGATTGTTCCCACATTGCAGGACGCATTGTTGCGAATAAGTGAGTATGTATTTCCGCTCGAAGATGCACGCTCCAAAAAGGTCTACGGCGTGCCCGGTCTGATCGGCAAATGGGTTATTATCGCCGGCGAGAGACAACCCGGACGAATAAACCTGATCCTGGTAGACGAGGTCTTGGGATATTGATTTCTCAGGGAGATCGAATAGCTAGGTTGGCCGGAGCCAATCTGTTTCTTAGAAACGCTTTTTCTCTTCCCTCCGATAATCTATCTTTAAATACGAGTCTTGCTCAAATATACTTCTTTGGTGTATTATCATGATTGAGATTACAGATGCAGCATCGATTATCATCAAACGAAGCCAGGTAGAAGGCAAAGTTATCAGGATGTTCCTGGCTGCGATTGATGCCACGGGCGCAAATTACGGCCTGGCTCTGGGAGACCAGGAAAAGGATGACCTAGTCTTTGAGAGCCGAGGCGTTAAGATCTACATGAACCCGAAAGACGCGGAGTTCCTCAGCGAGACCATCATCGACTACGTGAACGACGAGCGGGGAACCGGATTTGTAATTCGCGGCCCGGAGGATGAGGTATCCGCATGTGGCGGCTGTGCCAACGAGGGTTCATGCGACCATGACCATGATAGCTGCGACCATGACAGTTGCGGCCATAATCATGACGATGATTGCGGGTGCAGCTGATGCAACCGCAGTTATATTTTAATAATTTTAAGGGCACAATCTCGTAAATAAGTGATGTTGGCAGGGCACATATATATCATGGATTTTATATATTATGATACATGAGGTTTCCTATAAACCTACTCTAAATCCAATATGGAACGTTTTATATATCAATAATACTATTTTATTATGGGATTCTTTTACTACCTGGGTGCTGCGGGGTCTTAGTTCAAAGCAGAGCAAGTCTCGGTTGTTGCAGGTATCAGATTTGATTGACTGGTTCCCAATTTGCCAGATTCTTGACGAGATGTATATTAATAAAAGCGAGAAAGGTGGAAGGCCTAACTGCGATGTCGTCCTGATGTTAAAAATTCTGATGCTTCAACAATGGCTTAAGCGATCTGGAAGTTGAAAGGCAAATGGCTGACCGCTTATCGTTTATGGTTTTTCTTGGCTTTCCAGATCCCTTCCCTGATTCCAGGACAATATGGCTATTCCAGAGAACGCATGGTGAGAACCGATAAAGAAAAAATTGTTTGGGCAGAGCTTCAAAGACAGCTGGATGCTATGGGTTTGCAGGTCAAACGAGGAACAATTCAAGATGCTACGTTTATCGAAGCTGACCAAGGATCATCCAAGAAACCGCGCGGCGACGCGGCCAAGACCAGACGCAGCCGAGATGGAACCGGCGCTAAAAAGTAAATGAATTTCATTTATTAACATATCCATATCACAAAATTCAAACCTATTAGAGATTCACGACCGCCCGACGAATATAAACGCATATCAAACTATACAGGGCCTTTGCCCTTAAAATCATTTCGTTCCGCTATCATGCTCTCCTTATCGCGGCTCTGCATCAGGGCTTCCCTCAGATCCTCCAGCCGCACAGGCTTGCTGATATAGCCGTCCATGCCCGATTCAAGACACCTTTCCCGGTCACCTTCCAGGGCATAGGCGGTGAGGGCGATGATGCGCGGCTGCTCCGATGCCGGCCAGCGCTTGCGAATCCGGCCCGCCGCCTCCAGGCCATCCATCTCGGGCATCTGAATATCCATGAGCACCAGATCGTAATGCTGCCTCTCCAGAGCCGACAAAACCTCCTTGCCGTCGGATGCCACATCGGCTTGATAGCCCAGCTTCTTGAGCATCTGGGAGACTACCTTTTTGTTAACCGGGTTATCCTCGGCCAGGAGTATCTGCAAATCGACATGACTCTCTTTAATGGGAACGGAATCAATGCAACATCGACCTCTGTCCGGTGAATGAGATGATGCTTCCGTTGCCTCCAAATCAATGGTTTCGTCTGAGGAAATGATTTGCACCGGAACTATGAAGTGAAAGATAGAGCCCTTGCCTGGCTTCGACTCGACCCAGATGCTGCCGCCCATGATGTTGACCAGCCTCTTGCTGATGGCGAGCCCAAGGCCGGTGCCTCCGTACTTGCGGGTTATGGACATGTCTACCTGGCTGAAGGACTGGAAGAGCTTGCTCATCCTCTCTTGGGGTATACCGATCCCTGTATCATGGACCGCAAAATGAAGACGACATATTCTGCCGTTCGTCTCCTCAATTTCTTTTTTAGCTTTGCTGCGATTGGACGGGTAAAGCCCAACAGAGACCTCGATTGCTCCCTCTTTTGTGAACTTGACGGCATTGCCGAGGAGGTTGATCAAAATCTGGCGAAGCTTCGTCTGATCACAGCTAATGGTCGAAGGCAGCCTGCCATCAATTTTGCACATCAGATCGAGTCCCTTTTGTGAGGCACCCGCTGCTATTATGCCAATACATTCCTCAACCAGCTTTGCCAGCTCGAACGATTGCATATCCAGCTTCATCCGCCCTGCTTCAATTTTGGAAAAGTCCAAGATATCATTTATCGTGGCCAGCAAGGCATCGCCGCTACTCCTAATGGTCTCGACGCATTCCTGCTGCTCTTCATTCAGAGCAGAATCCAGTAGCAGGCCGGTCATGCCGATAACCGCATTCATGGGAGTGCGAATCTCATGGCTCATGTTTGCCAGGAACTCGGCCTTTGCCCTGGCGGCTTCTTCCGCAGCATCCTTTGCTTCCTTCAGTGCTTTTTCCGATTGCTTGCGCTCCGTGATATCGGTGATGATGCCCCTCCAGCCCACCAGATTTCCGTCCCTGATGATCCTGGCATTGTAGATCATGGCCGAAAAAATGCTACCGTCCTTTCTTTGCATAAGATATTCTTCTGCACTCATTCGTGGATGAGATGACGGTACGCTCGGATACTGAAATTCTGCGGTAATTCTCGCTCTTTCCTGCGGTGCAATCACATCAAGCATATGCAGGCCGCTCTTCAATTCCGCCAAAGTGTACCCGAAGGCTTCCAAACCGAAACTGTTAGCGAAAATAACATTTCCCTTGCGGTCAATCTCAAAGACCGTCTGGGGCAATAAATCAGCTAGCTCGCGATATCTCCTCTCGCTTTCCTGCATTCTCTCTTCCGCCTTGATGCGGGCTATGATGCCGGATGTAGCTGCCGCCAGAGCCTCCAGAGCCATGCGGGCGTTTTGGGGAATCTCACCAAAAGAGCGGGACGCCAGAATTAATGCAGCAATAGGCAAGCCATCATGCAAAATGGGAAAATCGGCCACTGCACTCAAACCTTCCTCCCGGAGGTCGTCAAAAGGAGAGCTTTCAATATATGATCGATCTCTGTACATCCACTTTCCCGCTTTAACGATTTCGGCACGCTTGGAATTCTTGTCGCAGTGACTGCATTCGGTTATGAACTTTTTTGTCAATCCGTTGTGCAGAACCATCTCCACGTCGCCAAAACTATTCGCCATGTAGACGGCCCCGCAGTCAATGCTCTCTACCTGAAGCGCTGCATTAAATATCACTTCCAGTGCATCAATTATGCTCTCGGAATGGCTGAGCGCCACAGTCAGATCACGCTGCAGCCGCAGCAGATGCTCTACTTGTTTATGTTCTTCGATTTTAGCCTGCAATATTTCGTTGGCCAGCATGAGATCTCTGTTCATTCTGATGATCTCGGCGGCGCTCTCGGCTGCAATCGTCGATCCCGGCGTTGCAGTCTGCAGGTGGCCAAATTCCGAATCACGGACACTTTTGAGCATCTGTTCTTTATATCTCCATAGGGCTTGATTAGCAAAAGATCGCTCACCTTTTTAATGCTTTTCATTCTTCTTAATATTCTTTAAAAAATTGCGGATAATTACAAATTCGCGCTACGGCAAAATTTTGTCCTGGTTGGAGAAACTACTACCAGAAATGACATCATGAAAAATATCATGAAAATTCGCCATCCCCTTGGCTTTAATGTCGAAACTATTCCTTGGATAATAGCATAAGATGCAGTCAGTATGGATTGATTCATCCGATTGAATTCCAAATTGAAATTGATCTCTCAACTCCAAGTCTTCGATCAAATATTCAATTAATAGGTCTGACTTGGGGATGCGTCTTCACAAAATATCCGGTTTGGGAAAATAGCAGCAAATACCGGGAAAAAATGAAATATCTGCATAAAAATAATCGAGGATAATCAATCATCGTCGCGCGTCTCTCAAACCAAATGAGCGTCTAGCCCATCAAATCGGATGTGCAGTGCGAGCACTTGATCGCAGCCTTGGGAATGCTCTCCATGCAGTAGGGACAGGTCTTCGTGTTTGGCTCAGGAGGCGCAGGCTTGCGTTTCATGGCATTGATCTGTCTGATGACCACGAATATCGCCAGAGCAACGATGATGAAGTTAATGATAGTGTTTATGAACAGTCCATAGTTGATAGTCGGAGCCGCAGCTGCTTGCGCCTCTGCCAGTGTTGCATATGTCTTCCCATCCAGAGAGATGAAGAGATCCGTGAAGTTGACCTTTCCAAGCACCAATCCCAGGGGCGGCATTAAAACATCCTTCACCAGAGAATTGACAATGCTGCCAAAGGCCGCGCCGATAACGATGCCTACAGCCATATCCAGGACATTGCCCTTCATGGCGAATTCTTTGAACTCCGACGTGAATCCCATAAATCTCACTCTGCCTGAAAATTCTTTTTGGAGTATTATGCATTACTAATATTAACCTTTTTTTATCAGAGTTCCAATGCATTCATTATCATCAGTATTTCCGATTATCAGGCAATAATAAAACGAAAGATCGCTTTGCTTAATCTGAATAAATATGGAAAATTATGAATTAATATACATTAATCTATTTTATCGCATCAATCGCATATTTTTCAAAAAAGATGATTAGAATAGCAAGCTATTCGGCTCTTTGATATAGATAATTTCCCTTCCCGAAAGCTGAGACAAAAGCCACGGGTCAATGAAAGAGCCACTCGATTGAGGCGTACCTGTTAGATAATTTGTCGCTTGAGTATCATTGATGACAACGGGCGCCAAGCCGGTAGGCGTGGCAGGATAATACCACTGCGGCCCATAACCCGGCGGATAGAGAACGGTATTATAGAGCGAATATCCTTTGGGCGACGAGCCCCAATTCCAGAGGTTGTTCTGCAATTCAACTGTGGATACTGGTTTCGAGCCGTGCTCGTCCAGCCATGATGAGCCATAGCTGCCTCCAACGTCCTCATATCCGCAGGCTGCCGGCATTCCCATCATGCTCAGGGATACAAAGATCAATGCAATCAACAACGTTTTCATCTTACGTCCCCGCCAGTAGGTTTGATCTACCTTTATAAAAAAGGATGGTATCGGGCCGGGCAAACATTTTGACTTTGGCGCTTTGGCTATCAAGATATCCTTCTATTGCGCGATATCAATCGACTGCTATGCTTTCTATCTGCTATGCTTCGGTCTTTTTAGTCAAAGCAGATCTGGTTATTGCTGTCATAGACCATCCAGCGTGACAGTTCCGTTACGTTTCCTTCTTTGGTGACGAGATAATCGACCGCATAGTAAGGATGCGTGCTGCAGCCGCAAATTGGCCGATCAAACAGGTGAACCGCAAACGCTCCATTTTTCTCCTCGATAGAGCTTGGAGCTGCAGCCGGAGAGACCGCGAAATAGCCCTGGGGCACGACCCTGTCATAGAGCGGGAACGAATCGGTCAGGGCTACTGCAAATGCCATCGCCTCCTCTGGCGACTGGACGGGCGCGAATAATGCCGCGAACTCCTCTTTGCTTTTAATCAGCCGGAAGTCGCCATTAATAGCTACGATATAATTCCTGTACGCGGGCAGCATGCATCCGACGCGAACCAGGCCCTTTTGGTCGCTGCCACGGTCGACGCCATCGATTATGCGGCGGTAGCATTCGACGATGGGAAGCTGGGGATCGAGGCCCGCCAGCGCTTCCGAGGCATTGGAGATTTCGTAGCATGCAAAATGCTCTGCAAGTCTGCTGCAATTCAGCCGGGAGCCATCTATCACGCATCCGGTGTTGAGAAATTCGGATGACAGGGATGCGTCGGCGGCTGAAATTGCAGAGATAAAAACGACAAAGAGCACGATCGGCGGCAGAGAGACGATTTTATTGCTGTCCTGATAAATTCTGGATGAAAGCATAACAACCAAAAAAGAAGATGGTGCAGGATCATAATAAATTTTTCGAGCTGACAGCTCGCGTCCTGCATCATAGTTTATTGACCGGCTTCGTGCCCTTCGCGCCTTCGCGTGAGATCCCGTTTCACGCGAAGGCGCTATAGACGCGAAGTTCCAATATTTGTTCCTTTGTTCCTGATTTATTCCTGATTTAAGTTCTTGAAAATGCCTTTAGTCGCCTGGATCTTCAAGGTCATCCTTCAGATTCCTGCTCCTGCCACCCTTCGATGAGCGGGCAGCATTCAAGGGCCGCATCCTGCGTCTTGGAGCCCTTGCTGGCCCACTTGGACCAATCATTGCTGACCATGTCGAACTCACCAACAATTCGTTGATCGCTCTCCGCTCCCGGCCAATCTCTCGCGATATCCGCCCATCCTCGGAAATGTGACGATGTTTCCAAGAAAGATTGAGATTTGGAGAGCTGCAAGCGATAGCTGAGGTTGAGAAGATCCGCCTGGTAGAATTGGTTGTCCCATCGAATGTCTCGAACCTTATTCTCCCCCTGCAAACTGGAGAACCAGGCGAGCGGGAGCAGGATTGCATGACGCGAGAGGTTGAAGTGCGCAAGCGACCTGCTGCCGTTGATGGTGCGACTAACGGAGATGCTGGATGGGGAATATGATAATTTCTCCTTGGAGCTGAAGGTGCCTGATCCATGTTCGCCGAAGCTCAAGGCTGAGCCGTCGATGGGCCTTATGGTTGTGGTGGCGGAGGCGCTAAGGTTTGACTCGCCGGATGAGCCTTTTGCAGAGATGGTTACGCTGTTGGTCACCAAATAGCTGTCAAAATTCGTATTCAGCAAGCTGTTTGTGGAAGTGTATCCAGTGCCAAAGACCGCGCCGTTTATGCTGGCCTTGCAGGTGGATTTCTTCGTCTTCACCTTGACGGTGATCTGGCCGTGCGCGCCGGGCGCGAGATTGTGGAAGGTCCAGACGTTGTTAGTGCCGGGGTCGGGAGCAGGGTACGCTTCAAAGAAGAATGTGCGCGGATCGTAGGATTCGCGCACCACGAGGTCCACGGGGTCCAGTTGATTATTTCCATAGGTTATGGTGTAGGTGAGCTGGCCGCCGGGGCTGGCGGATGCAGGGCCGTCTTTGATCTCTTCTTCTTCCAGAGGCTCGAAGCTGATAACCTGATCTCCGATTTTTATATAATCAAAGAATGCAGAGGTCCTTGGAGCTTTTCCATCTTTATAAAGCGTGATATAAAGCCTGACCAAGTTGACATTTTTCAGCATTCCAAGGCAATCCTGCAGACTGCAGGATGGAAAGGCTTTGTCCCCATATTTCTCATAAAACAGGTCAAAACCATCTAATTCGCTCCACTGATCTGATGATATCTCCATCTCGGACCACGATTCCTTTATTGAGCGAAGCCTTACATCTTGAGAGCTTTTGCTGTTGTAGCTGCCGCTTCCGTCTCCATCCATGAAAAGGTCCAATTGAATATTGCCGTCACCTAATTGCGGATCGATCCACATATTCAACTGATCGAGATCTTCGATGGATATCGGCTCATCCATCGAGACCGAGATCCGGATATAACTTCCATCATCATCTATGGAAAGAAACGCCGAATCTATGCCATGAAAGCTCTCTTCATCCGAGACATAGGATGCACCGTATTTCGACTTGCCGAGAGTGTAGTCCAAATCGGTGAGCGCATGGGCCATTGATGCGTTTGCTAATATAGATATGATGGTCAAAGTAGATAGAAAAATTATCAATCTGTTAGCAGTAAGAGCGCTCATATTTTTCGATATGCTACAGCTAATAGAAAAACCATTCGATCCTAAAAATTGATTATATGATATGAGTAGATATGCGTCATCTCCTTGAGCTAAAAAAGGAATAGCTGATGAGAGGGCGAGGTGTAGGATTTATAGCCATTCATCTTACCCATAAGTAACCTATATCACACCTACATAACCTCTACATGAAAAAAAGAGTTAATACCTTCGGCGATAATCGACATTTTGGCGGGGCAGGAGAGTGGGGACTTATCCTTCCGCCTTGGCAGGAGCAAAAAGATGTCCGGCTCCTGCCATCCCTCCTATGTCTTTTCTTCGATTCCGGGCGCTTGCATGACACATAGCACAGGAATCGCATTTTGCCGTTTTCAGATGTCTTTTCGCACTGCTAAAAAATGTCAAGAAAACAAGAATAAGAATAGTAGTTATTGCCCTACTTCGCGCCCTTCGCGGCTTCGCGTGAGATCCCGTTTTGCGCGATGAGAATACTCTCGCCCCGATCTTGCCGTGCTCCATCCTTCGCGAAGGCCACGCACGCGCGCGCCCTCGCGCGGGGCCGCATGGGCAGGCGCGCGCATGGGGCCGCGCGTGCGCGTCCTCGCGCGAGCGAGCGCCCGGCCCCGCCCGCAAGATCGCCGCGGCTCGCGCTCACCGTCTTTTGGTGATGATGGACAGCACATCGCTGTCTCTCAGCTCATGCTCCAGGCCCACCGACTGGCCGGGGAATTTGGCGCTATCGCCCCAGACGAGAGCGTAGCGGAACAGGTTCACGAAGTCGCGATGCAGATGCTCGCAGACCGCCTTGACTGTGCTGCCGTCCAGGAGCACCAGCGGCTCATTCATATCCGCTTTGCCGCCTTTGGGCTTGAGGTAGACGCGAATGAAACCCAGCCGCTCGTAAATGAGGTCCTTCAGCTCTTCAACGCCCTCATTCGTCGCGCAAGAGATGGGCAGGTAATCCCGCCCCAGCTCATCCCGGATCTTGTGCTCAATGTCACCGTATCTGAGGTCGAACTTGTTAATCGCCACGACGCTTGGAATGTAAACCCTGTTCCCGGCCAGGAAATCCACCAGGCTGTCAGTATCGACGTCTTCGCGAATGGTGACGATGGCATTCACAATGCCGTAAGCCCGGATGATATCCGCGATCTCGAACTCGGTCATTTTGGTGAGCTTCACGGTGCTGCGCAAGATGATGCCGCTCTTCTTTTCCTGAGTGATGTGAATATTGGGCGGCTGCTTGTCCAGCCTTATTCCGGCATCATACAGCTCCCGCTCCAGGACATTCAGGTTGTAGTTGAAGACGTCTCCTAAAAGCAGAATGATGTCCGCGGCCCTGGCAGCGGTTATGACTTCTCTGCCCCGGCCCTTGCCCTTCGCCGCACCCTTTATGATGCCGGGCATATCCAGAATCTGGATCTCGGCGCTCTTGTACTTCATGACGCCCGGAATTACCTCAAGAGTGGTGAATTGATATGCTGCAACCTCTGACCTGGAGCCGGTCAGCAGGTTGAGCAGGCTCGATTTGCCCGTGGATGGGAAGCCGACCAGTGCCACGGTAGCGTCGCCCGACTTCTTGATATAGTATCTTCTGCCCTGGCCGCCGCCCTTAATCTTTTGCAGCTCCTGCTGCGCTTTCAGCTTTGCGATCTTGGCCTTGATCTTGCCCAGATGGTGCTCGGTGGCCTTGTTCTTTTGAGTGTTGAAGATCTCTTCTTCCAGTGCCTGGATCTGCTCCTCGATAGTTGCCATTTGTTATCCTCTTGAGTAACCGAGCGTCCAGCAAGAGCTGCATCGCCCGGAATCATCTTGAAATGTATTTTGAGGGAAGTTCTTTGGATGCTACCCCTTTATAAGGTATGGGTTTGCCAGGCCATTTTCTTGACGAGGGGATTAAAAGGATACTGGATAAGTATAGTAGATTAATAAAAATAGTGGATTAGTAAAACAACTAGTAAAACAACTTGCAGGCTCAACGAGCCATTCTCTGATATTTAGGCATGCTTCAAATCCCCGTTCATCGATCTCATAAGTAGTCTCGCTGCCGGTAGGATGTTTCTTTACGTATCCGAGAGCTATGAGTTCACGCTGCCGATTGGTCCGGGTTCTTTACTCCGAGAGAGCTGGAAGAATTCGACAACCTGGTGGCTTTGAAGGGCGGCATAAAAGCTTCTATTCTCTTCGAACCAGGACACATAAGTTCCTTTTATCCACCTTTCATTTATTTTGTTCTAGTGAAAACCAGATACTAATGGCTCAAATAAATATGCGCGACCAAGTCGCGTTCCAGGTTCCTGGATTTAGACGCGCTACTTTCGCCAGCTTTGTGGACATGCGCTCGCTGAAGGGACCGAAGGCCTGCTTGGTGGCTGCGCTTGCAGTCCAATTGGATCGTTGACTAATGCCACAGTTTAATTAAGTTAACTTCTGTAATACTATGAAAAAGGAGTTTTTCTAATGGGACGTGTAGAAGGCAAAGTGGCCATAGTAACAGGCTCCACCTACGGCATAGGCGAGGCCATAGCCAGGATACTGGCCCGAGAGGGTGCAATATCCATTATCGCAGGAAGATCTCAAAAAGAAGGGACGAGGGTCGCAGAGGAGATCGTCCGTGCCGGAGGCAAGGCTGAATACTGCTCGCTTGATGTAACTGACGATAAGAGGATCGAGGAAATGGTCAAAGCCGTCCATGAAAAATACGGCAAAATCGATATCCTTGTGAATAATGCCGGCATAGCAGGTCCGAATAAGCCCACTCATGAATTCACTCGGGCCGAATGGGAGAGCGTATTCAATGTGAACGTCACGGGCGCATTCCTTTGCACTAAATATGTTGTGCCTTATATGCAGAGGCAGAAGAGCGGAAATATCGTCTACATCTCATCAATCTACGGCATCATCGGTGCTCCAGATCTTCCTGCCTATCATGCCACCAAGGCCGCTAACAGAGTCATGGCTAAGATTGATGCCTTGCTTTACGCTAAGGACAATATTCGCGTCAACTCCGTTCATCCTGGTTTCATCTGGACGCCTCTTGTAGAGAACTTTCTCAAGGAGCAGTGCATGAAGTCAGGAGTGAGCTGTGAAGAGCTGAAAAGGCAGCTTGACTCAAAGCATCCCATTGGCCACATCGGCGAGCCGGACGATATTGCTTATGGGGTCCTCTACCTGGTGTCGGATGAAGCCAAATTTGTAACTGGAACCGAGCTAATCATAGACGGTGGTTACACCGCCACATGATCTTTATTTTTTAGGGGCTGTAGATCCAAGGACATGGATGCCCGCGCGGTGACGATCGTAGCGGTAGAATTGGGTCGCGGCAGTGTGCCGAAAATTCTATAATTTAAACTGGCCTGTATCCAGCAACCTCAATTCTCAAATATGGATAAATATTTTTTATTTGTAATCTATTCTTCAACTCGTATCTTTTAGCAACTGAGAGACTTCGGTGTCGGTGACTAAAAATCGTTAGTAGTGTAGGGGGTGAGCGGGGCATTTTTCAGGCCACGCTTCCACGCTCACCTCTTATATTTGCTTAATCAATTGCCAGCGTTAAGCTACAAAACACCTCCCGTTGGGCCGTACATATCCTTTCCGTCTGGACTTACATACGAACCAGGAACACCACCTGTTTCCTGTGATGTGCCGCTAATTATGAGTTTGACAGATTGAACTGCGGTATCATCTTGGATCAATCCATCCAAGTGACCCATCCTGATGGCGTCCATTACATCAGAATTTCCAGAGACGTCAACTTCGACAGTGTTCCATTGATTGGACTGTAGCTCATTAAATTTGTCATATACCGCCTGGCCCTCGCCGCTAACGCCTTTCAGTGCCATCTGATCGGTACCTATAAGCTGACCGATAGGCTTCACCACCATTACAATCTTTGCCGTATCGATATTCATGGGGGCATTAAAGTCAAAGCTAAACGGCACCCAAACATCCACTTGGTCCGAATCTCCAAAACCGCGAGTGGGGTTACCGTTTGTAGGGTATGTCCCCCCAGGACTTGCATCGATGCTCTGTTCATTTCCAGTTCCCGCAGTGTCTCCTCCTGCTGCATGGCATCCATAGGCATCGTCGAAATACGGGCTTACCTTTCCCATCGCTGCATCCCCTTCGCTAAATGTTGAGAATGGTCCGGGATAGAGTTCATCAAGTTCCCATCCTTCACGAGCGGCTAGTGGCGTGACAGAACAAGATCCTCCCTCAACGGTTGCCCTTGCTGCTGATGCCGTGGTGGCTGCTAAATAGAACTCAAAGCAGTTCTCTTGAGGCGGATAATACGGTTTTCTGAGCAAGCAGTACTGTGTAGCATCGCCACCGCTACCAATTCCAGTACCTGTTCCAGT
>Ga0105092_10001147_pt1 | contig 14119 bp, 21 predicted proteins | sample PPLLak2March2015_FD_87021 | JGI IMG/M metagenome (GOLD analysis project Ga0105092, IMG submission 87021) | Freshwater sediment microbial communities from Prairie Pothole Lake near Jamestown, North Dakota, USA - PPLs Lake P7 Core (1) Depth... | ecosystem: Environmental > Aquatic > Freshwater >... | reverse complement strand
CCCGGCCGCAACAGCAGCCACGCCGGGGCGACAAGAGTGCCCCCCAGGAGGCCCCGGCCGCCAAGACGCGGCCCAAGGGCACCGGCGAGGTGCCGCCGCGACTGAAGGAGTACTTCGCCCGCACGGTCACGCCGGCGCTCATGAAGGAGCGCGGGTACGACAACGTGTGGCAGGTGCCCCGGCTCGAGAAAGTCGTGCTGAACATGGGCGTCGGCGAAGGGCGCGACAACGCCAAGATCCTCGACTTCGCGACCGCCGACCTGCAGCTGATCACCGGCCAGAAGCCGATCGTCACCCGCGCCAAGAAATCGATCGCCAACTTCAAGCTGCGGGAGGGGGTGCCGATCGGGGCCAAGGTGACGTTGCGGGGCGCCCGGATGTACGAGTTCCTGGACCGGCTCATGAACATCGCCCTGCCCCGGGTGCGCGACTTCAAGGGGGTGCCGCCCAAGGGCTTCGATGGCCGGGGGAACTACGCGCTGGGGCTGCGAGAGCAGCTGATCTTCCCCGAGGTCGTCTACGACAAGATCGACAAGGTGCGCGGGATGGACGTCAACATCGTGACGACGGCGCGGACGGACGAGGAAGCCAAGGCGCTCCTCGCGCAGCTCGGCATGCCGTTCAGGGAGTCCTAGATCATGGCCAAGACTGCGCTGATCATGAAATCGCTGTCCACCCCGAAATTCTCGACCCGGGCATACAGTCGCTGCCGGCTGTGCGGGCGACCCCGCGGCTACCTGCGGAAGTTCCGGATGTGCCGCTTGTGCTTCCGCGAGCTCGCCCTCAAGGGCGAGGTGCCGGGCATCGTGAAGGCGAGCTGGTAATGCGCAGCGATCCGATCGCCGATCTGCTCACCCGGATCCGCAATGCCAGCAACGCCGAGCACGAGAAGGTGGATATCCCGTCGTCGCGGCTCAAGGTGCGCATCGCCGAGCTGCTGAAGGACGAGGGCTTCATCAAGAACTTCCGCGTGCTGGAGGACAGTCGGCAGGGGACGCTCCGCGTCTACCTCAAGTACGGCACCGGCAACGAGAAGATGATTTCGGGGCTCGTGCGCGTGTCCACGCCGGGCCGCCGTGTCTACGTCACCCACGACAAGATTCCCTCGATCCTGGCCGGCATGGGTGTGGCGCTGCTGTCGACCTCGCGCGGGGTGTTCACCGACCGCGAGGCCCGCCGACAGAAGGTCGGCGGCGAAGTCCTCGCGTACGTGTGGTAGGAGCCCTCTAATGTCTCGCATCGGCAAGAAACCCATCCCGATTCCCCCGGGCGTGAAGGTGCAGCTCGACGGCATGACCGTGCGTGCCGAGGGACCCAAGGGCACGCTGAGCCAGCTCGTGCCGGCCGGACTGACGCCCAGGGTCGCCGACGGCAGCCTCGTCATCGAACGCAGCGGCGACGACCGCCGGGTGCGGGCGTTGCATGGCCTGGCCCGCGCGCTCGTGGCCAACATGGTGACTGGCGTGAAGGTCGGCTTCGAGCGCCGGCTGGAAATCGTCGGCATCGGCTACCGGGCCCAGATGCAGGGCAAGAGCATCCAGTTGGCGCTCGGATACTCGCACCCGGTGCTCTTTCCGCTGCCCGAAGGGGTGACGGCCGAGATCGACAGGCAGACGGCGATCACGTTGCGCGGTCCCGACAAGGCCGTCCTCGGCCAGACTGCGGCCAAGCTCCGGGCGCTGCGCAAGCCCGACCCCTACAAGGGCAAGGGCATCCGATACGCCGGCGAGACCGTGCGGCGCAAGGTCGGCAAGAAGGCGGGCGCCAAGTGATCATCAAGGACAAGCGGGGGCCGCGCGACAAGCGTCATCACCGCCTGCGACGGTGGGTGCGGGGTACGGCGGCGCGGCCGCGACTGGCGGTGTTCCGGAGCCTCAATCACATCTACGCGCAGATCGTGGACGACGACACCGGGCGCACGCTGGTCGCCGCCGACAGCCGCAGCAAGGAGTTCCGGGCCGGCCGACCTCGCGGCGGCAACGTGGCGGCGGCCACGGCGGTGGGCGCGCTGCTGGCCCAGCGGGCCAAGGCCGCCGGCCTCGAGCGCATCGTCTTCGACCGCGGCGGCTACAAGTACCACGGTCGTGTCAAGGCCCTCGCCGACGCTGCGCGTGCCGGCGGGCTCGTGTTCTAACGATGCGCGGCGAGGGACCAAGCTCATGATGGACAGGATGAGGAGAGTCTGAGTGGCGGAAGCGAAGATCGATCCCAGCGTGCTGGAATTGAACGACCGCGTCGTCTCCATCAACCGGGTGGCCAAGGTCGTGAAGGGCGGGCGCCGGTTCTCGTTCACCGCGCTGGTCGTGGTGGGCGACGGCCGCGGCCACGTCGGTGTCGGCCTCGGCAAGGCCCACGAGGTGCCGGAGGCGATCCGCAAGGCCGTCGAGCACGCGAAGAAGGATCTCATCTTCGTCCCCCTCAAGGAGACGACGATCCCGTGCGAGATCACCGGACACTTCGGCGCCGGCCGGGTCTTCCTCAAGCCGGCGGTGCAGGGGACCGGGGTCATCGCCGGGGGCGCGGTCCGGCCGGTCCTGGAGGCGGCGGGCGTACAGGATATCCTGACCAAGACATTGGGCTCCAACAACCCCCACAACGTCCTCAAGGCCACCATCGACGCGCTCCGGCGGATCAAGCGCCTTCAAGATCTGCACGCGGCGCGGCGGCGCGGCGGCGACGCGAGCCTGGCGGAGGAGACGGTCGGTGCCAAGCAAGAAGCTTAAGGTCACGCTGGTCAAGAGCATCATCGGTCTCAGCCCCAAGCAGGAGGGCACGGTCAAGGCCCTCGGGCTGCGGCGGATGTGGCAGCAGGTGACTCACGACGACACCCCGATGATCCGCGGCATGATCGCGAAAGTGCCGCACGTCCTGCAGGTGAGCCATGAGGCTTGACGAGCTGCGCCCGGCACCGGGCGCCGCCTCCCGCCGCAAGCGTGTGGGCCGGGGGCCCGGCTCCGGCCACGGCAAGACGTCGACCAAGGGCAGTAAGGGTCACAAGGCCCGCTCGGGGGGCGGCAAGACCAACGGCTTCGAGGGCGGCCAGATGCCGCTCTACCGGCGCATTCCCAAGCGTGGGTTCCTGCCGTTCGGGGGCAAGACCGGCTATGCGGTCGTGAACCTCAAAGCGCTGGCGACCTTCGCGACCGGCAGCGTGGTGGATCCCGACGGGCTCGCCAAGGCGGGCCTCATCAAGCGGTCGCAGCGCGCACGTGTGAAGATCCTCGGTGACGGCGAGGTGCCCCACGCGCTGACGGGGCGCGTGCACGCGGTCAGCGACTCGGCCCGGACGAAGATCGAAGGCCAGGGCGGTCGCGTCGAGGTGATGCCCGAGAAGGAGAAGGCGGCGGCTTCGTGATCGAGGGCCTGCGGTCGTTCCAGAACATCTTCAAGATTCCCGAGCTGAAGCGGCGGGTGATCTTCACCACGATGCTGCTCGTCGCCTACCGGGTGGGCGCCCACGTCCCGACCCCGGGCATCGACGGGGCGGCCCTGGCCCAGTTCTTCGACCAGGTGCAGGGCACGCTGCTCGGCATGGTCGACCTCTTCTCCGGGGGCAATCTCCGGCGGTTGTCGATCTTCGCGCTCGGGATCATGCCGTACATCTCGGCATCGATCATTCTGCAGCTGCTGACGGTCGTCATTCCCACCCTCGAGCGACTGGCCAAGGAGGGCGAGGCGGGGCGCAAGAAGATCACCCAGTACACCCGCTACAGCACCATCGCGCTCTCGCTGGTGCAGTCGCTCGGCATCGCCTACGGGCTGGAGGGGATGCGCAGCCCCGAGGGCCTGGCAATCGTGCCAAACCCCGGCTGGGGCTTCCGGCTGCTCACCGTGATCACCCTCACGGCCGGCACCGCGCTGATCATGTGGCTCGGCGAGCAGATCTCCGAGAAGGGTATCGGCAACGGCATCTCCCTCATCATCTTCGCGGGAATCGTGGTGCGCCTGCCGTCGGCCATCCAGGCCTCCTACACCCTCATCAAGACCGGCGAGATGAAGCTCTTCGTCTTCGGCGCCATCGTGATCTTGATGGTGGCGGTGACAGCAGCGGTGGTCCTCATGCAGGAGGGCCAACGGAAGATCCCGGTGCAGTACGCCAAGCGCGTCGTGGGCCGGCGCGTCTACGGGGGCCAGTCGACGCACATCCCGCTGCGGATCAACACGGCCGGGGTCATTCCGGTCATCTTCGCTTCGTCGCTGATCCTGTTCCCGGCGACGCTGACCCGGTTCATGCCGTACGCGTGGATGCAGTCGGTGGCGGACGCGATGAGCCCGGGCCAGGTGACCTACACCGTGCTGTACATGGGCCTGATCATCTTCTTCGCGTACTTCTACACGGCGATCGTGTTCAACCCGGTCGACCTCTCCGACAACATGAAGAAGTACGGGGGCTTCATTCCGGGCGTGCGTCCGGGCAAGAAGACGGCCGAGTACATCGACCACGTGCTGACCCGGATCACGCTGCCGGGCGCCCTGTCCCTGGCCATCATCTCGGTGCTGCCCGATCTGCTCATCCGCCTGTTCAACGTGCCGTTCTACTTCGGGGGCACCAGCCTGCTGATCGTGGTCGGCGTCGCCCTGGATACCGTGCGGCAGATCGAATCGCACCTGCTGATGCGCAACTACGAGGGCTTCCTGAAGCGCTCCAAGTCGCGCTCGGGCGCCTTCGCGCGGAGGAGCTGAGGATGCGGCTGATCTTCCTCGGCCCCCCCGGCGCCGGTAAGGGCACCCAGGCCCGCGAGCTGGCTCGCGAGTGGGGCGTGCCACAGATCGCTACCGGCGAGATGCTGCGGGAGGCGGTGGCGGTCGGGACGCCCCTGGGCCTCGAGGCCAAGCGCATCATGGAGACGGGGGCGCTGGTCCCCGACGACGTGATGATCGAGCTCATCGCCGAGCGGCTGCGCCAACCCGACGCCGCGGGCGGCTTCATCCTCGACGGCTTCCCGCGTACGCTCGCCCAGGCCGAGGCACTCGAGCGCCTGCTGAAGGACCTCGGTCAGAAGCTCGACGGCGTCGTCTTCTTCGAGGTCGCCGAGCCGGAGCTCGTGCGCCGGCTTACCGGCCGGCGGCTCTGCCGTCAGTGTCAGACGGCATTCCATGTGGTGTCGGCGCCGCCGCAACGCGAGGGTGTGTGCGACCGGTGCGGCGGTGAGCTCTACCAGCGCGACGACGACAGCGAGGCCACGGTACGCCATCGCCTCGGCGTGTACGACCGGCAGACCGCCCCGCTGCTCGCCTACTACCGCGACCGCGGCCTCCTCGTGCCGATCGCTGGCGAAGGGGCGATCGGCACGATCCGCGACACGATCCGGCACGCCGCGGAGGCCCGGTGATCGAGCTCAAGTCGGTGCGCGAGATCGGCCTCATGCGGCGGGCCGGGCACATCCTGGCCGACGTGGTGGAGCGGTTGCGTGGCGGCGTGAAGCCGGGGATGTCCACGCTGGAGATCGACGAGAGCGTGGAGGACTTCATCCGGTCCCAGGGCGCCCGTCCGGCGTTCAAGGGCTACCGGGGATTTCCGGCAACCGTCTGCATCTCGATCAACGAGGAAGTGGTCCACGGCATCCCCTCGGCGCACCGCCGCGTCAGCGAGGGCGATATCGTCGGGCTGGACCTGGGGTGTATCGTGGATGGGTACTACGCCGACTGTGCGTTCACGCTCGCCGTCGGAGACGTACCGTCCCGAGTCCAGGAGCTGCTCGACGCCACTCGCCAGAGCCTCGAGGCGGGCATCGCTGAGTGCCGCCCCGGCCGGCGGCTCTCCGACGTTTCGCACGCCATCCAGTCGCACGTCGAGAGACACGGATTCTCGGTCGTGCGGGCCTTCGTCGGCCACGGTATCGGCCGGGCCCTGCACGAGGAGCCGCAGGTCCCGAACTTCGGGGACCCGGGCCGGGGGCCGCAGTTGAAGCCGGGCATGGTCTTGGCGATCGAGCCGATGGTCACGATGGGAAGCTGGGAGGTCCGGATCCTCGACGACGGGTGGACCGCGGTGACCAGGGACGGCAGTCTGGCCGCTCACTTCGAGCACACGATCGCGGTGACGGAGTCGGGGCCGGAGGTGCTGACCAGCAAGAGCGGCGACTCGGCCCGGGCCGCCTGAGAGCGCGGAATGCCAAAAGAAGACGCGATCGAGGTCGAGGGCACCGTGGTGGAGCCGCTGCCGAACGCGATGTTCCGCGTCGAGCTGGAGAGCGGCCACCGGGTCCTGGCGCACGTGAGCGGCAAGATGCGGATGAATTTCATCCGGATCCTGCCTGGCGATCGGGTGAAGGTGGAGCTGTCGCCCTACGATCTCACGCGAGGCCGCATCACGTACCGGTTCAAGTAGGGAGCGGACGAGCGATGAAGGTGAGACCGTCGATCAAGACACGCTGCGAGCACTGCAAGATCGTCAAGCGCCAGGACGTGGTGCGGATCATCTGCAAGAACCCGCGGCACAAGCAGCGGCAGGGATGACCCTCGGAGGGGAGAGCTTCAACCTCCCTTCCGGAGCCTCCCCGGGAGGTCGCACCGCTAAGACCGGCGCACGGAACAGGAAGGCGGACCGTTATGGCACGAGTAGCAGGGGTCGATTTGCCGCGGGAGAAGCGGGGTGAGGTCGCCATCACGTACATCTATGGGATCGGTCGGGCCACGGCGAACCGTATCCTGACCCAAGCCAGTGTGGATCCGGCCAAGCGTGTGAAAGCCTGGAACGACGACGAGACAGCACGCGTCCGGGAGATCATCGAGCGCGAGCTGAAGGTCGAGGGCGACCTCCGCCGTGAGATCTCCATGAACGTCAAGCGGCTCATGGACATCGCGGCCTACCGCGGCATCCGGCACCGCCGGGGCTTACCGGTGCGCGGCCAGCGCACGCACACCAATGCCCGCACGCGCAAGGGGCCGCGCAAGGGTGTGATGGTGAAGAAGAAGCCGACAGCGGCGGCGCCCTCCCCGGCGGCCGCGGCGCCAAAGAAAGCATAGGAGCCTGAGGCATGGCAGAAGCGGCGAAGCCCGCTCCCCGGAAGAAGGGCGGCAAGAAGCGTGAGCGCCGTGAGGTCCGTACCGGCGTGGCCCACGTGCAGGCGACGTTCAACAACACGATCGTGACCCTCACCGACAAGATGGGTAACGTCGTGTCGTGGTCGAGCGCGGGCAGCGCGGGATTCAAGGGCTCGCGCAAGAGTACCCCGTTCGCCGCCCAGACTGCGGCCGAGATCGCCGCCCGCAAGGCGATGGAGATCGGGCTCAAGCAGATCGAGGTTTTCGTGCGCGGGCCCGGAGCCGGCCGCGAGGCGGCCATCCGCTCACTGCAAGCGGTCGGGCTCGAGATCACCGCAATCCGCGATGTCACCCCTATCCCCCACGACGGCTGCCGCCCCCCCAAGCGGCGGCGGGTGTAGGGGGAGGCCGACCATGGCGCGATATCGCGATGCCAAGTGCCGGTTGTGCCGCCGGGAGGGCATGAAGCTCTTCCTCAAGGGAGCCGGCTGCTTCACCGACCGCTGCGCGATCGAGCGGCGGAACTACCCGCCCGGCATGCACGGGCTGCAGCGGGGCAAGCTGACGCCGTTCGGTGTGCAGCTTCGAGAAAAGCAGAAGGCCAAGCGCATCTACGGCGTGCTGGAGACTCAGTTCCGCAAGTACTTCCAGTGGGCGGAGAGTCAGAAGGGCGTCACCGGTGAGAACCTGCTCCGCTTGCTCGAGCTCCGGCTGGACAACGTCGTGTATCGCATGGGATTCGCGGCCTCCCGGCGCGAATCGCGGCAGATGGTGGCCCACGGCCACTTCCAGGTCAACGGACGCAAGGCCAGCGTGCCGTCGTTCCTGACCAAGGTCGGCGACGTCGTCGCGCTGCGACCGACCTCGAAGCTCGGCCCGCGCGTGGACGACAACGCCAACGCGGGTCGAGGCCAGGTGCCGCAGTGGCTGGACGTGGATCTCAACGGCAAGAAGGGCGTCGTCCGGGGTCTGCCGATCCGCGAGGACATCCAGATCCCCGTGTCCGAGCAACTGATCGTCGAGCTGTACAGCAAGTAAGGAGGTCGGGGAAGGCATGCCACGCATTCCGTTCCAGAAGCCGAAGAAGGTCGAGTGGGAGATCCTCAGCGATCGCTACGGTCGGCTGGTGGCCGAGCCCTTCGAGAAGGGCTACGCGCTCACCGTCGGTAACTCGCTGCGGCGCACGCTCCTGTCGATCGTACCGGGCGCGGCGGTGGCGTGGGTGAAGATCGAGGGTGTCAAGCCGAACGAGACCAAGATCGCCGGCGTCACCGAGAGCCTCACCGACGTGCTGCTGAATCTCAAGAAGCTCGCCATCCAGGTGCCCTCGGACGAGCCTCGGGTCCTGCGCGTGGACGTGACGGGGCCCAAGGACGTCAAGGGTGAGGATGTGCCGGAGACGGGGGCGGAGATCCTCAATCCCGAGACGCACCTGTTCACGCTCGAGGCTGGCGCCCGGGTGACGCTGGAGATCGGGGTGGGCGTGGGCCGGCGCTATCAGGCGGCCGACCAGCCCGGCGGCGGGACGCCGGCCGGCGCGCTACCGCTCGATGCCGCCTACTCGCCGATCACGCGGGTGGCGTACAACGTCGAGATGTCGCGGCTCGGCAAGATCACCGACTACGAGAAGCTCGTGCTGGAGGTGTGGACCAACGGGGCCATCAGCCCCGATGACGCGCTGACCCGTGCCTCCACCTATCTGCGCGATCACTTCACCCCGCTGGCGCCGAGTGGCACCGACGAGGACGAGGAGGGGGAGGTGGGCGCCGGCGAGGCGTACCTGCGCGACGCCCTCGGCAAGATGCTGGAGGAGCTGACGCTGCCGGCCCGGGCCATCAATGCACTCAAGAGCGCCGATCTCCATCTGGTCGCCGATCTCGTGCAGAAGACCGAGGCCGACCTCGGCGAGGTCAAGAACCTCGGCGACAAGTCGATCGACGAGATCAAGACTGCCCTGGCCGCCCTCGGCCTCTCGCTCGGCATGCGCATCGACCCGAACGTCCTCGGGGCCCTGGGGCGTGGCGTCGCGAAGTGAGGCGCGTCCGACGCGGCGAGCTGGGCCCACCAATCGGCGGCAGCAAGCAGCACCGGTAAATCGACAATGACGGCGAGGATCCGATGAGGCACCGCAAGGACGGCTACAAGCTCGGCCGGCTCACCCAGCATCGGTGGGCGATGTTCCGAAATCTGCTGACCGGGCTGTTCCGCCACGAGCGCATCGAAACGACCGAGGCCAAGGCCAAGGCGATGCGCGGTCTGGCCGACCACGTCATCACGCTCGCCAAGCGCGAGAACCTCCATGCCCGACGGCAGGTGCTCACTCTGGTGCCCGACACCGAGGTCGTGGGCCGTATTTTCGACACGATCGTCGCCCGGTTCTCCGACCGCAGCGGTGGCTACACGCGAATCGTGAAGACACGCGTCCGCCGCGGTGATGCCGCCCCCATGGTTCTGCTCGAGCTGGTCGATCGCCCCGATGCGCCGCCCGGCGGCGGTGGTAAGGGCGGAAAGAAGGAAAAGGCCCCGAAGGGCGAGACGGGTGAAGCGGGCGCCGGCGGCAAGCGGAAGCGGCGCGAGAAGGCGACGGCCGCTACCGGCTGAGGCCGAAGAAGACCACCAGGGGCTGGAACGGGACGGGAGCGAGCCGGCTCGCGTTGACCGGCCCGCCCGCCCGCGCGGACTATGTGAGGTTCCGACGGAAGTGAGCGAGCGTCCGGCGCCAGGCATCGTCGGCCGCTGCCCGGTTGTGGACGTCCGGGCGCTCGTCGTTGAAGAAGCCGTGATCGACTTCCGGATAGACATGGATCTCCGACTGTTTGCCGGCCTTCCTGATGGCGGCGTCGGTGTCCTTGGCCACCTGAGGTGTGACGAAGCCGTCCTTCTCGGCGAAGAGGCCGAGTACGGGGCCGGAGAGCCTGGTGTAGTCCGGCTTGACGTTGGGATGGATGCCGTAGAAGTTCACCACGGCACCGACGCTCGGGTTCAGCGTGCCGGCGAACAGGGCGAGCTGGCCGCCCATGCAGAACCCGACCACGCCGAGCTTGGCCGTCGACGAGTGCTGGGTCAGGTACGTCGCCGCGCCGCGCAGGTCCTTCTCGGCCTGGCCAATGTTGAGCGCCATGAAGAGTTTTCCGGCACCGTCGGGCTCGCTGGCAGTCTGGCCGTGGTACATGTCGGGCGCCAGCGCCGCGAAGCCCTCGGCGGCGAAGCGGTCGCAGACGTTCTTGATGTGGCCCACGAGTCCCCACCACTCCTGGATCACCAGAACCCCGGGCGCCTTGCCGGAGGCCGGCGTGGCGAGATAGCCCTGGGTCGTGCCGCCGTTCGAAGGGAAGTCCACCATCTTACCGGGCATCGTCGTTGTCCTCCTTCGCTGGGAGTTGAGGCTAGGCGGCGCCAGCGGTCGGGGCCGGCGCCGTCAGAGGGGCGATCTTCACGGCCTTCACCCGGCGGGCGTCGGCCTCGAGCACGGTGATTGTATAGCCGGGGATCGAGAATTCCTCGCCCGTCCGGGGAATCCGGTGCAGCGTCGCCAGCACGAGGCCGGCCACCGTCTCGTAGTCGTGCTTGGGCAGATTCCAGTCGAGCGCCTCGTTCAGCTCGTCGATATGCGTGCGGGCGGCCACCCAGTAGCTGCCGTCGGGGAGGCGCTCCACGGCGGCCGGCGTCCGGTCGTGCTCGTCCTGGATCTCGCCGACGATCTGCTCGACGATGTCCTCCAGGGTCACGATCCCGGTGGCGCCGCCGTACTCGTCCACGACCACGGCGAGCTGGTTGCGGCCCTTCTGCATCTCGCGGAGCAGGTCGTCGATACTCTTGGTCTCGGGCACGAAAGTCGGCTGCCGCATCAGCTCCGTCACGGCGTCGACCTGATCCCCGCGGCGCAGCAGGTCCATGGCGGTGACCACGCCGACGACGTTCGTCTCCCGCTGCCGGTAAATCGGAATCCGCGAGAACCCCCGTTGCCGCACCGCCGCGATGGCCTCGGCGGTGGTGGCGGTGTCGGGCAGCATCACGACGTCGACCAGCGGGACCATCACCTCCCGCACGATCGTGTCGCCGAGGTCGAAGATCTTGTCGATCATCTCGGCCTCTTGCATGCTGACCGAGACCTCCCCGGGCTCGAGCTGGAGCAAGGCCTTCAGCTCCTCCCGCGAGACGAACTGGCGGGTGTCCGCCCGCGGCCCTCCGAACGCGCGGAGGATCGTGGTGACGCCCGTGTTGGCCAGGGCCACCAACGGTGTCAGCACTATCGAGGCCCAGGTCAGGGGGCGGTACAGCTTCAGGATGAGGCTGGTTGCCCATTCCCGCGCCACTGCCTTCGGGATGATCTCGCCGAAGACCAGCATGATGGGCGTCAGCGCCACGGTGCTCACCACCCACGCCACGCCGCCGAGAGTCGGCAGCAGCGCGAAGGTCAGCGCGGAGCCGGCCACGATGTGGGCGATGGTGACGCCCATCATGGCCGTCGACAGCACCCGCTCCGGCTGGCGAAAGTCCTCCAGGTACCGGGCGGCCGTCGGGTTTCCGTCGGCGGCCAGGTGGCGCAGCCGCAGCCGGTTCGCCGCGATGAACGCCATCTCGGCAGCCGAGAAGAACATCGCGGCCAGCAGGCAGATCGCGGCCAGCCACAGGAGCCCGGTCATGCCACCGTCTCCGCGGACACCGGCTTGCGCAGGGCGATCAGCACCTCGACCACTCGGGTCCGCTCGACCTTCTCGACGGTGACGGTCAGCTCCGACGTGTCTCGCCGCTCGCCCTTGCGGGGCACGCGGCCGAAGAGATCGAGCACCCACCCCCCGACCGTGTCGTACGCCTCATTGGCAAGGCTCAGCCCGGTGGCCGTGTTGAGGTCTTCCACCGGGAGCTTGCCCGAGACGCGGAACGTGGAGTCGTCCAGCCGCTGGATCAGCCGTTCGGGCTCGTCGTACTCGTCGGCGATCTCTCCGACCAGCTCCTCCAAGAGGTCCTCCAGCGCTACCAGCCCCGCGGTGCCGCCGTATTCGTCCACCACGATGGCCATGTGCAGCTTCTTGGCCTGGAACTCCTGCAGGAGCGCGTCCGCCCGCTTGGACTCTGGAACGAAGTAGGGCGGGTGCAGGTGGGAGCGCAGGTCGAAGTCGGCCGGCAAGCCGGTGGCGACGTAAGGCAGCAGGTCCTTCGTGTAGAGGATCCCGACGATCACATCGAGCGAACCCTCGTAGACCGGAACCCGGGAGTGGAGGTTCTCGCGCAGGGCCGGCAGGATCTTCTCGCCGGGGGTGTCGATGGCCAGGCAGAACATGTCGGTGCGGGGCACCATCACCGTGCGCACCAGCGTGTCCTCCAGCTCGAAGACCTTGTGGATCATCTCGCGCTCCTCGCGCTCCACCACGCCTTCGCTGGCTCCCAGGTCCACCAACGTGCGCAGCTCATCCTCGCTCAGCTCGGGCTGGCCCTGGCGATCACGGCCGATGAGCTGCACCGTCAGCCGGGTGAGGCCGCCCAGCACGAGGCGGACCGGCACCAGCATCGCTCCCAGCCAGGCCACCGGCCGGCCCACCACCGCGAGAAAGCGCTCGGGATACCTCACGGCGAGGGTCATCGGGAGCACCTCGCCGAAGGTCGTGAGCATCACGATCATGCCGAGCATCGCCAGCACCGGTCCCAGGGTCGGGCCGACGAGCTGGTGGGCGAGGTGCGCGGCCAGGCCAGCGCCGCCGATGTTGATCAGCGTGATGCCGACCAGCAGCGTCACCAGCAGGTCGTGGGGACGCTCGATGAGAACAGGCGGGCCACCGTCGGCGCTGCTCCGGTCGGCCAGGCGCGCGAGTCGCGCGCGGCCCAGCGAGAAGTAGGCCGCTTCCGCTCCGGTCAGCAGAGCGGAGCAGACGATCAGCGCCAGCAGCACGACGCACTGCAAGACCACGCTGTCGGTCATGTGCCCGCTCCGCTCGGTGCCGGCCGGGCGGCGAAGTGCTCGTATCCGCGTGCCACCGTGACCTCGCGACCGCCCGAGAACCACCGCACCGGTCGCGCCGTGGTGACCTTGCCGATGGCCGTCAGGCGCGTGCCGCAGGCCTCGGCCAGCCCCTGTCCCAGCCGCGGCAGCGCCGCCGGCTCGCAGGTGAGGAGCAGCTCGTAGTCCTCACCGCCGCCCGTCGCCCAGGTCGTCGGATTGGTACCCAGTGCCGCGGCCACCGCACGCGTGGCGTCGTCGACGGGCAGCCGGCCCAGATCGATCTCCGCTCCGACCCGGCTCTCGCCGAGGAGCCGCGGCAGATCGATGCCCAGCCCGTCGGACAGGTCCATCATTGCGGTGACGCCGCCCGCCGCCCCCAGCCACTCGCCCTCGCGTACGCGCGGTCGGGGTCGCAGATGCGCGCCGGTCACCTCGGCGAGATGGGCCGCGTCGATCTTCGCAGGCGCTGCCCCGCGCTCGAGCACGGCCAGCCCGGCGGCCGCGCGCCCCAGCGTGCCGGTAACCGCGACGGCGTCGCCGGCACGAGCGGTCGAGCGTAGCGCCGGCGCGACAGCGTCGCCGAGGACCGTCACGTTGATCATCCAGCCCGCGGGCGAGGCCGACGTGTCGCCGCCGACGATCGTCACCTCGTGCGACCGGGCCAGGGCGAGCGCGCCCTGGTAGAAGGCCTCGACCTCCTCGGCGCTCGTCCCTTCGGGGACGGCCAGCGCGACCAGCGCCCAGCGCGGTCGACCGCCCATTGCCGCGATGTCCGAGAGGTTTACGGCCAGCGATTTCCATCCGATGTCTGCAGGCTCGGCCCAGCGGCGGCGGAAGTGGACGTCCTCCAGCAGCAGATCGGTCGTGGCCAGCAGCGAGGCGCCGGGCCGGGGTTCCAGGACTGCGCAGTCGTCGCCGATGCCGACCCGCACGCCGCCGGCCTCGCAGGTAGCCGTGGTCAGCACCCGGATCGCGCGGACCAGCGCTTCCTCACCACCTGGGTCACCGCTCATGAGGCGAACGCCTCCGACGCGGGGACGTCCCGGAAGCGCGGCAGGCCTGGCACCGCAACGCGTTGGAAATCGGCGAGCAGCCGGCGAAGCGTCTCGAGCGGATCGGCCAGACAGTCGGTGCGGCCGGTGCCGCAGGGTGATCCCAGCCGAAGATAGGCCGATCGTGGAGTGTCCAGGT
>Ga0105092_10001146_pt1 | contig 14148 bp, 16 predicted proteins | sample PPLLak2March2015_FD_87021 | JGI IMG/M metagenome (GOLD analysis project Ga0105092, IMG submission 87021) | Freshwater sediment microbial communities from Prairie Pothole Lake near Jamestown, North Dakota, USA - PPLs Lake P7 Core (1) Depth... | ecosystem: Environmental > Aquatic > Freshwater >... | reverse complement strand
CCGAAGTCGAAAGCGTGCTTCGATCAGTCAAGGGCCTGGTGAGCTATACACTTGCCCGTAGCGGTGATGGCGGGTTTTCGGTGACCGTATGCGCCAGGATCAAGCCGGAATAGACGAGAGCGTTCAGAAGGCGAGAGACTGGGTGGCGAAGAATGCCGGGCACACGGGCGTCAGTGCTCCGCAGGTGTCAAACGCCACTGTCATCGTGCACCTACCATAGTGTTTGGCTACGATCTAAACAAGAACGCGTTAGCCCTGTAATTGAACTATATTCTCCAACGAAACAATCTTAAGGAAAGCATGCGGTCGCAGCGATGCGGCTCGAAAGAGGCCCGAACTATGAACAGTCATGAGACCCTGGAGTTTGCCGAGCGGCTTATGCGAGAGGTCTGGCTGCCGCTCGACGCTGGAGCCGTTCCACGCTTCTATCAACGCGATGTGGTCGGGTACAACCGCAAGCAGCGGCTGAACTATGACGACGTCATCCATCGCCTCGTGACGGACCAGCCGCGTTACACTGATCCGCACTACGACATCCAGGACATCATCGCCGCGGAGGACAAATTCGCGATCCGTTTCGCGTTCACGGGGAAGCTGGCCTCCGGACAACCCATCTCCGCGGAAGCCAACTATTTTTACCATCTTCGAGACGGCAAGATTTCGGCGTTCTGGCTTTTGGCGGACATCGAGTTCGACTACAAAGCTGACGATTAGCCGGCAACTCTTCGGATTCATGCCGTAATCGAAGGCTTGGCTAAAGGAGGCCAGTTGTTTGTCGCGAGTCACGGTTCGAGAACCGTGCGCTTATCCATCCGTTGCTCTATCTCTTCGCGCTTGGCTCTTAGGCTCGTGCAGAAAATAAGAGCGATGTCCCAGGCCGCATTGGTAAATCGCTAAGTCGTATCTCGCTATCTTTTCGGCTTCGCGGTCGATCTCGATCAGCGGCAAGTCGCACTCCTTACCGTCAACAAACACTGGGCATTTCCGCTCATCCATGGTCAACTCAGTTGTCACTTATCTGATGTCTGGTCGCTTTTTTCCGAGCGGCTTCTAATTCGATCAGGCTCATTTCGCTACCCCCAAGTATTCATTTGGGTGATAGACCCCGCGCCAGACGCCCTCCATGTCGATGAACGCGATCGGGCCGTGTTCTGCGCTAACGCGGATCTCTTTGATAATGAACCGGGTGCCACGGTCAACGACCATCTCACCTGATTTAATGTCCTTTGCCTTATGTTCGATAATTTCCACTCTGTCCCTCACTATCTCCCCTTTCGCGGCTGTTGCCTACACCGAGAAGGAGAATAAAGTTAATCTGGGATAAATAATCCCTCAAACGCTGCTTGTCTTGACATTCGGCGCCAATCGATTGACCGCGCAAACGGCGTTGTAGAAACTGCGTCACCCCAAGCGTCGCCCGTCACCCCGATTAACACACCGGGTAAAACTGCGTCTTCCTCCTTCGGTCCCCTCTAGTTCGGGCCGTTTGGCATGACTGGATAGAGCACTTCTTGGAGTCCTAAGCCGCATTCACGGAAAACCGTTCGCTGGCACACCCCTGGCTCTATCGGCGGGTGCGAGGGAGATTTGCCGGTGAAACCCATCAACGCTCGCGGAGCTTTGATTTCGCTCTTTCGTGGTCTCGCTGACAACACCAAAACGTGCAAGAGCAATCCGACCTTACACTTAAGAGAGGCTGCCAACATGAACGAGCATAACTACGGGATCCACCTGATTAAGTTTAAGGCTGATCAAACGCCTCACGGAAACTACTGGATAGGAAAGGCTCACGTCCAATACAACCACGGTCGGACACTTCGATGCTTTGAGGTGCATGGACCAGCCGAAAAGTTTGATTCGAAAGAAGCGGCTGAGCAGCACGTTCTCGGCTTGGCCAAGACATTAATCGATAACTTTATTTGACTCGATCTTTCTCGAGAAAGCAGCCAGAGGTAACTGTAGTGCAACCGGAACTTACATTCAAAGCTTTAAGTCATCTGTTGATTGTTTTTCTAAGCACAGCCCTTGTCGCCTTCACATTGGTCTCAATGTGGAAAGAGAATCGGTTTGGCTGGCCGCTCAGGGGCATCATCTGGTTCACGGTCGCGATCATAGGTTCCTGTGCGATTATTGGCCTTCTCGCCGGATACGAACAGACAGCCAGATCATTGGAACAAATCTCTCAGCGTGTACCGCTATGAGAGTGATGGACCTCTTCACCCTTACCTTATTCCTATAGCTTACTGACGGTCCCATTTCATACCAAGCTCAGTAGTGGTGGAATCTCATGCTCTCGCTCTTCGAGACTAAGGAGGGCGCGAACCCGATTGAAACCCTCTTCACGGGCAATTGTCTCTGTATTTCAGGAGAAGCTGTTGCTGCGTTAAGGTGTACCGGAGTCGCAGGAAACGCCCACCAGCTACATCGCGCTCGTTAACAGGTTAAAGCCCTTCGGAGTTCGTAGGCACCGCTCTGGAGGAATCCCGGAAGTTTGTGCATCCCGAGGCTTGGGAAGTTACGCCAGAATCTTCCGACTTGAGGTAGAGCACGGCATCTCCGTCGAAAGGAGGAGAGAAACTCTGGCTGTCCCCGCAGGCGAAAACCGTACCGCTGCCTTCGATGGAGCCGGAAGAAGGATTGAACCATTCATAGCTGTAGGTTCCCGACTCAAGGCTTACATTGAAGCTACCCGAGTCGGGCTGGTAGACAAGGTATTCACTTCCGGGGTTTACCAGGCAGAAAGAGGTTGAGCAGGCGGAGGTCGAGGGGGCCATCGCTGCGAGGTCCATTTTCTGGGCATAGGTGTTTACGGCGCCGATGTTACGCCGCGTGTTTTGCCACACACCATCCTCTTTCCATGGATTTTCAAACGGATTGTCGTACAGGGTAAAGTGATATCCCCTCATGAAGGCCTTCCATGGAATTGAGCGATCATTATTGATTGCCTGAATATGGTCCATATCCATGAATACAGGCTTGCCGGCATGATTGATGGGAGGATTCGTTAAGTAAGAACCCCAGTGGTGCGTGACGGAAAACGTGTCGGCTGGACTATTGGCGACCGAGCTATAATTCCAGTTTTCATAGGTATTGACACCATCCAAACCTCCAGGGCTCAGCATAATAGGAATCCGTTTTCCTTGTGACGCCATATAACTTTTAAGGAAATTGATCATATCATAGTGCCAAGAGATGTTATTCGCCTCATTTGAAACTTCTATCAAAACGTTGTTTAGGTCGCCGATCGTATCGACGACCTTTTTGGCATAGTTTTGCTGTATCGTCTGTATCTCCGAAGTAGGATTAGAGAAAAACTCCACGCCCCAACCGTCACCGTTCACATCGGCATGGATGCCGTTTATATTGTTCGCGGAGTTGAACAGGTTAGCACCGTATTGTCCGCGGGAATTGGAAAATCCATAAACATCAAAAAGCATATAGCTGATAAATATCCCGTTATTGCCGAGTTCGATCGCCCTTGAACGCATTCTGTCAAAAAACGCCTGATTGAGCTGGTAGAGATCCACTTTCGGCTGGCCGTCTTTTGCGTCGCCGTATCCGGACACACGCGCAAACGGCAAAGGGAATGAGCCGGCTGGAGAGGGCCCCAAGTTAAACTCAGTCCAATTCCGGATATAGTTGAGGTTAAATGATCTCACAAATGGCACATACCAGTTCCAATCGAGAACCAATAAATCGCCGGAATGATATCCTCCCAGAAGATCTCCGCCAACCTTATCCTGCAAGTCATTAAACGACTGATGTCCGCCAAGATATATCGCCTTCCCGGAACCGTCAGTAAAGTATCTTGGGTTGTAAGGGTGAACGCGCAAGGTCCCATCCGCCGGTAAGACTACAGCAAAGAAAAATAATACGCTGAGATAGAATCGCGTGTTAAGCATCTGTCTACCCACTCGATGCCACGAAGCGAGAGAGACAAAGACCCGACAGGCGTCGTACGTCATCTATTTCTCCCCGAGATCTCGTTGAGAGTGGTGGTCAGAAAAGTCTTTGCAGATAGCCCGTCCCGAAGCTAGGGCCTCACCACGGTCTGGTAGTGAAGAACCCGCTCAACATCGCGTCCTGCGTTACGTGCTACTTGCTCCTGACCATTTCTTCCGCGTGGCGGCGGGTCCGCTCGGTAATCTTGATGCCGCCCAGCATGCGTGCGACCTCTTCGATGCGTTCGTTTCCCTTGAGCTGGCTCACCGTGGTCAGGGTCCGGTCTTTGTCCATTTCCTTGCGCACGATGTGATGGGAGTCCGCCAGCGCGGCAATCTGGGGCAAATGCGTGACGCAGAGAACCTGATGGGAGGCGGCGACCTGTTTGAGTCTTTTCCCCACGATCTCGGCAACGCCGCCGCCGATGCCCGCATCGACTTCATCGAAGAGCAGCGTAGGAACAACGCCGGCCGCGAGCGCAAGGGATTTTATTGCGAGCATCAAGCGGGATAGCTCGCCGCCGGAGGCGATCCTGGCAAGGGGCTTCGGCGGCTCGCCGCGGTTCGGCGAGAAACAAAACTCGATCTGGTCGATCCCCAGTTCGGTGAGCTTTTGTCCGCCAACGATAAACGGAGGCGAGTCCTCTTGATCCGGCAAATCCACGAATCGCACCTCGAAGATCGTCTCGGGCATCCCCAACTGTTTTGCTTCTTTTTCCATTTCTTTCTTGAATTTTGTTGCCACCCGCTGCCGCTTGACCGACAGCGCGCCCGCGGCTTCCCAGGCGGCGTGGCGCGCGGCCTCGAAGGATTTTTCCAGATCGGGAATTTCTTCCTCGCCGCGGTCCAACGCCTGAAGTTCGGTTTCGGCCTGGGTTTGCATCCTAAAGATTTCCTCGATGCCGCCGTTGTACTTCCTTTTGAGCCGATGAATCTCCGCCAGGCGGTCTTCAAGCTTTTCTAACGCGCCGGGCTCAAAGTGGACCCGATCGGCGTAGCGGCGAAGCCCCGCGTTGGCTTCCTCCAGTTGGGCCAGCGCCGATTCAAGCAGCTCGACCGCCGGTTGCAAGCCGTCGTCGATACTAGCCAACTCGCGGAGCCTGCCGTGGTATCTTCCGAGACGGCCCACCAGCGCGTTTTCACCTTCGTAGAGAAGCTCCTCGCCCTCCAGGCATCCTTGGTAAAGTTTTTCCGCGTGCATCAGAATATTTTTCTTCGCTTGAAGCTCTTCCTCCTCCTCCGGCCGCAAACGAGCATTCGCGATCTCCTCGGCTTGCGCGGCCAGCAGCTCTTTTTCTTTTTTGCCCTTTTCCACGATTTCGCGCGCTTGCAGCAGGCGCTGCGCGGCGGTCACCAACGAGTGAAACTTCCGGCGCATGGCATCCGTTTCCGTGGCGATTCCGCCAAAGGCATCGAGCAAGCCAGCGTGAGTTTCCGGTTTCAGCAAGGTGTGGTGCTCGTGTTGGCCGTAGATGTGAACGATGGAAGGGCCGATCTCCGAGAGCAAGCTGAGCGGACAGAGGCTGCCGCCGACGTAAATCCGATTTTTCCCAGCGCGGCTCACCACCCGTTTGATAATGAGCTCGTCGTCAAGGCCGTATCCGGCCTCCTGGAGCTTTTGCCGAACCGCTTCCGGCACGTCTTCAAACAGCGCCTCGACGGTCGCCTCTTCTTCATTGTGCCGGATGACTTCCGATGTGACCCGCCCTCCGGAGATCAAGCCGAGGGCATTGAGAATGATCGATTTACCGGCCCCGGTCTCGCCGGTGAGAACGTTTAATCCCCGCCCCAGCTCAAGCGCCACCTCGTCAATCACCGCGAAATTTTTGATTCTTAGCTCGCGCAGCATATCGCAGCCGAATTACCGCTCGCCCCATTTCAATTTATCACGCAGGATCTCATAGTAGCTTCGCGAAGGAACCTTGATCAAGGAAACCGGCAGGCCGTAGTCACAAGCCTCGACCTTGTCGCCGTTGTTCAACCTAACGCCCTGCTGTCCATCGGGGATTAGAATCACGGTATCGCCGAAGGAGCGCAAGGTGACCTGCACCGTCGCATTACCGGGAACCACGATGGGTCGATGGGTCAATGTATGCGGGCAAATGGGAGCGAGCATGATGGCGCTCAAGGTCGGCTCGAGGATCGGCCCGCCGGTGGCAAGAGAATAGGCGGTCGAGCCGGTCGGCGTGGATATAATCAACCCATCGGCTTTGTACGTGCAGAGATAATCCCCATCGACATAGGTTTCCAGGTCGATGATGCGGCTGCGCGCGCCTTTGGCGATCACCGCGTCATTGAGCACGCGGAATTGGTAGGATTTCCGCTTCTTGCTGTGAACACGGATTTTCAAGGTCATCCGTCGTTCAACCTCGTAGTCGCCGGCCAGCGTCTTGGTGACAATCGACTCGATCTCGTTGACGGCGACTTCGGTAATAAAACCGAGCCCGCCCAGATTCACACCCAGAATCGGCACGTCGGGCCGCTCCACCAGCGGCGCGATATTGAGCAAGGTTCCATCGCCGCCCAGGGAAATGATCAGGTCGGCCTTGGTCGCCATCGCCTTTTTGGTGCAAGAGGTCCCTCCGGCCCGTTCCATGCCATTTTCCACCAAGACTCGTTTGCCGCGTTGCTTTAGCCACGGCACCAGCCAGCGCACGACGTCGGCGGCTTTAGGTTCCTGGTACTTGGCGACAAGACCCACGGTGCGGATCATCAACGTTGTTTCTCCTGCGCGAGATTAGCATAAGAGCAAAAATAAAGTCTATTAACGGGCGATGGGTCCGGAGGGTCGACGCGAACCCGGGCAGCACCTTTTGGCCGGAGTGAGCGAACGCTCGCCGCTGTCTTCAGGTGCAGTCCTCTTCTACCACCGCCTTAGACCGTCAAGTTTCTCAGCCGCGAGCTCAAGTAGTCCACCAACATGACGAGCGCGATCAGAACCACGACGATGGCGGCCGCCTCTTGATACTGAAACGTCCGAAAGCTCGTGCTCATTAAGTAACCGATGCCCCCCGCACCGATCAGACCCAAGACCGACGCGGCGCGAATATTGGTTTCAAGCCGATACAGTGTCAGGGAGATCAAATCCGGCAAGATCTGCGGCAGCACTGCAAAAGAAAGGGTTTGCGCGTAGCCGGCGCCGGTGGCACGGATCGCTTCGACGATGCCTTCGTCGATATTCTCCACCGATTCCGACAAAAGCTTGCCGAGAACGGTGGCCGTGTGAACCGCCAAGGCCAAGGTGCCGGCAAAAGCACCCAGACCCACCGCCGCAACGAAAAGCAAGCCAAGCGCGAGGTCGGGAATCGTGCGCAGAAAATTGAGAGCCCCGCGCACGACATGGTAAACGAGGGGATGCGGTGTGGTATTGCGGGCGGCGAGAAACCCCACCGGAAAGGCAACGAACAAAGCGAGAAAAGTTCCGGCTAAGGCCATCTGCACCGTCTCCAAGGTGGCACCGACCACGGTTTGCGGGAAGGTATTGTCCCACCAGCGCTGTTTGACGCGCGCCCGCGATTCATCGAGCGGCAGCGGTAGCATCAGTTCTGTCACGGATAAATTTTCCGGCATAAAGTAATTTTTGCCTTGGGTCACTCTGGAAAAATCCGGCGGTAACATGCGGCCTACAGTAATAAAGATTTGCGGGATGCCCTGAATCAGTTCCCCGGGGCTGAGCCTTGCGCCTTGAAAGGACCACATCAAAACCAGCAAAGCGATCCCGACGATAATAAAAAATCTCGCACCGCGCTTTGGTTCCGGCGGGGCCTCGAGAAAGATATCCTTTTCGCCTGCTCTGCTCATCGGCTCAGCCAAGGGTCATCCTCCTAACGCTTTGTCGTTTGGGATTTTTGATTTTGGATTGAAGAGAACATTGGGCTTGGCTCGCATACCCTTTCGATCAGGGTGCTCGCGCAGCGGCGCCTTAGTCGGCTCGATGATAAATCGCATCGACGATCCGCTCGGTCAACTCCTTTGCCGGGCCGTCAAAGCAGATCTGTCCCTGCTTCAGCCCGATAATACGATCGGCGTATTCGCGCGTCAGCTCCAGCGTGTGAAGGCTGACGAGCGCGGTGATACCGTCCTCCCGACAAACGCGCTTCAAGATATCCAAGACCACTCTGGACAGCCTGGGATCAAGGCTCGAGACCGGTTCGTCGGCCAGGATGATCGCCGGCCGCTGCATCAGGGTTCGAGCGATAGCGACCCGTTGCTGTTCCCCGCCGCTCAACTGGTCCGCACGCTTGTAGGCGTGATCGAGCAAACCCACGCGCTTGAGGTTAGTCAAAGCCAGGCGTCTTTCTTCCCGAGAAAATATTCTCAGCACGCTGCGGAACGCCGGCTGGTAACCCAACCCACCTGACAGAACGTTCTCGATGACCGAAAGACGCTTGACGATATTGAACTGTTGGAACACCATGCCGATCTTGCGGCGCAGAAAGCGCAGCTCGCCGGTGCCGAGCCCTAAAACATCCGCCTTGGCGCCGTCCCGACCGAGGCCCGCAAGCTCGCGCGGAACCCAGACCGCGCCAGAGCTCGCTTCGATCATCCGATTGACGCAGCGGAGCAAAGTTGATTTTCCCGAGCCGCTGAGACCGATGATGCCGACGAATTCTCCTTGCTCGACTACCAGATTGATCCCCCGCAGGACCTGCACCTCGTCTCCATAGGATTTGTGGAGATTTTTGATCTCAAGGATGGTCACGGTTGCTTTTTTTGCAGCGCCTGCTTGACCTGGATGCCCGCGATGGCGAACGCCTCTCGAACCGAGTCGTAGTCCCTGTCCGTGGCGGGGACAAAACCGTCGATTTGATAGAGATCCCTTAACATCTTCTTTCCCTTCGGATCGCGGCTCAGCTCCAAGAAGATTTCCTCGACTTTCCTGGCGATGCGATCGTCCAGCGACGCGTTGATCACCAGATTATCCGCCGGGATCGGTTCCGAATAGGCAATGGGACGAATCTTTTTGATTTCGGCAGGATCCTTCAAGTAGCGCGTCCACGCGGCGTCACTATTGTCCGGCGAGTTCGCGTAAGTGGCTCCGGCGTCGACTTTACGATTGAGCACCGCGAGAACCGTGGCGTCATGGCCGCCGGAATAGAGAATTTGCTTGAAATCCCGCACCGGATCGATTCCCCGTTCGTGGAGCATCTTCCGTGGAAAGACGTTGGCTGAAGTCGAAAGAGGGTCACCGAAAGCGAATGTTTTCCCGCGCAAATCTTCTAGTTTATTGATGCCGCTGTCGGCGCGCGTGATGATCGCGGCGTAATAGAACGCAGATCCTCGGCGCTCCGACTTGAGCACCACTCTGACGTTGGCTTCGCTTTTTGCCAGCACATAGGAGGCCGGAGTCAAAAATGCGATATCGAGTTTATTGACCCGCAGCGCTTCGACGACGCCGGTGTAGTCGGTGGCGACAAAAGGTTGCACCTCCATCTCCAAACGGCTTTGGAGAAGTTCGACAATCGGCTGGGCATTTTGTATGACCTGTTGGGCATCCTCGGCGGGAACAAAGCCGACACGCAGAGGTTTAGTTTCCCTCTGCGGACTGCCACAGGCCGCCGTGATAAGCATCAACCACAGCAGAAGTATCTGTCGCGACCGATCAACCATGCTGGCAATCATAGATACTGAAAGCCGGCTGCGGGTGCAAATGGTTCGATTTTATCGAGAGGGATGCTGGAGAAGGCCGATGGTTTGGAGATTTCACTTCCGTCCCCTGCCGGCGCGGACTTGAGAACCAGGCCACGGGTTTCTCTACGAGAACTCCACAGCCGCTTGCCGCTACTAGCGTTCCTTGATTTCGTCGAGCAGCTGCTCGGCCTTTTCTTTATGCTTGGCGTCGTCGGAGAACTTGATCGGCAGCTCGCGGATGGCAGTAAGAGAATGGCGCGCCAAGGCCCACTCCTCCACGGCCGCATAACTTCTTGCCAGCTCCAATCGGCTGACGATGACCGTAGGGTTGAGAGTGACTGCCTTCCTCAAATATTCAATCGATTTTTCCAAGCTGCCCACAGGAATGGAACGGCCATAGAAGATTGAGACCACCATGCGGCTGGCTTTGCCGATCTCCGCCATCTTGCGGTGCCAAACCCCATAAACATGGTAGGCAAAGCCGTTTTGAGAGTCCAGGGCGATGGCCTTCTCGATCGCGCCGCGAATTTCTCCCGCCATGTCGACTTGCTTGGCTACCGGCGACAACATCGCCATGTTGCCCAAGGAAGCCGCGACGTAAAAATGACCCCAAGTGGAGTTTGGATTCACTTTAATGGCCTTGCGCGCGTAATCCTCCGCGGTCCGATACTCTTTCATTCTCCTGTCCTGCGCGTCTTGTGATGCCCCGGGAATCATGTCTCCGATATCGATGTGGGCGCGGGCTAACTTGGCCAGGGCCTCAAAATTTTGCCCATCCTTCTGCAGGATTTTCTGCAGCTCGTTGGCGGCATCCTTCGGTTTAAACTGCGCGTAAAGCCGCTCCGCGTTCTTGTGCAGGCGAGCGATATCAGGTTCGGCCTCCGGGCAGCATGCCGTTTTCCCCCCTTCATTCAAAAGCGCCTCTGCGCCGCGCGCGACTTTGTCCGGCGTGGATAAAAGAGCGATCAAAAAAAACAAGTTTAAAAGGATCCGGCTGTACATCACTTACCTGATAGGAATCGGGTTTCCCGCCTCATCGACGGCCACATAAATAACTTCCGCCTCCGTCACCTTGATGGGCCGCCGTGGTTCTTTGCTTCGTTCGGCCTCGACGGTGACTTGGACGGTCACGGATGTTCTTCCTTCACCAAGCACGTGCGCATAGAAACTCACCACATCGCCGACGTAGACTGGGGAGATAAAACCCACTTCGCGCATGGCGCGGGTGACGAAATTCCTTGGCGCTTGCCGCGAAGCCGCAATCGAACCGGCCAGGTCGATATGGCTCAAGATCACGCCGCCGAAAATCGTTCCCCGCGCATTGGTGTCGCGCGGCAGCATGGTCACCCGCAGCGTGGGTTCTCGTGCTTCAGCCATCCGCTATACAACGGATTAATTCAAACCGGGCGACAAGCACTTTCTCTGAGCCACAATCATCAGAGATAGGCTAACCACTTGGCGTATTTTTTGTCTTTGCCTTTAATCACGTCAAAGAAAGTCTGCTGAATATCCGCCGTAACCGGGCCGCGACAGCCCGCGCCGATCTGGCGATCATCCACTTCGCGAATCGGCGTTAGCTCAGCGGCCGTGCCGGTGAGAAACGCTTCATCCGCTGTATAAAGCTCGTCGCGGGTGAACCGCTCCTCAACCACGTCGTAGCCCTTCTCGCGGGCCACGATCAGGATGGAATCCCGGGTGATCCCCGGCAAGATCGAGGTGAGCGGTGTCGTTTTCAGCTTCCCGTCACGCACGATAAAAATATTCTCTCCGCTGGCTTCCGAGACGTAGCCCTCGGCATCGAGCATAATCGCTTCGTCATAGCCTGCTTTTTTGACCTCGGTTTTGCCGAGAACGGAGTTGATGTAATTCCCTGCCGCCTTGCTCTTGGTCATCATCACGTTCACGTGATGGCGGGTATAGGAGGAGACCTTGGCGCGGATGCCATTCTTGATACCTTCATCGCCTAGATAAGCCCCCCACGGCCAAACCGCGATGCAGACATTGACAGGATTCGCGGGGGCATAGAGCCCCATCTCACCCAGACCCAGGAAAGCCAATGGCCGGATGTAGCATTCTTTGAGCTTATTCGCCCGAATCAGCTCCAGGGTGGCTTGCTGAAGCTGTTCCACCGTGTAAGGCAGGGGAAAACCCAATATCTTGCCGGAGTCGGCAAAGCGCCGCAGATGCTCGGCCAAACGAAAGACCGCGGAGCGGCCATCGGCCAAAGCGTAACAACGGATTCCCTCGAAATAGGCGGTGCCATAGTGAAGAGCATGGGCCAAAACATGGATCTTCGCTTCTTCCCAGCGAACCAACTCCCCGTCGAACCAAATCTTCTCGGTCTTGAGTGACATGAACTCTCTCTTAACGAGGCTTCTGAACTGCTACGGATTTCACTCATTGTACGTGCCCGTGAAAGCCTCATCAAGGGCCGCACAAAAAAAGGCCACCCGGTTATCCGTGGTGGCCTCCAACGGATTAGCGGTGACATTACAACCCTTTCTTTAAACCGGGAGCGGGCTTGAATCCTACGGTTCGACTGGCTTTGATATTGATGACAGCGCCGGTTTGAGGATTTCTTCCCTTGCGTGCTTTTCGGGAGCGCACCGTGAAGGTGCCGAATCCTGGTACCTGAAAGCGTTTGCTTCTCTTGATAGCCCGGGAGATGCCTTCGAAGGTTGCGTCCACCACCTCCTCCGCCGCTCGTTTGCTAAGCTTGGTAGTTTTGGCAACCGCTTCGACTAGATCGCTTTTGGTCATTTGCTTTCACCTCCCTTCTTGACGAGTTGATTCCCGTTGATTTTGCTTCGAGCAAACTCAATGGTTGCAAAAACAAGGGGAGATAATTCCGAATTCAGCCGGAAATGTCAACAGCTATGAAGCTGTTTTGAAACATTCATGCAGCAGCCCGTAGCGTACACCCTGATCGCTCACGATCACCCGCTCGGAATGAAACGCCGTCATGATCCTCTCGATCAAGATCGCTCCCGCAAGCATGACATCTGCCCGTCTGGGATCGAGACCGGGAATCGCCTTGCGCTCCTCGATGGTTTTACCTTGGAAGAGCGCCACCTGCCGCCGGACCTCGCCCAGAGTCAGGCGACTGCCATGAACTTCAGCATGGGCATAGCGCAGCAACTTTCTCTCGACCGCCGAAAGGGTCGTAAAGGTTCCGGCAATGCCCACGAGAGTCAAAACCGGACCGTCCTTCAGCCATTGATCCGGCAATCGCGCCAGCTCCTTTTCAATGACGCTGATCATTTTCTCGCACTCGTCCTCGCGCACCGGATCCGAATGAAGAAATTGCTCGGTCAGACGCACGCTCCCGACGTCGATGCTAACGGCTTGGAAGACCCCACCCGCGTTACCACGGATGAACTCGGTGCTCCCGCCGCCGACGTCGACCACCAACAATTCCTGCCCGGCGAGAGCCAATCCTTTTTGAACCGCCACAAACGAATAGGCCGCTTCCTCGTCCCCCGAGATCACACGGACTTCGAACCCGAGTTCAGCCTTGAACCGATCTCGCACTGCAACGCTGTTTCGGGCATCGCGAAGAGCGCTGGTGCCCACCGCAACGATTTCCTCGACGTTAAGAGACCGGCATCGCTTCAGGTACCGCCGCAGGACTTCCAGGCTTCTCTCTTCCCCTTCTGGGCTGATGCGCCCCTCCCGACCCACTCCCTGGCCTAGCCGGGTAATTTCGGCGAGGTCGTCGATAACATCAAAACCGCCGTCGCTTTTGAGATCCGCGATCAAACAGAGAATCGTATTGGTGCCGATGTCAATGAATCCAAGGCGGCGGGATCTCATCGCACGACCACTGAGACCGCGGCGCAGACATCTAAGCTTATAGCGGGCTCGGTCTCTTCGCTCCCGCGGACCCACAGATCCATGTCCACGAGCGCTCTGCGCGCCATGATTTCCTTCTTTACCTTGCCTCGAACCAGCTCCGCCAGCGGCGGAAGCAAGCCGAAGTTGACGTTCATCGGCTGGAAATTTTTGCGCTCAGGATCGGTAACATAGCGCAAGAGCGCCCCGAGCGCCGTGGTAGGCGGCGGAACCACCGGCGACTTAGAGAGGACTAGCCTCGCGGCATTCAAGCCGGCCAAAAGCCCGGTAGCGGCCGACTCGATATAGCCCTCGACCCCGATCATTTGCCCGGCGAACAATAAATCTGGACGCTGGCGCCACTGCAAGGTGGGCAGCAGATGTTGCGGCGAGTTGATGAAAGTGTTGCGATGCAAACTGCCCAGCCGGACAAACTCGGCCTTTTCAAGTCCCGGAATCATGGCGAGAACCCGTCGCTGCTCCGGGTACGTCATCTTGGTCTGAAAACCGACGAGGCTATAGAGAGTCTTCTCGCGATTTTCCTGCCGCAACTGCACCACCGCATGGGGCCGCTGGCCGCTGCGCGGATCGATCAACCCCGTCGCCCGCATGGGACCAAAGGCCAGCGTTTCCCGGCCGCGGTCGGCCATCTCTTCGATGGGCATGCAGCCCTCGAACGGTATGAACCGTTCGAAACGGTGGGTCGGAACCCGCTCGGCGGACAACAGCGCATCGATAAACCGGT
>Ga0105092_10001144_pt1 | contig 14151 bp, 13 predicted proteins | sample PPLLak2March2015_FD_87021 | JGI IMG/M metagenome (GOLD analysis project Ga0105092, IMG submission 87021) | Freshwater sediment microbial communities from Prairie Pothole Lake near Jamestown, North Dakota, USA - PPLs Lake P7 Core (1) Depth... | ecosystem: Environmental > Aquatic > Freshwater >... | reverse complement strand
CGTCCATCCAGAAAGCCAGGGCGCGCAGGCGGCGACATTCTTGGATATACTCAGTGATCCAAGCTCCGTGAGTATTCAGTGCCCTGGCAAGGTTTTCAACGAGGGCAGCAAAGAAACGCTCCCCCGTCTCGTTCGCCGTTCCCTCGAGGATGCTCCGCAACGCAGCCCCTTCATCGAGCCCGCGCAAGGGTAGTGTTATATTCTGTGTATCAGCCATCGAAGATTGGTATCCTTCATCGCCGGGGACGAGCCAGAGCTAGGCGGCTATTCCGAGGCTTGCCCATATGTACCGTAATATCCGAGACCGGCATATTGATGTCAAGCTTGAGGATCCAAAGCGCGAGCCGAAGGCGGCTCGAGCCATGGAGTCAATCTCGGCTACCAGGTATATTTGGAGAATGCTCAAGCGGTTTGTAGGTCTCCATTCCACTTTGCTTTTGGCTTTGTTGTTGCTGATCGCTGCCGGCGTGAGCGCCGAGACCCAGCCGCCCTTCGACGATCTCAGGGTGGTGAGCCTAGCCGAACCACTTCCCGGCCGACCTGCGCACCACGTTGAGGACGGTTTTCGCAACTCCGACCCAAATTTCCGCCGGCCGTCAGGCTGGACGCGCTGGAACTTTGTTGTTCGTCGCCTTTTGGCGGCCTCCATCGCGCCGCGGACATTCGAGGCGCCACGCATCGCCAATGATGGCGCCGCTCTTCGCGCCGGTAGCATCAACCCAAGCGTCACCTGGGTCGGCCACGCGACCGTCTTGTTACAGATGGACGGCCTAAACGTGCTCACCGACCCGAATTGGAGCGAGCGGGCAAGCCCGCTTGGTTGGGCCGGGCCGCGGCGCTTGAATCCGCCCGGGCTGGCCTTCCAAGATCTGCCTCGGATCGATGTGGTGGTCATATCCCACGACCATTACGATCACCTCGATCTCGACACAGTCAAACGCCTGGCCGAGACGCACGATCCGCTCTTCCTGGTGCCGCTCGGCATGAAAGCGTGGTTTGCCGATAACGGCATGAGCCGGGTAGAGGAGTTGGACTGGTGGCAAGAGCACGAATACCGCGGCGTGCGCTTCGTTTGTCTGCCGGCGCAGCATTTTTCCCAGCGGACTTTGTGGGACGGCAACAGACGGCTGTGGGCGTCATGGGCGGTGCTGAGCCGTGAGCGACGGTTTTACTTCAGCGGCGACACCGGCTATTTTCCTGGGTTTGCCGAGGCCGGCAAACGGTTTGGCCCGTTTGACCTGGCGGCCATCGCCATTGGCGCCTATGTGCCGCCTGAAATCATGAAAGCCGTGCACCTTACCCCGGAGGAAGCCGTGAAGGCCTTTGTTGATCTTAACGCGCGCGTCCTGCTCGGTATCCACTGGGGGACATTTGATCTGGCGGAGGAACCTCTGGACGAACCTCCGCAGCGCATGGTCGCTGAAGCGAACCGCCGCGGCATCGATGCCGGACGCGCCTGGATTCTCAAGATTGGCGAAACGCGCCGTTGGTAATAATCGTTCGGAAGGGCGTCGCTGTTGAAAATTCTTCACACCCCAATGATCGTGGCATGAGATCGTCCCGCGCGGCGACGAGTGAAGGTTGGCGGACCGCTCGACGGGGGAGAGGCTAACGCTTCTCGCCCAGTAAATTAAATGTTAGCGTCCTTGAAGCCCACAGATATCTTATGAAGAAAATTGCTTTACTTATTTTCTTGCTGATCATGGCGGTCTCTGGATGCTCGGTCTTAGCCAATAGTGAGAGGTTTTATCGAGACCGACCCCCGAGAGCTATCAATTGGCATGAGTACACCAGTAATTGAATATCCCACGGGCGCATAAACATGGTTCGGATCTTTCCTGACAGCACCTCGACAAACCGGTTCCAAACGTAAGGTCGCCGGGTCCTGTAAGTAACCGCGGCGGCCCTTGATTCATCGCAATTGTTAAGCGCCTTCATTTCGGCGGGTGCCGATAGCTCGGCACCTGCAACTTCGTCACCGCTTGCCGAACCCGGAAGCCTCCTTGCGATAAATTTTCTTGATTCGCGACACTTATTGCCGTCTTAAAACATCAAAATGCTTTGGTACGGGCCTTGCCATGATTAAGGTTCAGGAGAAAGACGAGGTTCGAAAGTCCATTGCTAGAGGTTGCGATTGGAACAAGCGCGTTGGCTTGCATGCCAGCGCAACTGTTGAGTATGCGCTCTTCTCGACGTTATTCAGTACTGCCTGAACAAAGCCGTATCCGGTTGGTGAGTACACTTATGTTTAGTTGCTTGGAGCAGTTTATGACTTTCAAAAGAAGAATGTACTTCGTCGTCTTCGTTCTTTTGGGGTTTTTCGCTGAGTTACTTTTTCTTGGTTACCTCGCAACTAAGGTCCTAGAAGCCGATGTTCCCTCGAAGCAGGACTTTTTTTCCGCCTCGTTCACCGGACAGGAACCATATTAAATCGAAGGGAGCAGATCTCAAGGAAGGAGGCTTATCATGGACTTACAATTGAAGGGGAAGAAGGCGCTTGTATCCGGATCTACCGCCGGCATAGGACTGGCGATAACAACCGCATTGGCGAGTGAAGGCGCTAGCGTGATTATTGCCGGTCGCAGCAACGAGAAACTCCATGGCGCGCGAGAATCTATTCAATCATCTTCAGATAATAAAGTTGATGTTGTCGCGATCGCGGCTGATCTTGCCACGGCTGAGGGCGTCGAGACCATGATCGATGCTGTGTCCGATGTAGATATTTTAGTCAACAACCTCGGTATTTATGAAGCCAAGTCATTTTTTGATCTTCAGGATTCCGACTGGATGTCCCTATTCCTGATCAATGTGATGAGTGGAATTCGTCTCGCCCGCCACTACATGCGCGGCATGCTGGAGCGAGACTTTGGCCGAATCATCTTCATTTCCAGCGAGTCTGGCATCATGACTCCCCCTGAAATGATTCACTACGGATTGACGAAGTCGGCCCAACTTGCGCTTGCCAGGGGACTTGCCGAGCTGACAAGGGGAACGAACGTGACCGTCAACTCAGTTCTCCCAGGACCGACCCGATCCGAAGGAGTCGTCGACTTCTTGCAGAGCATGTCCTCGAAGCCAAATCCCACACCCGAAGAAGCGGAGAGGGAATTTTTTGAGAAGCACCGATCTTCCTCTCTCTTGCAACGTTTGATTGAACCGCGCGAGGTAGCAAACTTGACGGCATTCATCGCGAGCCCGCTTTCGTCAGCGACTAACGGTGCTGCACTACGGGCCGAAGGCGGGTTGATACGGGCGATCTATTGACCATCGTGAGCGGAGACTCGATTCATCGCGTTTAAACGCTATCATTTCGGCGGATGCCGACCTGTCGGCACCCGCCCCTTCGTCACCGCCGCCATAACCAGAGCCTCCTCAGGCGAAAATTTTCTTGATTGGCGCCACTTATTGAAACGGTTTTGCGTCACCAAGGCTTTGGCACAGGCTTTGCCCCTATAATGGTTGAAGGCGATGAATCCAGTGAAAGGCGAAGTTACGCTCTCGGCAGCCGTGCTTCTAATCAAGACGATTCTGTTTGCTCGTATGGCGGCAGAACAGGTGGTTCTTTCGCCAGCGATTGCTTTGAATGGCATAACCGAAGGCAGAAGGCTTTCTTCCCGATCCGCTTGGTACTTCGACCCACGATGTGGGGGAGACCGCCTTTGATGTTCGTAAATCCGACATGGTTCTATCCCGCCGTAGTCCCGTCGGAGCTTCCGATCGGGCTCAAGCACTTAGACTCGGATTTTTGTTGGTGTGATCCGATCATCGACGTCGATGAGTACGGGCAGGAGATCGTGCTGCATCGGCACGTGACCTGGAACTGACACCCTCTAAAACTCATGTTGAAAATTACGACTCGAACTGACCCGACCGGAATCAGTTTTGACCTAGAAGGAAAACTGGCCGGCCCTTGGGTTCAAGCGTTAGAATCCTGCTGGCGCGAGGCTTCGAACTCGGAACGGTCCGTTAGAATCCTGCTATGCGCGATAACGTTTATTGACGATAAGGGTAGGGATCTCTTGGTTGAGATGCACCAGCATGGGGTAGAACTCGTGGCTGAAGGGTGCATGAATAAAGCTATCGTAGAAGAGATCATTCGAGGAGAACGACCATGAGTGAATATGTCACGGAAGAGAACGCAAGTCGTCTTGCAGTCAGAGAAGCCGGTGTTGGTGGACTTCTGGGCGGAATGGTGCGGACCGTGCCGCGCGCTTGCGCCAATAGTCGAGGCAGTGGCCGAGCAGTGAGCCAAGAGTGCACGTGTCGTCAAGCTGAATGTCGATGAAAGCCCGGCCGTTACGCAGCGCTACGGCATTCAAGGAATACCGACTCTGATTCTCTTTCAGAAGGGGGAAGAGACGGAACGCATTGTTGGCGTGGCGAGTCGGGAAAAGATTTCACGCACAATCGAGGGTATTTTGGCAGTTCCCGGAAGTCGAAATTAGCTTCGCTCGCTCCCGGCCGATCGAGGGAAGTCCCAAGTTTTTGGAAGGCGGGTCATCCTGCTGAGTCGCTGTGCTCCGGCGATCCTGAATCCTGATCACTTTTTTCTCTAGCACTTTTGAGAATATCACGTCTAGTAGAGAGAAGGAGGTGATACGTGAATAACATCATCAAACTTATAGTCCTTGCTTCGACCAGCTTAGCTTTCAACGGTATCAGCTTCGCGCAAGCGAAACCGGCCACGCCAGCCACTCCGGCTGCTCCGACAGTGGAGAAGAAAACCGAGTTGAAAGCCGAGAGAGCTCAGGCCACAGTTCTTACGGGTAAGGTTACGTCGGTGGATGCGAAGGCGGGCAAGCTTACGGTCAAGACAAAGGACAAAGAGGTTAATCTCACCACCGATTCTAAAAGCACTAAAGCTGCCCTTGAAAAGCTTAAAGTAGGTGAGATGGCCAAAGTTTTCGAGAGGGGCGGAACGGTGATCGCCGCCAGCCCGGTCAAGGCTGAAGACAAGACCAAGGCTGCGAAGTGAGAGATCGGGCGATGCGCCGTGCAGACTAATATGAGTGAGAGCCGGGAAAGACCCAGTGGCAATGGCGAAAGCAAACAGGGCCAGCCTTTTACGGCCGGCCCTGTGCTTACCCCGGTGTAGGTCAATGTCGCTCTATGCGTTCGACGCGACTTTGCTTCAGCGTGCTACGATCATTGGCGTTGGCGCTGGCATTGGGCAGGGGGCCCCCGCCATCCTTAGGGTATCCCTGAAATCATCTCCTTCGGAGCGGAGGTGCGCGGTGGTACCATCGATAGATTTCAAAAACGTCAGCAGATCCGCCCGCTGTGTCGCGGTCAGCTGGTTCTGAATCGTGGTCACTGGCGGAAATTCCTTCCCATCCTCCCCCAACCCGTGCAGCGGGAAGACTTCCTCTAGAGTCTGGGCTTGGCCGCGGTGCAGGTACGGCGCGTGATAGTTGATACTGAACAATGAGGGCGGATTGAACCCATTCACCCCAAACGCCGTGCTGGCGACGGCGTTGTCACGGAGCTCCAAAGGATTGGCAACGTCGAACGTCCCCACCTTCTCGAGATATTTAATGGTGCTAGCGTTGCAGGTGAATGAGAAAAGCTCGTTCGCCGGTGCTGCTGCCGACGGCGGCGCCGGCGCTAGCCTGGTGACACCGGGGTCCAACGTAGCCATATTCTGAGCGATGGCAGCGGGGTTGTCGCGGTGGAAGATCTGACTCTTTGTCCACTTGGCTCCCCCGTGGCAGGATGCGCACTTGGCCGCAAAGACCGCCCGCCCATCGGTCGTATTCGCTTGCGGCTGTTTCAGCGGCCGCACAGCGGCGAAGATCCACAGCGTCTGCGCGTCGAGAGCGTCACTTCCCCCCTGCACAATGCCGTGGTCGTAGATAGCCGGGTTGGCGGTTGCCTGGTTCCCTTCTGCGAAACATTGTCCGGGGTCGAAAGCATCGCTAGCAAAGCCGCAGCCCCCCTGGGTGACACGGGAGTTGGCGTTGAAGTCCGTGTTGCTGCCGCGCACGGCACTCCAGTTGAGTATGCGCTGATCATCCGGATTTTGTTTGGAGAACATTCCGTCCAGCGGGATCGTCTGCCGTGGCCCGGTGCCGAAGAACCAGGTTACGCCATCGGCGAGCCCGTCCGGATGGCAGGACCCGCAGCTGCTCCAGGCGTCTTTCGACATCTTGCCCTTGAAATTCCGCGGCACAAAATTGCGGATCGGGGTGCCGAAGATGTCATTGTCTGGGATGCCGAGGGCGGTGAAGAAGGCTAGCTTCCCGACCAGCACGGCGTGCTCGAAGCTGCCAGGGTTAGGGGGCTCAGCGGAATCGATGTCGAGCTGTAGCGTGAGGCACAAGCCATCTTCGATGTTCATCGACGTCACCGAGAAATTAGCCTCATTGTTGGCGTAGCCGCGTGTTCCATCCTGGCGGATGGCCACCCCACTAGGCAGGTTGCCCGTCTGGATGCGGCAGTCCACTGCGCTTTTAGCCGCGTTCAGGATATCGAGTTTGCCGTCCGCATCGAGCGTGGCACGGAACAGCTGGTTGCCGCCCCGGCTGACAATCAAAAACTTGTCGCCGGCGAGGTTCCCATCGATCGCCACGAGGTCGTTTGCCGAACGTCCTGTCGAGGCTGGGCGGTGGCGCGGCAGTCTCCACCTCGATCTGCTGGTTAAGGTTGACGGTTTCAGCCGCTACTTCAGCCAAAGCATTCGTGTCTACGGCGTTGACGAGAGCCTGCACGTTTACATTGAATACTTCCGGAGGCTCGGGCTGGGCGCCGATGTTGGGCACATACAGACGATTGCCGCGAATCAACGCCGACAGGAGTTGGTTAGGGAATACTCCCTGTGGGTTGTTCGTGTTTATGGGGTCAGTTAGATCGTGCGGGTTTGGGCAAAAGATGAGAGAGTGGGCGACGGCGGCGTTGCAGAAGTTAAAAGGCGTAACTCGGTTGGCGTTAAAGCCGGAATCGGCGATAGCTGCTAAGGTAATTTCGGTGATCGGTGGATTGGCATTGCCTGCCGGGAAGGCCTGGACGACCCCTCGCTTTCCGCGATCGCGTCCTTCACCGTTACCGTCGAACTTGGGGTCGTTGAAGTTGGGGTCGAGTTCGGCGAAGATCTGCGTGACGAAGACGGTTTCGTCCGCGTCGTCGGCGTCGCCGTCGTTCGTGACCGCAAGCGCGGTGGGATTACGTCCAACTTGCACGGCCCCATCGAGGACCGGGTTGAGCGGATTGCTAGTGACGACGATGGATACGGTGCCCGCCGTGTGGTTAGCCACATAAAGTAGCGAGCCGTTTGGTGTCAGGGCGCAGCCCCGCGGTTCGGTGAACCCCATGATCGTCGCGGCTACCCTGCCCCGCACGAGGTCAACGACAGAGACAGTGCCGCTGATGCCGTTGGTGACATACGCCACTTCGTCGTTAGGGTGAACAGCCACGCAGCGAGGGTCTTCACCGACGCTGATTTCGGTCAGCTTTTCGGCGACGTCATTGCCATTCGCATCTTTCACTCGAATGATTGATACGCTGTTCGCCTCGCGATTGACGACGACGAGGCGCGTTTCGTCAGAGGTCAGAGCGATAGTGGTCGAGCGACTAGGTGTCGCCGCTGTGGAAGTTGTGACGACCTGCTGCTGAGCGGCCGCATTAAGGCCGATCAGCCCCAGCAAGACTGCCACGAGTGCAATGACGGGGCGGAGCGCCACCCAGCCCTCCTCTCCACGTAGCCGCAACGACCGCATCAAACTTGTCAGAGTGGATTTGATAAGATTCATAACTTCCTCCTCCTTACCCTTTACCCAAACACAGTGTAACAGTTGAAGCTTGCTGCTCATCCAGTGAAAAACTGTTGGTCATCGCAGCGGAGGGGATACGTCATGAACCACGAGTTGCAGAAGCGAGACGAAATGAAAGAACTGAGGTGCAGTAGAAAATCTGGATGCTAAGACAATTCTCGGTGGCTTCATCAGCATGCTCCTTCCATGGAACCCGGACTAACTAGCCACGAGCAACGGTGAAAACTATAATTACGGTATCAAGTGACTGACCTGCGTCAAGTTAACTCTTTGTTACGAACTTTTGCTAAATTTTTCTAATCTTTGCTATTCTATGTAGACTGTTTAAATTCTTTCTTTTACTTCATTCCTGCATCGGTTCGAGCGTCTCGTCTTGTTCATAATCAGCACGGCTGTGGTCGGGCGAGATTAGTCTTTTGAGCGGAGTTTACTGGATGTTGTAATGGTCACCGCTCGTACGTTAAGACGGACGGAAGACATTTCCGTAATTTTTCGGCGACAACCAGACTGCACGCTACCGTGCCCAGCAGAAACGAGCGGAGATCCGGTCAATCAACAGCCTGTTAAATCTAGATGAATTTTTAACCGCGGGAACTGAAAATTTGCTTTACGCTTCAGCTCACCCCAAAATTCGGCGGAAATCGAAGAGTCGGCACGACTATAGCGTTGAAAGAGGATGGGCCCTCTGTCACAAGCGAGCCTGGTTGATTTCCGCAGTATTCTCACACAGACTTTAGGTATCGATCGTTTTTGTATATGCGAGGTGAAGCGATGAAGCTTTATTACAATCCCCGGAGTCGCGCGGTGATAGCCAAATGGATGCTTGATGAATGCGGAGTAAACTATGAGATCGCGCCCATCGACTTCGAAAAGCGCGAGCACAAAACGCCGGAGTTTCTTAAGATCAACCCGGCGGGCAAGCTGCCCGCGCTTGTCGACGGCGATTCGAAGATCTTCGAAGGCGCGGCGATCTGTCTCTATCTCGGCGACAAATTTCCCGAAGCCAAATTTGCTCCCAAGATCGGTGCGCCGGAACGCGGTCGCTATCTCTCTCTTATGGTGTATTCGACCTCTCAACTCGAGCCTGCCATGGGCGACGCACTGCTGGGTGTACAATGGTTGCCGCAACGCGGCTGGACGGATTTCGAGACGGCCAAGGACGTGATCGAGGGCGAGTTGGGTGACGGGCCCTACCTATTCGGCGACTGGTTCACCGCCGCTGACGTGATGATCGGTTCGATGTTTATCTGGCGGCGGTTGTTCACCAGCCAGCCGGACCGGCCAAAGCTGGAGGCTTATGTTGATCGTCTGCTGGCGCGGCCGGCGGCGATGAAGTTCGGTGGCTAGTCATTCTGGCCTTTTAGCGCGCGCTTTTTCGAAGCTTGTGCGAAAAGCTGCACCTGTGACAGCCCACCTCGTCTAAACGTTGCGCCCTGCTCGTTGCGAAGTGCTCGCTGGGAAGGCAGGGCAAAAATCCTACAACCCATGGGTTCGTCGAAAAGCGCAGAAGTACGAGTCCAAACCGTCGATTGGGAAAGCGTGTCGCGCGATCTCGACGCGCAAGGCAGCGCGATGATCAAGTGTCTTCTTTCTCCGCACGAATGCCAGACATTGGCCGCTCTGTATCCGAAGGACGACATCTTCCGCAGTCGTGTCGTGATGGAGCGGCATGGTTTCGGGCGCGGCGAGTATAAGTATTTCAATTATCCGCTGCCCGATCTGATTGCAGCTCTTCGGACAGCCATCTACCCGCATCTCGTTCCGATCGCCAATCGCTGGAACCATGCCATGAATATTGATGTTCGCTACCCGGACAAGCATGCGGACTTTATTGAGCGTTGCCATCGGGCCGGCCAGGTCCGGCCGACACCGCTTCTGCTTCAGTATGGGACCGATGACTACAACTGCCTGCACCAGGATCTCTACGGCGAACATGTGTTCCCACTCCAGCTCACGATTCTGTTGTCTAAGCCCGACAAAGACTTTACCGGCGGCGAATTCGTGATGACGGAGCAGCGGCCGCGCATGCAGTCGCGGCCGATAGTTGTCCCGCTTCGCCAGGGAGATGGCGTTGTGTTCGCGGTTTATAACCGCCCCCTTAAGGGCACTCGCGGTGCGTATCGCGTGAATCTCCGCCACGGCGTGAGCCGCATACGGTCAGGACACCGTTATACCCTAGGCATCATTTTTCACGACGCCCGATGAGAGTGATCAATCTGGTTCGACAGCCTGGCCGATGACTTACGGCAGAAGCAGTGCCGGTGATCGACCAGATTCTATAACGCGCTACAGCAGAAACGCCCGCCTCGTCTTCATCAGCTGTTCTAAGCTCTGCCTCGCATCAATTTTGAGCGATTGCGAGGGAATCAATCTTCCTTAGGCTCCTAAGAAATATCGAAATACAAATCAGGTATTTCCCAACTTGATCTACCTCAATGCAATGCTAGCGTAGTGATAAGAGGTTTACTTCTGTTCCATGGAAGGAGCAGACTATGGCACGACCCAAACTCCACGCCGAGCGCTGGCGGAATTGCCGCGCACCTCCGACCGTCAGGGAATATTCATGTCGTCATGTGAAGTTCGGCGACACATTTCAAACTGTTCTGTTTCACGGTTCAGAGAATAGAAATAGAAAGGAACATGCGATCATGAAAAGGCATACGCTTTTGCCACTCGTAGCCGGCTTTGGCTTGCTGTCGGCTATGGTCTTAGCCCCAGTTTCCCAGACTGCGCAAGCCCAAAGCCAAAATTCAAACAACCTTGTCGTGCCGACTGTATTCCAGGCGGCTGGGCCAACCGCCGACTCGATTCAAAGCTCAGTCGATGCGTACCGCGCTGCTCTAGGCGATCCCAATAACGGCAACAATCCAGGACCGCTCCAAACCGGTCGCCGCGAGATCAATTGGGACGGCGGTGTCCCCCCCGTGGACGTCACTACCGACCCAGTAACGCCGTTCACCGGGTTCCTGAACACACGCGGCGGCCAGTTCACCACACCGGGTATTGGTCTTTCCCAGGCACCCCCATCAGGCGGGCCTCAGGACGGCCTTGCAGGGCTGTTCAGCAATCCGACCTACGGCACCACCTTCGGTGCCTTCAGCCCTTTGCGTTTGTTCACTCCGGTCGGCAGCAACATCACCGAAGCTTTGTTCTTTATACCCGGCACCATGGGGTCTATCCCGGCAACGGTCCGTGGCTTCGGCGTGATCTTCTCGGATGTTGACGAGTCAAATGGGATCGGCCCCGCCGGCAAACGTGCAAACCCTCGTGGCGCGAGCACAGTGATGGAGTACTTCGACCGCGAGGGCAAACTGATACTCAGTAGTTTCGTCCCGGCCGCGCCAGGCGATGCGGGCTTTTCGTTTTTTGGCATCCTGTTTGAAGACGCGCGCATCGGACGAGTCCGGATCACAACCGGCAACGCAGCTCCGGGGCCTGATGATGGGGAATTTGACATCGTCATGATGGATGACTTTATCTATAGCGAGCCACAACCCTATTAATTCTAAATGGGGCACGCTCGCTGAGTAGGACGAAGCAACGGTGAGCTTCAATCCTGCGTCTATCTGGGAAGTCAGGGTTATTGTGACAGTGCGAAACAATGGCCCTGACTGTCCCGTGTAGTCAACACGCATATTGAGAGGGACCGGTCGGGTACAGTTGTAGTTTTCCGATAATTGGCCGCGTAACATAGCGGCGTTTGATCTCCCCAGGCTTCTTCCATAGACGTTAACCCTCCGCTTGTTGCGTCTTGTTGAACCGGGTCTTGATCGTTGTATATGCTTGAAGTTGTGAATGAGCCAATACTTCCGCCTCAAGAGGCGGATCTCCTGCAGAGCCAGTACCAGGCTCTGCTCGAGATTTCTGAGGCTATTTTCGTGCACCGGGATCTGAACGAGCTGGTTCATGATCTCGCCCAAAGACTTCCGCGTATCGTTCCGTTCGATTTTATCAATCTCGTCTTGCATGATCCCATGCGCGAGGTCATGCGCTTGCACAGCTTGGTGGCACCGGAGACGGCCACGATCAGACCGGGCCTGGAACTGCCTGTTGATCAATCTCCGGCGGGATGGGTGTGGAAAACTCAGCAACCCTTGATGGTCGAGGTCGAGGACGTGGCCGCGGAAAGCCGTTTTCCCACGTTGATACCGATGTTGCGCGAGAATGACGTGCAATCTTATTGCCTTGTGCCTCTCACCACGGCACTGCGCCGTTTGGGCGCGATGGGATTCGGGAGTCTGCAGCTAAAGGCCTATCCAAAGGCAGACTTCGACTTCATGCAGCAGGTGGCCAAGCAAGTGGCGGTGGCGGTCGACAATGCGCTTAATTTTGACCGGGCCCAGTCGGCTCAAAGGCAGCTCAAAGACGAGCACGACCGCTTGAGGCTTTTGCTGGATGTCAACAACACAATCGTCTCGGCGCTGGATTTACGTGAACTGCTCAACGCCGTCTCGGCGTCGCTCCGGCGCCTGGTGCCGCACGAGTATGCGAGCCTTTCGCTCTATGACGCCGAAACCCAGCGCTTGCAGATTCATGCGCTCGATTTTCCTGCCAGCAAGGGCCTGATCCAAGAAGGCCTCTTAATTCCTGTCGAGGGTACGCCCCACGGCCGAGCCTTAACCTCACGTCAACCGCTCTTCGTCACCCTCCAGGAAATTGAGCAATTTGACCTTACGCCGCGCATCCGTGCGGAGGGCCTCAAGTCCGGGTGTTTCTTGCCGCTTATTTCGCGCGGCCGGCCTCTCGGCACCTTGGTGGTGGCGAGTTTACAAGCTGAGACTTTCCCTCAAAAGGATGCGGATTTGCTCCAACATGTCGCCAATCAGATAGCGATTGCCGTTGAAAATTCCCTTGCCTATGGTAGCGTCGTGGAGCGAGCCAAAAAGCTCAGCGAAGAAAAACTCTATCTCCAAGACGAGATCCGCACCGAGTATAATTTCGACGAGATCATCGGTGAAAGTACCGGCTTGAAGCGGCTCTTGGAACAAGTTCAGATTGCTGCGCCGACCGATTCCACGATTCTCATTCAGGGTGAAACCGGCACTGGAAAAGAAATAATAGCTCGTGCCGTTCACAATTTGAGCGCCCGCCGCGAGCGCACTCTGGTCAAGGTAAATTGCGCGGCGATTCCAAGCGGCCTGCTCGAAAGCGAGCTGTTTGGTCACGAAAAGGGCGCGTTTACGGGCGCCATTACACAACGAATCGGTCGATTTGAACTGGCGCACCGGGGCACCATCTTTCTCGACGAGATCGGTGATATTCCCCTCGAGCTCCAGCCCAAACTCTTGCGCGTTTTTCAGGAACAAGAGTTCGAACGTTTGGGCAGCACGCGCACGATTCACGTGGACGTTCGCATGGTGGCGGCTACCAACGCCGAACTGGCACAAAAAGTCGAGCAAGGTCAATTTCGCAGCGATCTCTATTACCGGCTGAACGTCTTTCCGGTGACAATCCCCCCGCTGCGCCAGCGCATAGAAGATATCCCTCTGCTCGTGCGTTACTTCGCGCAGAAATACGCGCGGCGTATGAAAAAAACAATTGATACAATTCCGACCAAAGCGATGAGAGCTTTAGTGGACTATCACTGGCCCGGCAATGTGCGCGAGCTCCAAAACTTTATCGAGCGCGCCGTCATTCTCTCCCAGGGCCCGGGACTTGAGATTCCTCTCTCGGCGTTCAAACCGCGAGCCAAAGCCGCTGCGGTCGATCTGCCAAGCAGTCTTTCCAGTTTGGAGGATGCGGAGCGGGAGCACATCTTGCGGGCTCTGGGTGAAAGCAATTGGATCCTCGGCGGGCCCGCCGGCGCCGCCTTCAAACTCGGGATGAAGCGGACGACTCTCCAATCCAAAATGCGCAAGCTTGGCATTGCCCGACCGTCTTAGGCCTTGCCGTCATGTCGGTGCTTGCCGCAGCAGCATCGCTCTCGATCGCGCTCTGTTAGTAAGCAGAGCAATCGAGCGGGATAATGTTTCGAAAGCCTAATTTTTTGGAACGAACTCTCAATAAGGCGTTTGGCGCTCTGGTAAGGCTTGGCATCGGGCTACGCCACAACTACCTCGTAGAGGTGCGAGGCCGCAAGACGGGACGCTTATATTCGACTCCAATCGATCTGTTGGAGTTCAGGGAAAGGCGCTTTCTAGTCGCTCCCCGAGGTCGCACGGAATGGGTCCGAAACGCTGAGAATGCGGGCGAAGTCGTTCTCAAAAGAGGGAATGTGCGACAGAAGTTCCGCGTTCGGATCGTTTCAATCGAGGAGAAACCGGCGATTTTGAAGGCTTATCTTGATCGGTTCAAATTGACTGTCCAACGGTATTTTCCGGTGAGAGCAGGTGCCGACCCCGCAGCGTTTGCAGAGATAGCCGACCGGTATCCGGTCTTTGAGTTG
>Ga0105092_10001143_pt1 | contig 14152 bp, 12 predicted proteins | sample PPLLak2March2015_FD_87021 | JGI IMG/M metagenome (GOLD analysis project Ga0105092, IMG submission 87021) | Freshwater sediment microbial communities from Prairie Pothole Lake near Jamestown, North Dakota, USA - PPLs Lake P7 Core (1) Depth... | ecosystem: Environmental > Aquatic > Freshwater >... | reverse complement strand
CGGCCGCCTCGACTTCGCCGTCAACAACGCCGGCGTCTCGCCGTGGACAGGCAATACCGTGGAGTGCACGCTCGAGACATGGCAACGGGTGATCGCCGTCAACCTGACCGGGACTTGGTTGGGCATGAAGCATCAGATACCCGCCATCTTGAAGAACGGCCGCGGCGGAGCCATCGTGAACATGACGTCGGTCGCCGCACTGCACGTCTTCGAAGGGTATCCCGTCTACTCTGCGAGCAAATGGGGCGTGGTCGGCGTCACGAAGGTCGCGGCCAGGGAGTTCGCGTCCCAGGGCATCCGCGTGAACGCCATCGCGCCAGGGTCGATCGAAACGCCGCTCTTCAGCAACGTCGTCAACAGCACGCCGACCTCCAGGGCCGACTATGAGAAACAGACGCCAATGGGGCGGATCGCAAAAAGCGAGGAAGTCGCTGCCGCTGCGACCTGGTTGTGCTCCGACGCGGCGTCGTACGTGACGGGAGCGGTGTTGCCGGTTGATGGAGGGATGACGCTATGACCGCTCAACGTCCGAAGACCATCTTCATCACTGGCAGTTCCTCCGGGCTCGGCAGAGCCGCGGCAAAGCTGTTCGCGTCGCACGAATGGAAGGTCATCGCCACTATGCGAAACCCGGAAAGAGAAGCAGAACTCGCGACCCTCCCGGGGGTGGCGCTGTTCCCGCTGGACATCACCGACCGTGCTCAGATCGAGCAGGCGGCGACACGAGCGGTCGCCGCTGGCGGAGTTGACGTTGTCTTCAACAACGCTGGTTACGGCATGTCTGGTCCGCTGGAGGGGTTGACGGACGAGCAAATGCTCCGGATGGTCAACACCAACCTGCTGGGCACGATCCGCACGACGAAAGCCTTCATCCCGCATTTCAGAGAAAAGAAAACAGGACTGTTCATCAATACCACCTCCATTGGCGGGCTGATCACCGTGCCGTTCAACTCCCTGTACCACGCTACGAAATGGGCGCTCGAGGGCTGGAGCGAGAGTATGGCGTTCGAACTGAACCAGCTTGGTATCGGCATGAAGATCGTGGAGCCGGGCGGAATGAAGACCGACTTCTTCACGCGCTCGCTCGATGTCGGCCGACATCCGGCGTATGACGCCCTGCTGGACAGCGTCATGGGCGCCATCACCGATCCGAGGCAGATGGAGACCTACTCGGCTCCCGAGCAGATCGCCGAAGTGGTGTACGAGGCGGCGACTGATGGGAAAGACCAGCTTCGGTATGTTGCCGGCGCCGACGCCAAAGCAACCTATGCGATGCGGCTGCAGCTGGGCGACGAAGCCTTCTGCAGGGCGATCAGACAGCAGTTCTTCGGGAAGCATGCGGAGACCGTCAGTAGTTGAGGGCAGAGTCTAGCCACAACATGCTCCCAGTCGAGTGTTTTCCCGCGAAAGTAGCCGCCGATCAGAAAATCGCCCGTGTTTTCAACAGTCTGCGGCGCAGGGTGATTTTCAGTATCGAACTCGGTCGCTACTGCCGCTATTGCCACGATGTACAGCGGTCTTCTGAACCGCCGTCTTCCTAACCGAGCCGGCCGTTACAAAGGTACGTGTTTCGATTCCGACGCCTCGCCACCGAGTGTACGCGAGAACTTTTCGCGTGAATCTCGACTCTCAGTCGGCGTTCGGCGTCAGCGGCGGGCATATCGCTTTACCGACAGATATTTTCAGGTTCCGACGAAGGCACTGGCGTAGTCCTCGGCAAATCTGCCCACGTCACGCGGTTCGACGCCTGTGACGTCACGGACATGCGGTGAAATCGATTCGGCTTCACCGCGCGCGTAATGCGCGTAGTCCTCGACGAGGCCGTCGACCTGCCACGGCGGCACGCCCGCCGCGTTCAGCGCACCGGCAAACGCGTCCGCGGGGACGTCTATGAAGGCGACCTGTCGCCCGAGCGCTTTCGAGAGGGCGCTCGCCATCTCTGTGTGCGTCACGGCGGCGGGACCGGTGATCGTGTACGTCTTCCCATCATGGCCATCTTCGGTGAGAGCGATGGCGGCAACAGCTGCAATGTCACGGACGTCGACCGCGCTGACGGGCGCGTCGCCAATCGGCGCGACGAAGTGCCCCTCCGCGGCGATCATCGGTTGGAATGCCAGCAGTCCCTGGAAATACAGGTTGGGACGGAGAAATGTGAAGGCGACGCCCAGCTCGCGGATGCGCCGTTCGACGACCGCGTGGTAGCGAAGAAAGCGAACCGGGGATCCCTCCGCTGCCGCAAACTGGGAGAGTTTCACGAGATGCCGGACGCCGGCCGCTGCCGCCAGTTCGGAGAATCGCACCTGCTGTGCCTCCGCGTCCGGACTCGATGGCGTGACCAGATATGCGTGCGTGACTCCCTCCAGCGCGGCCTCGAGAGACCGTGGATCGTCGAAGTCGCCCATGACAACCGTGGCCGATGTGTTCGGCAGTCGAGTCCCGTGCTTGGCGGAGCGAACCAGCGCACGAACGGCAGCTCCGCGCCTCTCGAGCTCCTGCAGCAAGGTAGATCCCGTATTCCCCGTAGCGCCCGTGACGAGAATCACATCATTAGCATGCATCGGGAGTTCTCCTGGCCGTCCGCTGGCCGGTACTCTGCCAGAGAACCGTGCCGACGGGTCGGCCGACTTCCAATGCCAGCCACCGTCCCGCGAAGTCCAGCCTCCTGAATTGGTGGGCTCGTAGGCGACCCTCAAGAACCCGCGCGCGCTCTGCATGAGGCTTCAAGGGCCTGCTGGCGCACAGAGCCAACAGAATCGCGAGCACGTGGCACTCAGCAACCATCCGTGCACAACGCGACTTGTTATCGTCCGCCCCGAGCCGACTCACGGTGAGCGGCATTGAATAGGAGAGCGTTATGAGTGCACCATCAGCAGCCGCGTCCGTTTCCGTCGTGCTCGTCCACGGGGGGTTCGTGGACGGTTCCGGTTGGCAGGGCGTCTACAACATCCTGCAGCAGCACGGACACCGCGTCAGCATCGTCCAGAATCCGACGATATCGCTCGACGACGACGTTGCCGTCACCAAACGAGTCATTGCCGCGCAGCCTGGCCCGGTGCTCCTCGTGGGTCACTCGTATGGGGGCGTGGTCATCACGCAGGCCGGCAACGATCCGAAGGTTGCCGGGCTCGTCTACATCGCGGCCTTTGCGCCAGACAACGGCGAATCGGTCGCCACCCTCATCGCCAATCCGGCGCCTGGTGCACCCGTGCCTCCGATTCTTCCCCCGCAGGATGGGTTCCTCATGCTTGATAAAGAAAAGTTCGCCGCATCGTTCGCGGCGGACGTGCCAAAAGACCAAGCGGAGTTCATGGCGAATTCCCAGGTTCCGTGGGGCGTCGAGGCACTCGAGGGAAAGGTCAGCGAGGCTGCATGGAAATCGAAGCCGAGCTGGTATCTGGTCGCTACCGATGATGGGATGATCCCGCCGCCGGCGCAGCAGTTCATGTCGAAACGTGCGGGCTCGACAGTGGTTGAGTCCAAGGGCAGTCACGCTGTCTACGTCTCGCAACCGGTGGCCGTAGCCGCGCTCATCGAGAGTGCTGCACGGGAATTACACGCCTCGAGTGTCGGCGCGAAGTGAAGACTCGTAGGGGTCACGCGGATTCTCAAGAGGACATGCCGCGTGACCTCGATACTCCAGCAGTTGTGATCACGCACGGCGCCTGGGTTGACGCGACTGGCTGGCGCGAAGTCATCGCGCTATTGCAAGTCAAGGGGTTGAGCGTCGTCGCGGTGCAAAATCCCCTGAGCGCGCTCGCAGACGATGTTGACGCTGTGAGGCGCGCGCTCACTCATCAGCTACGTCCTGTGGTGCTTGTCGGCCATGGCTATGGAGGAACCGTCATCACGCAGGTTGGGAATCACCAGAGTGTTGCCGGTCTCGTTTACATAGCAGCGTACGCGCCGGACATCGGCGAGTCGACCGCGGATCTGCAGAACGAGCATTCATCGCTGCCTTTCATACACAGATTTGAAGTAGACGCCGCTGGGTTTCTCTACCTCGCGCCTGATGCTGTGCTGGAGTTCCTCGCGCACGACCTGCCAGCAACGGAGGGCCTGGTCCTTGCGGCCGCGCAGCAACCCCTCCGAGTCAGCGCACTTCTCGATCGAGTGACAGAGGCCGCGTGGCACACGAAGCCTTCCTGGTACGGTGTTACTGAGGGGGACCGTATGATCTCTCCCGCCTTGCAGCGCGAGATCGCCCGCAGGATCAATGCGAGCGTGGTTGCCCTCCGCGCCGGCCATCTCTCCTTTCTCTCAAAGCCGAAGGAAACGGCGGACGTGATCCTCGCTGCAGTGGATTGCGTGCGTGGCAGGTGGCCAAGCCGGTGAGTCGATTGCTGCACCACGCTATCCGGGGTAGGCTACCAATTTGCAGCGAGAGGAGTACAGCGTGGTGCGCGCCGAGTCCTCACAGCTCGTACGGCTATCAACGCGTGACGTCGCACCTGCGGATCGTCTGAGCTACGCCAGTTGGATCCTCAGCTCGGCGCTCGCTCCGTCTTCCGTGTCCACCGTAACTCCTTCGGAATACGAATTGGAAGTGACCGCGTTGGAGCTTCCATCGATCGCCATCGTTGCACAGAGCGGTTCGCCGCAACGCTCCATTCGTGCTCGCCCCGAAATCCGTCGCACCTCTCAGCGCTACTTCTTCCTCGTTTTGGTACTCAGCGGTTCATGGCAGGTCACGAATGTGAGCCGCACTCGCTTTGGCCCTGGCGACCTCATCTTCTACGATTCGCGCTGCCAGCTCGACTGCAACATCCTGCTTCATTGGAGCGACGTGAACCTGCAGCTGTCGGAGCAGTTCGTACGCAAGTGGGTGCCCAATCCTGCCGTGCTGGGTGGGCGGCGAATCTGTCGCGATTCCCAATGGGGGCGCGTCCTGGCGAGTTACGTCGCCCAGTTGTCTCCTGACTTCGTCGTCCAAGCTCCGCTGCCGCAAGCGGTGCTGATCGATCAACTCGGAGCGCTATTGGCCTTGACCGCGAGCGAGCTAAGCGGGAGCCGCGCCGTGTCAACGCCGGCCGAACGCTCCGTGCGTGACCACGTTTACGATCACATCACTCAGCGCTGCCCTGATTCATCCCTGCAGGCGGCGGACGTGGCGAGTTCGCTCAACATATCCAAGCGAACCCTGCATCGTGCGCTGGCGGCTGGCGGCGAGACGTTCGGGGCGATGCTGATTCAGGCTCGCCTCGATCTCGCGGTTCGCATGCTTCAATCGCCGTTGTTCGACCGCGTGACCACAGCGGAAATCGGGCGACGCGCGGGATTTTCGGACGCCTCCCACTTCGTGAAGGTCCTGCGGAGGCATACCGGCCAGACGCCGCTGCAAATGCGTCGAGCCAGCCACGGCAAACTGATCGCACAGTCGACAACGTCTGCTGATTGACTCGTTCGCGCCGAACTGGGTGAAATAATCACCGCTCGGTTAGCTCGCCTACCATTCTTGCTAGCGCCATTTCACCGTCGTGCGTCTGAAACCCGCGCGTCATAGCGATGGACATTCGGCGCTGCGTCTCGGGATCGCGGGCGCGCTCCAGGAAAAGATCGGAATCGCGACGGAAATCGTCGGGTTGCGCGAGCGAGATCGCAGTGACCCGATCCTTGAGCACAGCGCGGCCTGCCGCCGGAAACCCGGCGATCCGATGCGCAAGCGATCGAACGAACTCACCAAGTGCCGCGGCCGGCAGCGCTCGATTGATCCAGCCGTACCGCTCTGCCAATTCCGCGTCGTAGTCGTCCGCGCTCAGCATCACCTCGAGCGCCCGCGCGCGACCCATGAGACGCGTCAAGTGCTGAATACCGCCTGCGCCGGGGATGAGGCCGAACCCTTGTTCCGGCTGACTGAAGATCGCTGACTCCCGTGCGGCCAAGCGCATGTCGCACGCCAGCACGAACTCGCTGCCTGCGCCGCGCACGCGCCCTTCGATCTGCGCGATGGTCACGAGCCGACTCTTGCTCAGGTAGCGAAACAGCAAACCGATCGATGCCTCACCAGTCAGCTTCGCGGCCTGTTCTCGATATTCGCTGATGCGCGTCACGTCGACGTGCGAAATGAAGTAATCGGGGTCGGCACTCCCGAACACAATGACTTGGAGCGTGGTATCAGCCTCGGCTCGTTGAATCAGCGACACGAGATCGCGGACGAGTTCGGTCCCGAGAAGATTCATCGGCGGGGCGGCGATGTCCGCGAACAGAACGGCCCCTTCCTGACGGACTTTGAGCGTTTCGAAATCCATCGGTATCACCTGGCGATTGACGCACCAATCGATATGGGTCCCTCTACTTGACCGCGGCCGCTCTGGGCGTACCGTTTCGCGCTTCGATGGCCTTGACCGTGTTTCTAAATGCCTTTTCCAAAACGCCCTTGCCGACGGTCCCGAGCACGAACCCGAGCGCACGCCCTTTGAGGTTCTTGCCCTCGCGTACCACCACGGCGTCCACATCCGTCGTACCATCGGGCCGCCGCCTGAAGGTGTAGGTGTGCCCCGAATGGCCTCCCCATAGGTTCGAGTCGGTGGTCGTCATGACGACGCGGTTCGGATCGGACCAGTCGTAGTGGAGGCGTTCCCAGATGCCGCCCGAGCCCTCCGTGACGTCGGCGTCAGCAGGGCCACGGTGGTGCACCTTGAGGTACTCGTCCGCGCTGTTGCCAAAGAGCTTCGAACGGCCCGGTCCGAAGTCGATGAGCGCGGCGAGGAACTGCTCGGGCGTCGAGGTCGTGGTCTGGTGCAGATGGATCGTAGACATCGCTACTCCTTGGTGACCATCGTCGGAACGCTCGGCAAATTGGCTGCGAACGTTCCGCGTTGTTGCCATCCGCCGGTACGCTCCGCTACCGACACGAGATACGCGCCTCGACGGGCAGCGATGATCTGGTCGTCAGGCGAGATCTCGATCCCATCCGTAACGGCGGTTGGGTCGTGCATCATCACCGGGTCGCCAATCTCGCCCTCGGTGATCGGCCGGATTAATTCGAGCCGCCCCACGACGACGCGCTCGCGACCGTCCGGCCAGATGGCCGACGGGTCATCGACCGGGTCCCCGTTCTGGGCGAGTTGCAGCTCGAGCCGAAACGCGACCGGACCGGCGCGCAGGCGTCCTTCGAGCTCCTCGTAGAGATAGTCGTGCGGCTGCTTCGCCAGATCCTCGAGCGGCTGGCCTGCCACGCCGGCTTCCGGCTCCCAGTGATAGCGCGCCCAGCGCCCCGTGCCGGCCGCATTCACGAAGTGGTAGGCATGGAGCGGCCGGTAGCTGACCTGCGCGAAGCTCACCAGGGCCGGTTGGCTCCGCACCGCCTGGAAGACCCTCGCGGCATTGGGGTGGCCGGCGAGGAACGCCTGGACTTTGGCGGGATCGCGCTGGCCGGTCGCCGGATCCGGGGTCAGAGCTTCGGTGGCCGCGAGGAACTCATCCGGTGTGCGCGCGAAGAAGGCGGGCAGGGCGGTGATGGCGATCAAATCCGTGACGGTGCCGTTCGGCAGATAAAACTTCGTCGCCATCGCGACGACGTTCAAGGCCTTCTTCTCGGGATCACCGCTGGTGCCGGAGAGCCGTGCGGTCACCGGCACCGGAGTCCCCTGGAAGTGGGCCGCGCGCGAGAGCGCCTTCGCCGCCGGGGTCGCGGTGAACGTGCCGGCGTAGATGCGCCCGAACGCGTGCACGGCGCGAAACGTGTCGAAGATCCCGCCCTGGGCCCGGTGCACGCCCGCGACCAGTTGGTCTGCCTTGTAGAACTGTCCGGGGTTCATAGTTGTCACTCCTTTCTCTCCAACAATAGGAGCGCCGCTCCGATGGCGCGAGGACCTCACGTCTCGATGTTGCGCGGCCACTGCCAGATCTGCGGCATTTCCGGCTCGAAGCGCTCGATGAAGCCGGCAATGAAGCGGCGCAGCTCGATCAGGGCCTGATTGCTCGCATCGTCGTCGAAAAAGAGCTCGGTTTCCGGTCCCCCGATCGGCACGAACGGCACATAGGGCGTGGAAGCCCAGAAGGTGAAGCTGAAGTGGAGCATTGATCCGATGGTGCCGGTCCTCGGGAGGAACCGGAGCAGGGCCTGGGTATCGAAGCGGGCGGTCGGATCGGGGATGGTGGCATCGTGCAGGCAGGGTGGGAAGTTGGCGACGAACGCGACGGCGGGATTCCCGGTGCGATAGAGGCGGCCGGTGCCGTGCGCCGTGATGCGGTAGATGAGACTGTGGAGGACCCGCTTGAGTGAATCCTTCGAGTCCATTGCAGGCAAGCCACGGACGTTTCCGCCGTCCTCTTTGCCGGATTCCACAATCCAGTTCTGGAGTTCCTGATCCCGCTGCACGTCCTGATCGGTTCGATAGGCTTGATCGACGCAGGTGTTCACGTAGCGGCCGGTGGCGTTCCAGATGGATAACAGGTGGCCGACGATCGGATATTGGTCCCATGGTTCCTGGGATGTGAAGTCCGACTCGCTGAGGCCGAACTGTTCCAGCGTGGTCGTCGGATCGTCGTCGAAGAACTGGCGCCCTTTGGCGTAGAGATCCATCAGCTCGAGGAACTGCCAGCCGGTGGCGATCGAAGTCGGCGGCGCCACCAAGCTCCAGCTCAAGAGCAAGACGTCGTCGAACGGGATGAGGTAGTTCGACTGCGGCTCGAGCAGTTTGCGCACCGGATGGCTCGCCGAAAGGTTTTGGAACATCGTCATCACCATGGCGGCGGTGACGATGTGCCACTGATAGACGTGGCCGAGCCAGATGCCGAAGACGGTGATCGACACCTTGGCCGCTTGAAGGGCGTACACCCACGCCGAGGCCGTGGTCGAGCCCTGCCGGCTGAAGATTTTCGGTTCGTTGTTGCCGCCGGCGACGCGGACGAGTTCGGGAGTCAACGCCTTGGTCGCCGGGTCCTGCACCAGCACGGTCACGGTGCTCGGCGTGAACCGAGGAATGCCGGCGACCGTTTGCGGCTGCAGCGTCTCGTAGATCCGTAGATCGATCACGTACAGCAAGCCGGCGTTCGCCGCTGCATCCAGCGCCGCGGTCCAGGCAGTACCGAAGAGAGGCCGCCACGTTCCCACGTCGGAGCTTGGAACTCTCCTGAGCAGAATCTGGTTAAAGGTCGTGGCGTGGCGCGCGATGGTGGGAAAGAATGCCGCGGTCGCCTTGTCAGGCTGCGCCACGTCCACGCTCGCCGCCCACTCCTCGAGATGCGGCAGGCCCAACGTGTAGACATCGGGAAACGTGGTCCAGCCGATCGACCACTGCTTGGGATAGTCGAGCGCGAGCTTGGTGAGTTCGTCGCCGCCGCCTACGGCGGCCAGGGCCAGTGCATCCTGCGGCTGTTTCAGTTGTCGGACGAGGCCGGAGACGATCTCCGACGGATCACGGGCCAGGAAGGCCTGCGACGCCTCGCGCGCAGCGGCCGCCTTCTTGTCCCCCGCCCCGCTGCCGTAAAGGAAGTTATAGGCGCGGGCGGTCGAGCCGCCGATGGTGAACACCTTAGAGAGGCCGTGGAGGGCCTGCTCGCGCTGCTTGACTCGGATCACGAGTCTCGACACGGTGTCCGCCATACCGCGAACGTCTACGGGCATCGCCGGTACGTCCTTGAGCCCGAGCTCGCGCAGGGGCAGCTGGAGCATCGGCGATGACTGCCCGCCTGACTCGCTTCCGGCTGCGCTTTGAGTAGCCACCGTGGTGTCTCCTAGCTGCGCGGCTGATGTGCTCCCGGCTGCGGTTTGAGTGGTCATGGTGGTGTCTCCTTCTCGTTTCGTAAGTCTTCGCTCATGCGCCGGCAGTGACCGGCGCGACGCGTGACGAGTTGGTTGCGTCGGCGTGGGCGGCTCGTGCTTCTTCTGGCGCGGGCATGAGCACGGCACGCCCGACCAGACGTCCGTGCTCGAAATCGTCGTACGCCTGCTTCGCCGCGCTGAGTGGATAGCGATCGACGAGGACCTTGAGCCGACCCAGAGCTGCCATCTCTACGACCTCCATCAACGCGATGCTGCCGCCGTTCAGGCTCGTGACTAGCTGCACGCCTGGGGGTACTTTGAAGAAGTCGAACGGAATGGAGCCCCCACCCGCGCCGACCATGGCGAGACGACCCCGCCACGACAGCGCGGCGACCGCTGTGGCGAGGGTCGCGTTCACTCCGACGCAGTCAAGGACGAATACCGCCCCGATTCCCCCGGTGAGCTCGCGAATGTGGTCCGCCGCGTCAGGACCACTCGAGACGGCCTCGTCTGCGCCGAACTCGCGAGCGAGCTTCAGTCTGGCCTCGCTCGAATCGACGGCGACGACACGAGCGCCCGTCAACTGACGGAGGAATTGAACTGCGTAGAGCCCCAAACCGCCGACGCCGATCACGACTGCAGTACTGCCCGGCCAGATCAAAGGAAGTGCCGGCTTAATGGCGGTGTAGGTGGTGATGCCGGCATCCGTCAGCGGCGCGGCCTGGACCGGGTCGAGATCGCCGATCGGAACGAGAAACCTCGCGTCGGGAACGAGGACATATGGCGCATGTCCGCCGTCGTAACCGACGCCGGGAGCGCGAATGGTCTTCTGATGGAGGCAATGGTTCTCGTCGCCGGACCGGCACATGTGACAGCGGCCGCAGCTTGCCCACGACGGGTTGACCGCGACTGCGTCGCCAAGCCGGAACTTCGTCCCACCGGTCCCTACCTCTTCGATCCAGCCAGCGATCTCATGCCCGAGAGTGAAGGGCGGCGGCTCATTCTTCCAATAGCTTCGGTCGCGAGATATAACCGTGAAATCGGTGTGGCATAGGCCGGAGCCGGCGATTCTGACGACTACTTGGCCAGGTCCGGCGTGCGGCTCGGGCACCTCCTGAAACTCTGGTGGTGACTTCGCTTCGACAAGTCGGTACGCGAGCATTGTTCGCTCCTTTCGACCTCGGCGAGAACGCCGGTCGCCATCTGGCATAGCAGCGGCTGGAGCCCATGATGGGTCTTGCGCCTATGACGGTGACGGTCGCGTCAGCGCGCCGCAGCGTTCGGGCCGCGACCAGACCACCGAAGCCACAGCCCACGATTACGACGCGATGCTGCCGTGACGCAGGATCCCTGTGATCTGCCAGAGGGGATGGTATGAGGCTACGAAGGAAGATCAGCGCTTTCACGGGACCTCTACACACGGGCGATTGCACCACGCGCGTGAGGTCGGATCTATTAGACGATGGTATTCCCGATACTTTGGTATCGGTTGCGCATTCCCAGCTGCTTCGTCGTCTTCGTCGTCGGGACCGACGCGAACTCGACGGAAGAGGGAGTTAACGATGACTACGCTCGACGGCGCAGGCGGGACGTCCTACAGGACGCTGAAGAGGCCGATGTCCATGCCGTAACGACTCCTAATCACGCCTCGGGAATGACGGACTGCACGGTGGCCGTATTCTGGGCGCGCACAGTGAACTGGAAGACGGCCCCTCGGGGAGTGTTCGGCGAGACCCACAATCGGCCATCGTGCGCCTGGATGATCGCACGGCAAATCGACAAACCCATCCCCATACCATCGGATTTGGTGGTGAAGAGCGGGCTGAATATCCGATCGATGTCGTGCGAGTTAATTCCTGTCCCCGAATCCGCAACCGACACGATTACGTGGTTGCCTTCATGCGTGTCCGATCTCACGCAGAGAACTCTCGGTTCATCCTCAGTCGCCATGGCATGGATGGCGTTCGTGATCAGGTTGAGAAGCACCTGCTGCAGTTGGACTCGATCTCCCTGGACTTCCAGCAGCTGTGTGCTTGGCTGGACCTGGACCTCGATCCGGTGTTTATGCAGATCACCTCGTTCCAGGAAAAGTGCGTCCCTGATAAGTTCGTTGACGTCCAGCGAGGTTCTCGTTCTGGGATCACTTCTAAAGATCGCGCGAACACTTCCGACGACTTCGCCCGCGCGGTGGCCGTCGGCGACGATCCGTCTGAAGGTCTCCTTGGCTCTGTCGACACGGGGCATCGAGCGATCCAGAAAGCGAAGCCCCGCCTCGGCACTGGCTATCATCGCTGTCAATGGCTGTCTAACCTCGTGCGCGATCGTCGCCGCGACAGCGTCTCCGGTCATGAGTCGTGCCTCGCGCTCACGACGCTGAGCGAGGACCGCGTCGAGCAGCTTCGCGTAAATCGCCTGAATTTCGTACAGCAGGACGGTCAGGACGAGCGTACTGGATAAGAACCCGACGACCCGCACGGCATACCAGCCGATGCTGAATCGGAACGGCGTCGGATAGTAACTCAGTGGTATCTCGATCGTGTACAGGCACATCACCACCATCAACCACAGATCGAGCAGGGAGCGCCCCCGAATCCACAGGACGATGAGAGCTGACAGACTCAGCAATGCGACGGGTGCCCCAGCATAGGGCCACAGCGAGCTCAGATGGAGGGAATCGAGAACCACGCGGGGCAACAGCGCTTCGCCCGCTACGCAAATGAATGCGACCGCCGCGACCAGGCCCGCGGTCAGAGCGACACTCAGAGCGATCGCCGAACGTGTCGAGCGCCGCCAGGCCCGTTTGTCGGTGTCCGTATCCTTCGACAAGGCATAGCCGATCGCGAACAGAGGAAGCCCCGCATGCTGGGAGAAGTACAGCCACGACGTGGTCTGCAAACCGCCAATGAGTCCAACGTTCGGCGCAAACACCCCAGGAAACGCCAGGATCCAAGGAATGAGGATGAGCGCTGTGAAAAGATATCCACTCGCAATGACGAGGATGGCGCGCGAGCGCAGAATCGAAAACTGGGCAAAGAGCAGAATCGCCGTGATCGAGTCGCAGACGAACATCGCGGTTGCATACGCCGGGACGAATGCTGCGACCGGCTTGGTCTGGATGCTCCCAAGCGGCCCGGCGGCGATCAGAACGAAGCCGATCACCAATCCGAGCACGACGGCAAGAGCCAGCCGTTTCTGCGCCGCTCCCGGTGACACGGTCGACAGGATCAGGTGCTCTTCGTCCGAGACGATGGCGTGTGTCTTCAGCATCCGAGCGACTCCAGGAAGACTGGATGATACGCCCGAAGTTGCGCCGTCGATGTCGCTTCCAGTTCAATCGCCCTCGACCCCGGCCATGCCGCGAGGACTCTTACCGTCGGCCCCTCACGAACTGGGTCGCTGGCGCGGAGTCAGCGGCCCTCGTACTTAATCGAGGTCGTCACAATGTCGTATGCCAGCCCGATCGTGTTCGTCGTCGACGACGACGTCTCGGTGCGAGAATCGTTAGAATTGCTGATCGAATCCGCTGGTTGGCAGGCGCAGACATTCGCGTCCACACAGGAGTTCCTGGCTCATTCACCGGACGAGGCCGGTCCGAGTTGTCTGGTCCTTGACGTAAATCCGGACCTCACTGGTCTCGAGCTCCAACAGTCCCTCGCTCTCGACCGGCGTGACCTACCGGTCATCCTCATCTCGGGCAACGATGTTGGGGAGGCGACGGTCCGGGCGATGAAAGCGGGAGTGGTGGCGTTCTTGATGAAGCCCCTCGACGCCGATGCGCTTTTGCGTGCTATCGAGCATGCCATTGGACGCAGCCGCGCTACGCTTGATCGCGAAGGGGATGAGTGAAGCTCGCTGATACAGACCCTGATGCCAACGTGGTCAGCTCTTGATGAACGCCAGCAGGTCAGGGTTGACGATCTCGGCGTGGGTCGTGCACATCCCATGCGGAAACTTCTCGTACACCTTGAGCGTGCTCGTCTTCAGGAGCTTCGCTGAAAGCGGTGCGGAATCGGCGATCGGAACGATCTGATCGTCATCCCCGTGCATGACGAGCGTCGGAACCTCGATTACCTTGAGATCCTCAGTGAAGTCGGTCTCCGAGAACGCCTTGATGCCGTCGTAATGGGCCTTGGCACCGCCCATCATGCCCTGGCGCCACCAGTTGTCGATGACGGCTTCCGATACCTTCGCGCCCGGTCGGTTGTACCCATAGAAGGGACCGCTTGCCAAATCCCGATAGAACTGCGCGCGATTGGCGGCGAGCTGTTGCCGGAAGCCGTCGAACACCTCGAGGGGCAGGCCGCCGGGGTTGGCCGATGTCTTCACCATGATCGGCGGGACAGCACCAATCAGTACCAGCTTGGCTACGCGACCTTTGCCGCGCCGCGCAACATAGTGCGCCGCCTCGCCGCCTACGGTTGAGTGGCCGATGTGTACGGCATTGCG
>Ga0105092_10001142_pt1 | contig 14156 bp, 12 predicted proteins | sample PPLLak2March2015_FD_87021 | JGI IMG/M metagenome (GOLD analysis project Ga0105092, IMG submission 87021) | Freshwater sediment microbial communities from Prairie Pothole Lake near Jamestown, North Dakota, USA - PPLs Lake P7 Core (1) Depth... | ecosystem: Environmental > Aquatic > Freshwater >... | reverse complement strand
GCCGTCACCTCCTGCCAGGGAATTTGAACGGTCTGCTTGAAATATTCAAGGTGCAGGACCCCATTATCGAGCTTCTTGATTTGCCCGGTGAGAGTATCGCCGTTACTCAGAGTGACCTTGTCTGCCAGAACGACGGAAGTGGCTGTGAAAATGCCGATTAAGACGGAAGCCCCGAGAATTTTCGTGCCCATGAACGAAATCGTATCGCCAGACGTAACTATAATCCAGTGAGGGGGATACCATCCCGGAAAGGACCTCAAAGACCTCAAGGACCTGAAGGACCTGAAGGACCTGAAGAACTTTCGTCCCTGGGGTCTTTGAGGTCCTTGACGTCTTTTCGCTTGCCTGCCTATTCCACCCCGGCGAGCAGAAACACCAGCGCGGCGTTCCAGTTGATGGCGTTCTCATTGGAGGAGTATGACGCTTGCTCGTCGAGGTACATCTTGGCCGGAGGCAGATTAGCCGGCAGTTTTCTCATGACTTCATCCTGCCGACCCCGGTTCGGGCCGCCGGACAGCAGACCCGGCCACGGCTCGGAGTTATTGTCAGCCCCGCTGGGTCGGTGGTGCGGGTGTTTGAACGCATTTTCGCCAACCTGGGTCACCCAGGAAAGCGAGAAGGTGTTCCTTCCCAGCAGGTAATGCAGATTGTCGCGCGCGGTCTCCACGAAACGTGCATTCGGACGCAGGGCATGACCGACCAGCAATTGCAGACCGTAATTGGCCGCAACGCTGTTTGAGCCCCAGATGTAATCCCGGGAAGTGAGACTAATGCGGTAGCCGTTTTCGCCGGAACGCACGACGATCTGGTCGGCCGCTTTCAGACTGTCATCCACGATGGCTCGGGCAGTCTCCGCATCTTTCTTCTTGCCCAGGGCATATGTCCAAAGGGCCAGCGGGGCAACGCCCGCCCAGGCAGGCGGGCCATCGGGCTGGATGCTGGACCGAAACTCGGCAAAGTGAGCAAGGAAGTACCGGTGGTAAGGTTCCTCCCCGGTTGACCTCCACAGCTCGGCCGCGGCCCAGAGCAACTCGTCTCCGCTCTGGCGATCGCCGTAACCGCCTGTCGCGACTCCGGCAGGGTTGCGGAAAAGCACCGCCGGGTGTTGCTCGGCCCATCCCCACGCCTTTTTGGCAGCTTCCAGGCACTGATTCGCATACCGGGCGTCAAAGGGCCGGTACACCCTCCCTGCGATCGCCATAACGGCCGCGAAGTCCGCAGTCGCACAGGTTCCCTTAAAAGCATCCGGGCCGGTGCCGATCACCAGACTGGGTGCGGCATCCTGCTCAGGCATGACAAAACCGGAGAACTTCTCCGTGGTCTGCTTGTGCCACACGCCTCCGTCCTGGTCCTGCATCGTGAGCATCCAGTCCAGGTTCCATCGGATCTCATCCAGGAAATCCGGGGTTTTGTTCCCCGATTCCGGGATATTGAGATTCACTTTCCGGAGCTTGGGTTCGAACATCTCCCAGGTCCAGAGAAGGGTGCCCGTAGTGATGCCGGAATTGACGATGTATCGGCCGTAATCTCCGGCATCGTGCCAGCCTTTGACGGATGGTGCGGTCCCACTCCTGCCGGATGAAACGTGGTACTCGCCGCGTCTATGACAAGCTGCGTACGAATAACCCTTGAATTCAGGGCCGAGGTCGACGGCCATGCCGCAGCGTTGCCCGAAAAAAGACCGGGTAGCCAGGTACAGAGCCCGCGAGTAGACGTCTTGCCCTATCGCGAACGTCCAGCTTCGTCCGACTCCCGGAACGTCGAGGAAATACTTTCCGGGCTTCTTCACCCGTGTGAAGTCGGCCGCCTGGACCGAATCTCCAGAATCCGCATCCGGGATGGCCGCGCTCAGTTTTCCCTGGTACGCGACCGCCCCGTCCGCAGCTCTCTTGAGCATGAAATCGCCTGCCGCCGCCCCCGAAACGACGATGGCGACCTTGGATGCCTGGGGCAGGTAACCAGCCTGGTCTACCTTGATTTCCACAGTCGGCGAGTCCGCGCCGAGAAGGGAGAGCGTGCTGAGAGTCAGCACACTGAATAGTACAATTACCGCTTCCCGCCCGATTGAACGCGTAGTCATGTCGCGTTCTTATAGCACGGCGGGAGTGTCCGTTTACAGAGCCGCACACGGAGCGAGGGTGTTGACGGGGCGGCACGCAAGGGCCTGGCTACTTCCTCACGCCTCCGGCGTGAGGAAGGAATTCGAAACTTTATCAGGGCCACGACCGCAGTCGTGGCCCCGGATTACGCAGGGCGTCTCCGGACACATGCGCTCAGAAACGCGTCCCAGGTCTCAGAAACGTGAGTCCGGAAACCCTGCTAACGGATGAACCTGGGATCGAGGGCTCGACACCCGAACCCTCGTCGTTCTTTTTAGAAGATTTTGGCGGATGGCAACAGGTTGAAGCTGTTAGCTATCGTGTAGCAGCTGCCCTGCAACAACTGTATCTTGCAGCGCAAAAAGGAATAGCGGCTGGCGGCCCATTCGCCTGTAGCGAGTGAAGGCCAGCCGTGTAGCAGTTCTCATCCTTCACTTTTTCCCTTAACCGCACTCTTTCCATACTGTATGACCCTGACCTTTTCGATAGTTACAAGGCCACTCGTCAGCATCTGGTCGAGCAACGGCAGAAAGGAATTGATCTTCTCTTCGCTATCCACGATTTCGATCACGACCGGGAGGTCTTCCGACAACCGCAGTATCTTCGCTGTGTGGAGCCGGCTTGACGCCCCGTATCCGAGAGGACCGCGAAGCACCGTGGCCCCGGCCAGGTGCCTCTCCCGCGCGGCAAGAACAATTGCTTCGTAGAGCGGAGTATGGTGATGCTTGTCGAGTTCCCCTATGAAGATCCTTAAGAGAACGGAATCGCGCGGGATATCCATCACTCTCCTCCCATCTGGTTAGCCCACGAGGCCATCATATGTCCCAGCCAGACGGCCAAGAGGCAGAGGGTAAACGACAAGCAGACATTGGCGCCAGCTCTCAGCCAGTCCCCTTCGCGAGCGAGGTTCAGAGTCTGAATACCGAATGAGGAAAACGTGGTGTACCCCCCGCACAGACCCAGAGTGAAGAACTGTCTGAACGACGGGCTGACCAGCAGCCGGCCTTCCGTACCTGTCAAGCCGGCAAAGGCACCGATCAGAAAACAGCCCGTAACGTTGACCGTGAGAGTGCCGAGAGGGAAGGTCTCGCCAAAATGACGAGCCATCAGGCCCGACAGCCCATAGCGGCACATGCCTCCAATCGCGCTTCCAAGGCCGATCCAGAAGTAGTTCATCATGTCGTGATTGCACGGTAGTGTACCGACGATGACTCGCTTCCTGCCAGCATTTTCGGTTCGTCAAGTGGCGCTCGCTCGATTCTCTGGTATGCTTCCGCACCATGGTGCGGACCGCCGTGCGGATATTGGCGTCTTTGACAGTTGTTTTCCTGGTGACCGGCGATTTCGAGGCCAGCCCCAACAAGGTCCGGAATTCACGTCCACGTATCGGCCTGACCCTGGCTGGAGGCAGTGCGCGCGGCTTGGCCCACCTCGGGGTTCTCACCTGGCTCGGCGAACACCGGGTACCGGTTGACTGTGTCGCCGGGACAAGCATGGGCGGACTTGTCGGCGGCCTTTACGCGGCGGGGTTCGATTACGAGGAAATCCGGGAATTCATCCAGCAGATCGATTGGACCCGCACGCTTCGCCCGGACCCCGCCTTTCGCGACCTGACCTATCGCCGCAAAGAAGACCGGCGCGAGTTCCCGAACCAGCTGGAGCTTGGACTGAAGGATGGCGTCAACCTCCCCGGAGGCCTGTCCCCGTGCCACGAAATTGGCCTTCTGCTTAGCCGGTTCACGAATCCCTACGGCGGACTGACGAGCTTTGACGAGCTTCCCACGCCGTTTCGTACCGTGGCCGTTGATCTCAAGGACGGCACCGAATACGTCTTCCAGGAAGGAAGCCTCTTTGACGCCTTGCGTGCCACCATGGCCATCCCGGGCGTTTTTTCACCTTGGATAATCGGTGGCCGGACCCTCGTTGATGGTGGGCTGTTGAACAACTTACCCGTGGATGTTGTGAAGGGTATGGGTGCGGAGGTTATCATCGCCGTGCCGCTCAAGAGCCACGTCATTGCCAGCGAGAAGATGCCTTCGTCCCTCACCGGAATCGCCGGGCGCTCTCTCGATGTCATGATCGGCGGAACCGAGCTGAGGCATATCAGCCTTGCCGATATCGTCGTGTCGCCGGACGTGGCTGGTTTTGGATCTGCGGACTTTCATCGTTGGCGGGAGCTCGCCGACCTGGGCTACAAAGCAACCGCACAGAAGGCGAGGGAGCTCGAGCCCCTCGCACTCAGTGAGCAGGAATGGCGCCAGTACCTGGAAGAGCGCCGAGCGCGGCGGCGCGTGGCCCCTGCCCGGCCTGCCTTCCTTGCGCTTGAGGCCAGTGACGGCCGGACCACGGAAGCCGTCGATCGCGAGCTAGCTCGCTGGGTCGCGGCTCCGTATGCGACCGGCCCCCTGGAGACAGCCCTCACCTGGATCACCGGTTGGGGACGTTTTGAAGCTGCGGATTACGAGTCGTGCGAGCGCCGCGGCCTTCAGGGCTACCAGGTTAACCTGCGAGAGAAGAAGCACGGTCCCCCCTTCCTCAACAGCCTGATCCTCCTGGATGGTTCCCAGTCAGATGGTGTGCGGCTCGGACTCGGCGCGCGGCTGACCTTCCTGGATGTGCCCGGGGCCTTTTCAGAATGGCGTAGTGACGTCAATTTCGGAATCCTGAACCGGTTGTCAACGGAACTTTACTGGCGGGCGGGGGCGACCCGTTGGTTTGTGGCTCCTCGGGGGTTCTACGAAAACTCGGACTTTGATGTCTACCGGGAAGGTAAGAGACAGCTTTCGGTGGAGTTCCGCGAGCCCGGCGCTGGCTTAGACGTCGGATATGCGGGCGGGAGGACGGATGAAGTGAGGTTCGGATACCAGGTCAGCCGGCTGGCCGCGTCTCAATCGCTGGGAACCGCCACCTTCCCGGACGCTAAAGGCATTTTGAGCCAGTGGCGGGTGCGCTGGACCCATGAGGGGCAGGACAGCGCGATGGTCCCCAGGCATGGCCTGAGAGCGGTCAACGAGGTGCGCTGGGTGGCGCAATCCCCGTTGACTGATCGCCGGTACGCCCAACTCCAGAGCCGCTTTAGCTGGGCCGCTCCGATCAAGCGCCGTAACACGATACTGGCGTCACTCGAGGGCGGTTTCGCGACTGACGACCAGATCCCATACCCGGTGTTCTCGCTCGGAGGCCCCTACCGGCTCAGTGCCTTGTCGCGAGACGAAATGTTCGGCAGCCGCTACTACTATGCCAGCGTGCTGGCCTTGCGCCTCTTGACCGAGCGTGAGGGAATCGCAGGCAACTTCCACCTGGGCGTCATCTATGAGGCTGGCCGGGCCTTTCGTCTTGACCAGCCAGCTAAGCCTTACCACGACGTCGCCGTTGGTATTGTCGGCGAGACTCCCCTGGGCCTCGTCTTCTTCGGACCCAGCTATGGGCAAGACGGCCAGTGGAAGATCTCGTTCCGCCTCGGCCGGCTGTTCTAATAGTCGTCAGTGGCGGGCTTCTGAGGTCCGGGTATGATGCCCGCGAGGTCGGGATCCTCGCCGGGGGCTAGGGGCCGATCAGAGGCGTTCCGAGCCTTCTGCTCCTTGCGCAGGGCCCGTTCCTCTTCCTTCGCCTGGCGTTTTTCCTTTTTCGCGCGCTCGCGCTGTCGCTTTGCTTGTGTCGTTGGTCCGGGTCTCGCCATAGATTACTCTCCTGTATTAGTGTACCTACCGTTTGCCATCTTCGCTCTCCTGACCTCCAGGGCAGCCGTGTCCGACCGACTTCTTTCGGTGCGACCGCAATCCCATGAAATGACAGGCTTTGCCGAGCGGGAGAAGCGCTTCTGGCAGAAAACGGCGGGCCGATGACTATGAATCGTCCTCAGCCAGTATACCACGCGGGGAGACGACGCCACTCCTTGACTCGCGGTGGACCATGTTAGATCCTCGGTACGACAGGAGGCGCGCATATGAAAACGACACGCAGGGAGTTCCTCGCGGCCGGAGCTGTTTTTCCCGCCACTGGGCTGTTTGAATCCCCAACCTTGGCTCCCCGGCTGCAAAGTCAGAAGTATCGCGCTTGCATCATCGGAGCTACCGGCCAGGGGGACTATGGTCACAACCTGCATACCGTCTTCGGGCTGCGGTCCGATGTCGATATGGTCGCACTGGCGGACCCGGATGAGGGCGGACGCCGTTCCCATGCCGCCGAGATTGGGGTCGCCCGCACTTACGCCGATTACCACGAGATGCTGACCAAGGAGAGGCCGGACCTGGTTGTGATAGCCCCGCGCTACACCGTCCGGCATCGTGAATACCTTCTCGCCGCCGCCGAAACCGGCGCTCATGGCCTGATGGAGAAGCCGATCGCCGACAACGTCTCGGATGGCGACGATATGGTGAAGGCAATCACCGGCAGAAACCTGAAGTGGGCGGTGGCCTATAACTTCAGGGCGATGCCGTCCGTTCAGCATGCCCGCCGGCTCATCATTGATGAAGGTCTGATTGGACAGATCCTGGAAGTGCGCGGTCGAGGGAAAGAGGATCGCCGTGCTGGCGGCGAGGATATGCTGGTCTTGGGCATTCATATTACGGACCTGATGCGTTTCTTCCTCGGCGAGCCGCTGTGGTGCGAGGCCGACGTAACCGTCGACGGCCGGCCGGCGCGCAGGGCGGATGTCCACGAGGCGACCGAGTCGCTCGGACCCGTGGCGGGAGATAGTATCCAGGCGACCTATGCTTTCAAAAACGGCGTGAAAGGTTACTTTGCCTCGACGAGGAGTGGCGACGGCAACGGAGGACGGTGGGGGCTCGATATCTTTGGTTCCCGCGGCATCGTCGCCATCCGTCCCGACGCCCGACCGATAACCAGTCTGCTTCGTGAGCCTTCCTGGGCTCCCTTTGGTCGGAATCGAAACTGGGAGCCGCTGCCTGGTGCCCCGGCGGAAGTCGAGAGTCCGAATCCCAGGGCCGCCCGCTATGCGCCGATTGTCGATGACCTGTTGCTGGCCATGAAGGAGAACCGCGAACCAAAGGTGAACCTGCGCGACGGTCTGCTTTCCCTGGAGATGCTGCAAGCCGTCTACGAGTCGCATATCCGCGAAGCGCGGGTGACCTTTCCCCTTAAGAATCGCGCCCATCCGCTCAAGAAGTGGGATTGAGAGAATGCCTGAAACTCGAGCAACCTCCGCCGATTGGGGCGTTCGCCGGGAGCGCAGGCGTCTCGCCTGCACCGGGGCGAGGGGCGTCCCGCCCCGTCCGAGCCGTCACCAGGATCGTCTGTGCTGGCGGCTTGGACGGGGCGGGACGCCCCTCGCCCCAGTGCAGGCGAGACGCCTGCGCTCCCAGCGGACGCCTCCATCGGCGGAAGGCGCTCGGCTCGCCGGACTATGACTTCGGGAACGAAGACCGCTGTCTTTGAACTGGAGGAACGAGATGATGAGAATGACGCGGCCGGCCGCGGTTTTTCGATTCGCACTCTGCCTGGTTGTCTTCTGTGGTCTGGCAGCCCGGCTGGACTCCGCATACGCTCAACACGGCCCGCTAAAACCCGGGCAGGCGGTGAAGGGCTGGAACATCCTTTCCGCTAGTCAGGAAGATGACCTTGCCGTTATCGCCGCGGCCCGAAAATACGGGATCAATCACCTTCAACTCTCCCACGACCTCGTTCACAACCTCAGGGAGATGAAGGATGAGAAGCGGCGGGGACAGGTCAGCCAGCTCATCGATAAGGCGCACGCAGCGGGTATAACCGAGGTCGTGCTCTGGGACCATTGCCTTTACGGCCTTGACTACTATCCGAAACAGTTCAGGACAGGCCCCGGGGGAACGCTCGATCTCGATAACCCGGAGTTCTGGTCGTGGCTGAAACAGGACTACCGGACAATGCTGGGTCTTGTTCCGGCCGCCGACGGGTTGGTCCTGACCTTTATCGAAACCGGGGGCCGCGCTGAACGGCAGTTTTCCAAACGTCTGAAGACTAACGAAGAGAAACTGGCCGCCGTCGTGAATGCCGTTTGCGACGTCGTCATCAAAGAGCGGCAAAAAGCCATCTATGCCCGGACGTTTGCCTACACGAAGACCGAATATGCGGACATCGTGAAGGCGCTGGCCCTCATCGAGCACCCTGAAATGCGGCTGATGATGAAGGAGACGCCTCACGATTTCTTCCTTACCCACCCGGACGATTTTTTCGCCGGGCAAATTGCCCGAACGACGATCATGGAGTTCGACGCGGCCGGCGAATTCAACGGGCAGGGCCTGATCGCCAACACCTGGCCGGAGTACATCCTCCGGCGCGGACGAAACCTGCTCCGGCGGAACCACGTGGCTGGATACGTGGCGCGCACGGACCGTTACGGCAGGACCCGGATCATCGGCAGGCCGTCGGAAATCAACCTGTGGGCCTTGAAGAGAGGCTTCGAGGACCGGGACATCACGGCCGAGCAGGTCTACGACGAGTTTATCGCCGACCGGTATGGTCCGGGTGCGGTAACGGGCGTCAAACGCGCCTTCAAGAATGCGTATGACATCGTCACCTGCACCCTGTACACGCTCGCCACGAACATCGCCAATCACTCACGGCTCGATTACGACCCTTACGCCTCGAGTTACGCCCGGCACGTCTCCGGCAAATGGCTTGACCCGCCGATTGCCTTTGTCGGTCACGGCATCGGCCGGGAGTTCCATTACTGGCGGGATGTTGTGGCTCACCTCGCCCCTCCGGCACTTAAATCGCCCGGAAGCGCTCGCTGGGACGAAGTTCCGGGACTGACGGAGACCGGGTGGATCCGACCGGAAGAGGAGATGAATCAGCAGTTTCTTTCGTACATTCTTACTGAGAAGGACTACGGAGTCCGGCTGGCGCAGGACTCCCTCGAGGCGATTGAGCAAGCCCGCGGTTCTTTGCGCCCGGATGATTACACCGACCTTCAGCACTACTTCGCGCGAACGCTCCTGACCGCACGGCTTCACCGGATGACAGCCGGGGCGTATTTCGGCGGCCGGGTCTATGCAAGGGGCGGAGCGTACCAAACGCCGGAATTGGCCGCGACCATCCGGGAATGTCTAAAGGGACTGAAGGAGACGGCAGAGGCGATAAAGAACTACCCGGTAAAGCCTTTTCCGGGCCAATGGAACTGGGTCGTGGACGCCGATCAGGCCTTGAAGTACCATGACCAGGTCGCAGACACGCTTCATTGAAAGCCTTTAGCCAGGGGACAAAATGACTGCTCCACGCTACCTTTGTGCATCATCCAGCCTGCTTCTCCTGATCACGTCTTTCACGGCTTTGTCCGGTCAGAACACCGTTCCGGTTCCGGGCAAGGTCACCGAGATCGAATTCCCGCAGCCTGACATGCCTCCGACGCTTTACTCGCTCGTGACCGGTGATCGCGTCCCGGCCCGAATGGCCATCCGCCTGCCCGACGATTACGATCCGCAGTCAAGATATCCGCTGCTGGTTTACTTTAGAGGTAGAGATGGCGGGCCTTCAGGGGACATCGGCATGGCGGAAAGGATCGTGGGGAGCCGCGGTTGGGTTCTGGCCAGCGTCCCTCTATTTAAGAAATCTCTCGACCCTTCTGAGCCGCTGGGCGGCATCGTACTGAACTATGACGACTACCCCACGCTTCAGAAAGCTTACGGAATCATGCTCGGTCGGCTGTTTGAGCTTGTCCCGAATATAGAGAAGGACAAGGGGGCGATGGCCGGTTTTTCAAACGGCGCGATCACGATAGGAATCCTGGTCGCGTGCCAGGATCCGATGGTCACGGCACATTTTCGGAGCTTTGTGCTGGTTGATCAGGGAGCTTCCTTCCTGGCGGGTTGGTACAAGAAACCGGTCACTTCGAGCCGCTTCCTGCTGCTCGTCGGCGATCGGCAGGACCGCGAGGGGGACGGGCGAGAGTTGTTGATGCGGCAGACGAAGCTGACCGGGGACTTCGGCAAGTTCTTCGGAGTCCCAGTCGAAGTGCAGGTCATGCAGGGAATCGGCCACGCTTTCACAGAAGAATACGCGAAAGCCGTCGGCCGCTGGCTCAAGGGCCGGCCGTTTGTTGAGGCCGCAGGAAGTAGTGGTCAGTGAAACGTTAAGCCCACGTTTCCCGCGCAGCTCGAATTGCAGAGCCGCAAGCGCAGCGTCTTTTTTGCGGAGCGCGTCGGATGCGTGCCTCCAGCACGAATCGATCTTGCTTGCGCCCCGTATCCGACGCGCTCCGCAAAAAGAATGCTGCGCGGCTCTGTAAAAGCGACCCGCCGTTTCAGAATTGCCCTCTACCGCTCCACCCTCCCAAACGCCTGCAACGTCTCAAGGGTCTGGATGGTTAGAACGCTACGCCATTCCTTCTCGGCGGCCGGCCAAGCTTCGGGGAACGCGCCGTACCAATTCCAATTCGGGAGCCATGACCCGTCCTCGCTTTGATTGTCGATTTCGTAATCCAGGTTGCGCTCGACGGCGCTGGCGATGACGGGAAGGAATGGCGATTCCGGGGTGCGGACCAGCCAGGCAGGCTTCAGGCAGTACTGTTTCCATTTTTCGGGATCCTGCTCAACCGCCCGCGGGACCAGCTGGACCAGCTTTCTGTAAATTCGGTTCGAGTACTCGGCCGGCACCCGCCCGGTCTCGTAAAGACGCGCGCAGGAATCGACCGCCAGGCCCGCTTGCGCATCGGAGACGTTCTCCAGGCTTTCCGCAACCGCCTTCACCAAGTTCAGCCGCCGATCCATTGGGAAAGACGGAGGATCGAAAAGGAACAGGTACCCGAGGAGTTCCGCGCGTGGGAGAACCTGAAAGCCGCCGAACGCCTGCTCGAGTTGCTCCTGATTCCACCACGGCGCGTGCGGGTATTTCCCGGCTGCCGGCGGAATGATCCGCCAAACTCCCTTGCTCTCATCGAAGGTCGAAGCCAGGTAGACCATCGCTTTCTTGATCATCGGGTGGTCAGGCGGCGTCTTTACCGCCGTCAGGGCCTGAAATGCTCGCAGGGTGGCGAGAACCGAGCTCTCCGGCGACCGCAGATCCGGTTCCAATGCCTTCCCGAAGCCGCCGTCCGGGTTCTGGTAATCCTGAAGCGCTGCTCGAACCGCGTCCGCCGAACCGCCTTCGAACCGGAGGCGGTAGAGGGCCTGCTCGAGCGGCCTTCCCTGCTTCATGATGAATTCGCGGGCCTTGCCTAGATTGGCTTTGCTCAGTTGCTTCACGTTTCCTCCCATGGATGTCGACGTCAAGCAGGAAATCACTATCAGCCCGGCCGACGCCAGCCACGATATCCTCATTCCAACCCCCTTCTGAATCTTCAGTATAGACACTCGTCCGGGTGGGATATTGGAAATTTGGAACATCGGCCTATCCCTCCTGTGGCAAAATACTCGCGTGGCAGCCGCTCCGCGGTTCTACGTCGAATACCCGGTCTGTGAGGAGCTCAAGCCGTCTGTCGACTGCCTCTGGAGCTCTGCGGAAGCTCCACTTCCGGCTGGTCTGAGTTACCCGATCCTCCCCGATGGCTGCGTCGACATTGTTTTTCGGTTTCGAACGAGGCCGCGCGCGCCCGATCCTCTGGGCCCCCAGGTCTCTCTCGAGGATGTCTGGATCGTCGGTCCTATGACGCGCGCCGTCTGGATGGCTCAGGACCCGACAATCGCCTGGATGGGAGCACGCTTTAAACCGGGCCGAGCGTACCCCTTTCTCGAGACACCCCTGGGTGTCATGGCCGATCTCAAACCGGATGCCCGCCAATTGCTGGAGTCCAGGAAGGTCAAGGCACTGGGGCGAGCCGGAGAGCCCCACTCGATCGAGGAACGACTGCGCATTGTGGAAGCAACGCTTCTCGGGATGAACGGTGGAGGAAGGAATATCCCGGACCACGTCGTCGAGGGAGTGCACCGCATCAGGGCGGGCGGCGGAGAGCTGCGAATCGATGATCTCTGCTCGGAGCTTGGAATTTCTCGCCAGCACTTGGGGCGGGAATTCGTCAGATATGTGGGTCTCAGCCCGAAGGCGCTGTCGCGTATCCTCCGCTTTCGCCGTGTCAACCGCAGCCTGCGTGGCTCGACTCCCCCGAACTGGGCTGACCTGGCGGTCGAGTTGGGCTACTACGATCAGGCGCATCTGATTGCCGAGTTTTCCCGCTTTTCGGGCATCAGCCCCCAGCGCTACCGCCGCCTGGTCAAGAGCCAGGAGTCGAGGTGAGCGCAGCCAGCAAGGGTGCGAGGTGCGTTTTCGACTTCGTTTCTCCTACGGCTGTTTGACCAACTCCACCCGTCGATTCTTTGCCCTTCCCTCTTCCGTTTCGTTGGCTGCGACAGGAGCGTAAGGGCCGGCGCCATGCGGAGCGAGCCTTTTGGCAGCATCCAAGCCCATCTGGCTCACCAGAACCTTAACGACCGCGGCGGCACGGGCGCTTGAAAGGCTCATGTTGCCCTCGACTGTTCCCGTGTTGTCCGTATGCCCGACGACCCAGACCTTGAGAGTAGGATCAGTCTGCAGAAGCTTCGCCACCTCCCGCAGAGCGGCGTCCGATTCCGGCTTGACCTCCGCCTTGCCCGTATCAAAGAAGATTCCCGGGACCTCAACATGGCCGCTCTGTTTCAGGCCGTCTCTAAAAGCATCGGCATTGGCAACCACGTCCTGTTTCATGGTCTCTCTCTCTACAATCCGCAAGTGGTACATTGAGGCCGCATTGCGCGGCAGCACCTCGACCCAAATCTCCTTTCCGTCCTTCTCAATCAGGATTGTAGTCGCCGAGCCGCTATCGAAGAGGACCTTGCCTCCCAGCCGTGCGGCTGCGCTCTGGTAGTTTCGAAGGATCTGAAGTGTACTGGGCCTCGCTCCACCTGCGGTCTTGTCAAAGTCATAGGTGTACCGCGTAAAATGACCTTCCACCGACTTTCGTTCGCTCGCTTTGCCGGTATTCACGAAGAACAGGTGAGCGTCAAACTCGCGCTCCTCGAAGGAGCCCTTGTAAGGCAGAGAGTAGTTCGGCATCCGGGTGAAAAGCTCCGGATCCTTGTAACCCGCGTAGTCTTTCAACGGTTGCTGCGCGAAACCCAGACCAATGAACATGAAAAGAGCGATTACGCCGACAGGGTAACGATACATTCAGACCTCCGTACATAAAGTCGATTGTCGGGCGAATTCTATTGTTTCTTTGCCCTACTGCCAAGGCCCAGGAGAGTTAAATCGCAGGCTTACGGCCGGACATTCCAGCGCGCCTTGTAGTGCTGCTCGGCTGGAGTGCAGATGTCCTTGTCAGGATTTAAGAAGCGGAGGCACTCCGTCCACCAGTTTGGCCCCTCCGCCTGCACGTAGACCAGCTGCCTCGTGACCGGATGAACACTGATGCTTTTCACGTGGCGAAGATCGCCAAGCGCCGGATGCCGGACGAACGTGCGAGCAGCCCGGTCAAACAACCAGCAATGATTCTCGGTCGTGACGCATAGAAGCGCAGAGCCAGGGAGCGGCTGCAGATCATGCCCGCCTGATTCGGGCAGCGCAATTGTCGATACACGCTGGAGTCTGGGCTTACTCGTCTGCCAGTCCCGCAACTCGTAAAGCGCCCGCGACCCAATGGCCCGTGCCCACTGAGTCGAGGCCGCGAATATCCTCCGATCGCCAGATGATTCTTGGAGGCAACCAGCGGAGTCCCGACGAAGGCCGCGTAGCCCCGGGTGACCGAACCCCGAAAGGGGGTGAGGGAACCCGGGGTCGGGGTGATGGAACAAGCCGGAGCCCCGCTGAGGCTCACTGTGCCCCACACGTGAGACTGAGGATGATCGGCCGCCCCTCGCTCCTTTTCAGCAAGCCCTCTCGGGTCGGCCGCCCGCCGCCTTTCGACCCGAATGGGGTCGCGTTGTGCAAAGCCCAGAGTTGGCCGCGTCTTTTGCGGCCTACCCTGGGTGCGGGAAATGGCGAGATTCCAACCCTGAAAGGGTTGCGCACGATAGGGTTGGAATCCTGCCGGCGACCAACCCAGGGTAGGCCGCAAACAACGCGGCCAACCCTTTGCTATGCGACCCCGTGGGGGCATAAGCGCTCAAATAAGAACCGAGAGTGGGGGCGTCCCCTGGGAGCGCAGGCGTCCCG
>Ga0105092_10001141_pt1 | contig 14161 bp, 13 predicted proteins | sample PPLLak2March2015_FD_87021 | JGI IMG/M metagenome (GOLD analysis project Ga0105092, IMG submission 87021) | Freshwater sediment microbial communities from Prairie Pothole Lake near Jamestown, North Dakota, USA - PPLs Lake P7 Core (1) Depth... | ecosystem: Environmental > Aquatic > Freshwater >... | reverse complement strand
GACCTTAAGCGGCGGCGAACAGCAGATGCTGGCAGTCGGCAGAGCATTGGTCAGCGCCCGCAAGATGATGCTCCTGGATGAACCATCGATGGGTCTTGCTCCCCTCCTGATGGGTACCGTCTTTGAAGCTTTGCGCGAAATCAATAAAGAAGGCACAACCATCTTGCTGGTAGAACAGAATGCCCGTATGGCACTGAAGTTTGCCTCACGAGGCTACGTACTGGAAACTGGCAGCCTTGTCCTGCAAGGTAAATCTGAAGACTTGCTGGCAAACCCAGATGTGAAGAAAGCGTATTTGGGCGGCTGATCAGGGACCTGCGGTATTTGAACTAACACGGATGGTTTTTGCACCATTTGACAGTTCTACACCCCTCTGTTACAATCCATCCTTGCCCGAGGCGTTGTACCCTTCGCCTCGGGCAAAATTACGACAATCTACTCGAAAGGGCTTGAAAAATGAAAGTTCTCCTCCTGAAAGATGTTTATAAACTCGGCCGCGCCGGCGACGTAAAACGTGTCGCTGATGGTTTTGGGCGCAACTTCCTGCTTCCGCAAGGTTTGGCTGTATTAGCTACCCCTGGTGCATTGAAGCAAGCCGAGCATATCCGCGAACGGGCAAACGAACAGCGTTCGATCCTGAACAAGGAAATGAGCGTTATCGCCGACAAAGTCAAGAACATTGTTGTGATGTTCCCCGCCCGTGCCAGCGAGACTGGCAAGTTGTACGGCTCGATCACAACCCAGATGATCGCAGATGCAGTCTCGAAAAAAGCGGGTGTGGAAATATCCCGCCGCCAGATCGACTCTCAACCCCTGCGCTCGCTGGGTGAACATGAGCTTCCCGTCCGCCTGACTGTTGACCTCGTACCCACCATCCGGGTGATCGTCTTCCGCGAAGGTGAAGCCGTGCGTGTGCCTGGCACAGAAGAAAAAGCTGCCGCTCCTGAAGTTGTTGAAGCTCCCGTTGAAGCAGAGGCTCCGGAAGAAGAGGAAGCTCCAGAAGCAGAGGAAGCTCCAACCGAAGGGGCTTAGATTGCAGGCTATTTCCGGGACCGCTAAAATTCACTTCTCTTCCAGGATGTGAGTTTTTACGGATAAGAAACAACCCCGGGTCGTTCTTCGAAAAAGAATGCGCAAACAGGGGAGCAGCCCTGGGTGTGCGTTCTTTTTTGCTTATATTTGAATCATGGTTGCCGGTTTTCATTCGGTCTGTATAATATAGGTGTTATGCCAGCTACCCAGGAATCTGCACAGACAGTCGGAGAAAAGCTTCGTCTCAGGCGAGAAGAAAGATCGCTATCTTTAGAAGAGGCGGCGTTTTCCACCCGCATTCGTATACGCTATCTTCGATGGCTGGAAGAAGGGATTTGGAATGAACTGCCTTCTATAGCTCAAGGAAAAGGATTCCTGCGCACTTATGCAGGCTTCCTTGGACTCGATCCGTCTCCCTTATTGGCACTCCTCTCTTCTGAAGAATCCAGCCAACCAACCTCTGCTTCCGAACCTGTGCCCGATCCCAACCCTCCAACACCCGCAGCTCTCGAAAGAGCAGCAGCGGCAGGCGTTATTTTCGGAGAGCTTGGGCAGACTCTGCGTAAGCAGCGCGAACAGCTCGGGCTCTCTCTGGAGGATGTGGAACGCCATACACATCTTCGCATACATTACCTGCAAGCCATGGAAATAGGGGATTTCGATAAGCTGCCTTCTCCGGTCCAGGGGCGCGGCATGCTCAGTAATTTTGCTAACTTCCTGGGCATGAACACAGATATGGTGCTCCTGCGCTATGCCGAAGGTCTTCAATCACAGCTTATGGCTCGCCGAGAGGTTATGAACCCTCCCAGCAAGCCGCGTAAGTCTGATGCACCCAAGGATGGGGAAGAAAATAAGACCACTGAAAGATCTAGAATCTTCCTGCGCCTTCTCTCGAAAGATGTCATTATAGCGGGTGTCCTTATCCTATTCCTTATCAGTTTTATTGCCTGGGGAGGAATGCGCATCTTGTCTGTCCGTGCCGGCCTTGCTGCACAAACACCGGTCTCAACCGCTCCGTCTATCGCAGATGTACTCCTGAGAGAACCGGGTGGAACAGGTGAACCAGAACTTACACCTGAGGTACAGCTAACACCCACGACCGGGATCACTCTGACAGCTATTGCGCCTAATCCCATCATTACTGATTTATCTGCTGCTACCGAAGTTCCAGAGGGTACGCAGGGTGAAGAAACCGAAGCGGTGGGAGAACCAGCAGAAGGAACGGAACAACCTGCTGCCGTTTCTGTGGAGCTTGACATCGTGGTTCGCCAGCGGGTTTGGTTCCGTCTCATCGCCGATGGAGAAGTCGTCTTTGATGATCGAGCCGTACCAAACTCTGCTTACCAATTTGATGCGAGTGAGCAGGTTGAAATCATCACCGGCAATGGCGCAGCTTTACAGGTATTTTATAATGGCAGAGATTTGGGTCTGCTGGGTGATGTTGGGGAGGTTATCCACCTCGTTTTTACAGTTGAGGGATACCAGAAACCGGCGCCTCAGAGTACCCCGACCGGTGGGCCAACCCAACGACCCACAATGGCCCCCACCTCGCCGCTGCCGACTGCTACGGCAACGAATACAGGAAATTAAGGAATACGGTTTATTGGTGTTATGAAAACAAAGAAAAAAACATTTCATCTTATCTCATTAGGATGTTCGAAGAATACGGTTGATTCTGAATCTATGGCCCAACTTTTGGTAAATTCGGGTTATGAGCATGAAGATAAGGCTTCCAGGGCGAATGTTCTCATTGTCAACACGTGCGGTTTCATTGGCCCGGCAAAGGAAGAATCATACAGTGTGCTCAGCCAACTGGCCTCCGAGAGGCATAAGGGGCAGGTATTGATTGCTGCAGGCTGCTTAACACAAAGGTACGGGCAGGAAGTAGCCCGCCGGGTGCCGGGTATCGATGGTATCCTGGGCACCCGCCGCTGGATGGATATTCTCCAGGTTGTGGAAAGCCTGCGTGCAAGCGACCATCCTCAGCCTGTTTACCATTTGCCGGAAGTATCTACAGTTGGAGCAGACGAGCACGAGGTTTTGCGGGTTGCAGTCCAAGGAGCCAGCGCATATATCAAGATTGCTGATGGCTGCCGGCGCCCGTGCGCATTCTGTGCAATCCCATTGATCAAAGGCACTGCTGTCAGCCGCCCCATTGAATCCATCTTGGATGAAGCTCGCCTTCTACGTGACGAGGGTGTCAAAGAGATTATCTTGATTGCCCAGGACACGACCGATTACGGTCATGACCTGGGTTTGAAGGACGGCCTGGCGTTTTTGCTTGAATCGATGACAAAAGAAGTCCCAGAAGTCCCCTGGATCCGGATCATGTACGCTTATCCCGGTTATGTTACCGACCGGTTGATCGACGTGGTGGCTTCGAACCCACAGATCGTGCCGTACCTGGATATGCCGCTGCAGCACGCCCATCCCGCTGCCCTGCGCCGGATGCGACGCCCAGCGAATATGGAGTGGGTTTACCGTACGCTCTCAAAAATGCGCTCGGCTGTCCCCTCACTGGCTTTGCGGACAACTTTTATCGTTGGCTATCCTGGAGAGACGGAAGAAGAATTCCAAACGCTTATGGATTTCGTCGAAGAGATCCGCTTCGACAAAGTGGGCGCATTCAAGTTTTCCTTCGAACCCGGTACATCAAGCGAGCCCCTCGGAGATCCGGTACCGTCAGAAGTGAAGGTAGAACGCTACGAGCGCTTGATGGCGCTTCAGCAAGGCATATCCCTGGAAAGGAACCAGTCCTTCGTTGGAAAAACCTTAGATGTGTTGATCGAAGGCCAGGGAGATGGTATTGCGGTTGGACGCAGCTACCGTGATGCGCCCGAGATTGATGGAATGGTCGTAATCGAAGAGGAACTGCCGGTTGGTGAGATGATCCCGGTCAGGATCACCGGGGGAATGGCGTACGACTTGACAGGAGTGACTGCAAGATCGTTAATTCAACTCTAAACCAGAACGATGAATGGCTTCTATTTTAGATACAATCAGCAAATCTATTGGGGTCAGGGGTAAAATCAGGACTACTGCCTCGCGCTTCGATCTCATTGCGATTGGGATCAGCTTTGCAGCATTTATTGCCGCATACCTGGTGACAATCCACATCTTCGAGGCGGTGCCTCATCTTGAGGATGAGGTTGCTTATGTCTGGCAGGCAAAGCTTCTAGCCACCGGTAAGCTCTTCATGGAGTCTCCGGAACATGCCAAAAGTTTCCTGGTCCCATTTGTCGTCGATCACGAGGGCCTTCGCTTTGGGAAGTATCCCATCGGCTGGCCGCTGGTGCTGGCGGCAGGGGTAATCCTGCCCATACGCACTTTCGTGAATCCGTTATTAGCCGGTTTGGGGGTCTGGCTCACATACCGGCTGGGTAAAAATATCTTCAGTCCAGCAGCGGGCTTGCTCGCAGCAGCCCTTACGGTTACTTCTCCCTTTTTCCTTGTCAACTCCGGATCACTTCTTTCGCATCCGCTGGGATTGGTTCTCTCTGCAGCATTTACCCTGACCTGGATCCGGGCTTTCGGTGACAGGAAAGCTCCCCACGGATGGGGGACTACTCTGCTTGCTGCTGTCCTGTTAGGAGCGCTCGTTATCACCCGCCCGATGACCGCTGTGGCAGTTGCTTTGCCATTCGCTGTTCACGGCCTGGTCCTGATGATAGGCGGCAGCAGCCAGACCCGGGTGCATTTGCTGGCTTTTGGCGTACTTGCAGCCGCCCTTGGTTCCCTGCACTTCCTGTGGCAGTACCTGCTGACCGGCGATCCCATGCTTAACCCGTACACGCTCTGGTGGGATTACGACAAGATCGGGTTCGGGCCGGGGTATGGAGTGAGTGAAGAAGGACATACATACGATCAGGCTGTCATAAACACTCGGCAGAGCCTGAGACAGGGAAAGATGGACTTATTTGGCTGGTGGACGTATTCCTGGGTGCTCCTTCCTTTCGGATTGTTAGCTTCGCTAAAAAATTGGAAAGGTCTGCTGGCGGCGAGCGTCTTCCCCAGCCACGTACTCGTATACATGACCTACTGGATCGGATCTACGCTCTTCGGGCCCAGATATTATTATGAGGGCCTGTACAGTCTGACGCTTATGACTGCCGTAGGAGCGCTCTGGCTGGCAGGGATTGGCCTTCAGAATGACGAAAGAGCAGCAGGTCCTCCACCGAACCGGTACCTGGATGGCATACAGAAATTTATTTCTGTCATCTCGGCGGGTTGGAAAAAGCTGAAGGGTATCCGTCTGTGGATCGTTGCGGCTGCCCTGATCTTTGCGGTGGGCCATAACCTGGCTGTCTATCTCCCCTACCGACTTGAAAAGATGTATAACCTGTACGGTATGAGCCATTCTGACCTGGAGCCTTTCCTGACCACAGATGCTGAGGAAATGACCCCCGCTCTAATCATCGTACACTCTCAGCGCTGGATGTCATACGGTGTGCTGTTGGATCTCGAAGATCCTGCCCTCACCTCGCCATTTATTTTTGCCTGGAGCCGCGGCACCCGCGCTGATAAAGCGTTAGCCAGTGATTACCCGGACAGGAATATTTATCACTACTATCCGAACGAAGAACCAGATACCTTCTATACATCCCCCAAAGAAAAATAACAGAATACATCGTTAAGCAGGAAGCTCCGTTGTAATGCAGCGGCTGAAGGCAGGAAAAGGAACAAAAACAGCAAATTCAGAAACCAACGAATGCCACAAACAAATTCGTTTTGTTTTAAATTCGCTGATTGCTCTAATCAGGAAATCCGCGCGACTGCTGTGAGGCCCAGGACGACAACTGCAAGAACCAGGTTGATGCGGATCATCATTTTGTTCCGTCTTCGCAGACTGTCGAGCTCTGGCGACTCCATGCCTCTAGCAATTCGCAACGCACTGCGCCGCAGTGAAGGCAGTATCCCCCAGGTGATTACAGCACTTACTATAACCATTCCTCCAATGACCAGATGTTTAACCAAAATGGCAACCGACCAGCGGTTGCCAATGTTCAAAAATCCTTCGTAGTTGGGGTTGGCGCTCATCTGGATCAAGCCGGTTCCGACCAGCACCGCCAGTGAAAACCAGGCAAGCGGATCGAGCCTGTGTTGAATTTGTTCCAGGAGGACAGCCTTTGACTCGTGGTTAAGCGCTTTATCGATAGACGGTAAGACGAGGAGTGCAAGAGCTGCCAGGCTGCCGATCCACACTACAGTGGCTACCATATGGATCCAGTAAGCCAGAGCTTGCGCCCACTCTGGGGTTGTCACGGTTGGTTCGATTCCTTCGTAGGTTCTTCTACCGGTGCAGGCTCGGTTGTCGCTTCTACAGGGGCTTCCTGGGTAAAAGTAGGAGTTGGAGTGACTTCCCCAGCAGGAGCCGTGACTGTACTGGTCGGTGTAGGTGTACCGGTCGATGGGGTTGCGGTAGGCGGCTGTGAAGTGATCATACACTGTTCAGCCACATAGTTTGCTGTGGGCTCTACCTGCGGGTCTGGGCCGACAGTTAAGGAATTTATATACTGTTCCTGTGCTCTGCACCAGTCTTCAGCAGCAGCAAGCTGGTCACCGTACCTGGCGTAAGCGATCCGGAGCCTGTCGGTTGCTGTCCATCCGGAAGCATCGGCGAGGTTTGGAACGACGGGAGCAAGCTGGCTGAAGTATTCAATCACCCTCATCCAATCCACCTCCCAGAAGCTGGCGCCGGTGATATAGAACTCAGCCCAATCGCGCCAGTTGCGTGCTTCTGCGTCTAATGGACCAAAACGCTCTGCCAGTGCCAGGTCGTACGTACCGCTTTCCAGGTCAGTCCTTTGGATTTTGTAAACGCCCCGGTTACGGAGTGCAATATACAGCATCCCGTCAACTTCGACCTCGTGGTAATCGGGCGCTTTCAACCGCAGTTTGAGCAAGGTATCAATGGCGCTGCTCCAATCGGCTCCCGCCATCATCTCTTGGGCCTGGGTATACAGCTCTTCGACGCTGCGAAGATCGGGGGTCGGTGTCAGGGTAGGTGTTGGGGCAACCGTTGCTGTGGCAGTGATGTTCATCAGCATGATCACTTCCGCCAGCCTGTCGGTGACGCCTGGATAACCCGGGTTTTGTGAGATAACCCACTCGAAGCGCTGCCGGGCCAGGTCGAGGCGTTTCGCTTCCAAATCCTCGACACCAAGGGCAAACTGTGTCGCTACCTGCTGCGCAGACTGTGTTGAACCTGCGCTTGCCCGTATCTGCATTCCTGAGCGGTACCCTCCGAAGGCACTCATCCCGGCTATGACGAGAAGGGTAACGATACTAAGAAGGGCAACCCATCTCCATTGATGACCACCTTTCTGTGTTTCCGATGCAGGATCCATGGGGACTGTGCCTCCGCCTCCGCTATTCGCTGGATCGGTTGGAGGCGGACTTGAGTGAGTATCTACAGGCACCGGTAAAGTTTCTGCTTCTGAATAGGACCGGTCAAATGGAATGGTGGGTGTATTACTGTCTTCCTCTTCCCTTTTTTGCGCGGGGGTAGGAAGGGTGGGGTTAAGGTCAGCCATGCGCACCATTATACCTCAGCAAAAACACTGCCAGGAATTTGCTGGTGATGGTGTTTACATTCGAATGCTCTGGTCTAGCTGTCTCCTTGTTTACCTGTATACTTCTCCAGGGAGTATAATCATTTTATGCCGGCATTCCAGTTTTACCAGCCAATCAACGTCCGTTATGGAGATTTGGACCCACAGGGTCATGTCAACAATGCTTCCTATTTGACTTACCTTGAAGAAGCACGGATTGGGTACATCAAGCAGCTTGGATTGTGGACGGGCGGGTCTTTCCTGGATATTGGAATCATCGTCGCAGATGCCCAGGTGACTTTTCGCATGCCGCTTGTGTATGGGGTGCAGGTGCAGGTGGGCGTGAAAGTCGAATCGATCGGCGGGAAAAGCCTGAAAATGGCTTATTCCATAGAAGATCATGAAGCGAAAATTTATGCTACAGCTTCCACTGTGCTGGTAGCATTCGATTATCACAGCGGTAAGACAATTCTCGTTCCGGATGACTGGCGCAGTGCCATTAACAGCTTCGAGGGTATCAACGTCTGACCGTGCAACCAGTAAACCTACAATCTAAGAGGCAAGACTTTTATGGACAAACTCCCTTCCATTGACGAACCCCATTTGATGGAATTTTTAAGCGGGCTCCTAAATACGCCCAGCCCCACCGGTTTTGCACAGCGTGCCATTGATTACATTGAGAAATCGTTGGCGGAATTCTCTTTCATTCAGGTGAGCAGAACACGAAAAGGTTCGCTCCTGGCAATTTGGCCTGGTGCATCGAATGATGCACCCCGCGCTGTCACTGCTCATGCAGATACTTTAGGGGCCATGGTCAAGGAGATCAAGTCCAACGGACGCCTGAAGATGTCGGCTATCGGAGGCTTTGTGTGGAATACGGTCGAAGGGGAAGGCTGCACCGTATTTACCAGCGATGGCAGACATTACCGCGGCTCAATCTTGCTGACCGAAGCCTCCAGCCACGTGCACGGCAAGCATGTTGCGGAAACAAAGCGTGAAGATGAGACGCTTGAAGTAAGGTTGGATGCGCTGACTTCCTCTGCGTCCGATACCCGCGGGCTTGGGATTTCAGTTGGTGATTTCATTGCATTCGACCCAAGACTGGAAATCACCAATGGTTTCGTTCGATCCAGACATCTCGACGATAAGGCATGTGTAGCCTGTGTGGTGGCAGCCATTAAATCTCTGAGCGACGCAGGGCTCCAGCCAGCGCAAACCACCAGCTTTCTCTTCAGTAATTATGAGGAGGTCGGGCATGGGGCTGCTGCCGGGATTCCGAGCGATGTGGTGGAGCTGCTGGCAGTAGATATGGCGGCTGTGGGCGAAGGGCAGAGCTCAGATGAGTTCCACCCTTCGATATGTGTCAAGGACTCGGGAGGTCCTTATCATCACAGCTTTAGCCAAAAACTGCGCAAGCTGGCCGATGAATACGAAATATCTTATAAGGTGGACATCTACCCTTATTATGGCTCGGACGGCGAAGCGTACTGGCGCGCCGGTGGAGATGTGGCTGTCGCTTTGATCGGCCCGGGAATCGATGCTTCGCATAATTATGAGCGCACGCACTTCCAGTCGCTGGAGGGTACGACCCAATGGGTTGCTGCTTACCTGCTCAGTGAAATGATGCCGGGGGAGAATTCCTGACACCTGTGCATCATTTCAAAAGATGTTCTTAAACCGGATCGAACCTTAGGAGGGAAATATGGTTATCGATGCTTCCCTGCTGCCCGTCGGGCTGCTTCAGGTGCCGGAGATCGCGAAAGCAGCCGAAGAAATGGGTTTCAACGCAATCTGGACAGCGGAAACCCAGCACGATCCGTTCTTGCCCGGGGCTCTGATTGCTCACCAGACTCGCAATATCCATTTTGGGACTGCCGTTGCGATCGCGTTTGCCCGCAGCCCGGCAACCCTGGCTTACACTGCCTGGGACCTGGCGCAGGCTTCGGGCGGGCGGTTTATCCTGGGTTTGGGAACCCAGGTGAAAGGTCATGTGGAGCGCCGGTTTGGCATGCCCTGGCCCGAATCACCGGTAAACAAGCTGCGCGAACAGATCAAAGCAGTCCGTGCCTTCTGGAAGACCTGGCAGACTGGCGAGCCGTTGAATTTTCGTGGGGAGTATTACAAACTGACCCTCATGTCCCCCTTTTTCAACCCTGGGCCGATCGATCACCCGGATATCCCAATTTTTATTGCTGGAGTAAATACAGGTCTGGCGAAGCTCGCCGGAGAAGCTGCTGACGGTTTTCACGTCCATCCCTTCCATACTCCTCGCTACCTGGCTGAAATACTCAGACCTGCTATCCAAAGAGGATTAGCGCAGGAATACCGCGCTGAAAATGCTTTTCAAATAACCGTCACCGCTTTTGCAGCAGTCACACCGCAGGAACGGGAATTTATCCGCCAGCAGATATCCTTCTATGCTTCAACGCCTTCCTACCGCCCGGTAATGGATCTCCACGGATGGCACGAGGCAGCAGAAAAGCTATCGGGGATGGCTGCCCGAGGCCGCTGGGGTGAGATGCCGGGACTGATCGACGATTCGATGCTGGCAGCTTTCGCTGTTCTGTGCGACGAGGCCGACCTACCGGATGCGCTGCTGGAGAGATATCAGGGGCTCGCCGACCGCCTGTCTTTATATATTCCCTTCATCCCTGGTGAGAGGGACAGATTGTGGAAGAACATTCTCGGAAAATCCCGTTAGGTGAAGAAAATAGTATAGAATATCAAGTGATGATGGAAGAGCAGGATTACGAACTGTACCGTCAGCGAATGGTTAACGAGCAGCTCCGAGAGCGAGGTATTCGTAATCCGCGTGTGCTTGAGGCAATGAGCCGCATCCCCAGGCATCTTTTCGTACCATTCGAATACCGCGCGCACGCCTATTCCGACGGTCCGCTGCCGATCGGACACGGACAGACCATCTCACAGCCCTATATTGTTGCGTTGATGACGCAGATGCTGCGGCTCAAAGGAAGCGAGCGGGTGTTAGAAATTGGGACGGGATCAGGATATCAGGCAGCCGTGCTTGCTTATCTGGCAAAAGAAGTTCATACCGTGGAGCGCCTGGACTACCTTGCCGAGCGTGCAGCTCGGGTACTTGATAATATTGGTTTCCAAAATGTGTTCATCCACCAGGGAGACGGCACCCTTGGCTGGCCTCCGGAAGCGCCGTATGACCGCATTCTCGTGACTGCTGCGGCTCCGATTGCTCCCCAAACTTTGCTGGACCAGTTGGAAGACGGAGGCAGGATGATCATACCAGTAGGCAGCCGCGGCGGGCAGCACCTGGAGGCCTGGGAACGTCAGGGTCCGGACTTCGTTCACGAATCTGTCCTGCCAGTTGCATTCGTACCCCTCATCGGGCGGCATGGCTGGGAAGAAGATTGGACATGATCAATACAACCGGGCTGCTGCTCGGCCTGTTCATGCTGTTTGCGATCGGTTTCGGCTTTTTTTGGGTCATTAAAGTTGAATACCACCTGGGTGCTCGGGTCTGGAAGGTGGTCCTTCTGATTGGCGTTCTCCTTTGCCTGTCGACCCTTTTTATACCGTCTTTTCTTCCTTCTGCACTGCTCGGTATTCTTGGGGGATCCATTGTTTGGGGAGCTACGGAGCTTCTGCCACAGGAAGAACGGGTGAGGCGAGGCTTATTCCCTCAAAACCCTCGAAAGGGTAAACTAAAGAACGAATGATGCTTCAGCCTGCAGGCATTGTCCTGGCTATCGTCACGTTTGCCACCATTGGCATTGGTCATGTCCTGGTCCGCAGGCTGCAAAAACGCTTCGGTGTTTGGCCGGCAGCGGTGTTCTTTGCTCTCGGAGCATTGGTGCTGATTGGCTCTTTCCTCGTCCTGAACGACCTGGCATCCGCAGTTCTCGGCATCACTGCGATTACCTTTATCTGGGACGGGATCGAGATGTTCCGCCAGCAAAAACGGATGATGCACGAGAGGATATAAAAAAATGGAGCAGCGATTACGCCGATGCTCCATTTTTTTATATAGAGTAAAAGAAATCCAGTATTAGGTCTTGTTTGTATTAGGTCTTGTTTAATGTAACAAGTACAGTCGGCCGGCGACGGGTCTCGTTGAACAGGAACGTCTTCAACATCTGCTCCAGGTCTTCTTGCAGGCTGCCGTTGCTGTTTGCGACGGTTTCTGTTATTTTGCGGCAGGCAGCGGTGATCAGCTGATCGGAAAAATCCTTCTGCACGAAACCACGGGTTAGGATCTCAGGTTCTTCTCTCAGCTTGCCTGTCTTTTTGTCGATCAGCAGGCTGACCAGGAAGAAACCCTCACGAGCCAGTGCTTCACGCTCTCGCATCGTGCTGGGTGCGACGTCTCCTACACCTGAACCATCGACGAAGACGTACCCACCCGGAACACGTTCACTGATCTTCATCGATCCGCTGCGAAACTCAACGACCTGCCCATTTTCAACCACTGCGACATTCTCCGCAGGTATACCAATCCCCTGTGCAATTTGCTTATGCTGGTAAAGGTGGCGAAGCTCGCCATGCACAGGAATTAAGTACTTTGGCTTCACCAGGTGAAGCATCAGCTTCATTTCCTCCTGGCTGGCGTGCCCCGAGACATGAACGGGAGCAATCGGTTCATAAATAACGTTTGCGCCTCGGCGGAACAAACGGTTGATCGTGCGGTTCACGCTTTCTTCATTTCCTGGGATGGGGTGTGAGGAAAGGACGATTGTATCGCCAGGGATCAGGTCGAAATGGCGGTTTGTGCCGGTCGACAACCTGCCCATGATGGAAGTCGGTTCACCTTGTGTACCCGTACCCATGAGGACGACTTCTTCAGGCTTCATTTTCAACGCCTGGTCAATCGGAACAATGACGGATTCGGGGACGTTGATGTACCCGAGCTTCCGAGCCATCTTCAAGTTTTCCGTCATGCTGGAACCGACAAAAGCAAGCTTTCGACCATGTCTTTCGGCAGCATTCGCTACCTGCTGCATTCTGGAAATCAGGGATGCAAAACTGGCGATGATGATGCGGCCTTTAGCGTTACTGAATACCTGGTCGAATGCCGGGTCGATCACGCGCTCCGAAGGTGTCCATCCGGGCTTATCAGCATTCGTAGAGTCAGACAGCAGAGCCAATACACCTCGTGCGGAAAACTCAGCCAGCTTTGCATAATCGGTAGGCCAGTTATCAACAGGCGTGTGGTCAAACTTGTAGTCTCCTGTGTGGACGACCAAACCAGCGGGGGTCGTAATCCCGAGGCCGACAGCATCGGGGATTGAATGGCAAACGTGGAAGAACTCTACTTTGAATGCACCGATATTCACTGTGTGACCAGCCTGGACCGTCATCAAGTTGGCGCGGTTCAACATCCCATTGCGCGATAGTTTGACCTCAAGCAGACCGCGCGTCAGGTTAGTCGCATAGATGGGGGCATTTACCTCCTCCATCAGGTGAGCGATTGCACCGGTGTGGTCTTCGTGCCCATGTGTAATGATGATGCCCTTGACCTTATCCCGGCGTTCTACCAAATATTGGAAGTCAGGGATGATGTAATCAATCCCTAACATATCATTTTCGGGAAACATGATGCCGCAGTCTACGACAAGGATCTGGTCCTTGTATTCGTAGAGCATCATATTCTTCCCTACTTCCCCCAGGCCTCCCAGGGGAATGATGCGAAGATTTTCATTATTCATATTCTTTTCTTTTTAATCCCATAACACCAAAGACAATCGTTCGAAACTTTCGATGTCTTTGGAATAATTTGGGCTCAACCGGATTTTCATTGAACTATGCGGGAATTTGGGTGTAAGAGCGTACAGAGCACACTCGCACACCCAAATTCCCCATCACAATCTTACTGAGACCGGAAGAACCGCAACGTATAAAATTTCTGTATTTAAGTGGTAAGAACGAAAAGACCCGGCTATAAACTCCGGCCGGGGCTGCATGGACCTACTCAAAAAAGAATGCGTAAGATTGCTCACCAGACAAGGCCGGACTTTCCGGCCGGATAATCTCTCGTTACTAACCGTGGATCATTTTAGCATAAAAGGTAGGACTTGTCAAAAATCATATTGACAACCCCTGAAAAGTCTCCTTGAGGGCCGGGTAGAGATCTCTGTAATGGCAGTACAAGCTGTCGTAAATAGCAACAGCCTCTCCTTCGGGAACGGTGGGTCGGGCCGTACGAATTACAGCTGAGCAGCTCTCCTGTACTGATCCCCAGGCTCCTGCCCCAACACCTGCCAGAAGAGCTGCTCCGTAGGCTGCGCCTTCGGTCGTGTTTACTGTAACCAGCTCAGTATTCAAAACATCCGTCAAAATCTGACGCCATAATTGGCTGCGTGCTCCACCGCCTGAGACCCGCACCTGCCTGATCTCTCCCAAACCGGCCGATAGAATTAATTCCATGCTGTCGCGGAGACCAAAGGCTACGCCCTCAAGGACAGAACGTGTCAGGTGGGGCTGAGTGTGACGCAGCGTCAGACCGACAAATGCGCCCCGCGCCAGAGGGTCCGGATGAGGTGTACGTTCACCGGAGAGATAGGGTAGGAAAAGCAAACCTTCGCTGCCCGGAGGAACGTTTACGGCTG
>Ga0105092_10001140_pt1 | contig 14161 bp, 15 predicted proteins | sample PPLLak2March2015_FD_87021 | JGI IMG/M metagenome (GOLD analysis project Ga0105092, IMG submission 87021) | Freshwater sediment microbial communities from Prairie Pothole Lake near Jamestown, North Dakota, USA - PPLs Lake P7 Core (1) Depth... | ecosystem: Environmental > Aquatic > Freshwater >... | reverse complement strand
GAGCCAAGATGTCTCAGCTCCACTTTATCGTTTACGCCTGGCTCTTTCTCGCCTTTGGCTCCTCTTCCGTCCTCATTCCCTGCCTCCCTTAATTTCGGGGTGAGTCATGTTTCTGCTTTAATCTGTCATTGCGAGGAGGGTTGAGACTGCTTCGCGCCGCGGGACTCGCAATGACAGAAATTTATTTTCTAAGAGTAACAACCACCTGCAATCCGCCTTCTGGCAGGTTCCTGGCTTCGATCGTGCCGCCCTGTGCATCGATGAGCTGCTTTGCAATCGCGAGACCCAAGCCTGTCCCACCCGAAGCGCGGGCCCTGGATTTTTCTTTCCGCCAGAAGCGGTCGAAGATGAAGGGCAGGTCCTCGGCGGGGATGCCCGAGCCGTTGTCGTTGACTGTAATTCGCAGGCTGTCAGGTGTCTCATTGGCAGTGACCCAGACTCTCCCGCCGTTTGGAACATAGCGAAGCGCATTGCCGAGTACATTACTGAGCACCTGTTCAAAACGCTGCGGGTCAATTTCAACTGTCAGGTTTTCACTCTTCTCCGTGAAAGAAAGAGAGATGTTATTCTCTTCCGCCTCCGCAGAGAACATCTCCAAAATTCCAGTGATGATATTCCCTACATTGACATTTCTTTTATCGAACTGGAGTTGACGAGTCTCAGCCAGGGTGAGCAAACGCAGATCATCCACGAGACGCTGCAGGGCATAGGTCTGCTGCAACGCCATCGAGACCTGGGGGCCATTTTCAGGGTACACGCCATCGATAATTCCTTCCAGGCGGCCGCGGATGACAGAGAGGGGGGTACGCAGCTCATGGGCAATATCCGCGAGCATCTCACGGCGCTGTTTGTCACTGTATTCGAGAGCCATTGCCATTTCATTAAAGGACTCGTTTAGCGCCCGCAGGTCCTGGGGGCCACTGACCGCCACACGCGCATCCAACTTTCCATTCGCCACCTCCCGGGCGGCAGCCACCACCTCTGCCAGAGGATTCACCAGGCGTTGTACCAATAGCACGCCAATAAAAATCGTCAGCAGGGAAAGAAAGAAACTGATCACTCCAAATGGGAAAAGCAGGCCAACCAGGAAAATCAGATTCCGCCGGTCTGGAAAGCCATCCGATGGATCGACCAACCGTCCAACCACCTGGCCCCTGGCATATAGTTCGATCACAGAATCAGTGCTGCCCGCGTCATATGTAGATCCGATCAGGGACGAATTAGCGCCTTCAGTAGTTAACAACACTGTCCCATCTTTATCCAACAGGTACGCCCATCTGCCAGGGCCATCATTATTCCCCGCCGCGGGCAGAAGTTGCTCCACACCTTCCCAGCTACCGTGACCCAGGTAATAGGCCTCCATCTGCCCAATGATATCCGGGCGCAAGTTGCCAAATTCATCGCTATAGACCAGGAAATATGAAATGAGGAGCAGGAACAACGCTAATGTTGAAAAAACAGCGATGCCCAGGGCGCGCAGCAATAAGAACCACAGGCGGAACCGTATCTGGCGGATGGAGTTATTCATGTCTCGTTTCCTGGAATTTATAGCCAACCCCATGAATTGTCACAATATAATCCTGCGGCTCCAGCTTGCGCCGCAGGTTGCGGATGTGCGAATCGATGGCACGTTCGAGGCTTTCAAACGAAACACCGTGTACGGCGGTGAGCAATTGGGCGCGGGAAAAAATGCGTCCCGGCTGGCTCATCAGCAGGGCAAGAATTTCAAACTCCGTGGAGGTCAACGCAATGGTGCGATCAGGCGAACGGACTTCATAATGACCCCGGTCAAGTTCCACCTCACCCACCCGAATAACCTCATTATCAACAGGATTACCCACGCGTTTCAATACCACACGGACACGCGCTACCAACTCACGCGGGCTGAACGGCTTGGTCATATAATCATCCGCCCCCAGCTCCAACCCAATGATCTTATCCAGCTCTTCGACACGCGCCGTCAACATAATAATTGGAACGCCGCTCTCACGGCGGATGGCACGGCAAACATCCAGGCCGTCCATTTCAGGCAGCATCAGATCGAGCACAACCAGGTCAGGTTTTTCGCGCCGCGTGGATGCCAATCCCTGCACGCCATCTTTGGCTGTGACCACCTCATAGCCAGAGGCTTTGAGATAGTCACGGCAGATCTCGAGGATCTCGGGTTCATCGTCGACAAGCAGGATTTTCCTGGGCATAACTTATTATATCTATTCGGTGGTCGAGTAGGGCGAAACCTGTATCGAGACCACCACTAAGCGAAATACTCTTTGCTACATGTTGGTTTCGATACGGCGGCGATGATAAGAAGTTTTGCAAAGCCTCGTCAGAACTCGCCGCCTGCTCAACCAACGGTCTTACTCATACCTCAGCGCCACCATGGGGTGCAAGTTGGCAGCGCGGAAGGCGGGATACAGACCAAAGAATACGCCAATGGCCAGGGCAAAGGTGAAGGCCATGAGGATGGAATCGGCAGTAATCACGGAAGGTATCAGTCCACTTAATGCAAAGGCGGAGGCGATCCCAATCCCAAGTAATATCCCAATGATCCCGCCCAGTACGCTCAACGTCACGGTCTCGATCAGGAACTGGGTGAGGATCTGGTTGCGGGTGGCACCGACCGCTTTTCTCAAGCCAATTTCCTTCGTACGTTCCGTCACCGAGACCAGCATAATGTTCATGATGCCGATGCCACCCACCAGGAGTGAAATCCCCGCAATTGCACCAAGAAAAATGGTAAGGGTATCTGTAACAGAGGTCAGGGTGCTCAGAATATCCGTCTGGCTCAACACGTTGAAATCCAACTCCTCTGAAACCGCCAGCTTGTGTGAACGGCGAACCATGAACTCAATCTGCGCTGCGACTGAGTCCATCGCCTCGGTCGTTGTAACAGAAACAAGAATGTCATTGACGGTCTTTTTCCCATCGTGAATTGCCGTTTCTCCAAACAACTTGCTATAGGCCGTCTCAATTGGAATGAATAGCGCATCATCGGGTGAGTCCATGGACGAACCTTTGGATTCCAGCACACCGACTACTTCGAATTTGATCCCCTTGATGGAAATCATCTTCCCGAGGGGCGAAAGACTTCCAAACAAATCCCTGGCGATCTGGTCGCCCAACACGACCACCAACGCCTGGGATTTATTGTCACCTTCCGTGATGAATTTTCCATGCTCCAGGGTAAGTGAGCGGACTTCCTGATAGTCTTCCATCACTCCCAACACATTGGCGCTAAAGCTTTCCGCCTCGAACTTTATCAGATAAGAGGATTGCACAACAGCCACCATGGCTGAGATATTATCCGTCAGACCGCGTGCAAGCATCTGATAATCTGCATAATACAGATAGCTTGCCTCGCGGGATTGCCCGCCGCCGCCGCCAAAACCAGCCTGCTGCCTGCCTGCGGAAACTGTCAGCAGGTTCGAACCGCCGCTTTGGATCTCCTGGGTAATGCTGGCGGTTGCGCCCTTGCCAATGGCGAGCAAAGCCACCACGGTTGCCACACCGATCACAATCCCCAATATCGTAAGAATGGTTCGCATTTTATTGGCGCGCAGGGCACGCAGGGCGATCTTGAAATTTTCTGAATACAACATCACTGACTCCTTCTATAGCGTTTCTTCCATACGTGGCGTGCCCGCCTTGATCAGGTGATGATTCACTTCATCTGAAACAATCCGTCCGTCTGAAATCCTGATGATCCGATTGGTGTGACGCGCCACATAGGAATCATGTGTCACCAGGATCACCGTCTGTCCATTTTCCGTGTGCAAACTTTGGAACAATTCCATGAGCTCCACACCCGTTTTGCTGTCCAACGCACCTGTCGGTTCATCGGCGAGAAGGATGGCAGGGTCGTTTGCCAGTGCACGTGCAATCGCAACACGCTGCTGCTGCCCGCCTGAGAGTTCGTTGGGAGCATGCTGGGTGCGGTCCGAGAGACCGACCCGGCCGAGCACTTCCCGGGCGCGATCCTGACGTGCCCTGCCTGATAAACCAGCATACGTCAACGGCAGCATCACATTTTCCAGGGCGCTCGTGCGCGCCAGCAAGTTGAACTGCTGAAATACAAAGCCAATCTTTTGCCCTCGAATTTGGGCAAGTTCTGTGTCGTCCAGATTTTCAACCGCCACGCCATCCAGGATGTATTTACCGCTGGTCGGCACATCCAGGCAACCCAGAATGGACATCAATGTGCTCTTGCCGGAACCCGAGGGACCCATGATGGCAACCATCTCGCCCCTGTTGATGGTGAAGTTCGCACCATCCAGGGCCCGCACTTCCGTATCACCCATTTGATAAATCTTGGTGAGATCTTCCGCTTGGATCATTCTTTTATCCTTTAATCATTGAACGGATTGGATGCGTTCACACTGCTTTCGCGGACCAGTTGCACGCGCTCACCGGCCTCCAGATCACCCGTCACTGTTACAAGATCGCCGACAATAGAACCACTCACAATGTCCACACGCACAGTTGAGCCATCCGCCTGGACCACCCATACATATTCACCATTGCTGTCGTTTTGGATCGCAGTGATCGGTACAGCCGGCATCTCGGAGGCCTCCCTGACTTGAATGGCTGCATTCACAGTGGAGCCCAGAGGCAGGAACATGTCATCAGCCACTTTATCCCAGTCAATGCGGACCGCATATTTCACCAGACCCGACTCCACCTTACCCACAGGGTTGATCGCGGTCACCTTGCCTGTCAGCGTGACTCCGGGCAACGCATCCAGCGTAGCCTCCACCTGATTACCCAACTTGAGATTGGCGATATCCGATTCATCCACCTGTGTTGCCACATAGAGATGATCCAAATTCGCAATGTTGGCGGAAAGTTCGCCAGCGCTCACCACATCGCCGACGTGATTATCGACGGAAAGCACCTCGCCATCAAACGGGGCAATAATACTCAGCGAGTCGACAGTCACTTGCGCCGCATCCACTCTGGCCTGGGCCGCGATCACATCCTGTACATTCGGGCCATCCTTGAAACGGTCATACGTGCGCTGTGCCTCTTCCAACTCCGCTGTTTTCAATGCGAGATCGTTCTCAGCTTCGATAATCCAATCCTCAGGGGCTGGACCTTTGAACGTTTTCGTCTTGTAAAGATATCGCCAGCTATTGCGCTTTGATTCTATGATTATTTTCGTCTGGGTTTGGGGAACTTTCCGGGACTTTTGCAGATAATGTAAATAGTCATCTGCCTTACCGTAGGCTTCCTGCGCATCTTTCAGGTCAATCACGGCTTGCGCCAGATCGGTATCAGAGTTGAGTAGATCATCCAGTTCATCCCGGGCACTGACCAGGTCCGCCTGAGCTGAGATAATATTTGAGGAAACGCTGGTTGTCCTTAGCTTCATCAACACATCCCCTTCCTTTACATCATCGCCCGCCTGCACATAGACCTCTTCCACAACCCCGTCGGTATTCCACGTCAGGGCGGCGGACGGTTGGGCTTCCAGCGAGCCTGAAACCTCAACCGTCTCTGCAACATTCAACGAGACAACGGGCGCCTCTGCTGCAACAGCCGCGCTATTCGCTTTGGCAGAAGAATAGCTTACACCCCACCATCCAAGGGCACTTACCACAAGTACCCCAATCCCCCATTTTCCAATATTCTTGTTTTTGAGAAGGTCTACCATATCAGTATCTCCTTGGTTTGTTTCCCCATAAGATACCGGGCAAATATGCAGAAATTGTGCAGAACAAAAGGATAATCATGGATGTTTCTGTTTAAACCATGGGAATTTCCGCAGCCTGACTTCACCTAAAGTCCACGTAAAGACAAGCGGCACCGGCAACAGGGTTTTTATGTTGTTGCAAGTTTCAATCTGGGGTATAGTATTTAGAACATTACTTCTTCTTCGAAGCCCTATTCAATTGAATTTTTGTTCGTAAATAGGAGTAAAGAAAATGGCGAAAAAGAAGATCAAGATCAACCGTGCCCCTGTCCTGACGTTATGGGCAGCGGTTGTGGCGGAGCGGCTTGGATATGATAAAGAAACAGCATTGACACTTGGCAAGGCAGTGGCGGGACTGAACGCCCAATCCAAGGGGAGGAAATTGGGGATCTATGAAGAGAAAAAGGAAGAAGAAAAAGAGAAGGAAAAAGGAAAGCATGCCCTGAGCGAAGCCGAAGGGAAGAAAGAGGAGACCGTCAAACCCGAGTTCATCGAAATTCTTGGACGAGGCGTGCCTGCGGTGAAAACGCCAAATGGCTTACGCGCCGCGATCAAGGGAGAGCCGATCCATGACGGGAGCGTGGAATCTTATCTCCAGAAGAAATTCGGTGACGACCTGGGGGAAGCACGCACAGCCATGGAAAAACTAGCCAGGGCATATACCCCAAAGCAGCTGGAAAGCAAAGCCTACGATCTATATGAGAAGTTCCGCCCGAAAATCCCTGAGGGAACAAAAGGCTGGGGCGCGAAAGGTGACCTGGACCTGGACTACATCCGCTCGCTGGCAGAGTGAAGAATCGTCAACCCGTCTCACGTGAGGCGGGTTTTTCTTGTGTAAAATAGGAACACTGTTGAGTCGAGAGACAACTTAAGAGTGTGGAGAGAAGATGCACGAAGTGACATTACTCGTTAATATTGCTGCCGCTCTGGTGGTTGCATTTTTCGGCGGGCTGATCGCCCGGCGGATCGGCCTGCCGACGATCGTCGGTTATATGCTGGCGGGGATTGTGATCGGTCCTTTCACGCCGGGGTTTGTGGGGAATACGGAAACGATCAGCCAGCTTGCCGAGTTGGGCGTGATCTTCCTCATGTTCGGTGTCGGCCTGCACTTCTCGCTCCGCGACCTGTGGAGAGTGCGCTCGATTGCCCTGCCGGGCGCCCTCGGTCGCATGGTGCTGACGATTTTGCTGGGCCTGGGGCTCAGCCAATTATGGGGTTGGGGCGTTCCCGCGGGAATTGTCCTCGGCCTGGCGATATCGATCGCGAGCACGGTTGTGCTCCTGCGAGGCCTGACCGACAACGGACTGCTGAACACGCAACCGGGTCAGGCAGCGGTCGGCTGGGTGGTGGTCGAAGACCTGGCAACCGTGTTGATCCTGGTCCTGATGCCGGCCCTCGCAAACACATCCAACGGATTCGACTGGCAAAATCTGGGATTGACCCTGCTCAAGGCAGCCGGTTTTGTGGTCCTGGTGTTGTTTGCCGGGACGCGGTTCATCCCCTGGCTGCTGATGCGCATCGCCCATACCCGCTCGCGTGAACTGTTCATCCTGGCGATCCTGGCAATTACGCTGGGCATCGCCCTCGGCGCGGCGGAACTCTTTGGCGTGTCACTGGCACTGGGAGCATTCGTGGCAGGGGTCGTCGTCAGCGAATCGCCGCTCAGCCATCAGGTCGGCGCGGATGTTCTGCCTTTTCGTGAAGCCTTTGCCGTCCTGTTCTTTGTTTCCATTGGGATGCTTGTAAATCCCGCTTATCTGATCAATAACATTGGCTCCATCCTGGCATTGACCGGATTGATCGTCATTGGCAAAGCACTGTTGAGTATATTTCTGGGCGGTTTGTTTTCGTGGCCGCTTCGTACGACCCTCGTCCTGGCGGCCGGATTGAGTCAGATCGGCGAGTTCTCGTTCATCCTGGGACAGGAGGGTGTGGGACTCGGATTGCTGGAGCAGGACCAATATTCACTGATCCTGGCAGGCGCGCTTCTTTCCATCACGTTGAATGCGCCGATGTTCCGCCTCATCGCCCCACTGGAAAAATGGCTGCAGCGGTTTCCAGGAGTATGGAAATTCCTGAACCGGCAGGGCACACTACCTCACTATATTGAAGAATCGATTGAAAACCACGTTGTGATCGTCGGTTATGGACGCGTCGGCCGGCACATTGTCAGCCTGTTGGGACAAATGGAGATACCGCACCTTGTCGTGGATGCTGACGCGGAACGGATACAGGAACTGGACCGGCGGGGTGTCCCCAGCCTTTTCGGAAATGCCGCCAACTCTGAGGTCCTCCGACATGCAGGGCTGGGACGCGCCCGGGCACTGGTGGTCGCAGGCCCCGACGAAGATGCGAGCGAGCTGGTTGTAGCCGCGGCCCGCGACCTGGCTCCCGAATTGCCCATCATCGCCCGCTCGACCTCCGAGGAAGGGACGAGACAGCTGACGCGGCTTGGCGCCCAGGATGTCATCCACCCCGAGTTGGAGGGCGGACTGGAAATTGTGCGGCATACGCTCCTGCAGCTTGGCTTCCCATTGCAGGAGATCTACCGCTACACCGACGCGGTCCGCCGCGACCATTATGACCTGCAAGTCAACACCGAAGAGGAGCATCGTTTGCTGCATGACCTTGTGGATGCGGTCAACAGCATCGAGATCAGATGGTTCCGCCTCCCGGAGGAGAGTCCCCTCGTTGGTCAGACACTGGCGGATGCCAATCTGCGCGCAAGGACCGGCGCGTCGGTGATCGCAATTTTGCGCGCAGGCCAATTGATGGCGAACCCCAAGTCGATGACGGTTTTCCATGTCGAGGATCGAGTCGGCCTGATCGGCGACAAGCAGGAAACCGATGCCGCTGAGAAGTTACTGGCTGCATCGGAGAGCAGTCTCCTGGATACCGCGCAAAACAATGAAGCGGTTTAGATAGGCTTTTACAAAAATGAGATTTACCAATAACGAATTCAAACGTCTCATGCAAACGGTCGCGGATGGCTGGAACGAGGGCGATGCGCGCAAATCTGCAGATTGTTTAAGCGAAGATGCAGTCTACGTCGAGCCGCCAGAGAAGCAAATTTATCGTGGCCGCGTAGAGCTCCATGAATTCTTTGGCGGAGACAACGGCCCGGATATCCCCATGAAGATGACCTGGCACCACCTGGCCTTCAATGAAGAGGAACAGGTTGGCTTTGGCGAATACACATTCCAGATGCACGGGCGCTATCACGGCATCGTAGTTGTAAAAGTCAAATCGGGATTGATCGAGCATTGGCGTGAATACCAGTATCGGAGCGAGCTGGGTTGGGAGGAGTTTACAAGCCACAATCCATTCTAGGGCCAGTACATGAGCAGGAAAAGCCGATGCAACGGTACCAGGCATTTCGTGCGCCTTATACGAGAGTGATTGCATCAAAAGCAGAATTGCTGTATAAAGATGTAGGATCATCACATACTTCGGGAGGTCATCGTGTGGACAAATCTGCTGCGCTGGTTTGACGTGCCCTCCTTTGAGGGGGATGAAGATAAATCGCGTGCCGCGGTGTTGTTGAACCTCATCCTGTGGATTGCGATTGCCGCCACTCTTCTCTATAGCATTTTTGCCCCCATTGATCCAGCCCTGGTCCCGCGCCGTACTGCAATCACAGTACCATTTATCCTGATCCTGTTGTTTTTCAAACAAATGGTCAACTGGGGCCATGTGCGGTCTATCGGAATCCTGGTGGTTTTTGTGCTGTGGTTGCTGATCAGCGGCGGAATGGTCCTGGACCCGGAAGAGAACAACCCTGCCTTCATGGGATATCTGGTGGTCGTGGTCTGTGCAGGGCTGATCCTGAATTGGCGTGCGTCGCTCTGGTGGAGTTTTATTTGCATTCTGACCAGCGGCATCGTCCTCGTTCTCGGACAAAGTGACGTTCTTCCGCGTTCAAACACCGATGATCCCCCCCTGTCTCTTTGGCTGGCGCAAACCATCTACATAGTGACATCGACAATTTTGCTTAGCCAGGCGATCCGCAAAATCGACGAGGCGTTTGCAGAAGCACAGCGTGAATTGAGCGAGCGCAAGCGCCTGGAAGCCGAACGCGAACGGATCATCCAGGAACTGGAAGCCAAGAACGCCGAATTGGAACGTTTCACGTATACAGTTTCCCACGACCTCAAAAGCCCGCTGATCACAATCAGCGGATTTATCGGCTTGTTGGAACCAGATGCAAAATCCGGGAATGCTGAAAAATTCAAAAGGGATCTGCAAAGGATCAACGAAGCGGCGGAGAAGATGAAGCGTCTGTTGGACGAGTTGCTTGACCTCTCGCGGATTGGGCGCCTCGTCAATCCGCCAGAAGATACACCCTTCGCAGAAATCGTCGAAGAAGCACTCTCCCTGGTCCGCGGACGCTTGACCGCAGGAAATATCCGGGTCGATATACAAAAAGATCTGCCACTAGTGAATGGCGACCGACCCCGGTTGGTCGAAGTCATGCAGAATCTGATCGATAATGCTGCCAAGTTTATAGACGACCAGCCTGCGCCAATCGTTGAGATCGGCGCACGTGAGGAGGACAATGAATGGGTATTCTTTGTCAGAGATAATGGCATGGGGATCGAAGCGAAACATCACTTGAAGATCTTTGGTCTGTTCGACAAGCTCGATCCCCGCACGGAAGGGACCGGCGTGGGGCTGGCGCTTGCCAAACGGATTGTGGAAGTGCACGGCGGGCGCATCTGGGTAGAATCGGAAGGCAAGGGCAAAGGAAGTATGTTTTGCTTCACACTGCCCATCAAGGAATAGATTATGAAACATGAAACTGTACATGGAGTTTCCGTCCCCAAGATCGGTTTTGGGACATGGAGCATTGGCGGCGGTTCCTACGCGGACCCGACGCTTGATCCCGCTTCGTTGGCCGCTCTGCGCGCCGCGCTGGATTCCGGCTACACTCACTTCGATACGGCCGAGAGCTATGCCTCCGGTCACTCGGAGGAACTGGTTGGGCGCGCCATCCGCGAGACAAATACAAAGCGCGAGAATTTATTCATCACCACAAAGATCTCGCCTGAGCATCTGCAATACGATCAGGTCCTGCGTTCATGCGATGACAGCCTGCGCCGCCTGGGCATGGACTACATTGATCTGTACCTCATCCACTGGCCGCCGCGCGCGGGCGCCGAACTCAACGATGCATTCCGTGCCTTGAATCAATTGGTGCGAGAGGGCAAAGTAAAACATCTCGGTGTGAGCAACTTCAAGATAAAAATGCTCAAGCAGGCACAATCCCTTTCTGAGACTCCCATCCTTACGAATCAGGTCCCCTACCGCCTGCCGGACAAGACGTACGTGGAAAACGGTGTGTTGGAATATTGCCAGCAGAATGATATTTTGGTGACTGCCTACTCGCCCGTGAAATTCCGCAATCTGGCTGTCAACAAGACTGTGCGCGCCATCGCGGAGACGCATTCGGCGACACCGTTTCAAATCGCGCTGACCTGGCTGGTTGCCCAGCCGCGCGTCATCACCATCCCCATGTCGCTCGACCCTCAGCACATCCGGGAAAATTTTGAAGCCGCAGAGGTCGAACTGTCGAAAGAAGAATATGAGACCCTGAGTGGGTTATACTAATTTGGTCGACCTCCGTTTCAGCTGTAGTTGAACTGCAGCTGAAACGAAATACCCGGAAGAAATCCAAAACCAGGAGGAAAGACGTACATATAAATGACAGTCGCCGCTGCACCTGAAATTGAAATTATCGAAGAACAGGAAGAGGAGACCGAGCTCGAGCCGCTCTATCGCGTCATTATTCACAATGACGATGTCACGCCAATGGACTTTGTGGTCCATGTGCTGAAAACGATCTTTTATCAATCCAATCCCAAAGCCTACGAGATCATGCTCATCGCACATATCACCGGACTGGCTTATGTGCAGACCCTGCCAAAATCGGAAGCGGAGAAACGCATCCACAAGGCGCACTTCGCAGCCGGATTGGAGGGGTATCCACTTCATTTTTCGATGGAACCCGAATGACACCTTCGAATGTAGAAACTCTTACCCAAATCAATCTGGACGATCTTGTTGCCTCTTTTGGCTGGCAGAACCATCCGTTCCTGGCAGGTCTGCTGCGGCGCGCGTTTGTTTCTCCGCCCCAAAAGTTTGCCCGCCAAATGGTCGAGTTTGACTCCGCCATCCCCACACGGGGATTGGTGGAAGCCTCGCGCCTTGCTATGCGCAATTACGCGGATGACCTCCAGGTCTTCGGCCTCGACTGCATCCCTGCCTCCGGTTTTCTGGCTTTATCCAATCATCCGGGCATGACAGACACCCTCTCGCTCTTTATCGCACTGCATCGCCCCGACCTGAAAATTATCGCGCTCGACCGCCCCTTCCTGAACGCCCTGCCCAACATGAGCAAGCAGCTCGCCTATGTAACGGAAGACTCCGGGGCAAGATTCAAGCTGATCCGGCAGATCATCGCGCACTTGCGGAATGGCGGCGCGGCGCTCACCTTTCCGGCCGGCCAGATCGAGCCGGACCCTGATCTCCACAACGACGCGGTTCAATCGTTATGTTCGTGGACAGACAGCGCCGGTGTCTTTATCCGTATGGCCCCTGAAACACCTGTCCTGCCGATGGTTGTGCGAGGCGTTATCCTGAAGAAAACGGCCACTCACCCGCTCACCTACCTCAAGCGCAGCCGGGAAGAACGCGAGAAACTCGCAGTCGCTCTGCAAATACTGGCGCATGTCGTGTTCAGGAAGAAGGATGTCCATGTGCGCGTGCAGATCGGCAGGCCCGTTTACGCAAAGGATCTGGGCACGACCGAGACCAGGGTCATCCATGAAGCGGTGCTGGCTGAGATGAAACGATTGATCGAGAATCCTCCCCGGGGCGAGGGAGAACGCTTGCTGTGAATTCCACTCTACCCCAGTCTCCTCCCGAGGTGGAAGAAAATTTGTTAGTCGCTTCCGTCACGAAGGGGGCAGAGCGAAAGGGGAAGGGAAAATCGCGCCTCCTGCGGCAGGTCGCAGTTTATGTCGTCCTGGCTGCCCTGCTCTATTTTGCACTCCGCAACGCGCCATTCACTGAGATCTGGAAAGCCCTCACACAATTACGTCTTTCGCAACTTGCGATCCTCTTCGTCATCAATGCCCTTGTGATTGTCTCCATCGCTGCGCGCTGGTGGGTCATCGTACGCGCAGAAAATCCAGCTGTCCCATTCCTGCCTTTGATCAGATATCGCCTTTCCGTTTTCGGATTGAGCTACTTCACGCCCGGACCCCAGGTGGGCGGTGAGCCACTGCAAGTCCTCTACCTCCAGCGCAATCACGGCGTTTCCTTCGCCCGTGCCACCTCGGCCGTCATCATGGACAAGCTGCTTGAGCTCCTTGGCAACTTCATTCTGATCGGAGTTGGTTTTACGGCAGCGGTCCGGGTGGGGTTGATCTCGGGAAACGGGACCCAGGCACTCGGGAGTCTGATCCCGGTGGCAGCGATCCTGACATGGCCGGTCATCCATTTGATCCTGCTTCATCGAGGCAGGCATCCCATCTCGAGCCTGCTACGCTCTGCCATCTCTCTGATCGGGAGCCCTGGTTGGGTGCGCCTGATCATGGTCTCCGAACGGATGGCGGCTGCCTTTGCGCGCAGGAGATTTAAAGCCCTGCTGATCGCACTTGGATTTTCGATGCTGGCCTGGGCAGGCATGGCTGCGGAATATTTCTTGATCGCTTCCTTCCTGAATATAAATCTCTCCTTCGAACAAACGCTGGGTGCACTCACTGCCGCGTTGTTCGCCTTCCTTCTGCCGCTGCCCGGCGGATTGGGCGCGCTGGAAGCCAGCCAGGTGTACGCAATGACCACGCTGGGATATGCACCTGCCCTGGGGATCAGTTTAAGTTTGATCATGCGCGGGCGCGATATTCTGAACGGAGGGCTCGGCTTGCTTCTGGCTGGAAAATTTATTCGCGACCTCAATTCCTGACTTTCAGGACAGTCGCGACGATTTTGTTTACAAATATTTTTAGCAATAGAATAAAGGAGTTGAATATGAACTTGTCTCTTAAGCACTACGGGATTATTCTGAGCAACCTGGCAACGGCGATCCTCCACATTTCTCTTTGGCCGGATATCATGTTTACACTGAACGGAGTGGGGTATCTTGGCTTGTTGGGCGCCTACTTCCTGCCAATCCCGTTTTTTCAGCAGCGCCACAGGTTGGTCTGGTGGGCCCTGGTCGGCTATACCCTGCTTACGATCATCTTATGGGTTGTCATGGGCGATAAGCAATTTGTAGCTGGCACAAGCAGCGCCACCGGCTACTATGCCAAGGCAGCCGAGGTCATTCTGCTCGCATTCCTCTTCGCCGACAAGCCCAGGTAAGGCGAGATTAATCTCGCCCACAAGGTAAAATGGGATGGTGAAACGAAAAACCTTGTATTTCACCGCGCCCCAGGAGGTGGAGCTCCGTGAGGAAACTCTGCCCGCTCT
>Ga0105092_10001139_pt1 | contig 14161 bp, 16 predicted proteins | sample PPLLak2March2015_FD_87021 | JGI IMG/M metagenome (GOLD analysis project Ga0105092, IMG submission 87021) | Freshwater sediment microbial communities from Prairie Pothole Lake near Jamestown, North Dakota, USA - PPLs Lake P7 Core (1) Depth... | ecosystem: Environmental > Aquatic > Freshwater >... | reverse complement strand
TAGTTACTCATCTAGTCGGTAGAGAGATTATTAAAAGGAACTTCAAGAGGGCCGTAGAAATATTCTTATGCGATACCACAGAATATGATACACAATTTAGTAAAGAAATAAGAGAAAAATTTACGGATCCAAAAAATTATGGAAGTGTCATAAAGACGCTTCCAAAAGGCATGGATCTTGAGCGGAATATCTTACGGTCACTTGACAATGGCAGGGATTACATAGCCGCACTGAGATCTGTTCCAATAAACATAAGACGATTATTCGTTCATGCTTACCAGGCTTTTCTTTTTAACAGATGTCTGAGTAACATGATACGCGATGGGCAATCAATCACCTCTTGTATCAAAAATGATTTTTGTTTCAAGTTAGAAAATCAATTGACTTTGGGGAAGTTAATGAAATATATCAATGATGATGACCATACTGAGATGGTCCCTGCTATGCACTTGCCTGGTTATTCATTCAAATCAACAGATGGAAGATTTGAAAGAAAATTATCTCACATGTTAAAAGAGGAAAATATATCGCCTAAAGATTTCTATGTTAAAGATATGCAGGAATTGAGTGTAGAAGGCGGGTTTAGACAATTACCATTACTAGTAAATGATTTTTCTTATTCTGATGATCTACATGTAAAATTCAAAATACCCGTAGGTGCATATGCGACCATTTTGTTGCGCGAATTAATGAAACCTGACGATCCTATAAAATCTGGTTTTTAATTCAAATATTGAAGGTCTATCATATCCGAAATTGAATCTATACTGTTGGATTCCTCTGTAAGACTAACTTGAAAGCGCTTCATCTTATCTGTGCAATATAAATATAACTTTTAAGCAATGAGGAACGATGCTCGGTGGTAGGAATTTCCACAAACTCATAGAAGACGAACTGATTAAGATCTCAAAGAAATTAACAATGGATTATGATTCAAATGGAATTCATGTATCTGAAATAACGCGCTGTACTAGATTATCTTATTTCGAAAGGATGGACCCTTTTGTAGATGAATATTCAAATGCCTTGAGCAATATATCCAAAGGTTCACTTACAAAGTTGTTAAATGGAATAACAAGAGAGTATAAGATTGATGATCTTACAATCTATGCTACTGTCGATTTAATGATAGATAATGAAATGATAATTAATTTCGTACCGGTTTCTAAACTACCAGAATACCCTCATCCAAATGACCTTCTCTATACTAATGCATCAATGTTTATTTTCGATATCCAAGGCGGTTTCATAGTTTACTTTACTCCTGAAGGCAAATTTGTTGAATTCATTGTTTCCGAAAGTAAGAGAATGTTTGAGCAAGTTGTAAGAAGAGCACGAATCTTGTACCTCTTGCTTAAGGAAAAAAAGACACCTGTTGTAGAGCCAAGCGAGTTATGCTTTTCATGCAAGTATTTTCAAAGATGTTTTGGGCAACAAAAAGAATCAGAACATTTGCTGGACATCTTGGGAATTGGAAAGAAAAAATAGTGTCAAGAGACCTGCTTTTCTTCCCTTGATCTCCTAGTCACTTGATTAATCCTTTTTGTTCTGACACCAAATAAAATTCCAGTGAATATTACAAAAACTCCTGTCGTAATGACATACATCAAAAATACTTCCGACATACCGTCATTGATTTATATCATTAACATTTAATTTTTTCTAAACAACTCTCGTGTATTATGGATGAGTGTAGTTTATACTGAATATTTGTTCGCCTCCTGTTGACTGGAAGCTACCTGTTTGTTTAAAGAAATAACTACCATTCACCAGGAATTCTGAGAGTTCATTATTTCTTGAAATTTGGGAGAGGTTTAAATTGTTGCTCGTTTCGATTATTTTCTTATCCTTTAGAATAAGGGTGCCGTTTCCAATAACTGGAAAAATACTATCTTGGGAGTCCACAAACCCTTCGGGTCGATTGCCTATATCCCCTGAGACAATTCTTGTAGAATTGGAGTACACGTTGTATGAAATCGATTCAAGTATAACTGTGCCCTTGTTTGGATTAAAGATATTGAAGATAATTGAAAAGTTTCCGGTATTATCATCAATAATTTCTGCTCTGATATCCTTGATTGATAATTCAGGCGGGATTGCATCTTTGAGTGCATCCAGGTTGAAAATACTGGCCTCTGTGAATTTCATATTGGGCATCCCCAATTTTGAAATATTGCCAGTTAGAAAAGTGGAATTTAGAAATGTAAAATAAATAATGATTGATATCACTGCAAGAATGATAGCGGACACAATAATCTTTTTCCCCATTATCTTCACGACTCTTATAATCAGAAGATTATTTTAGTCTATTTGTTATCGTTTGGCCAGGACAATAGATTCTCTCTCATCCGTCAGTTAGAACTCTGGACTAAGATTATATTTACGACTAAATAATCCTGATTATGTTTATTGGGGCCAGAAGAGCTATTCTTATTGGCGCAATTGGTGCTATCGTGGCTTTTATCGTATTATTTCCTGCTATTCCTGACCTACTAAGAGGTGGGAGTGAATTACCAGATGTAACAGTTAGTCTTGAAAGTATTGCAATCGAAAACACGAGTAACATTAACAATACCATCCCCTTAAGAGTAACTTTTGAGATACTCAACAAGGATGTTAAAGCTTTATCAACTTCTAAAATCGAATATGCCGTAAACGCAAATAATACTCATTTAGGTAATGGAATACTTTCGTATGAAGATATTCCTCCAAACGGCAGGCCACAAGTGTATCCAAATTCTCCTACAACACTTCAGTCAATATTTCTTCTTAGCCGCACAAGTTCTAATTCAGAATTATTTGACAGAATACATAATGAACAGTTTGTTGCAAACTTTACAGAATGGAATGTTAATGGAACCGCTCAAATAGATTCTGCGTTCACAATCTATCCGGTTACTTTCAACAGCGATCTGAGGTAACAAAAATAGAGTATTTATTTTTCATTCTTCATTCTTTATGTAGCCCTTTTCAAAACCGGCTACAATCCATTCTTCCAACCAGACACACTTTGCGGGGCTATAAGGACTTGCTTCATCTTCAGAAGAACACGAATGTTGATAAGCACAGCTGAAGCATGGAGCTCCTTCAACACATTCAATTTGTATTGGCTTTCTGTTGTATTCAGCAATGGCCGATTTCTTTACTATTAGTTTGTAGGTCCATCTACCCTTGTGTAATATCTTTTCGCGTGAAATAAGTGATTGCTTTTCAAGATTACCCGCTAACCTTGATCCATCTCTGCTATCGAGTGAGAATTCCTTGCAGATTTCAGTTTGAAAAACGCCATTTTCTCCGCTTTTTAATATTGCCTGAAATACTTGCTCAAACAATTCATGCTTATTTTTATACATACTTCTCGGAAGATTAACAATTTGAGACAAAAGATAGATTTGTATCAAGTTAATAATATAAAAGTCTTGGCATTATCTATTCTATCCCTAGTTAAAATTGAGGGATATTGACATTTGCTCTCTGTAATTAGAAATTTCTAAATCCGTATTGATAAATTGGACCTAATTACAAAAGTCTAATAAACGTTTCACAATTTGAAAACGATCTGCACCGTTATCTTTGATCAATTGTCATTATTCTTCAAGTTTGAACTCCGACTATGTCTGGAATTTTATTCTATAAATATTGCGGTCACCGGGATTTGAATTCCCGCTCTAATCAGTTAGAGTCCCGGGTTACGGGCTTTCTTCTCCATAGTATAATGGAATGGAAGGCCAGTGTCCTAACCAAACTAGACGATGACCGCATATCTTTTATGCGATGATAATCTGGATATTAAATCTTATGAAGATTGTCGTTTCTTACTTTCTGGAAAGATATAATTCAAGAGCATATCCACCATCTTATTTTTTCCTTTTTCTTTGATATTGGTGAATTTTTTACTGAGCTTTTCCCTTTTTGCATCTTCTTCTATATCGTCTATTGGTCTTTTATCAAAGGCCCCTTCAAATTGAATCTTGTAACCTTTGTAGAGGGCAGTGGCTTTATCAAAAATATTCTTTTGTTGATACGAAGAAACAAAATATATCACAGGAGGATTGGGTCTTTTCTTTATTTCATCCATCAAGACAGAAAATAGATGTCCTATGTTGTTGTAATAACCTTCTACAGCTATCATTGATTCATCAATGCCATTATTCAAAAGATTATTTTTTACGATATAACCTACATCCCTATCTGCAGCAACTTTGATTATTGTATCAGCTTTATCGGGCTTGGATTTCATGATTCGTTCATATATTCTAGTACAAACTGCTATTCTTTCGATGATGTGTTGCGGCAGGTGTTCCCTTGACTCTAACTTAACAAAATTACAGTATAGAACAATTACATTTCCAGAAACGAACCTATCTTCTGACATGGTGATTTAGAATAACATCAGGGAATAAATTTTTTACCAACCTGATTTTTTTGGAGAATTTAACTGTCTTTCTAATTCATCCAATCTCTGTATCGCATCTTGGTTTTGTCCGACTTCGGCGTAGGATGCGTCATTTCTTATTTTGTTCATCAAATCTGCTACCTCCTGCGCGGTTACACCATGCTTTATATCATACTCTATTTGTTTTGAGCAGCTTGAAATAGTACTATATTTTTTAAAATTCCGTTTTTCAAATGATGATGCATCGGGAGAAATTCCTTTCATATAACGTAAAATTACTTTCTCAACATGTTCAAGATGCCAATCTCTCATCGCAAAATTATTGGGTTTCATGGCATGTACTCAGTGATATGTGAATAAAGGATATTTAATCTATTATCCAAAAAAATAAGAGACCAAAAAATAAAATATTTGCTTTCACTAGTATCCCGACTATTCCCAACTGACGTAATTTACAAATAATCTGAAAGTTTGATTTTATCCTGTTTTGGTATCTTTGCAATTTCAAACCTATCTTTTGATTTAAAGAGCGTGGCAGTTGCATCAATACCCATTTTTGTAGTTATAAGATTGTTCTGATCACTGGAGGGATCTAAACTTGATCCCTTTGAATTTGGGATTATCAGTAGATCCTTATCTGCTTGGCATCTTGTGGAAATTGCATATTCAACTTCGGTTGGATTTGTGGGGTCTATGTCATCATCAACTACTATTGCAATTTTTAATGAGGGGTGACCTGCAAAGGCAGCAAGAATTGCGTTTTTTGGTTCTCCTTCCAATTTTTTTCTTATTTGAATAATCGCAACAAGCCAGTTACTTCCTCCGTCTGTCAGGTGAACAGCTCTAGTACCCGATACAACGTCCTGCACACTGTGGAATAGTTTAGATTCTATTGGAAGTCCCATCAACAATCTATGTTCTCCATATCCGGGTAAAATGTCATGGTAAATAGGATTATCAGTTAGGTAAATTTTATCCAATTCAAAAATAGGCTGTCTTCGTTTTATGTCATAAGTTCTCAGCATTTCAACCATTTGTTCCTCTGCTGTTTTATCTGCAAGGATCCTTCCTTCCAAGAGAATCTCAGAGTCCTTTGGAATATAAAGACCAGTACCAGCTGACTTTATCATTGACAATCTGTTATCCGTGAGTGAATTTGCCATCTCCATCTCATTTTCTCCGTAGGGCGCTTGATAAGCTGCCGCAACAGAGACAGCAGGATGAGCCCCAATTATGATCGAAACAGGTAGATCCTCTCCATGTTCCTTTGCACTAGTAAAGCACTTGTGCAGATGTCTTCCTTCTACCATTCTTATAGCCATACTTTTTTTATCCAACCTCAATAAACGATGAGTTGATAGATTTTGATTTCCTGTTTCTTTATCCTTGGCAATAACCAAAGACGATGTTATGAAAGCTCCTGAATCTTTTTCAAAATGCGTCACTATTGGTAAGTCGTATAGATTCTTTGAATTTTTTTGCCAATTGTTACTCTGGACAATATTTGTTATTTCCGATTTATTCCTAATAGCCTCCTTAATCCTCTCTTGTATCATGTTTTCATTCTTTGCATTTATTGATAATGCAATCCTGTATCTTGTTCCCAAAACATTTGCAGCTACCTTTATCTTGCTTTCATTTACAGATTCAAAGAGTACTGCCTTCCCTTTATCCAACTTGCTTACAATTCCTGCAAGTTCAAATTTTGGATTGACTGATTTTTTTATCCTTACTAGTTGATCTGTTTTCTCTAATTCATTTAAAAAATCGGTAAATCTACGAATTTTATTGAATTCAAATCTAGTCTTCATCGCTAATCACTTGTTTTTGCTTCCAATAATTTTAATACTTCATTCATTATCTCTTGCATTTCACTCAATGACATTGGATTCTTATTATTGAAGTTGGTTATCACTATTCCATTTATCATTAATGATATTTTCTCTGACAAAGTCTTCGTGAATATAGGATCTCTTATGTTTGGTATTACTCTGGCACTTTGAGTCCTGTTGTTTGATGCCACAGAAACATGTATGCCACCTATTTTGCACAAATCTTCAGAAATGGAAACAAAGCAACCGTTTTTAAACTCAATGAATTTTAGTAGAAAAACTCTATTTGATTTTAAGTTGATTTTCTTCTCAATGAAGTTCCCTTGGTGGCTTTCGCTCAATTTTAACTGCCCTTATTTTGGTACAATAAGATATCTAAATCATTTGATTTGTTTGTATCTATGTATTTTAGCAGGTATATTTGTGCGGTATATTGAGATCATATTTTGGGAAATTAATTTGGTGCGCTGTTTGTATCGTTGAAGATTACTTAAATAATTAAATAAGCTAAAAAATACGGCCAGAACGCAATGCGATTGATCTTGCTGATCCCACATCTCTATTTCCACGACAATTAGGCAGTATATTTCGTGAAGTACCAAATTCGTTAACGATTTCAATTCTTACCGATCTGTTTAGATTCCTGATTTCTTGTGCAATATGATTGCATTTAGTCCAATCCCCATTTCCAATTTTCAGTATCTTTTTATTCGATTTTATACAAGAGAGAATATTCATAATGAATTTGACCGCATCTTTCAGAGAGCTCTGAACTGTACTGTACAATTCTGCATGTAGATATAGAACATAAATTCCTATCCTGTTTCCAGGATCCACTCCAACAACTAATATATCCTCAAAAAAATTGCCGCTCAAGTTTTTCAATATCATTGCCTTAAAGAGAGGTGGGAAAGTATCTAGCTGAAAATCAAATATTAGATCCTCTCTTCTAAATAACGCTGCTTCATTCTTCGTGGTTATGATTATTTTTGCGTTTGTTCTGGAAGCTTCTTCTGGAGAAAGAGAAGAAAATCTAATGTTCATAGATTTTAGAGTGCTTACAATTTTATAATACGGTCGACCTTCGACAGTTGCTACCACAATTTGATTTGAATTTTGTTCCGTCCCTAAGGGCGTTCCATTCAATTATAGTAATTTTTAATTCTTATTATATATTGCGTAGAGGCGATTTAATATAACTATTAAGACACGTCGTAGAGTAGTAAAGAGTATGCAAGTACTGTTAGAAGAACAAAGCGATGCATACTATAACTTTATAAATTCGCCCGATCGGAATTCTATAATGAACTTAAGAAAAAAAAGAAAATATTACAAATCCTAAGCCCCGATCAGATACTCTAGATGTAACTTTTAGACTCAGCGTTAAAGCGTCTAGTAAATCATCAACTAGATTGTTCCTTATCAAGTAAAAGTTCATATAAAATGAGTAAAATTTTTTTTCGGGTGAAGGCCACCCCTATTCACTTTTGATTTCTATTGATTCAAGATTGATTGATACATAGATAGATTACTGTTATTGTTGATTGATAACAATTCTATATTATATAATCTTAAAATAGATAGGTAGACACAGCATTACCATTGTTCAACTCGATTACATTTCAAACGATAATATATTATGAATTGTCTATCTCGAGATTATAATTCTTCAATCCATGAGTCTTTATAAACCGCAAAAGATCGTCATCATTATCAACTTTATAATATTTTTTCATCTTTTCCAAAGTTTCATCATCGTAGTGATGTTTTTTGACTTTTGGTCTCGCCATATAATATAATAATACCTAAAATAACTTAAATCTTTCAAAAAATATGATTAGTTAAGTTCTAGTTTATGCTAATCCTCTATGTGTTGGGTTTTCAAAAAGTTTAACAGTTCTTCTCTTTTCTCAAATCCATAGTATTTCATCAATTTTGTAAATACCAACTCGTCGTATAACCCAAGTCGTTTTTTATTAAGAGGGTCCAAAGGAACACTCAATGTTTTCTTGCTGAGATATTAACGACATTAAGATATATTAGCATTTATCTTATAGCGAAGAAGGTTGCTGTTTTAATTATGCTGTAGATTTAACTTTTGCAACAAGCCTTAATGAACCTGTGAAAAATTATTCAATGAATCATATATAATATTCTTACCAACTCGTTAATAGTACCAGCCCCCAGCACCGTTGCCTAAGCGCGGAGGTAACTGGTGGGGATGGTTGTGGGCTTGGTTGTTTCTTGTTCATCAACGAATAAGTATCCCGCTAGTTTCCTCATAATTGGTTTTAAATCTTTACGTTCTAAAAGTTTGTAATAATTTCTAATATAATAAGTAATATTGCATTAATTTTTTCTTCTATGTGCGATTCTTGATTCTATTCTTATATCATAGCCTTTTTATCCCTTCAAACTAAGTCTGAGTGCATCCATTTTATTTAATGGAAAATAATCCAGAATTTATTTACTGAATAATATTAGGATTTTTCCCTCCAAGTTCATATAAACCAATACGTTCTGTAGGAACTAAATGATCTTACCTTCAAAGACCCTACTTCTCCCTTCAATAGTTCTGTTAATTGGAATGATATTTGGTGCAATTGCAGCGAACGCATTCGCGGATAACACATTCAAAAGTATGGCCGATGATCCCTTCAAAAATATAGGGGAGATTGACGACCATAGATTCCCTGTTGGCTATGTCGATAAGTTAAAGATATTTCCTATTCACTGAATGATGAATAATCTTTTCTCGCGTGACGGTATCATAATATTAAAGTAAATTTCATTTACCTAATAAGTAGTAAGTATCATAAATAATATTGAATTAATTTTTTCCTCTTTGAGTAGGGACTTTGCTCAAAGACAATCAGATTCAGACGATGAATCAGACCCGAACCTCGATGACTAGAACTGGAAATATAAATAGTTCATAGTTCAATCATTTATTCTCGTCTGCTTATTTTTGTTCTTGTTCTTGTGTGATTCTAAATGTTCAGTTACTAAAGAATATTTTGGGACCACCAGACCGCTCAAGCAATATTCTCTGAATTTTTCTCCACCTAATTCAAGAAATTTTTCTTTATCTTGTTGCTCCAACTCTTCCTCTATATCTCAAATTTGATTTATTCCCGTATATTTTTGGCTTTTTTTAAACCACTTCGTTACTATTTTTACTTTCCTAACTTTAGTATCATAATGTATCACAAATCAAATTAAATAAAAAGTAAGTATGTAGAATGTTGAAAACATAAAAGTTAGGATAATTCCAATATGTTGTAGTTGAAACCAATTGAGACTTATCTGAGACTATGTGAGACTTCTTTTTCACTTACTGATATCATAATTATATTTCAAAAAAATTATTCTCATTCTTTTATTAATCCTCCTGTATGACTGGTTTTGTGCTCTTGAGTTGGAACGATTTAAACAAATGTTCCACCATTGGTAAATAATCCAAATAATTGGACTTGTCCACAAAATAAATTGGGTATAAAGGAGTTTTGCCCCTTCAACGGGGTTACCATTGTCAAGATTTTACTCGTAGTTGGTTCCTGACTAGTCATTTCTTCATAAACATTCGGAGTAGTCATCTGCTTAAGGAGAGAGATGAAGACACATAACGGTCGCGGTAATGTTGTGTGCGAGTGTGTCTGTATTAACTGCATGGATAGCCCATGACGGCCTTTGGTCTTCGCCTAGAGAAGAGAAAGTAACAATAACTTTTGGACTGTTTGTCATATAACCTCCACCGGTAACAACTTCCCCGACATTACAAACGGCAACTGCGAATTGGCTCTGCCCGGGCGGAATCGAAATGACGTCACTAGATCGTTGGGTTACAACGGGAACGACTGCACCAGGTTTTATTTTTTCTCGAGTTATTGACTTATTAGAAATATCCTCTGTTCCTATCTGTCTTATTTTATAGGCTAATGACGTTCCTGAATCTATTACAGAACCCGCACTATCTTTAGTGGTTATCCGAACTGTGAGGTTAGCGTCTGGAATTGAAGGATTTAATATGTTGTCATACTGTAGCCTCAATTCCGTATTCGCTGGTACTAACACCTCGGGTGCTACAGTATATGTTATGGTCTGTCCACTGATTGTATAAATCCCAGGACTTAAACCGGCCGTGTCTACTAGTTTGGCGTTCGCTATGTCAGTTCCAGGTGGAAAATCTACTTCCACTTGCTTAATAGGTGCCGTAGTTCCAGTTGTAAAGATTACTTGGTACCATGCCCTTGAATTTACAATGTCATTTGTCGGGTAGAGTTGGTTTGCCGTGGGGCTTGCTGATGCGATAAAATCATGTGCTACTACATCATTTCCATCGCCCGATTCTGCTTTCACGCTACCAAACAGGCTAACATTGATAAAAAGGAGCGAAATAATTAGTACGCCTACCAACGCACATTTCCTAAAATAATTTCTATTCAATGCCAAAATATGGATTGCAAAATATAATAACAAGATAAGGCTAGTGGGAAGAGCATTACAGCTACAATTATACAAGACTGATGGGTCCAGGGAGAGCCTGAAACCAATATGTCGGGGACCCATCAGACGATTGAGATTTTGGATATCTTTACGAGAGACCAAACTATAAAAGGTTACTTGATTTCTAACATAAGAACTGATGGGACCAAGGAGAGGCTGAAACCAATATTGATTTTTTACCCAATTCTACACCGATTGAATTTTTGTATGTGATCAGTTGTCACTCCATTAATGGAACACAACAAAACACTACATTTAGCGATAATAATTGGTGCACTCGTATCGTTGCTCCTTGTCTCAACTACATACTCGAATTTTGTCTACGCCCAGAACAAATTTAGAGCGAAACTTGATGCAGATAACGAAGTTCCACCCGTTGATTCAAAAGCAGAAGGGGTGGCCACATTCAAAATAAAAGATGACAGCATAAAATCCACGGTCAATGTAACTGGAATAGCAGATGTTTCAGGCGCTCAAATATTTATGGGAAAAATCGGGCAAAATGGAGATCCAATAGTTGATTTGTTGAAAATAGGCGAGAAGACTGAAAGGTAGGACGGTGTCGCAATTAAAGGAAACTTTACTGCTTCTGACTTTGAAGGCTCCATGCAAGGAAAAGATCTATCCTCTCTTCAATCTGCAATGGCCGCGAATCAGACATATGTTAACATTATGACAAGTGCCCATCCGGACGGAGAGGTAAGTGGACATATCTACTCTAAAGGGAGCACAACTGGAACACAGGATACAACAGGGGCTTCTGGTATCATAGAAGAGGATGATAAAGGAGTCTCTGAGGAAGGAACCGGAGAAGATGCAGATGAATCAGAAGACATTGAAATTGGAGATGAATCAGGAGACATTGAATTTGGAGATGACGAGGACTAATTTAAGCCGACAAATGTTGTACCTATTGAAGAATTAACATGATGGACGAACAAAAGAATTTCCCTATTTTTCATAATATCCCCACACTTTAAGAAAGTTCAAACCTGACAGGAGGGAACAATTGCAAACGAAAGTTCGTTTACAAGTCCCATATCAATAGAAAAAGCCCTCCCATCAGTCGAGCAAATCGTGTTATAATATTCGCAAAAAGATAATAAAAAATTTACTTTTTCTTAAAACATAAAAATACGCCAATGGGATTAGAGCCGTACGCGATAACCGACGAAAATAATCCCATCAGCGAACATCGTGGCATTACGCCAAACGTGTAATTTACTAATCACAATAAGATATAAAAATAAGTCAAACCGGTGGGACTGCTTTCCTGGATAGAAGACATCCCCACCCGACGGTCTTCAAGAACCGTACCCGACGGAACTCTACAAGAACCGTAAATATTCGAGTGCATTAAATTATAAACGAGTTACTGGTGGGCGTCGGCCCATTGGGAATTCTATGACTCCCACCAGGAGCGTATGATGGTGTTATGTTATCTTGTTAAGCACAACAAATTATAATATAATTTAAAACACCGGTGGGATTTTTGGCAAAGGAGTTGATTTGTCCCACCGGAGGATAGTAACGCTGTTAGACGTGCTATACGTTATTTTTTTTATTCACAACAAATTATAAAAAAGTTAAAACTGGTGGGAAGAATCGTAGTAGTCTGACAAAACTAGTTTCCCACCAGTACGGTTGTTTCCGTTTACGTTAATATGCTATAAGCAATAAAGAATAAAACTGTTAGAACCTGGCTGGGATTCTGGAGGGCGATGAAACCAAAATCATCCTTTCTCCCAAACGGCTTAAAAGAAGGAACCTTGATTACTAAGAAGGATAAAAAATAATCTACTGGTTAATCAACATTGTTAGGAACGGTGGGCTTTATTTTGACAACAAATGTTCACACGAAAAACGCTGAACTTTGCCCACCAATCCCTATGATCCGAGTAATTAATTTGTTAAGATTCAGGTATATACGAATTTTCGAAGAATTTACTAGAACTGATGCGACTACGAGCTAATCTCTGATATCAATAAGTTACTTCCACCAGTAATAACAAGAATTAAATACTCACTGTAGTGGTGATGAAATAATTTCTATTCTTCTTTTAAGAATATTTTTCTATTAATAAATTCCGATTTAGCACAGTGGAGAAGACTCTGTTCCTTTTTTACCACTTGATCTTACTCAATCCACATATACATTGTTTAGTATCAATTTACGACTACAATGTTTGAAACAAAGAACTTGTTGATGTTAGTAATACTGTCTGGAGGAATCTTGACAGGGCTAACAGGAACAATGATACAAGCAGCACCAGTATATGCTGACACTGAAGATTGCGAGGACAATGACGACGAGAACTGTAACACGACCGACGACAGAGCCCAGAAAATAACCCAGGAAAATAATTGCAGGGTCGAGGATGGCAGCGGCAGCGCGGATGGCGGCGATGGCGGTGCAGGCGGCAGCACTGGCAATAACGACAATCGCTTTGAATGCACCAACAACTTAGTAGAACCAAATACTGGAGATGCATTCAACGGCCCCACATCATAGTATCCAACAGGTAACAATATTTCGTTACCTACAAACCCTTTTTTCTTTTATTTTACAACCGATCTTCGCAATTTCTCCAGTTGCTTATAATGCTCAAATACAATTGACATAAGGATCGGATGAATCAACATTGGTCTGCAAGCATTACTACCCGCAGAGTTATACAGTCATGAATAAGAGAACATTTTATCAAATTCCTTTCTATCCTTCTTGTCCAACCTCTGTCTGAATATTTTCCATTTGCTTCTTTCAATCTCGGTTGCAATTCGATATGAAGGAATTGTTCGACCCATGATTCATTATGATAAATATTGAATTTAAAACCTAGACCACTGTAGAGGGTAGGTGGGACTCTTAAAATTTAGAACACATATACTGGCTCCGTCATTTTGTGATATCATTAAGATTTCACATTTAATTATGACATACGGCTTTTGTATTTACATGAAGTTACAACTAAGTGCTAAAATGAAAATACGTCCGGGTATGCTAGAGGGGTTCAAGAATCAAGCGGCCCAATGTATCTCTGGAGTGAAACGGAAAGATACAGGAACTTTACAATATGACTGGTTTGTTAGCAGTGATAACACCGAGTGTGAAATTCGAGAAACCTATGAAATTCCGATTGTCTGCTAGCGCATGTGGAAAATCTTCGTGAGCCTCTGAGAATATTATTTGAACAATTCGCAACAAACCATTCCGTTGTGATTTACGGTGATCCATCTGCACAACTTTGGAAAATGCCCAATCAAGGCGAATTGATTTTGAGATATATTGCTTCCTTCAAGGACTCTAATTACTGACGGAAAAGATCAGAGGGGAAGGGGATTATTCCTATTCTGGACATTGAATGCCTGGAGAAAAATAACCCTCGTGTAAGTATGTAAACTTTAAAAGTCAAGAATGCAATTTCTT
>Ga0105092_10001138_pt1 | contig 14167 bp, 12 predicted proteins | sample PPLLak2March2015_FD_87021 | JGI IMG/M metagenome (GOLD analysis project Ga0105092, IMG submission 87021) | Freshwater sediment microbial communities from Prairie Pothole Lake near Jamestown, North Dakota, USA - PPLs Lake P7 Core (1) Depth... | ecosystem: Environmental > Aquatic > Freshwater >... | reverse complement strand
CGACATTCACGGAGAAGATTTCATGCCACCAGATCAGCCCCTTACCAAAGATCAAAGAATGCTGATTGAAATCTGGATTGCTCAGGGTGCGTTACATACAACCTGCCCGGCCGATACAAACGGAGGCGGTGGAGGTGGAGGAAACAAGGATAGTGTTTGCTTTACCCAGGATATTCTTCCTATGATGGTTTCCAGTTGCGGAACGATTGGATGCCATGATGTCACCACACATGAGGATGATTATATTTTTGTCGATTATGCCACCATCACCAGCAAGGGCATCGTACCTTTCGACCCTGATGACAGCGAGGTGATGGAAGTTGTAACAACAACCGGCGAGGACCTGATGCCGCCACCCCCGCTTTCACCCCTTTCCACCACACAAATCGCCAACCTGAGGAAATGGATCTCAGATGGTGCTTTAAACAGTGACTGTCCGGAAGCAGCCTGTGATACAATCGAAAACATCGGTTACGCTGATCAGATAGTTCCGATTATGCAGGCAAACTGTATTGGTTGCCACAACAACAATGTAGCCAATGGCAATGTTAACTTAACCAGCTATGATCATGTAAAGACGTATGCCACAACTATCCGGAATAACCAACCACTTTTAACTGCCGTGGTAAGAAAACTTCCGGGGTTTGTGGAAATGCCTCCCACTTTTTCGCTGGATGAATGTTCGATCCGGAAAATGGAATTATGGATCGCGCAAGGTACTTTGAATAACTAGGAATTTTTTTTCTTAACCATCCTTATTACAATGAAACAAGGGATCCTGTTTTTATCTGCCATACTGATCACATTTCTGCTGTCGACCTGTTACTACGACAGCCTGGAATATCTCTTTCCGGAGGCTGGAAACCAGTGTGACACCACCAGTTTCACATTTTCCGCTGATGTTAAGCCAATCCTGGAGAATAGTTGTTATGCCTGCCATAGCAACAACACATCATCATTTGGCGGAGGCATTAAGCTTGAGGACCATGCAGATGTGGTTGTACAGGCGTCGAATGGCCGGTTGATGGGAGCAATAACGCATAGCAGCGGATTTGCTGCCATGCCCCAGGGCGCCGCCAAACTGGAAGATTGCAAAATTACAATCATCCGTAAATGGATTGAGACAGGCATGTTGAATAATTAAACACACCCGACTATGACATCACCTATATTTCGCCTGGCAATACCTGTTATCCTTCTCGTCCTATATACCTCCCTTCAGGCGCAGGATCTGGATCAAATGCTGGAAGAAGCCACAGGGAGCTCAACCCAATATGCCACTGCAACTTTCAAATCTACCCGCATCATAAATGGTCATTCCATCGAAAGGATGCAGGAAGGGCAGCTTGATTTCCGCATCAACCACAGATTTGGAGAAATCAACACAGGTGCCTACAATTTATGGGGACTTGATCAGGCCAGCACCCATTTCAGTTTTGAATATGGCATAACAGACTGGGTAATGGTAGGTGTGGGACGCGGCACCTATGAGAAAACGTATGACGGCTTTCTGAAATTTTCCATATTACGGCAATCGAAGGGAGACAGGAATATGCCCGTTTCAGTGTCGTTGTTTACAAGTATTGCCTATAATACCCTTAAAATGGAGCTGCCAGGTCCGTTGAGCGAATGGAACAGGATGAGCTATGTAACGCAGATCCTGGTGGCAAGAAAATTCAACGAACGTTTTTCATTGGAACTCAATCCCACCTACGTTCACCGGAATTTGGTTGCCACTGAACTTGATCCGAATGATTTATGGTCACTTGGTGCCGGATTGCGGTTCAAACTCACCAGGCGCTTGTCGATTAATGCAGAGTACTATGTTGTTATTCCGCCGGAGCATGATTACCAGAGTGTGGAAACATACAACCCGATTGCCCTTGGTCTCGACATTGAAACAGGAGGGCATGTATTCACCGTTATGGTGACCAATTCGCTGGCCATGATCGAAAAAGGTTTCATCGGTGAAACAACCGGAAGATGGCAGGACGGAAGTGTCCATTTCGGATTTAATATTTCCAGGGTTTTCACCCTTAAATGATCAAAAAATTCTTTTTGTTGTTTATTACTTAACCAAGTTGTTTATTACTTAACCAATTAATTAATTAATAGAAAAATGAAAACTAAAATATTGTTTCTGGCTATGTTGGCCTTGGTTCAAATTTCACAGGCACAGAAACTTATAACCAAAAGCGGGCATATCTGGTTTTATTCGAAAACACCGCTCGAGGAAATCGATGCGCATAACAGGCAGGCTGTAGGCACACTTGATCCTGCAACCGGGGAAATGGCTTTCCAGTTGCTTATTAAGTCATTTGAATTCAAGAGGGCCCTGATGCAGGAACATTTCAATGAAAATTACATGGAATCAGATAAATATCCTAAAGCGTCGTTTAAGGGAAAGATCACCAACCTGGATAAGATCGATTTCAAAAAGGACGGCGTTTATCCCGCTGAAGTATCGGGCGACATGACTATCCACAATGTAACAAAACCTTTATCCGCTAAGGGAACATTGGCGGTGAAAGGCGGTACAGTGATTGCAAATGCAAAATTCCTCACCACGGCGCATGATTGGGATATAGAGATCCCTTCAGTAGTGGAAGATAAAATTGCCAAGCAAATAGAAGTTACTGTTGATGTTACTTATACTGCCAACCAATAAGTATTATGTCAAAGAGAATCCGGTTTATCCTGGTATTTCTGATTGTGGCCCTCATTGCCGCAGTGGCCGCCTGGAAATATACTTTTAAAAAATCTGAATCAAATGTAGCTTCCCATAAAACGGAAGTAACAATTGATGCCCCTGAACTATTGCAGGCTTTTGAAATTAACGAAGATTCTGCAAACATGAAGTATCTCGACAAGGTCATCCTGGTTTCCGGTACGGTAGGTTCCATTTCGAAAGATAGCCTTGGATATACGGTCTACCTTAAAGAAGAAGATGCCATTTCCGGCATTGTATGCAGCTTTGACAATGCAAGCTTTGATTCTGCCCTTGTGAAACCCGGGTCACAAATTAATGTCAAGGGTATATGCACAGGTTATCTGATGGATGTGATCATGAACAAATGCTATATAGGGGATTAATCTTCCGGATTGACCTGATCTTGCATGAAAGACCTCCAGGGCTTTGGATACCCCGGAGGTCTTTTTGCACAGTTTTCTTATTTTTAAAAGTGAATTCTGTAACTTCAGCAGATTGGTATCGTCTTAATGAGTAAAATCCTATAGATCATTTTTAAAATCTGTCAAATGAGCATACTGAAAAATTATCTTATCACTGCATGGCGTAACATTGTAAAGGATAAGTTCTATACATTGCTTAACATTGTAGGACTCTCCATTGGACTTATTACCGCAATTTATATCTTTTTGTATGTACTGGATGAACTCACCTATGACAAGTCACATACCAACTATAAGCGCATATACAGGCTGGAATCTCATTTTACCATTAATGGCAAAGACGATTTTTTTGCTGTAACCCAGGTTCCGCTGGCGCCAACTTTGAAGGACGAATATCCCGAGATTGAAGAGTATGTGAGGTTTGTACCTACCGGCACCCTTTTCCTTAAATTCGGAGAACGGGAATTCCAGGAGGATAGCATCGTATTTGCAGATTCCACCCTTCTTAAGGTATTTACACACCCCGTAATGAAGGGAGATCCTGCCACCATGCTGAACAGGCCTTATTCACTGGTGATGACTGAGTCTCTTGCCAGAAAGTACTTTGGAAACGAGGATCCCGTGGGTAAAACCGTGAAATCAGTTGAAGGTAATCTTTATGAAGTGACCGGGGTAATCGGGGACTTACCCGGAAACCTTCACCTTCGTTTTAATGGTATTCTTTCAGTAGCTACCATCCGCCAGGAAGTTGGGGTTGCACGCTTCAATGACCGGAGCGCAGGTTCATTCTGGAATGTAGGGATCATTAGCTACATTATGCTGAAAGAGGGCGCTGATATAAAACCCATACTGGAAAAGTTTCCCGATTTTTACATCAAATACATGAAGTCTCTGGGCGACCAGATCAATGCGAACTTTATGCTGATGGCACAACCCCTGGCCAGGGTTCATCATTATTCAGCCAACCTTGGATATGATCAGCCGGCAGGAAACATTAAATATGTCTACATCTTTTCTTTTGTAGCCCTTCTTATCCTGATCATTGCGTGTATCAACTATATGAACCTTGCTACAGCACGTTCCGCGCGACGGTCGAAAGAAACCGGTATGCGAAAGATTGCCGGCGCCCAGCGGCAAATGCTGGTCCGCCAGTTCCTGATCGAGTCAATCGTTATTTCACTGATATCCACAATAATCGCTGTAGGCTTAAGCTGGCTTCTGCTTCCCTATTTCAATATGATTGCAAACAAGACACTAAGCATATCGGTGTTGTTCACCCCGCTGATCATCGGCAGCATAGCCGGTTTGGCAGTTTTGGTGGGAACTGTTTCAGGAAGCTATCCGGCTTTATATCTCTCCTCGTTTGATCCCTCAGAAGTAATAAAGGGACAAAGCGATACCCGGGGAGGAAATGGACTGCTTCGCAAAATACTCGTGGTTTTTCAATTTGCCATCTCCGTGGCCATGATTACAGGTACTTTCATTATTGGCTCCCAGCTCAACTTTTTGCAGGGTTCTGATCCGGGCTTCAACAAAGATAACCTGCTCGTCATGCAAATGCGGGATACAACCTTTAAGAAAAGCCTTGAACCTTTCAAACAGGAAATACTCAGGAACCCTGATATCAAAGGTATTTCGTTTTCGAACGGTGACCCGGGATATGGCATAAATATCCAGGTAATGCGTATCGAAGGAGATAGTGGCAGTATGGTTGACCGGGCCATCAACAATTTTTTTGCCGATTATGATTATGCTGAACTCATGGGTCTGGAAATGGCGGAAGGACGATATTATAACAGGGATATGAAATCAGATATTCAAAAGGCCTTTGTAATCAATGAGACCGCTGCCCGGAAATTTGGATGGGTGGATTCCACCAGCAAATCAGGAATGAATTATGCCAGTGCTTTGGGTAAGAAATTCCAATGGGGCATAAATCCGGATGGTAGCCCCCCATTGCGGGATGGCTTTATCGTTGGGATTGTAAAAGATTTTCATTACGGTTCCATGCGCAATCCGATTGACCCGCTGGTTATATTACTGAATGACGATAACCGGAATACCTTTTTTGCGAATATCCGTATAGATGGCAAAAACCGGCAAAAATCCATCGAATATATTAACAAGGTGCGGCAGGAATTTAATGATATGTATCCTTTCAAATATGAGTTCCTGGATGAAAAAATGCGTGAATATTATAGTGGTGAAAAAAGGATAGGTATGCTGGCCAGGACTTTCGCCCTGCTGACAATTATAATTGCCGCACTGGGATTACTTGGACTTTCGTCCTTCCTGACACAAACACGGACCCGGGAAATCGGAATACGGAAAATTTCCGGTGCTTCTGCCAACCATATCGTGCTGATGTTTGCCCGTGAATTTTCGATCTGGATCTTGCTGGCAAACCTGATTGCTGCGCCGATAACCTTTACTCTGCTGAACAAATGGCTGCAGGTATTTCCGTATAAGACAGATATTCATTTTATGATATTTATTTCAGGATTTCTTATTTCGATGGCAATTGCCCTGATGACGGTGAGCCTGCGTGTATTCCAGGCTGCATCTGTCAATCCGTCCGATGCAGTCCGGTATTCATAAAACAAAATCCCGGATTAATAAAAGGCCTCCGGTACTTTGTAAACCAGGGAGGCCTTTTATTAGTCCGGGAAACTCCGGCAGGGTAATCCGATTGATTTTACTGAATATACTCTATCAGGTTAAAGGGGATCTTAACCGTATTCTTATAATGCTCTCCAAGGCCATAAATAGCTTCATCGTCTTCCTCGTAATACCAGTTAATTGAACAAGTCTTTCCTTCATCATGTTTCTTTTTAAGTATCCTGAAAATTCCCAGCAGGTATTTGGATGACCCGCTGTTAACATATTCCAGGTTCATATCGAAACGGGTAACTTCAGCGGGGTTGGCAAAATAATTATCCAGCCATTCAATAATCGGATCAAAAAAATCACCCGGATTTTCGGGTATGGAACGTCCCTCAATTTTCATAACACCTGAATCAGGACTAAATGTAATACCTGGTGTATTAGTAGATTTTGAAATCATTAACTCTTTCATAATACTAAAATGATATTATAAAATTTATTCATAACGCAATGCAACAATAGGATCCAGACGTGAAGCCTTTTCAGCCGGGTAATAACCCGAGATTAATCCTACAATAAAACAAAGTACTATACCTGCAATCATCCATAACCACGGCACCAGAAAATCTGATTTCATAATTAAAGATACTATATTTCCGATTAAAATTCCTAATATGACGCCTAAAATACCACCAAGCTGGCATATCAGGATGGCTTCAAACAGAAATTGCTGTTTTATGACAGAGCTCCTGGCCCCGATGGCCTTTCTTATACCAATTTCAGTTGTTCGTTCGGTGACAGAAACCAGCATAATATTCATTAAACCGATGGCAGCACCTACCAGGGTCACAATACCGATGATTGTTGCAGCAATCAGCACAATACTGATCATATCCTTGAATATATTTGACAGGAAGTCACTGCGGACAATATTAAAATCCGATTCATCAATCACGTTAAGTCTTCTTACCGACCGGAACAAGCCTTCGGTGTAACCTTCTGCGGCCTCGGCCAAAGATTCATTTTCAGGCGTGATATTAATGGAATAGTCCTGCCTGGGAGAAGCAAAGTACTGACGCACATTGGTATAAGGAATGATGCAAATGTTATCGCTGCTGCCTATGCTTGACCCTTTCTTTTTCAGTACACCAACAATCAGGTAACGGCCTTTGCCAATGGATATCTGTTTGCCAATGGGATCCACATTGTTTTTAAATATTTTATTTACGATATCCACCCCGATTAAAGTCACATTCCGGTTCATGATCACATCCTGATAAGACAGGTTTCTCCCACCTGCTGTCTCAAAACCGGCTGTGGCCAGGTAATCCTCATCTGAGCCAATTACAGTAACATTCGGATGGGTTTTTTCCGACTTGTATTTTACTGTAGCCATGCCCGAAGCATTTGTATATACTGAAACCATAGCAGGAAAATTGAAACGATCCTTAAAAGCCCGGGCCTGCCTGTAGTTAATGTAGGGATGATTTTTCTTGCGGTAACGGTTTTTCCCGATCTGCACAGTAAAACCACGGCTTTCGACGGTGAAGGTATTGGCACCCATGGTGGCAAACTGTTTGGTGATCGTATTTTTTATTGAATCAATGGCCGTAAGGATCCCAACGAGCGCCATAATTCCAAATGCAATAATGAAAACAGTGAGAATGGTTCTTAATAGGTTTGTCCTCACCGACATGACGGATACCCGAATATTTTCCTTTAGCAACGCGCCGAATACCATCTCTTGAGATTGAATTTTATTAACGCTGTAAAAATACACCAGAAGATGAAACATCCTTTGAAAAATAGAAATATTATCGTGTAATTTAAATGAATCAGGTACTTTTATGATCATAAATTGAAATCAATATGCTGGACACGATTTTTAACCACCGGTCAATCAGAAATTATAAAAGTGACCCCATTGCCGAATCTTTACTGGATGACATACTGAGGGCAGGCAGCCGCGCTTCTACAACAGGGAACATGCAGGTTTACAGCATTATTGTAACTTCAGACACCCTGCTTAAAGAAAAGCTCTGGGAAATTCATTTCAGGCAGAATATGGTCAAACAAGCCCCGGTTATCCTTACCTTTTGTGCGGATTTCAACCGTTTTAATATCTGGTGCAGGCAAAGGAAGGCTGAACCCGGCTATGATAACTTTTTGTCATTCATTACCGCTTTTATCGACGCACTGCTGGCCGCACAAAATTGCGCGCTTGCGGCTGAAGATGCCGGACTTGGCATTTGCTACCTCGGAACAACCACCTACAACGCAGACAAGATCATTGATGTTCTTGAATTGCCGGAATTTGTTGTACCCGTTACCACACTTGTTATCGGATATGCAGCTGATGACCCGGGATTGACTGACAGACTTCCGGTGGAAGCAGTAGTACATCCTGAAAAGTACAAAAATTATAGTGCTGCAGATATTGACAGGTTATACCTTGAAAAGGAATCGATGGAACAGACAGCGTCCCTGCTGGAAATAAACAAACTCGAAACCCTGGCGCAGATATTTGCCCAAAAGAGATACACGAAGAAGGACAATGAGTTTTTTTCAGGGAAATACCTGGAGGTGATCAGGAGGCAGGGATTTATGAAATAGTTAATAATTAAAAGTTAAAAACTAAAAACTGAAAGATAAAAACTAATAGATAAAAACTAAAAGTTATGGAGGAATCTTTTCACTTTTAGTTTTTAGTTTTTAGTTTTTAGTTTTTAGTTTTTAGTTATACACTGAATTCAATCCCTAATTCCCCTGCTATCTCAGAAATTTCCTTTGCAATGGCAGGTAATATGGAAATACCCTCTGCCCTGATCTTTATTTCCTTTTCTCTTTCGACATCACCGGGTATGAGCACTTTTTCCCTGTCCTTTGCCGGTTTTGCATTCCGGAACGTTTCTATCCATTTGTCCATGGATGATTTAAATTTTCCTGCATCCTGGAAACCATCGATCCGCATGGCACCGAAAAAATGACCGGTTCCCTCTCCTACCTTGGTTTCAAGAACAGGCAGATAGGCAACTGAAGGAGGTACAAAAGGACCAAAATTGGCGCCCGAAAATACTGCTGAAAAGATATCGACAATGGAACTCAGGCAAAAGCCCTTGTGACTTCCATGTTCATAATCCCCTCCCAGGGTGAGCATTGACCCCCCTGACTTCAAAATGGCAGGATCGTCGGAGGGTTGTCCTTCCTTATCCTGGACAAAGCCAAATGGTACTTTTTCACCTTTCTTTTCAGATACGGCAAGTTTGCCGCGGGCAATGGGAGTGGTTGCAAAATCAGCGACAAAAGGAGGCTGATTGCCGGCCGGAATGGCCACGGCGATTGGATTTGTTCCCAGCATGGGACTGATAGAGAATGTCGGGGCTACCAGCGGATTGGCATTGGTCATGCAAATACCGATCATATCGTGGCGTAAAGCCATCATGGCATAATACCCGGCAATCCCATAATGATTTGAATTACGTGTTGAAACCCATCCTGTACCAACGCGCAGCGCTTTTTCTATCGCGATTTCCATGGAACGGGTAGCGGCAACCATGCCCACTGCCCTGTCGCCGTCAACTACTGCTGTGCTCGGCGTTTCATGGGTAATCCGTATATCGGGTTTTACATTGATGCGGTTTGCTTTCCAAAGCTGGAAATAGTCCTTTATCCTTATCATACCGTGTGAGGGCAAACCCCGAAGCTCGGCTGCTATAAACACATCGGCAATCTTTTCAGCATCCGAATGGCTGCAACCCATCCTGACAAAGACATCACGGGTAAAATCAAAAAGGAACTTAACAGTATACATAGTGATTGCAATTGATCTTTTTAAAGGGCACTAAATTACACATTTTTACCAGCCACCCAACCTCCATTACTTGCTGCATATATTATAAAATACTATTTTTGTGTCATTCACGTTAATAAGTCTGAACAATTACTCTGTATATTGAAAAAGTTTCTGTTGCTCCTTGCTTTCTATCCGATCCTGCTTTCGGCACAAAAGGAAAAGGTTAAAAATGATCCGTATCATGATGACAAGTGGCTTCATTTTGGATTTTCGCTGGGGGCCAACACAATGGACTTTAAAATAGTTCCTTCTCAAATGGCCGTTGATTCCGGAATTTACACAGAAGTATCCCTGCTAAAACCTGGTTTTCACGTTCATGCATTGGCCAATCTGCGGATCAGTAAAAGCCTGGATCTCCGTTTTACTCCGGGAATTGCTTTTGGCGGTATACGCGAAATCAATTATGTGCTTAATGATCCCAACAATACCTCGATTGATCCCAAAGATATTCCAGTGCGGATTGAATCAAATTTTCTTGAATTTCCCTTCCTGTTTAAATACAAATCCGTACGGCTAAATAATTTCAGGCCATTTTTGATCGGTGGCTTCAATTCACGGCTCGATCTGGCAGCCACAAAAAAAACCTGGGGCAGATCAAAAAAAGAAAATAACCTCGTGCTTATAAAACCTTTTGATGTCTACTATGAAATAGGTGCAGGTATCGATTTTTATCTTCAGTATTTTAAATTTGGCATAGAGTTCAAGTATTCTGTTGGGCTGACGAATGTACTGAGAACCAGTATTACCAGAAACGGGGAGACCATCGTACCACCGATCGATGATGCCATTTATACAAATGCAATTGACAAGTTGAATTCAAGAATGTTTATGGTAACATTGCATTTTGAGTAACTTTATGCAGAAATTCTGCAGTCCATTTTGAAAAAGGAAATTTCGCTCATATTAAGTCCGATGCAGGCTGCATCGGCCGAAATGTATACCCCTGAAGTGGTTAAAGCCAGTGGTATACCGGCACAGGATATCACCCTGATCCGTGTTACCCGGAAATCCATTGATGCCAGGGGAAGAAACATCAGGGTTAATATCAGTTTTGATGTCTTTACCGGGGAAGAACCCGGACCGCCTGTTGAAAACACGTTTGAATATCAGAATGTGGAGCTAAAGCCAGAAGTGGTGGTGGTGGGCGCAGGTCCTGCAGGATTACTTGCCTCTCTCAGGCTGATCGAACTGGGATTCAGACCGGTGCTTCTTGAAAGAGGCAAGCCCGTTGGGGAACGGAAACAGGATATCGACATGCTGGAAAGCAATCATGTGCTGAATATCGATTCAAACTATTGCTTTGGCGAAGGAGGAGCAGGCACCTTTTCAGATGGCAAACTGTATACCCGTTCAAAAAAACGGGGTGATATCAGCCGGATATTGGAAATTCTTTATCTGCATGGAGCTGATGAAAGTATTTTGTATGAAGCACATCCGCATATAGGATCCGACAGGCTGCCTGCTGTTGTAGCGGCTATGCGAAAGCAAATACTGGCCTGCGGCGGAATCATCAGGTTCAATACACGGGTCACAGACCTGAATATTTCCGATGATATGATCTCACATGTCACTACTTTAAAAGGAGAAATAATTACGGGCAAGGCATTTATTTTTGCAACCGGTCATTCGGCACGCGACATGTATTTTCTGCTCAATGCAAAAGGAATCACACTTGAGGCGAAGCCTTTTGCGATGGGTATCCGGGTAGAACATCCGCAGGAACTTATTGACAACATCCAGTATCATTGCAGGAAGGACAAGTATCTGCCTGCTGCTGCTTATAACCTGGTAGAGCAGGTCAACGGGCGGGGAGTATATTCATTCTGCATGTGCCCGGGCGGACAAATTGTTCCTGCTGCAACAGCGGAATCTGAAATTGTGGTGAATGGCATGTCTTTGGCTCGACGGAATTCTCCTTTTGCAAATTCAGGCATTGTTGTACAGGTAATGCCGGCCGATTTTAGGTCGCATCAGAATCATGAAGGTTTGGCCGGATTGAGGATGCAGGAATTATTTGAGCAGAAAGCATACCGAATGGTTTCATCTGGTCAGCATGCACCAGCCCAGCGACTTAATGATTTTGTGAATAACAGGCCTTCCCAGAATCTACCTGTTTGTTCCTATTTACCCGGAATTGTCATCTCCCCCATGCACGAATGGCTTCCCGAGTTTGTCGCAGATAACCTGAAAGAGGGATTTAAAAAATTTGACTCCAAAATGAGGGGGTTTTTATCCAGGGAAGCAGTGATCGTAGGTGTTGAATCACGTACATCCTCTCCTGTGCGGATACCCCGTAATCCTGAAACCGGCAGTCATGTGCAGATCGGTAATCTTTTTCCCGCGGGTGAAGGAGCCGGCTATTCAGGAGGTATTGTCTCCTCAGCTGTAGATGGGGAAAATGCGGCGGTCAGCTGTGCCCACTATTTGACTCTTCACTGATGCTTCATGCCTTTATCACACAGCGTACATCTATAATTCAGGTACTTTTGTATATTACATTTCCTGAACCCGGAAGAACAGTGTATTTTTAATGATCAAATATCATCTTCGGATGTCAAGGATCATTTACCTGTTTATATCCCTATTTCTGATCTGCTGTTCGGTTAATTTATCGGCACAAAACCATAGCATAACCGGTTCCGTGATCGATGCGGGTGATAAGAATCCCGTTATTGGAGCCCATGTGAAGGCCATTGATCTGAACGATACCACCATCACCTTTTCAGTGATCACTGATGTAAAGGGCAGATTCCGGCTGGATGAATTGAAATACGGAAGTTACCTGATCAGGATCAGGAGCCTGAGTTATGCCCAGGCAGAGAAATCCATTGACATCAGGAACAAGGAATCCGATCTGGGAACGATTGAATTATCACTCGACAGCAAACTGATTAATGAAGTAGTGGTTATCGGCCAGGGCACGGCTGTTCAGAAAGGAGATACCACGATCATGAAAGCTGAAGCCTTTAAGGTAAATCCGGATGCCAATGCCGAAGAGCTGGTTAAGAAAATGCCCGGTATTACGGTAGAAAACGGAACCGTCAAAGCCCATGGAGAAGAAATAAAAAAAGTACTTGTGGATGGCAAGCCATTCTTCGGCGATGACCCGAGTGTTGCGCTTAAAAATCTTCCTGCCGATGTTATTGACAAGATACAGGTATACAATAAACTCAGCGATCAGGGTGAATTGACCGGATTTGATGATGGTTCATCTTCAAAAACAATAAACATTGTTACCCGCAAGAATGCCAGTATTAGCCAGTTTGGAAAGTTCTCGGGCGGAACAAATTTTTCTGATAAGTATCTCGTGGCCGGCAACCTGAATATATTCAAGGGACCTCGCCGGTTAACCCTGACGGGAATGTCGAACAACGTGAATATGCAAAACTTTGCCATGCAGGATCTTGTCGGTACAACATCCGGTTTTGGATCGCGTCGCGGGGGTGGCGGTTTTGGGGCATCCGGCGGGGTATCTAAAAACAGTTCAGCCGGATTCAATTATGGCGATGCCTGGGGTAAAAAAATCAATGTGACAGGAAGTTATTTTTTTAATACAACCGAAAATATCCTTAAACAGAATACAACTACAGAATACCTTTTTACTGAAGCGGCAAAATATGCAAAGAGTTATAATACAAACTTGTCCGAAAATTCCAACCACCGGTTTAATTTCCGGTTTGAATACAATATTGATACCCTGAATTCGATCATTATTGTGCCCCGGTTAAGCCTGCAGGATAACAATAACAGCAATAACCTGCAATATGTAACAGCCGGTGGCGGGGTTAATGCCACCACTTTCAGTACCACCAGGGCGAATGCCAGTGGATATAACTTTGGAAATGATATTACATGGCGGCACAAATTTCTTAAAAAAGGCAGGACGTTATCAATCCGGTCATCCGTTAATCAAAACAGCCGGAATTCGAATAACATGCAGCTTGCCAGCACCGATTCCATCCCGGATAACCAGTCCATTGACGGGGCAACCAGTGGTCTGTCGGTGAATACTAACCTGAACTATACTGAGCCGCTGGGCAAGTATTCCCTTTTGCAGGTGAAATATAATAACAATTTCAACCGAAACAGCACGGATAAGGAAACCTACCGTCTCGGGGAAGAATTGGAACTTTTGGGAAGGCTGGATTCATTATCGAATGTATATGATAACGATTACATCACCAACAGGGGCGGTCTTTCTTATCTTTATAATAAAAACAATGTGAGGCTCTCTGCCGGAATCGATTATCAACATGCTGACCTCTCAGGTGATCAGATCTTTCCCATGGAAATGTCAATTAATAAAACCTTCTCAAGTTTTTTGCCCGGTATGATGATCACATACAAAATATCGGAACTGACCAATTTACGTATTTCTTATCGCACTTCAACAAATGCGCCGTCCGTAAATCAGTTGCAAAATGTGATTGACAATTCAAACCGTCTTTCCCTGAGCAGCGGAAATCCCGATCTCAGGCAGGAATTCTCGCAAAACATGATGGCTAATTTTGCCTATGCCAATCCTACTTCCGGATTTAATGCCTTTATCTATATTACCGGGGGTCATACCTCTGATGT
>Ga0105092_10001137_pt1 | contig 14168 bp, 12 predicted proteins | sample PPLLak2March2015_FD_87021 | JGI IMG/M metagenome (GOLD analysis project Ga0105092, IMG submission 87021) | Freshwater sediment microbial communities from Prairie Pothole Lake near Jamestown, North Dakota, USA - PPLs Lake P7 Core (1) Depth... | ecosystem: Environmental > Aquatic > Freshwater >... | reverse complement strand
TAATCGGTAATCGGTATTCGGTAATCGGTAATCGGTGTTCAGTAATTAGTTTAAAACCGAACACCGAATACTGAATACTGAATACTGATTTTACCGTCTTTACTTCGTTTTCGGCCGAAGGTTCCGAACCTGCTGTCCTGCCTGCCACATTTCGGATTCCCGGAGTTCCTTCAATTCTATTTCAAGCAGTTCACGGTAATTATTTTTCCCTGTAGATTCCAGGACACGCCTGGTTTCCGCACCTGTTTTCACCCTTTCATAAAGTTCACTGAATACGGGAAGGGTGGCATCCTTAAACCTGGGCCTCCAGTCAAGTGCTCCACGCTGTGCCGTTGCGCTGCAATTGGAGTACATCCAGTCCATTCCGTTCTCATCCACCAGCCTGATGAGGCTCTGGGTAAGTTCTTCAACGGTCTCATTGAAGGCTTCACTGGGACTGTGTCCGTGCTGGCGCAGCACCTGGTATTGTGCATCCATAATACCGGCCAGGGCTCCCATCAGAACACCGCGTTCGCCGGTCAGGTCGCTGTATACTTCGTTTTCAAAAGTGGTTGGGAAAAGATAGCCGGAGCCAATGGCTATGCCGATGGCAAGTGCTCGTTCCGTGGCACGACCGGTGTAATCCTGGAAAACAGCATAACTGGAATTAATTCCGGCCCCTGCCAGAAAATTCCTTCTTACACTTGTTCCCGATCCCTTTGGAGCCACAAGTATTACGTCCACTTCGGCTGGAGGAACCACACCTGTCTGCTCCTTATAGGTAATTGAGAATCCATGGGAAAAATACAGTGCATCTCCCTTTTTCAAGCATGGCTTCAGTTTTGGCCAAATAGTCCGCTGAGCAGCGTCAGAAACCAGGTACTGGATGATCGTACCCCTGGTGGCAGCTTCTTCAATATTAAACAGGGTTTTGCCGGGAATCCATCCGTCCTTAACCGCCTTGTCCCAGTCGGCTTTAAACTCAGGAGCCTGTCCAATGATCACGCTGATGCCGTTCTCCTGCATGTTCATAGCCTGAGCCGGGCCCTGAACACCATATCCGATTACAGCAACCACTTCATTTTTCAGCGTTTCCTGGGCCTTTTTGAGAGGAAACTCCTGCCGGGTTATAACATCCTCGACTACCCCTCCAAAATTGATTTTTGCCATAATAAATTTAATATTAATTGATTAATGATTAAGTGTATTCGACTGTATTTTCACCTGCATCCTGCATATAGCTTGAAAATAGTTCCTTGCTCGACCTGGTGATGGCTATCCGGCCTGATCTGGTAAACTGCAGAAGTCCGTAATTATTCAATTCATCAAACAGCGCCTGGGTTTCCTCTTTATGTCCCGTTAGCTCGATAACAGTATACTCGCGGCTCACCTCGAGGATCCGGGCATGATGTGAGCGTATGGTCTCTTCAACTTTGTTCCCTTCCACAAGTGCCTTGGTCGGAACTTTGTACAATGCGATTTCCTGGTGGATCACTTCATCTTCTGTGTGACTGAAAGCCCTAAGCACTTCCACAAGCTTTTCAATTTGTCCGACCACCTTTTCCACTTTTTCCGGTGTGTCATGCACCACAATGGTAAATTTGTGGATGCCGGGTATTGCAGAACCTGAAACGGTCAGACTTTCGATGTTCACCAGTCGCCGTGTAAAGATAATCGTTATGCGGTTCAGCAGACCAATATGATTTTCAGAAAATGCGGAGATGGTAAAAGTTTGTTTTCCATCCCCGTTGTTTCCATTCAACTTCCTGTTTATTGCCATGGCAATTATATTTTAGGTTCAAGAATAACATCTGAAACGGAGGCACCCGTAGGTACCATCGGGAACACATTATCTTCCTTCTCGATGGAAACTTCAAGCAGATATGGCCCCTTATAATCGAGCATTTCCTGAACTGCATCCGCCAATTGGGGCCGTTCAAGAACTTTCTGGCCTTTGATGCCGAATCCTTCAGCCACTTTAATAAAATCAGGATTCAGGAGGAATGTCTCTGAGTAACGTCTTCCAAAGAACATTTGCTGCCATTGGCGTACCATACCCAGGTATTTATTGTTTAACAATACAATTTTTACGGCAGCCTGCGTCTGATTGATGGTTCCAAGTTCCTGAATGGTCATCTGAAGCCCTCCGTCACCAACAAACAGAATTACCTGCTTATCAGGGGCACCTATTTTTGCACCATGGGCGGCAGGAAGTCCAAATCCCATTGTTCCCAGGCCACCTGAAGTGACAAAGCTTCGTCTGTTTTTAAAATGAAAATAGCGGGAAGCCACCATTTGGTGCTGGCCGACATCTGTCACAGCAATGGCATCACCACCGGTTTTTTCATTGATAATATTCAGGACCTCACCCATTGTAAGACCGGGCTTATCCGGATGGAGGTCTTTCTGAATGACTTTTTCCAATTCAATTTTGTCCAGTTCCTTGAATTCATTGATCCAGGAGGTATGGGTCCGTTTTTTAACGAGTCCGGTAAGCACGGGCAATGTTTCCTTTACATCCCCGTGAACGGCAATATCGGCCTTGACTACTTTGTTTATTTCAGCTTTATCAATTTCCAGGTGTATGATCCTGGCCTGTTTCGCATATTTTTTTACATCTCCGGTAACCCTGTCATCGAATCTCATGCCGATGCCGATCAGCAGATCGCATTCATTGGTTTTAAGATTGGTTGAAAAGTTACCGTGCATCCCGAGCATTCCAACATTCAGGGGATGATCCTTGGGCAGTACACTGGCACCAAGCAGCGTCCATGCAACCGGTATCCCGGTTTTTTCAACAAAATCCGTAAATTCCTTTTCTGCCTCCCCGAGAATGACACCCTGTCCGACCAGTATATAGGGTTTGCTTGCATCATTGATCAAATCTGCAGCCTGTTTAATGCATTCGATATTAATCCTGGGCTTGGGCACATAGCTGCGGATCTTGGAGCATTTCCTGTAAACGAAATCCAATTCGCCAAACTGTGCATTTTTGGCTATATCGATCAGTACGGGTCCGGGCCTTCCCGAGCGGGCGATGTAGAAAGCCTGGGCCATGATTTCAGGAATTTCCGAAGGCTTGGTAACCAGGTAATTCCACTTTGTAACCGGCATTGAGATCCCGATAACGTCTGTTTCCTGGAAAGCGTCAGTTCCCAGAAGACCCGCCGCAACCTGGCCGGTAATGCAGACTATGGGTGTTGAATCTATCAGTGCATCGGCGATACCGGTGATCAGGTTTGTGGCGCCAGGACCGGAGGTTGCCATGCAGACACCTACCTTGCCTGTAACACGTGCATATCCCTGAGCGGCATGTATCGCTCCCTGTTCATGACGGGTGAGAATGTGCCTAAGCTGATCAGGATAGTTCATCAGGGCATCATATGCAGGCATGATTGCACCGCCCGGATACCCGAAAATGGTATTAATTCCTTCCTCGATCAGGCTGAGCATTATAGCTTCAGCACCAGTTATCCTTATTTTTTTTGGAATATCTGTTGAAACTGTATTTTCCTGTGTTGCTTTCATTGCTGAAATTTAAAATGAGTAAAAATAATCTTCATCTCCATAATTTTTTCAGATATCAGACAATCAATATCAATTGATTTCTCTTATAGCCCCTGTATCTGCAGATGTGACCATACTGGCATATGCTTTCAGAGCCTTTGATATCTGTCGGTTGCGCATGGAGGGTTTATAACCCTTTTCTGCTGCAATTTTCCTGCGTTGTTCAAGCTCCCCTTGCGGGAGCACAACATTCACCGATCGTGCTGGTATATCTATATCGATGATATCTCCGTCCGCAATCAGTGCAATCTCACCGCCGGCAGCAGCTTCAGGTGAGACGTGACCGATTGACAGCCCCGATGTGCCCCCTGAAAACCGTCCGTCGGTGAACAGTGCACATTCCTTTCCCAGCCCTTTTGATTTGATGTAGGATGTCGGATATAACATCTCCTGCATTCCCGGACCACCCTTGGGTCCCTCATACCGGATCACCACCACATCCCCGGCCCTGACATGGCCTGATAGTATTCCGTCGCACGCATCATCCTGGGATTCGAAAACCCGCGCAGATCCTTTGAATTTGAAAATGGAAGGATCCACACCTGCTGTTTTTACCACGCAACCGTTCCGGGCAATGTTGCCATATAAAATAGCCAGACCGCCGTCCTTAAAATAACAATGTTCAATATCCCGTATGCAGCCGTTTAAACGATCCAGGTCAGGTTCTTTGTATGAAACCCCCTGGCTCCCCATTTTCAGGTTTTTAATGCCGGCCGGGGCGCTGGCGTATATTTCTTTGGCATCCGGTGTTACATGTTTGCGGGTCAGGTCATATGATTCAATGGCTTCCCCTAGTGTCATAAGATCCACACGTCTGGCGGATTTATCCACGAGACCTCCCTTTTCAAGTTCGCCCATGATGCCCAGTATGCCGCCGGCCCGGTTAACATCTTCCACATGATATGCTGAGCTGGGGGCCACTTTGCATAAGACCGGGATTTTCCGTGACAGATGATCAATATCCGCCATGGTAAAATTCACTTCGGCTTCACGGGCAATAGCCAGAAGGTGAAGTACCGTATTTGTGGAGCCGCCCATGGCAATATCCAGGGTCATGGCATTCATAAAGGCACTTTTGGTGGCAATTGATCTTGGTAATACCGATGCATCACCTTCATCATAATATTTCTTCGTAAGCCTTACAATCTGTTTTGCAGCCTTCTCAAAAAGCTTGCGGCGGTTCTTATGTGTGGCAACAATGGTTCCGTTTCCGGGAAGTGCCAGGCCAATGGCCTCGTTCAGACAATTCATGGAGTTGGCAGTGAACATTCCTGAACAGGATCCGCAGGTGGGGCATGCCTCTTTTTCAACAATGGACAATTCACGTTCTGAAACACTATCATCAGCTGCCATTACCATCGCATCAACGAGGTCATATTTCTTTGCACCCACAGTTCCCGCCTCCATGGGTCCGCCTGAAACAAAAATCGCCGGGATGTTCAGACGCATAGCAGCCATCAGCATGCCGGGCGTAATTTTATCGCAATTGCTGATGCAGACCATTCCATCCACTTTATGGGCATTGCACATATATTCCACGCTGTCGGCGATCAGGTCGCGGGATGGAAGAGAATACAACATTCCGTCGTGACCCATGGCAATGCCATCGTCAATGGCAATTGTATTGAATTCGGCAGCATAGCAACCCTGGCTTTCAACAATTGCTTTTACTTCCTGGCCAATGTCGTGCAGGTGGGTATGGCCGGGCACAAATTGCGTAAATGAATTGACAATGGCTATGATCGGCTTGCCCATCTGGCTTTCCTTCATGCCTGCCGCACGCCATAGACTGCGTGCCCCTGCCATCCGCCGACCCTCTGTTGTGGCAGAACTTCTCAGTTTAATTTTTGTTTCCATAAGCCCTAAACCCTGATAATCAGATTTTATAAACTAAAAAAGCCATTCTTTTGCAGAATGGCCGGTATTTTTTATTACAGCGTACACCATTCTCACCCTGGTTGGTTAAGCACCAATACAAGAATAAGGAGGTTTACGATAATAATGATATTTCTCATGTTTTTATTTGAAGCAAATATAGAGAATAAAACTATACCAAATCTTTACTTTAGATTAAAATTTAGAGAAATTTCAGTTTTTTTCACAGACTTTTTTATATATTACTGATTTTGTGGTAATTAAATATGCTTATTTGTAATATCCATACATATACTCCTGTTCCGGTAACCTGAATTTTTCCCGGTCGCTGGCTGAGATCTCATTCAGATAATTGTTTTTAATGATGCGAAAACCGGCTTCGGCCAAACGTTCAATATAATCCTTACCATAAAGCCTGTAATGATCCTTCTGGTGAAAGTGTTTTTCCCTTTCGGACGGTTCAGTAATGGCAGCATCTTCATAGGTTTTCTCCATGGAATAATTTGCGGGAACCAGCAATACTGCGAAACCGTCTTTTTTCAGGATGCGGAATATTTCCCGTATGGCTTTGCGGTCATCGGGAACATGTTCAAGAACATGATTGCAGATAACCATGTCAAATTCACTGTCCTGAAACGGCATATTCTGTATGTCAAGTTTTATTTCCGCCAGGGGTGATTCCAGATCGGCCGTGATATAATCAAGGTTCTGCATCTTCCTGAACAACCGGTAAAAGCATTGTTCAGGTGCAACATGAAGCACTTTCATCCGGGCGGTGAAAAAGTCCGTCCGGTTTTTTAGAAAAAGCCACAACAGTCTGTGGCGTTCAAGGGAAAAACATTTTGGACAGAGCACATTATACCTCACCCTGTTGTACCCGTAGGGTAAGAATTTCCGGAAGCGGCCTCCGCAAACGGGACATTCAACTTTGTCACCCCGGAACCATACCGATGCAAAGCGCATGAATACCATGCTGATCCTTATCAGCCAGGGGCGTGGTATAGAATTGATAAATAAAGGAATGAGCTTCTTCATAAAAAATAATTCAATCAAATGTAGATAATATTTTGTTTTTGCACTGGTAAACAGAATCAGGGCAATTGGGATCAGTCCGGAAAAAATTGGCTATTTTCGCGACCAAACAAAAAAATCAGACAACCATGAGACCTTTTAAAGTAATCGGTATCCAGCAGATTGCGATCGGAAATGAATCCAAGGCCAGGTTAAAGAAATTCTGGGTTGACACCATGGGGCTCGAAATGAAAGGCACCTTCAAAAGCGAACGCGAAAATGTGGATGAAGATATTCTGAGTATCGGCCATGGGCCATACGCGGTGGAAATAGACATTATGCAACCGGTTGATGCGGAAAAATCCCCCAGGGTCCATGAACCTAAACTTAATCACGTCGGATTGTGGATTGATGACCTTCCGAAAGCAGTGGAATGGCTTACTGCGCAGGGGGTAAGATTTACTCCGGGCGGCATCCGGAAAGGAGCATCCGGCTACGATGTATGCTTTATTCATCCCAAAGGCAACGAAGAATTTCCGCTTTGCAGCGAGGGTGTGCTGGTAGAATTGGTCCAGGCACCGGATTCAGTAATCGGTAATCGGTAATCGGTAACCTGCCTGCCGGCAGGCAGGTCGGTAATCGGTGTTCAGCCATGCGGTCGTGCGGTCATAAAAAACCGGGCAAGCTTATCATATCGCGCCGCTACAACCGCCTACCCTTGCTTCCTTCCGAACCTGGGGGGATTCGGCAGGAGCTGGCCGTATGAGACTTACCCGGCGCTGCAAAAGTATTAACTTTTATTATATTTTACAAAAGAAATGGACCATCTTCTGAGGATGGTTTAAAATGCCTATATTTGTTGGTCTTAACCTATAAAGCCAGCCAACATGGAAGAAAATAAGACAAGCCTCCCGAAACATGCCATGACCTATGGAGCAATCATTGGTCTTACCCTCGTGGTTTATAGCGTTGTGTTATATATTACAGGATTAAACTTTCATAAAGGTCAGGGAATAATCCAGTATGCCGTACTGTTTGGAGGGATATTTATGGGTACTAAAGCTTACCGTGACAAATCCCTCGGTGGATTTATAACCTATGGAAAGGCTCTTGGCATGGGAGTTTTAATCTCGGTTTTTGTGGGCATTATCACGGTATTCTTCAATTTTATCATGGTTAGGTACATAGATCCGGGCCTGGTTGAAAAATATATGGTCATTATGGAAGAACAGTTTGAGAACAGCCGTTTCATAGCGGAAGACCAGATTGATGCCGTTCTCGAAAAATCCAGGGAAGCCATGACAGGTGTGAAGTATCTGCCGGTCAGCGTTCTGACATTTTCATTTATCGGTTTTATAATTTCCCTCATTACTTCAATCTTCGTTAAAAAGGATCCGAATCCGTTTACGTAAGTTTACCTATTTCTTTCCCGATGATTTTACCGAACATATCCGTAATAATACCGCTGTATAACGAGGCGGAATCACTTCCCGAGCTCATCAGCTGGATCAGCCATGTGATGGTTGATCACAATCTGACGTATGAGGTAATCATGGTGGATGATGGAAGCAATGACGGGTCATGGCAGGTAATTGAAGAGATAGTAAAAGGGAACACCGCTGTGAGGGGCATTAAATTCAGGCGCAATTACGGGAAATCAGCTGCGTTGCATTGTGCTTTCCAGGCTGCAACCGGTGATGTTGTGATTACCATGGATGCCGACCTTCAGGATAGCCCCGATGAAATACCCGGTTTGTATCAGCTCATCGGGGAAGGGTACGACCTGATCTCAGGATGGAAGAAAAAACGGTATGACAATACCCTGACAAAAAATATTCCAAGCCGGCTTTTTAATTGGACAGCGAGATTATTCAGCGGAATAAAGATCCATGATTTTAACTGCGGACTGAAGGCATATCGCAGGGAAGTGGTCAAAGCCATTGAAGTATATGGCGAAATGCACAGGTATATTCCAATCATAGCCTTTAAGGCCGGATTCAGGGCTATTGGGGAAAAGGAAGTGCAGCACCGGAAAAGGCAATACGGTGTAACAAAATTCGGACTTGAGAGGTTTATGAACGGTTATCTCGACCTCCTTTCCCTATCCTTCATATCACGTTTTGGAAGGCGGCCAATGCACCTTTTTGGCACCCTGGGTACACTGATGTTCCTAATTGGGTTCAGCATGGCGGCCTATCTGGGAATCGACAAGCTGTTGGCAGTGTCCAGGCATGTACCGGCCCGGCTGGTAACAGATAGCCCCTATTTCTTTATTGGCCTTACAGCCATGATCCTTGGCACCCAGCTTTTTGTGGCAGGGTTCCTGGGTGAACTGGTAACCCGTAGTTCAGCCGACAGGAATGTGTATTTTATTGAAAAGGAGATATAGGGGGAGAAAAGAGAAGAGAGAAGAGAGAAGAGAGAAGAGAGAAGGGAGAAGAGAGTGGAGAGTAAGGAGAAGGGAGCAGGGAATTGAAAGCTGCCTACCGGCAGGCAGGTGCGAAGTTGGAAGTTTATTGCCGTCTGCTATACCGGACGGATAAATGTGAAGCATACTCGCTGGCTTTTGCCTCATTAATTGTGGTTGAAAAGTATATTTTGATTTTACCGCAGAGCGGTTAAGGTATTGTAGCAAAATGTTTAATGGATTTTTCTAATTCCTCAGAGAGGATAAGGTATATCTATTTGAATATAAATTTATTATGAATTAGTTGCATAAGACCAGGAAGTTCGGTGTTTGGTCAATTATGACCCTTTGGTTATTTCGGGCTTTTCACTTTCCTTCCGGCTTTTGAGAACAAACCTGAGAATAGAAGCTTTTATCATTCCCAGTCCATATCCTGTCAGCATCAGAAAGGCTGCATAAACACTGGTTAACCCGATAACAATATTACGGTTTAGGATCGTTGCATCAATCAGAATGAAAATTCCGTAAAGGCACAGGGACATTATCCAAATCAGGAATATTTCCATATTCAACAGAGCGGTTCCCAAGCCCAGGATAAAGTACACAACAAAAAGTGAGGGGAGCAGGTGCACAGGTTTTAGAGCATCTCCGTGCCTCTTTTGCAGATCAACGCGACCACTTCCGAATGAAAATACCTGCCTGAAAAACTTGTAAAATGTAGAACGCCGCTTATGATAAACATAAGCGCCTTCGATCAAACCTGTGCGGTATCCATTTTTATTTAGCCTGATACTCAGATCAATATCCTCAGAGACTTTTAACCCGCTAAATCCACCCAGGGCATTGAATACGGATTTACGAACTCCCATGTTGAAACTGCGTGGCTGATACTGTCCCAAATGACTCTTTCTGCCTCGTATTCCACCCGTTGTAAACAGGGAAGTCATGGCATAACTGATGGCTTTCTGACGGGAACTGAAATATTCACCTGCCTTGTCAGGTCCGCCATAGGCATCAAGAGGATCAAGATTCAGTGATTCATTTACTGTGTTGAAATAATTTCCCGGAATCACACAATCAGAATCAAAGAAAACGACATAATCTCCCCTGGAATTTTCAACTCCCCAATTTCGTGATTCGCTTATACCCAGCCCTTTCTCATACAAATAGGTCAGCTGCAAGGTCTTCCTGAATTTTTCAATAACCCGCTTAACGGAATCATCAGGACTTCCATCCGCTATTATAACCTCAAAATTCCTGCTTTCCTGGGATTGCAGACTGGTCAGTAATTCAGAAACCTCTTCCGGACGCGAAAATGTTGGAACAATTACAGAAAAATACATTGTAGAACCGGCAAATATGTCAATATAATTATGTTTTCGCTATTTTCAATTCTCCCTCTCTCCCTTCTCCCCTCTCTCCCTCTCTCCCTCTCTCCCTCTCTTACCTCACCCCTTCACCCTCTCATCATACGATTCACCCATTGAAAATCGGTCTCCCTTGAGTTTTCTGATCAGCAACTGCTTAAGTGCGTGAAAAACAATAATGTGGATATCTTCTGTAATCTCCATATCATGAATGGGGACATGGATTGCCAGGTCAGCAATATCCCTGATCCTGCCTCCCTTGAAACCGCAAAATGCAACAGTCACCGCATTCATTTCCCTGGCATATTCCATGGCCTTCACCACATTCAGGGAATTGCCGCTACCTGATATGCCAATAACGATGTCGTTCTTCCTGACAAAAGCCTTCAGCTGCTCCACGAAGATATCCTGGTAAGTGAGGTCGTTGGAAATAGCCATCATACCGGATACATTATCATTCAGACACTGTACCCTGAATCGTTTGTCCATCTGGTATGAAATTCCTTTGAGAAAATCTCCGGTCACATGGGAGGCTGTGGCACCGCTGCCTCCGTTTCCAAAAATGAAAATGGTATTTTCATTCTCACGTGCCCTGAGAAGCAGGCCGGCAAGTTTTTCAATGGCCTCTGTATCCAACCGGTTCAGCGTATCCGAAAGACGGATAAAATAATTATTCAGTTCAGAATTCTTCATCCGCAAAATAAATAAGTTTTGATCCTTCACGTTCAAATGTAAAATCGAATATTTCCAGCGGCCTCAGTCGATCCTTAAGCCGTTCCTGTTTATCCTTTTCACAATAAAACAACATAAAACCCCCGCCCCCTGCACCCAGCAACTTTCCGCCTGTGGCACCCGAATCCAGTCCGGCCTTATAGATTCTGTCTATTTCAGGATTGCTAATCTGTGATGCCATCTTCTGTTTGAGTATCCAGTTTTCATGAAGGATCGGGCCAAAATCCAAAAGATTCCCACTGAAAAGACAATCACGGAGATCAAAAACGAGTGACACCATAGATTTCAGGATGGCATGCTTTTCATCCAGGGAGGCATTCCTTTTCTGTTCCGAAAGGATATCTGACGCCTTACGCTGATTCCCGGTGTAAAACATCAGAAGATTATCCTGCAGGTCACTGAATACATCCCCGCTGACATACAAAGGCTCCACCTGAACGTTACCCCCTGGTTTAAAATGAAGTATGTTCAAACCGCCATAGGCTGCGGCATACTGGTCCTGCCTGCCGATCGGTTCACCAAGTATATCTATTTCAATTTCACATGCCTCCCGGGCAAGTTGCTCATGGGTAACATACTTTCGTTTTATCGCATAAAGACAATGCAGTAACCCAACTGTGAAGGAAGATGACGATCCCATACCGGTGCCTGAAGGTATATCTGCAATAGAGCTGATCTCTATCCCGCTGGTAACTCCCGTTTTCCTCATTGCTTCACGAAGCAGCGGGTGTTTGAGTTCGTCCAGGTTGCTTACAGTCTCGGTTTCTGAATACTTTACCCTTACCTGTCCCGGGAAAAAGAACTTATGTGAGGAGATGTACATGAATTTGTTGATGCTGGTGCTCAGGACAGCCCCGGGGTATCGGGCATAAAAGGTTTCCATATCGGAACCCCCGCCAACGAAGCTGATTCTGAAGGGTGTTCGCGTAATTATCATGAACAGGAAGGATTTATAATAAGGTCAGCTAATTTACTCTCTTTTTCAATGAGTTGATATTCGTCCAGTTTTCTTTTTTCAACACGCATTGTGGTATCTTCTTTCGATAAGCCGCGCCAGGCATAATACTCATATATACGCCTGAGAAATACCCCGGGATCACTGGTTGTAAACACTCTGAAATTAGCAGAATTGCGTAATTCTTCAGAACTCAGTGCCACAACCCCTTCCACCAAAATGATATCAATGCCGCCGGGATTCAGGGTGATCGGAACCGGATCCCGTTCGGGATGATTGGCATAAGTATTCAGATTTAGGGTTTCACCTGCAAACAACTTTTTCAGGTCGTCAACCATATCATTGAGCCTGAATCTTTCATACACATTCATGCCTGGGGTTCGTTTCTTCTCCGGAAGAAGCCAGTTATCGAGTCCGACCTGGAGGACCTGCAAGCCCTGCCTCCTGAATGCAATTTTCAGGTATGAGGCAAGAGTGCTTTTTCCTGTGCGGGCATTTCCCCCGATCAGCAGTACCCAGGGCCGCATGCTTTTATCATTCTGATATCTGGCGAACATCTTTTCAAATACAGGCAGAAAAGGCTCACCTGTTATGAAATCAACTGCTTCTGAAAGGTTTTCGAACATGAAATCAGGAAAAACGGTTGTCTTTCGTATGCCATAACCCGTCCGAACTCCCACTGTGATGCAGCCTGCATTGATTCCGGCCTGGATATCGCGCTCGGAATCACCAATCATGTATGAATCCGTCATCCTGATGCCAAAATCCCTCATGGCCATCATGAACATTCCGGTTTTTGGTTTCCGGCAATCACAGTCGATCTTATAGGCTGGATTTTCATCGGGAAATCCTTTATCAGGATGGTGCGGGCAATAATAAATCCCGTCAAGCCATGCCTTATGCCGGCCCAATTGAGTTTCCATTTTCCGGTGTATTGTATTGACATCTTTCTCGGTGCACAGGTTCCTTGCGATAACGCTTTGGTTTGTAATGACTATGGACAGGTAACCCGATTTGTTTAATTTGCGGATAGCATCCGGTGCAAAAGAATACATCTCAAAATCCTCCGGTGTGCAGATATAGCTTTTTTCCACATTAAGAACGCCGTCCCGGTCGAGGAAAACAGCCTTTTGCGGATTCTCATAACTGGACAGGCTGATCCGGCCCCGTTCAAGGTCAGACCTAACACTCTCAAGCCTTTCCGGTGTGCCCATATCTTTCAGATATTCTGATGTCCGGTAACCATACATGGCCAATTGTGTAATGATTCCCGGAAATATATCACGCCCGAAATCGGCTTGTTTGCCCTTCTCCAAAAAGTCAAGAACTTTCCGGGACAGGATATATACCCCCGCATTCACCAGGTTGTGGTACCAGGTACCCGGATCGTGGGGCTTGGGATGGCAGCCTGTAATTCTGCCCGTCAGGTCGGTTTCTATAAGATCACTGTCATAGGGATGATCATTGGGGTGCAAAACAAGTGTGCATTCGCTGCGTTTATCCTGATGATAGGCGACCAGGCGGGAAAGATCCATATTGATCATCACATCGCCGTATAAAACAATGGAATCCCCGGTCAGCCAGCTTTCAATCTCTTTGATTCCTCCCGTGGTACCAAGCGGTCTGGTTTCTTCATAATAACGAATGTTGACGTCGAACCGTGAACCGTCACCAAAATATTCAATAATCGATTCCTTTAGATAGTTAACCAGGATTATAATATCATTAATGCCGTATTTTGTCAGAAGTTCAATCTGATATTGGAGTAACGGATTCCCACCGACAAGGATCATCGGTTTAGGGATTTCATGGGTAATATCCCCCATGCGCGTACCTTTTCCTCCTGCTAAAATAACAGCTTGCATTTTCTTTCCCGATTATTCTGCAAAGGAAAGATTTTTTAAGAATAATTTGACTAATAATTCTGAATAACACCCTCTCAGGGAATATTGATTTTCGATCGCAAGGATCAAATTCTGTCAGGATGTTGGAATCCTTCCAGTGAATTCAAATTCTGCCATACATCTCTTGTTCCCAAATCCTTATAGAATCCTTCATTGAATAGCAGGTGATCAACCTGCATTCCGTCTTTAAGAGAATCGCGGATGATATCGCCAAGATAAATTTCACGAAATGTGCCATCAGGCAGTTTGACTTTTCCATCCGGGTTTTTCAAAAGCCAATCTGCAAGATATTTCTTCATATAAAGTGAAAATGAAGGTCTCCAGATAGCAATGAACCATCCGAACCGCAAATCAGGCCTGTTCTGTTTAAT
>Ga0105092_10001136_pt1 | contig 14169 bp, 13 predicted proteins | sample PPLLak2March2015_FD_87021 | JGI IMG/M metagenome (GOLD analysis project Ga0105092, IMG submission 87021) | Freshwater sediment microbial communities from Prairie Pothole Lake near Jamestown, North Dakota, USA - PPLs Lake P7 Core (1) Depth... | ecosystem: Environmental > Aquatic > Freshwater >... | reverse complement strand
CCATTTTCCTGGGCAACCCAGGGTAGGCCGCAAACGACGCGGCCAACCCTGGGCTTTGCTACGCAACCCCTTCGGGGTAAGAGACACCACATGTCAATGGGTACAGGTTATGCCATCTCGACTTTTTCGACACCCTCGAGACGTCCGCGCTCCGGGACGTGCGCGCCCCAAGAAAAGCGAGCATTCAACATGAGAAACAATTGCAGAGTCGTCGTTTTCCTTCTGCTCCTGCTGGCCACTCCTTCGTTGTCCGCAGATCCCGTCCCCGGCGAGTACTTCAAGGAGTACACGTACGCGAACCGCTTTGGCCAGGTGGATCCCAACTCGACTCGAGGAGGAGGCGCGGCGGAAATGCGCGCGGCAGGGGTTCGCGAGCATCCGCTCGAGATCTCCAGCCTCCGGAACGCTGTGCGGGCCGAGGTGTCGGTATCTTACTGGGGCGGGCACATCGGGACGAGCGAACAGAAATTCAAGGTCAACGGCGGCGATTGGATTCAGATCCCGCAGCCGAAGAACACCCCTACGAAACCCCAGTGCTATTACCGGACTATTCTCGGCCGGGCAACTGCGGAAGTGCCCTTGAATCAGCTGAAAGCGGGCCGCAACATGTTCCAGTTCACGGCCGGGCCGCAACTTTGCTACAGCTTCAACTGGGGATTCTATTGGGTCTATGAGTTTACTGTGCGAGTTTATTACAAGCCACCGGCGGAGGCCCCCGGCCGGGTCGTTGCACCGGTTGACGGGGCAACGGTCGGCGAGCATCCAAGGATTGCAGCCGAGGCCTGGAAAAGCGCGACCCCGATAGTCCAGGTGGACTTTGTCGGTGAGTATGAAGACTTCAACTGGGAGGGGGACGGCGTCTCGCGGCAGTGGCACTATATCGTGGAGAGGGGCCAGCTCCGGCGTCACCTCGGTACGGCACTGCAGGCTCCATACGAAATCAACTGGGACACCGCCTGGGTCCCCGACCAGGGCGAGCCGATGAGAATCGCGGCCCGCATCACTGACGCTGACGGCATGATCTACATCACCCGTCCGGTGACCGTCTCGTTTCGTCGTAACGGCCGCTCGGTCAAGCTGTGGAAAGCGGCTCAGATCCCCGAGGCATTCGGCGTCCGCGTTGGCCGGAAGAAGGAATGCACGATCGAGGTCACCGGCGACGTCAAGAAGGCACGGGCCGCGCGGCTGGTGCTCAGTACCTGGTCTGCCGCCCACGCAGATGAAATCGGGCTCAATGGGACAAAACTCGTGGAACGGGTCGGGCTCGTCCACAATTACAGCTTTGACTCGATCCCTGTCCCACTGGACGTCTTGCGCCCGGGCCCTAACGTGTTTCACATCTTTTCCAACACCGAGGAACACGCCGCGGAGGTCAACTGGCCCGGCCCGGCACTCTTGGTCGAGTATGCGGAATAGGGGGCAAATTGTTATGACATCGTGATAATATTGCGTCACTTTTTTGGGAGTCTGGCTGCCCATGATTCGCTTGAATCCAAGAAGCAAGTTGCCCCTTTACCACCAGCTGTATGAGATTCTGCGCGCCGACATCCTGGGCGGCAAGTATCAGCCCGGAGACCTGGTTCCAGCCGAATCCGAGCTCATCGACAGTTATAAGGTCAGCCGCACGACGGTGCGTCAGGTCCTCGACCTGCTGGTTCGCGAGGGCTTGGTTTACCGCCAGCGGGGGCGAGGCAGTTTCGTGTCGCATCGGAGCCTCGAAGAAGGTCTTGTGCGCATTGTCAGCTTCACCGAGGACATGCAGCGTCGAGGGTTCGAACCGGGTACCCGTGTTCTCTCGGCCGAGCTCATACCGGCAACCCGGGACATCGCCGGAAAACTCGAAGTAGCCCCCGGGGAAGAGCTGGCCCGCATCCGGCGGTTGCGGCTGGCCGATGGCGAACCACTGAGCATCGAGGACTCGCACCTGGTCCACCGTTTGTTCCCCGGCATCCTGGGGAAGGCGACACTGACGGCCTCTCTTCAGGACGCGGCCCGGGACTACGGAATCCGCTGGTCGTTCGCCAAACAGGTCATTCGGGCGATCGAAGCTGCGCCTGACATGGCCCGGACGCTGTCGGTCCGGCCCAAGAGCGCGCTGCTTTACGTCGAGCGGGTCTCGTACTCCGAAGAGCAGGCGCCGGCGGAGTTCCTTCGCATCTATTACCGCGGTGACCGCTACTCGCTGTACGCCGATCTCCAGGGGTGAGGACGGGGCCTCTGAGACATGATTGTCACTGTTGACAGCGTGGACCTTGTGGACGGAGTGGACCTTGTGGACGGAGTGGACAAGGAACCAAGTGCGCTTGTGGAGTCCACGGTCTCCACGAGGTCCATATTGTCCACAGTGTCCATGTGGCTGTTTTTGCTTGACTGGACGCCGGTCTTTGCCTAATGTCATAACATTATGCCCTGCCCTCCGGAGGAGCCCGTGACAACGAGCTATTCAGGCCAGTTCCTGGCGGACCTCTATCGCACGCTGTACACCATCCGCCTGTTCGAAACCCGTTGCATACAGCTTTACCGCGAGGGATTGATCCGCGGCTACTTCCACCCATACCTGGGCGAAGAGGCGATTGCTACGGGCGTTTGCGCGGCGTTGCGCAAAGACGACATGATCGCGAGCACGCACCGGGGCCACGGCCACTGCATCGCGCGGGGTGCTGACTTTCGCGGCATGGTGGCGGAACTTCTGGGTCGCAAGAGCGGCTACTGCCAAGGCTTGGGGGGCTCCATGCATATCGCGGACGTTGCGGCGGGCAACCTGGGCGCGAACGGTATTGTCGGGGGCGGGGTGCCCATCGCCGTCGGCGCCGCCCTGACGAGCAAGCTGAGAGGCGATGACCGCGTGACCGCAGTGTTCATGAGCGACGGGGCGGTCAACAACGGAGTGTTCTGCGAGTCCCTGAATCTGGCAGCCGTTTGGTCGCTGCCTTTGATGCTGGTTATCGAAAACAACCAGTACGCCGTGTCGACACCCGTTGAGCAGGCGACCCGGGAGCCTGAATTGTATCGACGCGGGCGTGCTTTCAAGGTCTCCAGCCGCCAGGTCGACGGCAACGACGTGCTCGCAGTTTATGAGGAGGCGAGCGAGGCGGCGAGAAAATGCCGCGAGGGCCAGGGACCGGTGCTCATCGAGGCGAAGACTTTCAGGCATGGCGGACACCACGTAAACGATCCGGGGAACTATATGCCGAGGCAACGCCTGGATTACTACAGGTCGAGGGACCCGATAGACTGCGCACGTCGCAAGCTGCTCGCTGCCGGCGTCCCGGAAGCAGAAGTCCGAGGCCTTGAAAGCCAGGTCGAACGGGAACTGGAAAACGCAATCGACTTTGCGAAGGCAAGTCCCGAGATGCAGGTGGAAGAATTTCGCGCGTTCGCGGAGGCGTATTAAATGTCTGGTACTCCGACGGCTCCAGCTGCCTCGGCTGCACGGACGATCCTCTACCGCGAGGCGCTCAATGAAGCGCTCCGGGAGGAGATGCGCCGTGACCCGGGCGTGTTTCTGATGGGGGAGGGCATCGCAGAACGAGGCGGCTCTTACAAAGTCACCATGGACCTGCTCTCCGAGTTCGGCCCGTCGCGGGTGATCGACACTCCGATTTCAGAGGCGAGTTTCGTTGGAGCCGGCGTGGGGGCTGCAATTGCGGGAATGCGGCCGGTTGTCGAAATCCTGTTCGTCGATTTCGCCCTGCTGGCCATGGATCAAATCTGCAACCAGGCTGCGAAATTCAGGTTTATGACCGGTGGACGGGGTCGCGTCCCGCTTGTCATCCGCACTCAGGGTGGTGCAGGCAACGGCCTGGCGGCTCAGCATTCACAATCCCTCGAGGCTCTCTTTTACCATGTCCCCGGGTTGCGGGTCGCGGTTCCGTCCAACGCCTATGACGCGAAAGGCCTTCTGAAGGCGGCAATCCGGCTGGACGACCCGGTTATATTCATCGAGCACAAGCTGCTCTACATGACGCCCGGCGAAGTGCCGGAGGGCGAGTACCTCATTGAATTCGGCAAAGGCGAAGTGAAGCGACCGGGTCACGACGCCACGGTGATTGCCTGGTCAAACATGGTTCCGCGCTGCCTGGCAGCGGCCAGTCGTCTCGCCGATGAAGGAATCGATGTCGAAGTCGTGGATCCGCGAACGCTCGTCCCGCTGGATCTGGAGTTGATCCTTGCCTCGGTCCGGAAAACCGAGCACGTAGTCATTGTCCAGGAAGCGGCCCGTCGGGGCGGAGTCGCCTCGGATATCGCCTCGCTGATACAGGCGGAAGCATTCGATTACCTGGACGCTCCCATCGAGATTCTTGCCGGAGTCAACAGCCCGATTCCCTTTAATCTGACCCTCGAGAAGGCGTGCGTTCCGCAGGAAGAGGACATAGTCCGCGCCGTCAAGCGGGCTGTTTATGCACCGGGAGGGACCGATGGCGTTTGAAAACATGAAGAGCATGTTGCACAGGGCGCGACACGAGGGCTATGGGGTCGGCGCCTTCAACGTGGTTGACCTGAATTCCACCAGGGCGGTCATTGATGGGGCGAGCGAAATGCAGGCGCCCGTGATCGTCCAGACTTCAGCCAAAACTGTCCTCTTCTGGGGCGCCTCGGTCCTGGCCGATTGGGTCAACACGCTGGCCAGACAAAGCCCCTTTCCGGTAGCCCTTCACCTGGACCACTGCAAGGATGTCGCGCTCATCGGGCAATGCATCGAAGCCGGATGGACTTCGGTCATGATCGACGCCTCTTCCCGGCCCTTCGACGAAAACCTGGCGATGACCCGCCAAGTGGTTGAAATGGCGGGCCCGGCAGATGTGTCTGTCGAGGCAGAACTGGGCGAAATCGGAGGAGTGGAAGACGACAAGTCGGTTGCGGACGCCGACGCCCGGCTGGCCGATCCCGCGAAAGCGGAGTCCTTTTGCCGGCATGTACCCATCGATTGCCTGGCGCCTGCAATCGGAACCGCACACGGAATCTACAAGGGTGAGCCACGCATTGCCTTTGATCGGCTGGCCGAAATATCGCGCCGGGTCTCCCTTCCACTTGCCCTGCACGGGGGGACTGGTCTCGCTCCGGAAGTGTTCCGCGAGTGCATCCGGCTGGGGTGCGCCAAGGTGAACATCTCAACACAGCTGAAGCACACGTTCATCGACAGTTTCGTCGCTCACCATGCCGATCACCCCGACCAGTACGAACCGTTGAAGGGACTGGGTGTTCAGTACGACCGCCTCAAGCAGGATGTGAAGTGCTTTATCGAATTGTTCGGGGCAAATCTGAAGGGATAGTCCGCAAGTCATGGCGTACGAAGTAAAAATGCCCCAGATCGGGCAGGACATCCAGACGGGCAAGATCGTTGAGTGGGCGGTCGCTGAAAACCAGTCCGTCGCCAAGGGTGATCTCCTCGTCTCCGTCGAGTCGGACAAGGCTGTCTTCGAGGTCGAGGCGCCAGCAAGCGGGATTCTCCTCAAAATCCTGAAACAGAACGGCGAAGAAGCCGATGTGTTCTCCGCAATCGCTGTGATAGGAGGACCCGGGGAGGAATTCGGGGACATAATACTTAATTCCCAGACCGTTACGGCGATCGAACCGTCAGCAGAGGAATTAAGTCTTGTGTCCCCGAATTCCTCTCACGCCACGACTCCCTCTGCGCCTGAACGGGTATTCGCTTCTCCAGCCGCGCGCCGGAGGGCTCATGCAGCCGGGCTCGATCTCAGCGATGTCCCAGGCAGCGGGCCTGGCGGCCGGGTGATCGTTCGTGACCTCCCGCCCAGGTCCGACTTCCAAGTCGGACCTACGCCAAACCTGGACGAGCAGCTATTCTCGCCGATGAGGCGAAGAATTGCCCAAAGGATGGTCCTGAGCAAGCAGTCTATTCCGCACTTCTATCTGTTCCGGGATGTCGATTGCACGGCCGCCGCCACCTGGAGGTCCCGGCACAATGAAGGGACGGATGCGCGGATCAGCTGGAGCGACCTGATCATCAAAGCGACGGCCCTGGCGCTCCGCGATTTCAGGCGCCTCAACGCCCACGTCAAAGACGACAGGCTGATCTTCAAGAGTGACGTCAACATCGGCCTCGCGGTGGCTTTGGAGGACGGTCTTCTTGTACCCGTTCTCCCGAAGGCCGACTGCTTGGGAATCGGCGAAATCAGTACGATCAGCCGGCAGCTGACAGAGTCGGCCCGGCGAGGCATCGACCGGACGAGCGTGCCGTCGAGCTTCACGATCAGCAACCTTGGCATGTGCGGCGTCGACCGTTTCATCCCGATCATCAATCCGCCGGAGTGCGGGATCCTCGGTGTCGGAAGCATCCAGAAGAAAGCGGTCGTGGTCGGCGACGCCGTCGCAGTCCGCGACGTCGTGACGCTGTGCCTGGCCTGCGACCATCGCGCCGTCGACGGCGCTTACGCGGCTGGGTTCTTGAACAGCATCAAGATGAGGATCGAGAACCCGGGGGAACTGGAGGCAAAACAGTGAAAGCCCTGATTTTCGATTGTGACGGGGTGCTCGTCGATACCGAGCGCGACGGGCACCGGGTGGCCTTTAACCGCGCCTTCGCCGCACTGGGACTGGCAGTCGACTGGGGAGTCGAGCTTTACGGCGAGCTTCTCCGGGTGGCAGGCGGCAAGGAGCGGATGCGGCACTACTTCGAGTCGACGGGCTGGCCGACGAGCTTTACCAACCGGGACGCTCTCATCCAAGACCTCCATCACATCAAGACAGACGCCTTCCGCAAAATTGTGGAGTCGGGAGAGCTGCAGTTGCGTTCCGGTGTTGTTCGGCTGGTGGACGAAGCGATTGCAGCGGGCATCCGGCTGGCGGTCTGTTCGACCTCGAACGAGCGTGCCGTCCACTCAATCCTCGAGAAGCTGGGACCGTCCCGGAAGTCAAAGTTTGATGCCATCCTCGCGGGTGACATCGTCTCGCGCAAGAAGCCGGACCCGGAGATTTACCTTCTCGCGTTGAACAAACTGCAGCTGGACGCCCGCGACTGCTTTGTTGTTGAAGACAATCGAAACGGGCTGCTGGCGGCCAAGGCCGCGGGCATAAGGTGCCTGATCACGGTCAGCTCGTATTCCCAGTCGGAAGACTTCCGCGAGGCTGACCTGGTGGTTGACGAACTGGGAGAGCCCCCTTGCATCCGGGTAACCGTTGAGCAGTTGGCGAACATGCTACGAGATCGCAACTAGGCCGACTTCCGAGTCTGACAAGGAGCAAGACGAATGAAGATTTTTCTCGATACCGGTGACACCGAATCTATCCGACGCGCCCAGGCAACCGGACTGATTGACGGAGTGACTACGAACCCAAGCCTGATTGCCCGGACTGGCCGGGACTTTCGGGAAGTGGCCGCCGAGATATGTGCGCTTGTGCCCGGGCCCGTCAACATCGAAGTAATGGCGGAAACTGCCGCGGGCATGATCAGCGAGGCCGAGGAGATCCGAGCGCTTGGATCCAACGTAACGGTAAAAATCCCGATGACGGTGGAAGGACTCAAGGCCGTACCGGTCCTCGAACTGGCGAGGAAGATCAGGACTAATGTGACGATGGTCTTCTCCGCTTCACAAGCCTTTCTGGCCATGAAGGCGGGGGCCAGCTATCTGAGCATCGTCTTGAGCAGGCTCGATGCTGTGGGCAACGATAGCGGTCCGCTGATCGCCGATACAATGCTGATCAAGGCGAAATATGGATTCACTACCCAGATCATCGGCGGCAGTGTAAAGACGCAGAACCATGTGCTGGCCTGCTTGCGCTCAGGCGTGGATATCGTCACGGTTCCCGAGACACTTTTCTTCCAGCTGTTCCAACATCCGTTGACCGACAGTGGACTCGACGGCTTCCGGCGCGACTGGAGCAAACTGCAAAAGGTCGTGCCGGTGGGGTAGGAACCTGCTGACCGGCTAACCAGGGGCAGCCGGTGGCCTGAATGGTGCCAAGCGGGCCGTAAGGCGGCGGATTCTGAACAGCGAATCCGCCCTACGACCGCTCGGCATGCGAAAGCAATCAGTCGTAGGGCGGATTCGCTGTTCAGAATCCGCCGCTTTACGGCCCGGTTGGCTGGCTCGAGCGGGAGCGAGCAGTGGGCAGAGGGCGTGGGCAGTGGGCAGCTGGTCAGCCGGTCAGCCGGTTTGGAGGGTTTTCGCTTGGCACATAAAATCGTCGCTTTCGGCGAGATTCTGTGGGACATGCTTCCAAGCGGTCGCACTCTGGGAGGCGCTCCGCTTAATTTCGCTTACCGCGTCAATTCCCTGGGGGATATCGCATATCCGGTCAGCCGCCTGGGCCGGGACGAACTCGGTCGAGAAGCCTGGCACCGGGTCGAGTCGTTTGGCATCGACACATCATGCCTCCAGTGGGATGACGCGCTTCCGACCGGGACCGTCAACGTCTTTTTCGATGCCGAGAACAATCCGGACTATTTCATCGTCCCGGCAGTCGCCTACGATTTTATTCGGGTCACCTCCAAGCTCGAGGAAGTAGCGACGGCGGCAGACTGTTTCTGCTTCGGAACGCTGATCCAGCGGTCCGAACCTTCGCGTGCTTCGCTTCGACAGTTGATCGAGAAAGCCGGCTCGGCGGTGAAACTGCTCGACGTGAATCTTCGCAAAGACTGCTACACACCCGAAACGGTCCGGCAGTCCCTTGAAGCCGCAGACGTCGTCAAGCTCAACGAAAAGGAAGCCCCCCTGGTTGCGGAGATGATGGGTCTCGACGCCCGCCCCCTTCCGGACCTGGCCCCAGAACTGGTCCGCGGCTGGTCGCTCCGATGCCTGGTCGTGACACTGGGGGACAAAGGGGCGTTTGCAGCATCGGGCGAGGGGGAGCTGGTCTATGTCCCTGGTTACCGAGTCTCGGTGATCGATACCCTCGGCTCGGGGGACGCTTTCACCGCTGGATTCATCCATCAGCTGCTGCGCGGTTCGTCCCTGACAAAATGCTGCCGATTCGGCAATCTTCTCGGGGCACTGGCGGCAACGAAACGGGGAGGGACCGAGCCATTCACGAACGAGGAGATTTCAAGGGTTGGGGAACAGAGTGAAACAGATAGAGTCAACGATCCGGACTTGGTGAGATTCAGGCGGGAATAGCATTAGAACGGTGGGAGAACGTAGTTCGACCGGGGTCTTGGACGGTTCGGACCCGGCGGCCGAAATGCTGGGTCCGGGAAGCGATGGAGAAGGAGACTTGCATGAACAAGATTTCAATGGGTATTTGGGGAAACACAAACCTTCGGGATCGGTTCAACATCAATGGTTTCGGCGAAGAAGTGAGTGTCCTGGACCGGATCCGGGAAGTGGGCGAGATTGAAGGCATAGACGGCATCGAGCTTCATCTGCCGACCGAGATCAACGATCAGAATGCATCGGAGGTCGAGAAGGTTTTAGCTGACCACAACCTGCAGATCGTGCAGCTTTGCGGCCACACGTGGACTGAGAAGCAGTACAAGTACGGGGCTCTTGCGCACACGGACGACTCCATCCGGCGGGCGGCGATCAACCGTGTCAAAGCGGCCCTCGACATGGGCGCCCGTTTCAATGTTCCCATCAGCGTGCTCTGGCCTGCGACTGACGGCAACGACTTCCCGCTGCAGTCCGACTACATGGGATTGTATGACCGGTATGTCGACTCGGTCCGGCAGATCCTCGACTATCTCCATCGCAACCGCTACACGACGAAAGTGTGCATCGAGCCGAAGCCGTTCGAGCCGCGATCGTACATCATGATGGGAACCACGGCCCAGGCGCTATGCCTGGTCAACGAAATCGACGATCCGAACTTCGGGATCAACCTCGACATCGGCCATAGCCTCATCGCCAAAGAGAACATCGAAGACCAGCTGTCGATGATTGGGCGGTATGGCAAGCTTTATCACACGCACTTCAATGACAACGACCAGCAGTGCGACGCGGATCTCCCGCCCGGAACCGTGAACTTCATTCGCCTGGTGTCGGTACTCTACGTGCTGGACGAAATGAAATACGACGGGTGGTTCGGGTTGGACCTGTTCCCATACCGGGATGCGCCGCGGGATTTCATGACCCTGTCACGGGACAACCTGCGCCTGGGGACGGAGGCGGTCGCTCTGTTGAAAGAATGCGGGGCCGAGGAACTTCGGCGGTCGGGAATGAACGGCCCGGAGATGGCCCGCCTGATGCGCGACTGCATCCGCAAGACCGGAGCGGGGATTGCAATTTCGTAACAATTTCGGGGACATAATACTTAATTCCCTCCCCGCCACAGCGTTCATGCGTGAGCAGGGAATTAAGTTTTGTGTCCCCGAAATTCCGCCCGAAATTCCGGAATTCGCCTACAGGGAGCAATACCATGAAAATCGGCGTCTTTTTGGTGCTTTTTGGACAGGACGGCTTGGAGGCGGCTTTGGACCGGGCGGTCAGGTTTGGACTCGACACGGTCGAGATCGGCACCGGCTGCTATCCCGGCAACAAGCATTGTGATCCAGCTCGGCTGCTGGCGAGCCAAAAGGAGCAAGACGGCTTCCTGCACGCCGTAAAGAGTCGCGGTTTAGCGATCAGTGCCCTCTCTTGCCACGGCAACATGCTCCATCCGGACCCGGCGGTGGCCGATCAGGCTCATACCGTCTTCGAGCAGACGATCAAGCTCGCTTCCCTGCTCGGCGTTCCCTGCGTGAACAATTTCTCGGGAGTCCCGGGCGGTGCGCCTGACGACAAGACTCCGAACTGGATTACGTGCCCATGGCCTCCGGATTTCTCGGCAGCCCTGAAGTGGCAGTGGGAAGAGAAGCTGATTCCCTACTGGCGCCGCATGGCCTCCTTCCTCTCCGATCACGGCGTGGTTGCCGGTCTGGAGATGCACCCGGGAATGTCGGTCTACAACCCGGAGACGATGTTGCGGCTGCGAGACGCTTGCGGGAAGGCCATCGGGGCGAACTTTGATCCGTCCCACCTGTTCTGGCAAGGGATCGATCCTATCGTCGCCGTTCGGGCGCTGGGTGACGCCATCTTCCACGTCCACGCCAAAGACACGATGATCTACAGGACAAACTGCGAGCGCAACGGGGTTCTGGACACCAAACCGTATAGCGACGAGGTCAACCGCTCCTGGATCTTTCGAGCCGTCGGGTACGGCCACGGCCGGGAGTTCTGGAATGACTTTGTCTCGACACTTCGCATGGCCGGTTACAACGGCACTCTGAGCATCGAGCACGAGGATAGCCTGATGAGCAGCCAGGAAGGGCTTTCGAAAGCCGTGGAGTTCCTGAAAGGCGTGGTCATCAGGGAGAACGTCCAGGGAGCCTGGTGGGTGTGACGAATGCGGAATGACGAATGCGGAATGATGATTTCGGATTTCGGATTGCGGATTTCGGATTGCGGGACTGGAGAAAGAGGATAGAAAAAGGTTTTTCCTTGAGGTCTTTGAGGTCCCTGCGGTCCTGAGGTCCTTGAGAGAAGAGAGAAAGCCACATGAACAAGCCAGCTAAGATTATCGCGATGACATTCGCCATTCTTGCCTTCCAGGCTTCCTCGCTTGCCGCCGGGGTGAACTGGACGCGAAAGAGCACCACGACCGGCGACCTTCAGCCTCCAAATTCCGGCACTCAGCAGACCTGCCTTGTTGCCGCAGACTTCGACAAAGACGGCATAGTCGATTTCGCAATCGGCGAGCGCACCAAGGCTCCGTCGGTCGTCTGGTACAAGTTCAACGGAACCGGCTGGGACCGGAAGATCGTGGATGACAGCCTTCTGAAGCCGGAAGCTGGGGGAGATACCTGCGACATCGATCAGGACGGTGATCTCGACTTGATTCTGGGCCAGGACTACAGCGGCAGCGCAATGTGGTGGTGGGAAAACCCCTACCCGGATTTTACGAATCCTTGGAAGAGACGGTTGATCAAGAACTCCGGGGCACGCAAGCATCACGACCAGACGGTCGGTGATTTCGACGGCGACGGGCAGCCGGAACTCCTCTCATGGAACCAGTCGGCAAAAGAACTTCTGCTGTTCGAGATTCCGCAGGATCCGAAAAGCACCGAACCATGGCAATCCCGGGCAATCTACACCTGGACATCCGGAGCCGAGCTCGAAGGATTCCCGTCCCGACCCGTGGACGTGGACGGTGACGGCAGGCTCGACGTTGTCGGGGGAGGGCGCTGGTTCAAATACCAGGCTGGCGGGCAGTTCGAGGCGACCGTCGTGGATGACGAAATGCGCTTCACCCAGTGCAGCGCCGGCCAACTGGTCAAAGGAGGCTGGGCGGAGCTGGTATTCAGTCCGGGAGACACCGACGGCGAGGCGCGCTGGTACCGTTGGGACGGCACCAACTGGATCGGCCAATCGCTGGGGTTCGTGATTCACGGCCACACCTGCGAGATCGGGGACGTCGACGCGGATGGCAACCTCGACATCATGATCGGGGAAATGGGACGGCCAGGCGCCGGCGACGGAGCGCGGACCTGGGTGTGGTACGGGGATGGCCAGGGGAATTTCCGAAAGACCGTGGCGTCGTCCGGTCAAGGGATTCATGAGGGCAAGCTGGGCGACTTCAACGGCGACGGGCGGGTCGACATTCTGCTGAAGCCGTACAGCCACAATACGCCGCGAGTCGACGTCCTGCTGAACACACCTGCCCCGGAACGCGCCACGGTCCGGGGGGAACCGGTGTCCGATCCGTCCCCGTCGCGAGACCTTCCTGTCTTCTGGAAATCACGGCTGGAGGACGTCGAATCCGAAGCTAAAGCCGTATCCAAGGGGGAGAGCCGGGTTATTGCCCGCTCCCCTGGCGGACTCCCGGTTTACGCCGTTTCATACGGAAAGAAACAGGATTCCCAGTCCCAGGCAAACTACAACTCGGCCGTCGCGGCGAGCAATGCCGCATACTACGCACGAAAGCAGCGGGGGACGAAGCCGGTGGTGATGTTCCTCGGTCCCGTCCACGGCCAGGAGATCGAGAACATCGTTGGACTGGTCAATCTGATCCGCGTGGCCGAGACCGGGAAGGACTTCCGGGGCCGCGACTGGACGACGCTTCAGCGCAAAATCGAAGCAGCCCGGGTCATCATTATACCAGTTGCCAACCCGGACGGCAGGAAACGGTGCCCGTACGACAGCTTCGTCGGCCTGCCGCTCGACACCATGACCAAGTACGGCCAAGGCACTCGGCGGAATGGAACGATTTACGGCTGGCCGGGCGGCAAATCTGTACACCCCATGAAGGGAGACGTGGGAATCCTGGGTGCTTACTTTAACGACAATGGCGTCAATATCATGCACGACGAGTTCTTCGCACCCATGGCGGAAGAGACCAAAGCCGTGCTGGAGCTTACTCGGACCGAAGCTCCGGACATGGTCGTTTCGCTGCATTCGCACGGATCGAACCCGACCATTGTCGGACCATCCTTTGTGCCCGTATTCATGAAGGAACGAGTGCAGATGTTTGCTCGTCGGTTGGAAGCCCGATTCAAGAAAGCAGGCCTGCCGTTCGGAAGAGTGTTCGAGGTGTCGCCCGAGGATCCGAAGTTTCCCCCAACCAAGTATTTCAACCTGGTGAGCGCGATGCACCATGCCAGTGGAGCAATGGCGTTCACATTCGAATGCACTCACGGGGCCGTCAGCCAGGCCCTTTCCTTGCCAAAAGTCGACCACGAGCAGATCCTCGACATCCAGTTGGCTCTCTTCGATGAAATGCTGAGCGATATTCTGGAGAATCGGTTCTATTGGGAACCGGAGGGGCGCTAGAAAGACGTGTCCGACTTGGAAGTCGGACCAACGAGAGACTCGCAAAAGCTGCTGCCGAGCCAGCCGACGATCGGACACTACACCAGCGGGGGGCAGCAGCGCTTGCCGGTGTGTACGTAGGTCCGACTTCCAAGTCGGACACTACACACCGCCAGCAATACCGAGGCCAGCGGGCCGCATGCCGAATGTCCGACTTGGAAGTCGGACCAACGAGAGACTCGCAAAAGCTGCTGCCGAGCCAGCCGACGATCGGACACTACGCCAGCGGGGGGCAGCAGCGCTTGCCGGTGTGTACGTAGGTCCGACTTCCAAGTCGGACACTACACGCCGCCAGCAATACCGAGGCCAGCTGGCCGCATGCCGAATGTCCGACTTCGAAGTCGGACCAACGAGAGACTCGCAAAAGCTGCTGCCGAGCCAGCCGACGATCGGACTACGCCAGCGGGGGGCAGCAGCGCTTGCCGGT
>Ga0105092_10001134_pt1 | contig 14183 bp, 13 predicted proteins | sample PPLLak2March2015_FD_87021 | JGI IMG/M metagenome (GOLD analysis project Ga0105092, IMG submission 87021) | Freshwater sediment microbial communities from Prairie Pothole Lake near Jamestown, North Dakota, USA - PPLs Lake P7 Core (1) Depth... | ecosystem: Environmental > Aquatic > Freshwater >... | reverse complement strand
TCCCTCATCCCTGCGGGATTCAGTCACCCGGGGCTAAGCGGCCTTCGTCCCTTCGGGACTCTGTTGGTTGCCCCCAAGAATGGCGGGTCGCCGACCTGGCTCCGAGATGTGTATAAAGTGCAGGGCAGAGGGAGTCCGATGCTTTATCAGGACTACCGGCGACGCCGCTTTGGTATCTGCAAAATTGCTCAGGTTATCTGTGATGTTGCCCATACCAAAGCGGCGTCGCCGGTAGTCCTGATAAAGCGTCGGACTCCCTCTGCCGCCGCACTCCAAAAAAGCTAACCGGGCCCTTTCCATAGGCACTGCTCCAGATCCACGGTGCCGTTTTTGCGGAACTTGACGCCCTCGGACTTGAGCAAAGCCTTCTGCAGTCCGGGCCGGGCGGAGGGGAGCCGGTCAGTGGAGCAACCGCCCGAAGCGTTGACGACCCGGTGCCAGGGCACATCCGCCGGGCAGACGTGCATCGCCCAGCCGACCGCCCGGGCAGACAATCGGCCCTCCAATCGTTTCGAGATCACGCCGTAGGTTGTCACGCAGCCGCGTGGGACCTCCCGGACTATGTCGTAGACCGCCTCCCAGGCACTGCGGCTGGAGCCGGAACCTAAACTTCTCCCCACAGATCACCAGTCTTGACATCTTTTCCGAGGAGTTTCAGGTAGTAAAAGAGCTGGGCCTTGTGCTGCGCCAGATGGTTGATCATGTGGAGAATGTGCTGAAAAAGAGTGAATTCGAGTCCGCCCCACGGCGCGCTAAAACGTTTTTGAAGCAGCTCGGCCTCATTGAGACCGTTCAAGGTCGCTATTCCGACCTCCCGGTCTTCGGCGAGAAGGCGGAGAGCCTGATCGACGCTCTCAACTGTCGGCAGTTTCTCGGCAGGGGGCAGCATTTCCTCGGGCGGTATATCCTTGATGTCGACACCTTCGGGCAGGCCCCAGTCCCCGTTGACAAAGGCTCGAACGGCGACGCCGCACGCCGACGAACAGTGCATCAGCAATTGCCCGACGGTCATCCAGTTCGAGCCGGTTTGCGGCTTCCAGCAGAGCTGACCGGGCTCGACGAGTTGGAAGAGCTTCTTTGTGATTTCGTAATTGTTTTCCATTTCCTGTGAAAGCACTTTTACGAGACTCATGGTTCACCTCCAGAGAACCCCAGTTGTGCTTCGCGCACGAAAGCTTCGACCAGTCGCCGGTCCTTTCGACCGTCCGGCCCTTCCACCCCCGTGTGCGCGTCAACGCCTGCCGGACCGACTTCAAGAATTGCCTTTCGGATATTAGTGTGATTGAGTCCGCCTGCGAGAATCAGGGGGCGGCCGCACCGCCTGGCCAAAAAACGGCTGATCTTCCAGTCGTGAGTCTTCCCCGTCGCGCCCCGGGCGCCGGTGGCGCGATCAAAGGTATCCGTCAGGAAAAAGTCGACGATGTCGCTCTGCGATCGGGCCTCTTCGGCAAGACCGGCCGGATCACCCTCACCGACAATCAGACTCCGGATAATCGCCAGCTCCGGCGCAGCCTTGCGTAACTCCATGAGAGTGTCCCGGGTGACGCGAGAGTGAAGCTGCACAGCATCAGCCCCGAGATACCGGGCGAGCTCTGCGATTTCGGCCGGCCGTGCGAGATATGTAATCAAGACTTTCGAGACTTCGGCGGGTAGTTTCCCGATGATGTCACGCGCCTGCGAGTCGGACAAGTCTTCTTTATGGTAGGCGAGTCGCAGCGGGAATCCAAGGTGGGTGACGCCGCAGTCGCAAAGCATGAAAGCTTCCTGCTGATCGAGGATCCCGGCGATCTGGATTATGGGGTTACTCATCCTGTCTTTTGAGTGTCGGTCGCCGGCCTGTCCGCGTGAGGTCTTCTGATGTTGGCAGCCGACACCGCTCTCAGAATACCGTCAGCCATCCAGTAGGCCAGAAGCCGGCGTGTCCGGTAAGGATCGGCCGCTATGGATGCTTCGCACTGCGCAGCCGTCTTTCCGAAAACCGCTTCCGCCCAGACTTGCCTGACGAATTCCGCGTCATCCTCCCCCTCCGGCCTTCCCGGGCGTTCCCCGGTCGGCGTAAAAACGGTGTCGTCGGGGACCAGCAGGCGTAACTGCTGGTACTCGTCGTAACGTTTCATTCCCTCGAGGAGTGTGGGAACGACCGGCAGAGGCCCGGCCGGGCTGCCTGCCGATTCTCCCGCCGGTGCCGCTGCGGCCGAACCTACCAGCCGGAAGCGCCCAAATACGGGCTTCTCCAGGAGAGTGTACAAGGCGTCTTTGCCGCGGAGCTGCCCGGCCTGACAGTGAAACAGTTGTCCCCTGACGAAAGTCGCCGTTCCTTCGACGAATTCAGTTGAATTCAACAGCTCGAGGACGCCGGTCGCCGAGGCCCCTTCCAGATGCTGAATCAGGCTGGGCAGGTTGAATGAATGGAGTTCCCCTTCAAGAAGCAGGATATCGGACTCCAGGCCTGCGGCCGCTGCTTCTCCTTCGGCCTTGCCGGCAGCCTTTGCCCCCGCAGCCGTTGCTTCCTCCTGCCCTCCGAGCACTTTGATCGCTGCGACGCCGAATGGTCGAGTCGGGAATCGTCGGGCGATCTGGGCCAGGACCGACCGGACCTGCGGGGAAGAGGTGCCGGAAAGGGCGCGCACGAGATCAAGCAACGGGTAATCCTTGGGCTTCTTTAACCAGCTGATCAACCGTGAGGGGAGGTGCCTCTTGAGGAGGGCCACCAAGCGAGTCACCGTGTCGGGCTCGGTCGCCAGGTCGCGACTGCCCAAGGCCGTTAGGGGCGCGGTCGAGATTCCGGTAGCCGATCCGAAGTTGTCGACGCAATACTTGAGTACCAGCCTCCGGATGTAAGAGTCGTCAGACCGGGCCAACCGGGTGAGGATCTGTTCATACGCGAGAGTCCACTGTGCACCGGGGTCACTCTCCAACGCGGCCGTCCGGCTGGCGGCCGCGGAAGCGGGGGGTTCGAGGAGTGTGGTCAGCAACGGCGTCCCCTGCGCGATGTTTATTCGGGTGGCAAAGCGAACCAGTTCGCGAAAGACCGGAAGTGGGACAAAAACCACCGCAAGTCGGTTCAGGAGCCTCACTTCCTCATCCGGCGCGAAGCCGTCCTGCGCAGGAATGGAGGCCAGCAAGCCGACCAAATCTTTCGCGTATTCCCAGTCCGGCTCTAATTCCTCCTCGAGCACGAACTGAAGCCGCTTCCAGACCTCGGCGCGAACTGATTCGCCGTGGACCTGCAGGAGTGAGATCAAGAGCCGGCGGCCGGTCTTTTCTTCCTTGCGCCTCAGGTCGTTGAGCAGATTCTCGGGAGAGAGCACCGGGAAGAAAACTAAAAACTCGTGCAGCAATTGGTGCTGTACCGGGTCGGGCAGGGCAACTTCGAACCGATGCCATTGGATTTTCTCGGCGGCCTTGTCCCAAAGCGGATTGGCTTGTATTGAAGGTATCCGCTCTTGCCGCACCAGTTGATAGGCAGACTTGAGGATCGAAACCGCCCGTCCGACCGCGCCCTGGTTGAATTGCTCAATGGCTGTCTGAAGCATCTGGTCAAAGCGCTCGGAACTCTCTTCCGGAGCTTTTCCCAACTCGACAATGCGCTGCATGGCCCGGAGACGTGTATCCGAGTAACTCAACAACGGCTCTACGGGCGGTGTCTCTGCGGCCGGCGCACCAGGGACGGCGGGTAAGGGCGGAGGAGTGGACACGACGGCCCAATCGGGAACGCTCCCTCCCAGGGTTCGCAGAACACTGGGAACATCCGCGTTCAGACCCATGTCTTTCAACTTGTCGAGTCTCTCATCCAACTGCTGAGGGGTGTCGGCCGTTCTCGTGACAGCGGCGAGCAGCTGAGATACCACTTCCTGCCCGGTGGCCGGCGCTCTCGTCGTCTTCGGCTCTTGGATCAACGTGCGGGCCATCTGCTCGAGCAGTGGGACAAGACGTTTGGCGAGGCTGTCGGAAAAGGCAGCCAGTTCCGGCTGGTGAGGCTCCCCCTCTCCAAGTGACAATTCGGGAGTGCGACTGTCACGGGCCGGCTCAGGTCCGCCCGCCAGCAGCTGCGCAATTACGGAACGCACTTTACCCCGGGCGTCAGCCGGACACGCATCCAAAAGGACAGGTTCAAACTGAGAGAGAAAAATCCTCATGTCCTTTTTCGGGAGTAACTGCAGATCGGCGAGCTGATAAATCCGGGTGATAGCTTTCGCCAGGGGTTCACCCAACTCGCCGGGATCCGATCCTCGCGCGGCCCAGGAGATAAGGTGCTGTGCCAGAAATCGCGGAGGCTGCACCATCAAAAGCCGGACTGAATCGGCCACAAGGAGAGGGGGAACAGAGTCGGCCAGGTATTGGTCTAACTCGTCCAGAGCTTCGCGTACCTCATTCGGTTCGCCTCGGTCCATGCTATTGCCCCAGGGTGATGTCTGTTGCTGCCAAGTATCCCAGAAACTTGCCAAAAGACGAAATTGTTTGTGAGTTAACCGGCAATTTGAGATCGAAAAAGTCGCAATTCGCTTCTCCTTTTACTTTTTGATCATATGTGATAACTAAGAAACGTCTCTTTAAACTCTCACCTTGCCTAACAAGAAGGAGCAACCATGGCGAAGATCATGAGATGCCGAGATGTGGGCGTCGACTGCGACTTCGAAGCGCGCGGCAAAACCGTGGAGGAAGTACTGCAAAAATGCCGTGACCATGCGAGGGCGGCGCACGGCATCAGCGATATTCCCCCCGAGCTCGCCACCCGAATTAAAGCAGCGATCCGCGAAGAAGAGCCGGCGCTGAAAAGGTAAGCGCCCTAATGGACGTAGTGGACAGAGTGGACGAAGTGGACAGGGTCCACGCAAGTCCACCGTCCACGGCGTCCACTACTCCCCCGCAAAACCATTCCCTTCTTTCCTAAACCGGACGAAAATAAGCTCTTTGGCTATAAGTTCGACCGTGGAGGCGTCCGATGACAGGAAAAAAACTGCTGATCCCACTCTTAGGTTCGACTTGGGCCATCGCATCGTCGATGGCCCCTGAAAGCCCTTCCGGTGTGCGTTTCAGCGTGATCTATCCGGAGGCTCTCAAAAAAGGCCCCTTGGACGGGCGGCTGCTTCTCATGATTTCCTCCAATGACAAGGAAGAGCCGCGCTTTCAGATCAACGATAGCCCAAATACCGAACTTGTCTTTGGGATAGACCTTGATGACTGGATGCCTGGCCGCCCCGCGCTGATCGATGGCTCGGTTCTCGGTTACCCGCTCGCTAGTCTCCGACAGGTTCCTCCCGGTGAATACAATGTGCAGGCGCTGCTTCACGTCTACGAGACTTTTCACCGGGCAGACGGGCAGGTGGTTAAACTGCCGATGGACCGCGGTGAAGGTCAACAGTGGAACCGGGCGCCGGGTAATCTCTACAGCACTCCGCGCAAAATGCGGATTGATACGGATCGAGCCGGCACGCTCTCGCTGGTGCTTGACCAGGTGATTCGACCGATCGAACCTCCTCAGGACACGCGCTACATCAAGCACGTCAGGATTCAGAGCGAGTTGCTGACCAAATTCTGGGGCAGGCCGATGCATCTTGGAGCACACGTGCTTCTCCCGCAGGGTTTTGACGAGCACCCGGACGCACGTTACCCGCTTGCAGTCGTTCACGGGCACTTCCCCAGCGATTTGTCCGGCTTCCGGGAGACCCCGCCTGATCCGGACCTCGTCCCCGAACGCAGCGAGCGCTTTAACATTGACGGGTACAACAGGATCGAACAGGAGCACGCCTACCAGTTCTATCAGGACTGGATTGCGCCGAAGTTCCCCCGGGTTCTGGTGATCGAAATCCAGCACGCCAACCCCTACTATGACGATTCCTACGCCGTGAATTCGGCCAACCTGGGGCCCTACGGCGACGCGATTAACCGAGAACTGATACCTTATATCGAGCGCAAGTTCCGGGGCATCGGCCAGGGATGGGCGCGATTCACCTACGGCGGGTCGACAGGCGGATGGGAAGCTCTCGCCTCGCAGGTCTTCTATCCCGATCTGTACAACGGCTGCTGGGCAGCCTGTCCGGATCCGATTGATTTCCGTGCCTACACGGTCGTCAATATCTACGAGGACAAGAACGCGTATTACGTGGGCGACAGGTGGAAGAGGATTCCTCGACCCGGCGCCCGGAATTATCTGGGGCATCTCTCCTCGACGCTTGAGCAGATGAACCTGAGGGAACTGGTCCTTGGAACCAGAAGCCGTTCCGGTGAACAGTGGGACATTTGGGAAGCGGTTTTCAGCCCCGCAGGCCCCGACGGGTATCCGAAAAGGATTTGGGACAAGCGTACCGGGGAGATCGACCGTTCCGTCGCGGAGTATTGGCGGGAACACTATGATCTGCGTCACATCATGGAGCGCGACTGGAAAGCGCTCGGGCCGAAGCTCCAGGGTAAGGTCCACATCTATTGCGGCGACATGGACTCGTTCTATCTGAACAACGCCGTCTATCTGACCGAAGAGTTCCTTAAGAACACGAAAGACCCGCACTATCAGGGCGAAGTGGACTATGGGGACCGCGCCGAGCATTGCTGGAACGGAGACCATACCCGTCCCATTGCGATTTCACGGCTGCGCTACCACCAAATGTTCATCCCTCGCGGCGTCGCCCGGATTTTAGAATCGGCGCCGAGTGGCGCGGACGTGACGTCGTGGAGGTACTGAACAGAGGGGCACCGATTCAGCCTGCCCGCAGCTTTCAAAACAGAGCCGTGAGCGCAGCGTTTTTTGCGGAGCGACCCGGCCGTAGGTACTGCACCTTCGGAACTGCTGATTGGTACTTACGTCGCCGGCCGGGTCGCTCCGCAAAAAACGCTGCGCTCACGGCTCTGTTTTGTATGGGGCGAGGGAGCGAATCAGCCTCGGAAGTGCTACAATCTCGTGGCTCGTTTTCTCGGAAAGACTGAATCATGTTTTCACTGCAACGACTTCTTGGAAAAGATCACCAGTTCTTTGACCTCTTGGAGGCCGGCGCTGAAGAGGCACGGCATAGCGTGAAGGCATTGGTGGAACTGCTTCAAAAGCCCGACGAGGAGCGGTCTCTGGATGAGTTCGTCCTTCGGCGAAGGCAGGAAAAGCGAATTTCCGAGGAGATATCCGCGGAGGTGTGCCGCACCTTCGTCACCCCGTTTGAAAGAGAAGATATCGAAGCCCTTTCCTCGGCCCTGTACAAAATCCCTCGGACGATCGAGAAGTTCAGCGAGCGGATGTTGCTTTCGCGATCGCTGCTCAACGGCGCCGACTTCTCGAAACAGACCCGGGTATTGACCCAGACGATCGACGTGCTCTCGACGATGGTCGGCCTGCTTCGACACAACCCGAATCTCGAGAAAATCAAGGAACAGAACGATCGTTTGCAGTACTTCGAGCAGGAAGCCGATCAGCTTATCCTCATGCACCTGAAGGAACTCTACAGTGGGAAGTATCAGGCACTGCAGGTGATCGCGCTGCGCGACCTATACGAACTGCTGGAGAAGGTAATAGACAGGTGCCGGGATTGTGGAAATATCATCTTCCGGATCGTCCTAAAGCACTCGTAGCAATCCGACACTTCCTATGGGACTGGTTCTCGCGGTTATCCTCTTTGCGCTCGTCTTCGAGTACGTAAACGGCTTTCATGACACCGCCAATTCAATCGCGACGGTTGTCTCCACGAAAGTCCTGACACCGCGGCAAGCGATTGTTTGGGCCGCCTTCTTCAACCTCGTGGGGGCCCTTACCGGCACAGCAGTGGCGACGACCATCGGCAAGGGGCTGGTCGACACGAACTTCGTCGATCTCACGACGATCTTAAGCGCCATCCTCGGCGCAATCTTGTGGAACCTGCTGACCTGGTGGCTCGGCCTGCCCTCGAGCTCGAGTCACGCCCTGGTCGGCGGGCTCTGTGGAGCGACACTCGCCTCCGCCCACGGCGCCTGGAGCGTCATCAAGTGGTCCACGCACAACTTTACAACCGGGCAGTTGGACGGTCTGTGGCCCAAGGTGATCCTCCCGATGCTGTTATCCCCGGTGCTGGGAATGCTCATCGGATTTGTCGTGATGGGTATCCTTCTCGTCGCGTTGCGGTCATGGTTGCCTTACCGGGTCAACCAGGTGTTCGGGAAGGCTCAGTTGTTCAGTGCTGCCTTCATGGGCTTCAGTCACGGAACGAACGATGCTCAGAAGACCATGGGGGTACTCTCCCTGGCCCTGTTCACCGCCACGACCTCCGGCATTTTCGGCGGGCTCCCCGATTGGCTGTCCTTTCTGAAGATGACGGTGTTCCACGTGCCGTTGTGGGTGAAAGTGACGTGTGCGCTGACCATGGCGGCGGGCACGGCGGCCGGCGGCTGGAGGATCATCAGGACGCTCGGACACAAAGTTGTTCGTCTGCAGCCGATCCATGGGTTTGCTGCTGAGACCTCGGCAGCCGCGGTGATTCAGATTGCCACCCACTGGGGGATTCCCGTCTCGACAACACACATCATCTCGACTTCCATAATGGGAGTCGGCGCTACTAAACGCTTGAGTGCCGTCAAATGGGGACTGGTGGAACGGATGCTGTGGGCCTGGGTGTTGACTCTGCCCGTGACGGCCTGTCTGGGCTTTCTTTTCGAGTTCTTTCTGCGCAGGCTCGCCTGAGAATTGACGATTGACGATTCTCCGGGACACTCGCCAGCCCGAAAACAATCGTCAATCGTCAATCATCAATCGTCAATTACTTCACTCCCAGCTCATTCTTCGCGCTTTGGAGCAGCTTCGGAACGCCGACCAAGTTGTGGTAGGACTGCTTGTACAGGTCGTTCAGTTGCTTGCGTGCGTCTGACGAAGTGGGGCCGTTCAAGACCGCTGCACGCGCAAATGAAGCGCAGCCTTTGTCAACGACGCCCGCTCGCCAGTACAGGAAGCCCAGGCGGTAGTGGGCCATGTCGTTTTTCGGCTCGAGTTTCACAGCGGCCAGGAAGTGCTTCTGAGAGTCGGGAAAGGCGTTCTTCACGTAGTCTTCCTCGCCGAGGGCCCGGAGGCAGTAGGCCCGAATCGGGTCGGTCTGGGCTTTCCATTCAGCCGCGCTCTTTCCGGCGGGGGGCGACATCGTGTCGAGCGCTTTGAGCCCTCGATTCGCCAAAGCCGCCGCCTTCGTCAAGTCCTGGATGCTCCAGGCCGATGAGATGCACTGCACCAGCATTTCCACGTTGCCCGGATCATGCTGCAGGGTCTTGTCGGCCCATTTTGCGAAATTGGCCCGATCTTTCATGGACTCATATGCCTTGGCGACAAAATAGGCAGTCGCCCCGTTCGGGCTTTGAGCGTACAGCCGTGTGCCGAACTCAACCAGCTTCTGCGGGCTGTTCAGCTTCTGGTAGGCCTCCGTCGCAGCCGCCATGGCGTAGACATCCGATGGACGGTACCGCAGGAACTCTTCGCCCAGCGACGCCAGTTTTTGCCATTCGCCCGCGCGGCGGGGCTCAGCGTAGAACTGCGCGTACAGGTTGGATACGTGAGGATCCAACTCCGACTTCGAGTACTTCTTTACAAACTCCATTATTAAGGCCTTTTTCTGAACGGCGTTCGTCTCACCGTTCGCCTTCTGGTATAAAGCGTACTCTTCTTCGTAGGTCGCGCTCTGTTGCGCGCCGTTTGCCTGGGATAAGGTAATTTGCCAAGAGAAAAAGGAGAGAATCAAAAACACCACGTAGCGATGCATGGCATCCTCCTTCCAGTGGAGTGTTAAACCAACATGCTGTTACAGGCGGAAGACTATCAGAGGCAGTAACATCCATCAAGCTAAATGGATCGTTTTCCGATGGCGTCCCGGGAGACCTTCAAAAAACCGTGAACCACGCTCCGTTTCGGTTCATCCAGAAGGGTGAAAGGAGATTTTCGATGAAGAAGTACATGCTTTTGACCTTGTTCCTGATCATTGTGGTCGCATCTCCTGTGTTGGCTGGCGGACGTGGGAGAGGCCGGGGGCACGCAGCGCCGTGCTACAAGCACGCTCAAAAATGGGAGAAACATGCCTTCAGCAGATCCAGGGGGCCGCATCGGCGAGCTTACCGGGCATATCCGGCTTATGGCTACTATCAGCCCTATCCGGTGTATGTCGCTCCAGCACCTGTTTACGGCTATTATCCAGCTTGTCCGACCTATCCGCCGCCTCCACCCGTTTATCAGCCCTATTACCCGAGACCCGGGGTACGTGGTCGTGTAGGTGTGGAAATCGTGTTTTAGGCGATCCCGTTCGGACAGAGCCGTGAGCGCAGCGTCTTTTGCGGAGCGACCCGGTCCTTGCCTCTGTAGTCTGCTTGGTTCCGGAGGCAACGGCCGGGTCGCTCCGCAAAAACGCTGCGCTCACGGCTCTGTAAGACGAAGCCCGCCCCCCAAAACTGGAAGATCATCTTTCAGTAATCTATATTTACTTGTAGGTCAATTGGCCAGCGCGTTTTCCGAAGCAACTCAGTTCAGCCAGGAATTGCCGTTCCGCGAGGCCCAAACGAGCTTCCGTACCTGTAGAGGCCAACTCCGTGTCAACCACCGCCCGGAACCACCCAACTGAATGGTCACGCAGGCCCGATGCGGCTGATCGACCGCCGCTTGTCTCGATTGTCATCCCGTTTCTGAACGCCGAGCGATTCCTTGGTGAAGCCATTGAAAGCGTCTTCCATCAAACCTATGACCAGTGGGAGTTGTTATTGATCGACGACGGCTCCACGGACGGCAGCACCCGCGTCGCCCAGGAGTACGTAACGAGCTGCCCAAACAGGGTTTTCTACTTTGAGCACCCGGGCCACGAGAATCTTGGCCTGCCGCGCACCCGCAGCCTCGGCTTGCACAAGGCCCGGGGTCGCTACGTGGCGTTATTAGACGCCGACGACGTGTGGCTGCCTTGCAAGCTCGAGGAACAGGTCAAGATCCTGGAATCGCATCCTGATGCAGCCATGGTCTTCGGTCGTTCAGAGTACTGGAAGAGCTGGAACGGGGCGCCCCCAGAGGCGGATTGCATCCCCGAGTTGGGAGTCCCAACCAATCAGCTGGTGTCCGGACAAGAGCTATTGATCACATGCTACCCGCTCGGGAAGGCCGCAACTCCCTGTCCCTCCGATCTCCTGTTGCGTCGTGCCGCATTGGACAAGGTGCGCGCTTTTGAGGATTGGCCTTTCACCTTCTATGAAGACCAGGCTTTTCTGGCCCGGATCTACCTGGAGAACACGGTTTACGTTGCGGACGCCTGCTGGGACAGGTACCGACTCCACGCGGATTCCTGTTCGGCGGTGGTGTTTGGGTCAGGACAATATGAGGGCTACCGGAAATTCTACTTCGACTGGCTGGAAGACTACCTACGGCTGAAGAACGTCGGAAACGAAGAAATATGGAGGCTACTGCGCCAGGCGCAGCGGGCGCAGGGCCATCCCCTGGTGCGGGGTCTGAGGAGAATCGCACGGCGGATTCGGACGAACCGTGCGGCAGATGCGGGTGATACCAGCCGGGCGCGGCGCCTCTCGGATACGGTTAATTTTGGCGACTTGCGAAGGCTTGAGCCCTTCAGTCGGGACTGGGGGTACGACCGGGGAAGCCCGATTGATCGCCATTACATAGAGAATTTCCTGGCGAGTCACACAGCTGACATTCGCGGCCGGGTCCTCGAAATCGGCGACGATGAGTACACGCGCAGGTTCGGCGGAGATCGGGTGTCGACACGCGATGTCCTGCATGTGACCGAAGGGAACCCAAAGGCGACGATTAGTGGTGATCTTGCCTCGGCTCCGCACATCCCCTCGGGTGCGTTCGATTGCATCATCCTGACGCAAACGCTGCAGTTGATTTACGATACGCGGGCGGCCTTATCCACCTGCTTTCGGATTCTCAAGCCAGGTGGAGTCCTGCTCGCCACTTTTCCGGGCATCAGCCAGATCGACGCCGGTGAGTGGGGTAATACCTGGTACTGGGCATTCACAACCCAGTCGGCGAAGCGGCTGTTTGAAGAGGTGTTTACCGGCCTGGTTGAAGTCGAGTCCCACGGCAATGTCCTTACCTCGATCTCTTTCCTGCATGGCCTTGCCCTCGAGGAACTCCGGGAGGAAGAACTAAGCCACACCGATCCCCAATATCAGATGCTGATCACCGTAAGAGCTCTTAAGGATGATCAGCAGGACGGGTCCCCAAGCCATACAGGTGAAAACTAGATGCAACAGGCGAATGGCGGGGCAACCGTTCACTATCGCTTCAGTGTGGTCGTCCCTACCTACCAGCGTCGGCAGCTGGTTCAGGTCCTGGTGCGGTCTCTGGCTCGCCAGGAGTTTGACGGCAGTTTCGAAGTCATTGTGGTCGTGGACGGTTCCACTGACGGCTCGGCCGCCGCTCTGCGACAGCTCGACACGCCTTTCCCTCTCACCGTTCTCGAGCAGCCTAATTGCGGAGCGTCTGCGGCACGCAATCGCGGGGCGGAGATTGCGCGTGGTGAGCTGCTCCTTTTTCTTGACGACGATATGGAAGCCGACTCCCGGCTGCTCGCTGAGCATGATCGAACCCACCGCGAAGGCGCCGAGGTCGTCCTCGGCCACATGCCGCTGCATCCGGATTCGCCGGTCAACATACTGAGTGCCGGGGTTGCGTCCTGGGCCGAGGAGAGGCTGAAAACGCTCTCGTCCCCAGGTGCGAGCCTGACACTTCACGATCTGTTGACTGGTCAGCTTTCTTTGTCGCGGCAGACTTTCATACGCTGCCAGGGCTTTGACGTCAACTTCACCCGGGACGGGGCTTTTGGAAATGAGGACGTCGATTTGGGCTACCGGCTCCTGTCGAGTGGATACCGAATCGTCTTCAACCCGAACGCCATCAGCCGTCAAAACTATGTGGTCGGGCCGCGTGCTCACCTGCGCCAGTGGCGGGACGCCGGGCGGGCGGATGTGGCATTTGCACGCAAGCATCCGGAGGCCGGTGGAACGATCTTTGCGCTAAACGGCGCGGACCTGTGGATGAACCGGCGCGTTTGGGGCCCGATTGGTCGATTCCCGGTTCTTGCCCGGCCCTTGATAGCTCTCCTTCGACGTCTCGCGATTGCCGTCGTGGATCTCGGTATGTGGCATCCCGCGGCGGTTCGTTTCTTTTTTGAAGTGAGGGCGGCCGAGTACTGGAGAGGCGTCCATGAAGCCGGGGGTGTGCCACGGCCAAGAGCCGCGCGGGTGTTGGCGTATCACGCCATTCGGGATCTGAAGGGAGCGCCGGTGATCGGCGCTTACGCCGTGCCGCTTGAGGCCTTTCGCCGTCACCTTGACCTGCTCCGCAACTCCGGGTTTCGCTTTGTTTCTGCAGATGAACTTATCCGGTCTCTGACTGTCGGCGGAGGTCTGCCGCGGCGTCCGGTGTTGCTCACATTCGACGACAGTTACGAAGAACTGTTCACGGACGTCATGCCTCTACTGCGGGACCGGCGAATTCCGGCAGTGACCTTCGCGGTCAGCGGGAGCCTGGGCGGGACGAACCAGTGGGATGAGAAAATTGGCGCGCCCCGGCTGCGACTTCTTGATATCTCTTCCCTGCGCACGCTGGCCCAGTCGGGGATCGAGATCGGTGCCCATTCTCGAACGCACAAAGCCCTGAACACCTTGTCTGAGCAGCCGCTCATTGACGAAACGTCAGGGTCGATCGAGGACCTGGAGTTGGCGGGCTTGGATCGGCCGCGGCTGTTTGCGTATCCGGAGGGCGAGTACGACGAGCGAGTCGTGGCGGCGGTGAAAGCGGCGGGCATCCAAGCGGCCTTTACCGTGATCCCTGGACGGGTGGAACCTGGCGGCGACCCGTACCAGGTCCCCCGGATCGAGATCATGAGAGCGGATACCGCATCGAGGTTTCTCTGGAAGGTGTTCCGAGCGGGCTGGTCGCGGCCAAAATTACGGTTGGTGGGTAAAGACAGACGAACAGGACCACGCGGCGATAGGCGCTCAAATAACCGCCTATGGTCCAGTAGCGAGAGAAGCCGAGTGCCACGCGGTTGAGTGCCACGCGGCGGTTGAGTGAGTCGCCGTTTCAAGGCGAGTCACTCAACCGCCGCGTGCAAATGGCCGTCGCCGGAATGGAGGTAGCCGCCAAATCTGTGCAAAATAGGTGGATGGCGGCTTTTGGATAACGTTATGACAGGTCTCCCCGCAACATGGCCCGGACGAAGGACGGCGAGTCTCGTCTACGTGCG
>Ga0105092_10001133_pt1 | contig 14190 bp, 11 predicted proteins | sample PPLLak2March2015_FD_87021 | JGI IMG/M metagenome (GOLD analysis project Ga0105092, IMG submission 87021) | Freshwater sediment microbial communities from Prairie Pothole Lake near Jamestown, North Dakota, USA - PPLs Lake P7 Core (1) Depth... | ecosystem: Environmental > Aquatic > Freshwater >... | reverse complement strand
GCGGCCTACCCTGGGTGGGACAGCAGCGACATCCCAACCCTGAAAGGGTTGCGTATCGCTCGGCCTCATTCCGTGCAACTATCGTCAGTCCCACATGTAGCGTTCGTCCCATTCAAGCCCGTGCTTGCGCAGCAATGCTCGGAATTCTTCTTGAAAGGTGACTTGCTTGTGCCTTTCTTCCTGGGCAAAATGCCACAAAAGCCGGGCCGTGAAAAGAGAGTTTCGGGACCGAACTCGATACGCAACCCCTTCAGGGTTGGGATCTTGCCGGCCACCGACCCAGGGTAGGCCGCAAAAAGCGCGGCCAACCCTGGGCTGTGCTACGTAACCCCTTCGGGGTAAAAAGCGTTCACCACGTATTCTAGCGCTTATGCCCATGCCCCGCAGCTCAGCTTACCCCTTAACCAGCTCCTTGCTTTTTGGCCGGAGCTTCGTGAAATCGGCGCCCGAGATTACGTAATACCAGTCGGCAAATCGATTGGTCAGCTCGCGGGCGAGGCGTTTGCCTTGGTCGCCGATCTTGGCTAGATCACCGTCGTTATACGTTCGAGCCTTCTCTTCGTCGTAGTGAACGGTAATGAAAAGGTAGCGTCGTTCCTCGGTCCGGGTAGCGTCCGTCTGGCCCGCCTTGGGCTCAGTCTGCACGGCCCCCGGTTGGCTGGGCGCGATCTCTCCGAAACGAAGCGTGTAGACGAGCCCCTTATCGGTCTCGACCACGATCTCTCCTTCGTTGGAGAGGAGCTGGCCCGTCGGCGTGACGAAGAAGCCTTTCTGGCGCAGAGACATGATGCTATCCATCGACATCGTGATGCCTTCGGTCGTCTTCAGGTCCTGGGTCAACGCGGTCGGCTTCTGGGCGACGTTCACGATCCGGAGGTTGTCCAAGGCGGAGAGCAGGGCATCAACCGCAGCCTGTTTTACGTTCGACCCGTTCGCTTTCCACTTGTCCTTCTCCTTGGCGAGAATGGTTCTCTCCATGTTGTCGAGCGTGCCCATTTGCTCGTTTATGGAGTAGTTGTTCACGGTCACCTTGCGGATGTCTCCGGCTGACAGCTTAAGCAGGTCCGTTTCGATCCAGTCTTCGAAATTCGCAGACGGCTCGGCCTCCGTTTTCACCGCGTAGGTGCGCTTTTCCCCGGGAATGCGAATGTACCGGTAGCCGGGCTTCCCCTCAACAGTCTTGCCCAGGATGAAGTCGGCAAGCAGTTTGCCCTCGCCGTCCCGGAAGCTGACGCGCTTACCCCGGCCCGCCAGGCTGCTGACCTTCGTGTCGAGCGGGTCCACGACGCCAAGCTCAGGATGATCCGTTGTCGAATCCGAGCGAACCGTGTCCTTCTTCAAATCCATCAGAGCGGCCGCGGTTTTCGTCAGCCGAGTCTGCGCGTCGGCCGGGTAGTTGAAGTGCGAGGGCAAGCTCCATCGTCTCCCCCGAAATTCGACCTTGAAAGGCTTCGCGGTCGCGGTCGTTTCATCGTAGGCGATGATCTCCAGCGCCTTGCAGGCCATCACGTCCTTGAAGCCGGGGAAAAACGGTTGCCCTTGATCGGAGAGCGCCGTCGGGATGTTCGAGTCAGGCTCGGTCCAAACGGCAAGTCCGGCTGCACCTGCTGCAACAACGATAAGAATTGCTGTGATCGTGAGGTCACGCATAACCCGATTCCTTGTGAATTCTCAAAGTGGGTCCCACTTCCAAGTCGGACCCACGTAAAGGCCTAACTACTCCGTCATCATGCCCGCTCCGCCAGAAGGCGGGCCTCCCCGACCGTCGATCTCTCTCGCCGCAGGCGCCGGATCGAGAACAGGAGGAACAGGATGAAGGCCGGGATCGGCGGCAGAATGACAGCCAGCACCTTGATCATGTTCTGAATATTGCGGATGGACGTTTCCATCATCGAACGGCTGTCTTCGATCTGGCGCTGTTTTTCATCTTCGATATTGCTGCGCGCGACCGACAGCCGGCGATTCTCGACGGACTGCAGGTTGTTCAGCATGATTTCCCGGGTCTGTTCGTCGAGGTCCGTTCGAGCCCGAAGCTGCGCAACCGCTTGGTCGAGTCGCTTCTGGGCCTCTTCGAGCCGCCGCGTGGCGGTCGCTTCTGCCTCTCGGGTATCGCGCGACCGCTGCTCCTCGTACGTCCTTGTCTTCGCTTCTACGGCTTCGAGCGTGCGGTGACGCGGCCGGCGCTTCCTCAACTCGATAAAAGAGGAATCGCCAGCCAGCTGATCGACTGCGTTCAGAAGGAACGTAACGTTATCGAAGTTGAGGTTCTCGATCCCCCGTTTGCGCAGTTCGAAGAACTGCTCGCCCATCATGTCCGAATCCGCCACAATAACCACGTTAGCCGGCGAAGCGCCCTCGCCCAGCACACGCGCGGCCAGGACCTGAGACCCAGGCGCCGGTTCGTGGGCGACTGCGTTATTGATACTGAAACCGAAAAGGGACTGCCCGACGAGCTCGCTCCACCTCAGTGTTCCGGACGCTTTGCCAGTTTCGAGCAACGGCATGAAGCGCGTCTTCGCCCCGGTCTTCGGCTTCAGAGAGCCCGCGTAAATCAACACCACTTCCTGCAGGCCGGCAACGCTCGCCTCCTTTGTATTGAACGCCGAGGCGGAGCCGCTGCCGGGCCCGACAAAGACCACTTCCGGGGGGAGGTTCTTCATCTGCGGGTGCGGGTTGTACTTGTCCCAGGCGATCAGATCCGTAGGCCACGTGACGCCGAGGTAATCCGTCAACGGTTCCAGGCTCGTCCGCGTTTTCGGCGGTGCTGGCTGGAACGGGTTTGACGGGGTATCCTGAGGCGCCAGATCCGGGTTGAAGGCCGGCAGGGGATCGAGCGCGAGGAGCGTCGGCTTGCCTTTTTTCACCCAGCCGACCAGCCTCTCGAACTGCGAAGCGTTCAGAGTGTGGGGGAGCGGGGCGAGGAGGGTATCGAGGTCAGCGGGGTAATCCGAGTCGGCATTGACTTCCACGACCTCATACTGTTTGCGCAGCTCGGAAATGATGCCCCACTCCTGGTCCTGTCGACTGGAGCGAAAGTCGAAGCCGCCGAACATTTTGACACCGGTCGTCAAAACTCCCACCTTTCGGCGTTTGGCATGGGAGACGACGCGAATCGAGCGCATCAACTCGTATTCGACCGGCAAGCCTTTTTCGAAGAACGGAATAACGAACTCCTCTGATCCGCACGTGAAGGCCAGTCCGAGGTAAATCTCACGGGGCGCCCCGACCGTCTCCTCGGTCACTGGTACGGCTTGTGCGCGAATGCTGAAGCGCTCTTGCGCCTCTCGTGCTTCGGGCGAGTATTTTTCGGTATCGATGATCTTGCGATGCACCGCCTCGCCCCCGATGGAATCAAACTCGCGCAACATGCGAACGAGGTTCGTGCGTGTCTGGATGAAGGACCGGGGGACTTCCGGGCTAAAGTAAGCCTCGATGAACACCGGCCGGTTGGGACTCAATCCCCGCAACAGTTTGACGGTGTCCGGCGAAAGCGTATGAACCTTCTCCGAGGTAACGTCCAAGCGGGTGTTCAGGTGAGCCGCCAAGGTGGTGAGACTCGCGACTATGACGACGAGCGCCAACAGTCTCGCGCCGAAGTGCCATCCGAGATGCGCGGTCCTGCGGCCGGTCGGCCAGTGGCGCTTTCCGAGCAAGGCGACATTAACGTAAAGCATCACTGCCGCAACGCTGAGGAAGTAGATGAGACATGATGGAGTCAGTATGCCGGCGGAAAGATCGCGAAACTGTTCGACGAACGAAAGCCTCTCAATCAGGCGCAGCGCCCGTCCGCTGAACAACACGCCCGCATGGTGAAGGAACACGGGAACCGCGCAGAATATGGATCCCAGGATGAAGCCGACGGTCAGGTTGTCCGTAAGGAGAGAAGCAACCATCCCGAGGGCGAGGAGCGCGAGTCCCATCAGCCAATAGCCGAAATAGGTGCCGGCCAGCATTCCGAGATCCGGGCTGCCCAGCCAGAAAAGGACAAAAACGTGGCTGAGCGAGAAGATCAGAGCGATCGAAAAGATGGCGACTGCGGCCAGGTACTTGCCAAGAACGATCTGGAGGTCGGAGGCCGGGAGGGTCAGCAGCAGCTCGTCGGTCCCGTAACGCTTCTCTTCGGCCCACAGGCCCATTGTTATCGCCGGGATGAGGAAAACAAGCAGGTAGGGGAAAAACCGGTTGAGCTGGTCGAGATTCGCCAGGTTGGCGGCGAAGAACTCCTCCTGCCAAAACGCAGCAACAGCACTGAGGAAGACAAAAATCGTGATGAAGACGTAACCGGTAGGGCTGCTGAAATACCCGGTTAGTTCCCGTTTCAGGATTGCGAGTATTGCGCGTCCGCTCATTGCACCTCCTCAACTTGGGCGGAAGCCGTGGCGACCGCTTCGGGCGTCGTCGTGTCTTCCGGCGGCAGCTCGTCGTCATGGCCGGTTAGTTTGTAGAACGCTGCCTCCAGGCTCCGGTGGCCTTTCATCATGCCGGCGAGCGTGCCGTCAAAAACGATCTGCCCTTCATGGATCAGCAGAATGTGTTCGGCGACAGCTTCGACCTCTTGAAGAATATGAGTCGACAGGAGGATCGTCTTATCCTGCCCGAGCAGGCGAATCAGGCGCCGCACCTCGCGAATCTGGTTCGGGTCGAGCCCGCTTGTCGGCTCGTCGAGGATCAGGATGTCGGGATCATGCAGCAGAGCCTGCGCCATACCGACCCGCTGCCGGTAACCGCGTGACAGCTTGTAGATACTCTTGTGCAGCACCGGTTCCAGCGCGCACTGGGAGATCATCGAATCGATCCGGCTCTTCAACAGCGGGTTGCGCATGCCGCGAGCTTCACCCAGGAAGCGGAGAAGAGAAACAGGCGTCATCTCGGGGTAGAGCGGTCCGTTTTCGGGGAGGTAGCCAACCTTGGAGACGACTTCCACCCGGTTCGCAAATACGTCCCGGCCTGCCAGGCGGGCAGAGCCCTCGCTGGGGGCCAGAAACCCGGTCAGGATCTTCATCGTGGTGGTTTTTCCCGCCCCATTGGGCCCGAGGAAGGCTGCCACCTCACCCCGGCGTACCGTGAAACTGACGTTGCGAATCGCGACAAAAGAACCGTAGAACTTCGAGAGGCTCTGGGCCTCGATCATCAGTTCCCGGTCGACAGCCTCGCTCATCTTCACTTTCCTCCTGGCATGACTCAGTAACTCGCCGTCCTTATTAGAAAATCGGGTGGACGACAAGCGCAAGATTGTACCAAAGGAATGCAAGTGGGGCGAGAAGCAGGCGAATTCGGAAGAACAAACGGGCGGGAATCAAGCCAACCGGGCCGAACAGCGGCGGATTCTGGAACTGCGAATCCGCCCTACAATTGCTCGCCGTGCGGAAGCGATCGGTCGTAGGGCGGATTCGCAGTTCCAGAATCCGCCGCTGTTCGGCCCGGTTGGCAAAACCAGTCAGCTATCCTCTCATTCCACCGTCACTGACTTTGCCAGGTTGCGCGGCTGGTCGATCTCGCAGCCATTCTCCAGCGCAACGTAGTACGCAAGCAGTTGCAGCGGGACAATGGTGAGCAGCGGAGCAAACAGTTCCGGACAGGCGGGGACCGCGATGAAGTCGTCGCACATCCCGGAAAGGTGCGCGTCTCCTTCCGTCCCTACCGCAATGACCGGGCCGCTGCGCGCCTTGATTTCCTGGATGTTACTGGTCATCTTCTCGTAGGTACTGTCGTTTGGCGCAATGCAGACGGAAGGGAAATCCGGGTTGATCAGCGCAATTGGGCCGTGTTTCATCTCACCGGCGGCGTACGCTTCAGCATGGAGGTACGAAATTTCCTTGAGCTTTAGCGCACCTTCGAGGGCGATCGGGTAATTGAACTTGCGGCCGATATACATGAAGTTGCGAAACCCGGCATACTTTCGAGCGATGTTGTGAATGGCGGGCGCCTGCTCGAGGATACGCTCGATCTTGCCCGGGAGGCTCTCCAGTTCGGAAATGAACCCCTGGCCGTCGGTGACCGACATTGCCTGATGGCGGCCGATGTAGAGGGTCAGAAGGTAAAGGATCGCGAGTTGTGAAACGAAAGCCTTGGTGGACGCCACGCCGATTTCAGGACCCGCGTGGTTGTATATTCCGGCGTGCGTCTCGCGGGCGATGTTGCTTCCGACGACGTTGACCAGACCGAGGACGAGCACGCCTTTCCGTTTCGCCTCCTGCACGGCGGCCAGGGTGTCAGCCGTTTCGCCCGATTGACTGATCGCCAGAATGACGGTTCCGCGCCGCAGATTCAGCCTCCGGTAGCGGAACTCCGAAGCCATGTCGACTTCCACGCTGATGTTGGTGCAGCTCTCGAGAATGTAGCGACCCAGGAGGGCCGCGTAGTATGAGGTGCCGCACGAGACGATAACCAAGTGCTGCATCGACAGGAGCCGGTCTTGAACCGAGGCGATTCCGCCCAGTTTGGCGATTCCTTCGGCTGGGACGATCCGGCCGCGGATAGCGTTGCGCAGGGCTTCCGGCTCTTCGTGAATTTCCTTGAGCATGAAATGCGGAAAACCCTGCTTTTCGGCTGCGCTGACATCCCAGTCCACTTTCTGGGTCTCGCGATCGATTGCCGGACTTTGGAGGTTCGTAATCCGGTAACCGTCCCGGCGGAGAACGGCGATGTCGTCATCGTGCAGGTACACGACGTCCTTCGTGTGGCTGACCAAGGCCGAAACGTCGGAAGCGGCGAAGATCTCACCGGAGCCGATTCCGAGAATCATCGGGCTGCTGCGTCGGGCGGTAACTATTGTGTCGGGTTCGCGAGAGGACATGACCGCGATTCCAAAAGTGCCCTCGACTTTGCGCAAGGCCCCGGCGACGGCCTCTTCCAGGGAATTGGCGCGTGTGTAACTATCCTCGACCAGGTGGGCTAGGATTTCAGTGTCCGTCTCGGAACGGAAAACGTGCCCACGGCAAGCGAGCTCACTCTTGAGCGCCTGGTAGTTCTCGATGATGCCGTTGTGAACGAGGAGGATCTCGCCCTTGCAGTCGGCGTGGGGATGGGCGTTCGCGACCGAAGGCTTTCCGTGGGTCGCCCATCGCGTGTGCCCGAGTCCCCCTTTGGCGTGGCTGTCGATACCTGATACTTCGGCTTCCAGCTCGGCAATCTTGCCGACGGCGCGCTTGCAGGTGATCCCGCCATTTTCGAAAAGCCCGATGCCGCTCGAGTCGTAACCGCGGTATTCGAGCCTCTTAAGACCCTCGAGAAGGATCGGCAGCGCTTTCTTTGGCCCGAGGTAGCAGATGATTCCGCACATGAGGAGATTGTATCGGCTGGGTGGGGTCGGGGCAAACGGTAGGTAACACGGAGTGACACCGACTAATACCGGACGAACACTTCCACTCCATTTCGGTCTGTGTCCCTCCGGCGTTGGTCCGTGTCAGTCCGTGTTAAAAAAATCCGAGTTGCAGCTTGGCGGCCTCGGACATCCGCTCCATGCTCCAGGGTGGGTCCCAGACGATCTGCAGGCTTACGTCGGTAACGCCGGGTGTGGCCCCGACCTTAGTCTCCACCTCGGGCGGAAGCGATCCGGCGACCGGGCACATCGGCGAGGTAAGGGTCATCTTGATGTCGACCTTGCCGCTTTCCTGGACGTCGAGGTCGTAGATCAGGCCCAGCTCGTAGATGTTTACCGGTATCTCGGGATCGAAAACCGTGCTGAGCGTATCGATAATGCGCTGCCGCAGTTCATCGACAGTTGGTTTTTCGGTGTTCGGCTGGTCCATGCTGTTTAACTCCCCGTCGGCCCGTCACTACTCGGTGGACACGGTGTCGGCCTTTCCGTCGAGTGCCGCCTGAAGCGTGTGCCATGCGAGCGTTGCGCACTTCACGCGGACGGGATACTCGCTGACTCCTTGGAATACCGCCAGTTTGCCAAGGTCACTCGTGTCTGTCGACCTGCCCGTCACCACGCTGTGGAAGCGCTTGAAAACCGCGCCCGCCTCGGCAACCGTCTTCCCTTTCAACACCTCGGTCATCAGGGAAGCAGAGGCAGTCGATATAGCGCAGCCGACACCTTTGAACCGGATGTCCTCCACCACGTCTCCTTGTACCTTCAGATAGACGGTCACGCGATCTCCGCACAGCGGGTTGTAGCCGTCGGCGTGATGATTGGCTTGTTCGAGCTCTCCGAAGTTTCGCGGTCGCTTGTTGTGGTCCAGGATCACCTGTTGGTACAGCTCGTTCAAATAGGACATTAGCCGAATACCTCGCTCACCTTGCTCAACGCTTCCACAAGGATATCGATTTCCTGTTTGGTGTTGTAGATGCCAAGGGAGGCGCGGGCGGTCGCCGGCAACCGATAGCGGTCCATCAACGGCTGAGCGCAATGGTGCCCTGTACGGATAGCGACGCCGAATTCGTCGACGATGGTGCCGATATCGTGCGGATGAATCCCCTTCATAACGAATGATTGCACGCTGGCTTTATTCTTCGCGGTTCCCACGAGTCTTACGCCGGGGACCGAGGCCAGCGCCTCGGCCGCGTACGTCAGCACGTCCGCTTCATAGGCGATCGCGCTGTCGAAGCCGATCGTCTCGAGATATTCCACCGCTGCCCCAAGGCCCACGGCACCCGCGATGTCCGGTGTTCCTGCCTCGAACTTGTACGGGAGGATGTTGTACTTGGTCTTTTCGAATGTGACGGTGCTGATCATGTCCCCGCCGCCCTGGTAGGGGGGCATGCTGTCGAGCAAGCCGGTTTTTCCGTACAGAACGCCGATGCCGGTCGGGCCGTAGAGCTTGTGACCGGAAAACGCGTAGAAATCGCAGTCGAGCTGCTGCACGTCGACACGGGCGTGTGCTATCCCCTGGGCGCCGTCCACGAAAACCGGAATCCCCCGGCTGTGCGCCGCCTGGACCATCTCGGCGACCGGGTTGATCGTCCCGAGCACGTTTGACATGTGGACAATTGTCACGAGCCGCGTGCGCGGGCCAAGGCTCTTCTCGAATTCATCCCAGATCAACTCACCTTCGTCGGTTATCGGGATAATCCGAAGCTTGGCACCCTTTTCCTCGCACAACATCTGCCAGGGCACGATGTTGGAATGATGCTCCATGGCCGACAGGACGATCTCGTCGCCCGGTCCGACGATCCGAGAACCAAGACAGCGGGCGACGAGGTTGATCGCTTCGGTCGTGCTCCGGACGAAGACGGTTTCGTGTGCATGGCGGGCATTGATGAACTTCTGGATCCGAATTCGGGCAGTCTCGTAAGCGTCGGTCGCCCGCTGGCTCAGGAGGTGAACGCCACGATGAATGTTGGCGTTATCGTTGCAGTAAAAATGCGTGATTGCGTCAATGACGTGCTGAGGCTTCTGGCTGGTCGCTGCGTTATCCAGGTAGACGAGCGGCTTACCGTGAATCCGCTGTTTGAGGATGGGGAAATCCTGCCGAATCCGGTCGACGTCAAATGACTTGATCGGCGTCCGGATTGTGGAGATGTTCGCTGCCGCTCGCATGGTCTAGCGCTGCTCCTTAATGACTTGAACGTGAGAAAGCCATTCGAAAAGTTGGGCATCGAGCTTTTCTCGAAAACGCTCGATTTTGATCCGGCCGATCAACTCGCTCGCAAACGCGTAAATCAGCAGATTGGCAGCGTCGTTGCGCCCGATTCCACGAGTTCGCAAATAGAAAAGCGCGTCGGAATCCAGCCGGCCTATAGTTGCGCCGTGCGTACACTTGACGTCGTCGGCATAGATCTCGAGCTGCGGCTTGGTGTTGACCAGAGCGTCATTCGAGAGCAGAAGGTTATTGTTCGTCTGCTTGGAATCGGTCTTCTGCGCGCCCTTACTGACGACGATCCGGCCGTGGAAAACGGCCCTGGAGCTGTCGGTCAGGATTCCTTTGTAGAGCTCGCGGCTCGAACAGTGGGGCTGGGCATGCTCGATCCGCGTGAAGTTGTCGATGTGCTGGTGACCGGTTGCGAGGTAAAGGCCGTTAAGCAACGCATCGCTTCCCTCGCCGTCCAGTCTCAACGTGAGGTTGTTGCGAACGATCGAACCGCCGATATCGATGCCGTGGAGCGCGGTATTACTGCTGCGTGCCTGATTGGTCTGGAGAGTGCCGACGTGAAAAGCATCGGTGCTTTCCAGCTGGATCCTGTGGTGATCGACGGTGCTGTTCTGCCCGACTACGAGCTCCGTGACCGGGTTGTTGAAATAGACCGCGCCAGGTTCGCCCAGGAACATCTCCACGATGCTCACTTCGCTGTTGGCACCGACGACGAACAGGCTCCGCGGGTGAGTCGAAAACGGCGCGGCTTCCTTCGTCGAGTAATAGGTCACCCAGATTGGACTGCGCTCTACAGTTCCGTCGGGAACAAACAGGACGACGCCGTCCTGCATAAAGGCCGCATTCAGGGCGTTAAGCGTGTGCTCCTTGAAATCCGAGTATTTACCCAGATGCGGTTCAACAAGCTCGGGTGTCGACCGGAGGATATCCGCGAGCGACGCGACCCGAGTGCCTTTGGGCATCCCCGTGAGATCCGACAAATCGGGCCGGTAAAAGCCGTTGAGAAACGCCAGGCGCGGTGAATCGAGCGTCGCAAACCGGCTTTCCTTTAGTGCTGACGGCAGATCCCGGGTGGCCGGGCGCGCCAGCGTGAAAGGGACACGATTCAGGGGTGCGAGGCTGGTGTACTTCCATTCCTCGTCCCGTGTCGTGGGCAGGCCGAACTCCTCCACGCGCATGATGGCTGCCCGGCGCATTCGGCGCAGCCAGTCCGGTTCCCGGCTGCCGATCTCGTTCTGCAGCTGGGCGAAATTTGCCAGGTAGATATCCTTGTCCTTTCGAACCGCCTCGATCATGTTTATCCCTTCCTCCGGTTCACGGTTACCCGGTTAGCCGGTTGTCCGGTTGAGGGTCGATGCCCGCAACCAGAACCGTCAACCGTGTCTTCCTACGCCAACCCTGAACCGCGTAACCGTTGAACCGCCTAACCGTTAAACCGTGTAACCCTGAACCGTGTAACCGTGAACTGTTTACCCGGCGCTGGGTTGATCCCCGGGCTCGATCTCGAGCCAGGAATAGCCTTTCGCCTCGAGTTCCAGCGCCAGCGATTTGTCGCCGGAGGTCACGATGCGCCCGTCGGAGAGGACATGGACGTAGTCAGGCACGATGTAATCGAGGAGTCGCTGGTAATGCGTGATGACCAGGAACGCCCGATCTGCCTGCCGCATTGCGTTCACCCCATTGGCCACAATCTTCAGGGCATCGATGTCGAGCCCGGAATCGGTTTCGTCCAGGATGACCAGCTTCGGCTCCAGAACGGCCATCTGGAAAATTTCATTGCGTTTCTTTTCCCCGCCGGAGAACCCCTCATTGACGGCCCGGTTGATCAGGCTCTCGTCCATCTTAAGGAGCTTCATTTTTTCGCGGACCATGGTCAGGAAGTCCATAGCATCAACGTCGTCCTGGTCACGGTGCTTCCGGATCGCGTTCAGCGCCGCCCGGAGGAAGTACATGTTGCTGACGCCACGGATTTCCACAGGGTATTGGAAGGCCATGAAAATGCCTTCGCGGGCGCGATCCTCGGGCGCCATTTCCAGGAGATCCTGACCCTGGAAATGCACCTGGCCGTCGGTGACCTCGTAAGATTCACGGCCGGCGAGCACCTGGGCAAGCGTGCTCTTCCCGGAACCGTTCGGTCCCATGATGGAATGGACCTCGCCCGGCTGAATGGTTAAGTTGATACCCCGCAAGATCGGCTTGTTCGCTGCCGAAACGTGTAGATTCCTGATCTCGAGCATTCTGGTTCTCCGTAACTTGTTACGATTGTGGGTATTCGGGGTATTTCGGGGACATAATACTTAATTCCCTCGCCGCTGGCTCGCTTTCCCCGTCAGCAAAGGAATTAAGTTTTGTGTCCCCGAAATACCCCGCGAAATACCCGAAAGCCCCGCGAGCCGTTCTAAAGTCCTTTGGTTCTTCTACCCGACACTGCCTTCCAGGCTGATGCTGAGGAGCTTCTGGGCTTCGACGGCAAATTCCATGGGAAGCTCCTTGAAGACCTCCTTGCAGAAGCCGTTGACGATCATGGAAACGGCATCCTCAGCCGAGATCCCCCGTTGCTGGCAGTAAAAAATCTGGTCTTCGCCGATCTTCGATGTCGACGCTTCGTGCTCCATCTGAGCGGTGCTGTTCTTGATTTCAATATAGGGAAACGTATGAGCCCCGCACTTGTCGCCGATGAGCATCGAGTCGCACTGAGTGTAGTTGCGGGCGTTTTCGGCGCCGCCCAGGATCTTGATCAGGCCCCGGTACGTGTTCTGTCCGAAGCCGGCGGAGATGCCCTTGGAAACGACGGTGCTCCGTGTGTTCTTGCCGATGTGGATCATCTTCGTCCCGGTGTCGGCCTGCTGGCGTTTTCGCGTTAAAGCGACGGAGTAAAATTCGCCGATGGAGTTGTCGCCGAGCAGAATGCAGCTCGGGTACTTCCAGGTGATTGCTGATCCCGTTTCGACCTGGGTCCAGGAAATCTTCGAATTCACCCCGGCGCATTTTCCGCGCTTGGTGACGAAGTTGTAGATTCCACCTCGGCCCTCGTCATCCCCCGGATACCAGTTTTGGATCGTGGAATACTTGATCTGGGCATTGTCGTGCGCTACCAGCTCGACGACCGCGGCGTGCAGCTGGTTTTCGTCTCGCATCGGCGCAGTACAGCCTTCCAGGTAACTCACGTAGGCCCCTTCGTCGGCGATGATCAGCGTCCGTTCGAATTGCCCCGTCTTCGCCGCGTTAATCCGGAAGTACGTCGAGAGCTCCATCGGGCAGCGAACCCCCTTCGGGACGTAGCAGAAGGATCCGTCGGTAAAGACCGCCGAGTTCAGACAGGCGTAAAAGTTGTCGGAGAGAGGAACCACCGACCCCAGGTACTTCTGGACAAGGTCGGGATGCTTCTGAACGGCTTCCGTGAAGGATCCGAAAATGATGCCCAGTCCGGCCAGTTTCTCCTGGAAGGTCGTCGCCACCGAGACACTGTCGAAAACGGCGTCCACGGCCACCCCGGCCAACAGCTCTTGCTCCTCGAGTGGAATGCCCAGCTTGCGGTATGCATCAAGGATCTGGGGATCCACCTCGTCCAGGCTCTTGACCTTCGCCTGGCTCTTGGGCGCCGAGTAGTAGACGATGTCCTGGTAGTTGATCGGAGGAAAAGTGACGTTCGCCCAGCGCGGTTCCTCGAGCGTGAGCCAATGCCGATACGCCTTGAGGCGCCATTCGAGCATGAATTCCGGCTCATGCTTTTTGGCCGAGATCAGGCGAATTACGTCTTCATTCAATCCCGCCGGAACGGCGTCCGCCTCGACGTCGGTATAAAAGCCGTATTTGTATTCCTGATTGGCTAACTCATGAATCTGTTCTGTCTCGGTAGCCATTGGTTCTCCTTACTGCCGAATTTGGCTGCATCAGCCAAGAGTGACCGATGATGCTTTCCCTCCCCGCTCGAGCGGGATAAGGGGCGCCGTCAAGGGTCGAGTCATATCCGAAAGAGTGATGTTGTCCAGAGCCTTGCGCACGGTCTGGTTGATGAGGTGCCAGTTAGTCCGCACCGGGCAGGACGACTCCTGGCGGCAATCCCCGGGCGCATCGACGCATTCCGTCATCGCGAAAGGCCCATCGAGCGCGCTGATGACATCCGTTACCGTGATCCGGTCAGGCCGCCGGGCCAGCATATACCCGCCCCGGGCGCCACGGACCGAAATCAGGAGCCCCGCCCGCGTCAACACTTTGAGGATCTTGCTGACCATAGGCAGCGGGAGGTTCGCCCGGTCCGCCAATTCGCGGGCGCTCAGGGTCAACCCGTTCGGATCCGTTGCGAACTGCGTCAGCAACACGACCCCGTAATCCGTCTGCTTGCTCATCCGAATCATGGACGTCCTAACTCACTCCCGAACATGAATCAGTACCACATTGGTACTGTTTATGAAGGATACCAACCCGGAGCTTCGCTTGTCAACAACTGCGGCACATGACGGGCCTCGCGTAACCGACGGATTGGAAAAAGGTTAAGAGCGTGTCAATCGGGCTGGCAAAAAGGTCCTGGCGGGGCCGGGTCGGCGACTGGAAGGAGTTTGAATCCTCTCGTGCGCCGATGGCCCCTGGTGTGGGCTTGCTGTCCGGGATCTGCAGACAACGATTCGAACCTAGGAGTACTTGTCGTGTCCCT
>Ga0105092_10001132_pt1 | contig 14194 bp, 14 predicted proteins | sample PPLLak2March2015_FD_87021 | JGI IMG/M metagenome (GOLD analysis project Ga0105092, IMG submission 87021) | Freshwater sediment microbial communities from Prairie Pothole Lake near Jamestown, North Dakota, USA - PPLs Lake P7 Core (1) Depth... | ecosystem: Environmental > Aquatic > Freshwater >... | reverse complement strand
AGGGGCTTTCCACAGACGGAGATTCAGGAGGCCTCATACCAGTACCAGAGAGCGGTCGAAAGCAAGGAGCAGATTGTCGTCGGAGTCAACGAGTTCGTCAGTTCGGACGACCAAGGCCCGGAGATCCTGCAGATCGGACGGCAGGCCGAGGAGGCGCAGATCAGACGGTTGCGGGAAGTGCGGAGTCAACGGGACTCGCAGGCCGTAGAATCGAACCTGGATACGTTGAAGCGAGCAGCTGAAACGACCGCCAACCTGATGCCGTTACTTCTCGATTGCGTCAGGAGCTACGCTACTATTGGAGAGATCTGCGGAACACTTAAGGAAGTCTTTGGAACTTATACGGAGCCGGAATTCTAGCCACACGTGGGGGACCAACGAGGCATTGATGCAAATTTCCCGAATTCTGATCGCAAAACCGGGGCTCGATGGCCATGATCGGGGGGCGAAGGTTGTCGCTCGGGCTTTGCGAGACGCCGGTTTTGAGGTTATCTACTCCGGGTTGCGTCAGACACCGGAGCAGATCGTCAACGCGGCGATCCAGGAGGATGTCAACGCGATCGGATTGTCGATACTGTCGGGTGCTCACATGCCTCTGTTCGACCGTGTCCTTGGCCTCTTGCGTAACCAGGGAGCAGACGATATCCTCCTGTTCGGAGGCGGAATCATACCGGAGGCGGACATCTCGGAACTCAAGCGTATGGGAGTCGCGGAGATATTCCTGCCCGGGAGCGATACCCGTGAAATCGTGAAGTTTCTGCAGCAAAGGCTTAGTTCGTGAATCCGGAGCACTACCCAGGCCTGGAACGCACTTTCCGTGAAAACTACCAGAGGCTGAAGGGCCAAGCCGCACCCGCCTTTGCCGTTCAGTTTTACCCGTATCGGAACCTCACGAACACGATTCGAGCCCGTGACGGGCGCATCCTGGTGAGAATCAGTGACATCCTGGAGGAAGCGCCCGAGCCTGTCCTGTCGGCACTAGTGGCAATTCTGCTCTACAAGCTCTGCCGTCGACGGGTCCCGCGATCCCATCTTGCGCTTTACCGCAGCTACGTCAACGAGCCGGCCACCAGAGCAAGAACCGATGCTATGAGGCGCCTCCGGGGACGCAAGCAGTTCGGGACTCCGGCCGGAGAGATTTTCAATCTCAAACAGATGTTCGACCGCCTGAACGCGGATTATTTCGACCACCGCGTTGAGGTCGCTCACCTGTCATGGAGCGCTCGCGTGAGCCGTCGCGTCCTGGGCCATTTCGACCCGGCCCATCGGGCTATCGTCATCAACCGGAAGCTCGACCACCCGCTTGTACCCGAGTCCGTGGTCCAGTACGTGCTTTACCACGAAATGCTCCATGTCGTTCTCGGCATCGAGCACTCTGCGGAGGGGCGGCGTCACTGTCACCACGCAAGATTCCGCCAGGAAGAACGCAGGTTCGCCCACTACGCACGGGCCCGGCAATTCATCCGGGAGAGCTTGTGAAGATTGGGGTCCTCGCTGACACGCATGGTGTTCTAAGACCTCAGGTACTCGAGGTCTTTCGCGGCGTGGATCGTATCATCCACGCTGGTGACGTCGGCTCAGCCGAAATCCTCACACAGCTGCAGGGGCTGGCAGCAGTCCACGCGGTCTACGGCAATTGCGACCGCTTCCCGCTGACCGAACAGCTCAACGATCGCGAGATCATCGAGCTGGAAGGAATAAGGACGTTTGTCACGCATATCGGCGGCAAGCCAAAAGAAATTCGGCGGTTTTACCCGGACGTTCAGGACGCCCGGCTGGTCATTTACGGCCATAGCCACCGCCCAAGCCGTGTAGAGGACGAGGGAACGCTGTTCTTCAATCCCGGGGCGGCCGGCCCCCGACGGTTTTCGCTGCGCCCAAGTGTCGGCCTCATCGAAATCCGGGACGGGCGGGTAGAAGCGGAGATCGTGGAGATCGGCTGACCGGCTGACCGGCCCGGTTGGCCAGCTTTTGCGAGTCTCTCGTTGGTCCGACTTCCAAGTCGGACATTCGGCATGCCGGCCGGTTGGCTCGATGTTGCTGGCGGTGTGTAGTGTCCGACTTGGAAGTCGGACCAACGTACACCGGCAAGCGCTGCTGCCCCCCGCTGACGGTGTGTTGTGTCCGACGACTCCTTCCCGCAGTGCGCAGTGGGCAGTGCGCAGTGGGCAGTGCGCAGTGCGCAGTGGGCAGTGCGCAGTGGGTAGTGCGCAGCCGGTCAGCTGGCCTGGGCTTCCACGCTCGCGAGGATGTCCTCCCGGCTTGCCGACGCCGTCCCGACACGCCCGACGACCACGCCGGCCGCATGATTGGCCAGATACGCGGCTTCCTGTACGTTCGCCCCGGCCGCCAGGGCCGCGGAAAGCGTGGCGATCACGGTATCTCCAGCCCCGGTGACGTCGTATACCTCCCGGGCAGCAGTCGGCAGGTGGAGGTACCGGTCGGGCTCCACCAGAGTCATTCCTTCCTCGCCCCGCGTGATGAGGATGTGCTCCGCGCCGGTCGTTTCAAGAAGCCGCCGCCCGGCCCGGATGAGGTCCTCGTCGCTGCTGATCGGTATGCCGGCGGCACGCTCTGCTTCCCGCTTGTTTGGAGTGATGACCGACGCGCCGCGGTAGACAGCAAAATTCTCCACTTTCGGATCGACTGCCACGAACTTATCCCTCGCCCTGGATTCGCTTATGACTGCGCTGAGGAAGTCGGACATGAGAACTCCCTTGGCATAGTCGGAGATGACCGTGCCAACAGTGCGGTCAACTGCGCTGGAGGCGGCGGCGAGCAACTGATCGAGCACCGCGCCGCTCACTGCGTCGCGGCACTCGCGGTCGGCGCGACAAACCTGCTGATGATGCGCGATGATCCGTGTTTTAACCGTCGTCGCCCGGGCCTGGTCGATGATGACACCCCCCGTATCCATCCCCATCCTTCCCAATTCGTTTCGAAGCGTCACGCCTGCCTGGTCCCGGCCGACAACGCCAATCAATACGGGGCGTGCGCCGAGCGCGACGAGATTGGCGGCAACGTTTGCGGCACCGCCCAGATGGATCGTCTCCCGGGTAATTTCTATGACGGGAACCGGCGCCTCCGGCGAGATCCTTTCCACTTTTCCCCAGATAAACTGGTCGAGGATGAGGTCACCAATCACGGTTACAGGCACGCCGGTAAAGCGCTGGAGCAGTTCCTGGACTCTGGTTCGGGTCATTTGCATAGCAACCTGCTCACCGCGGCGAAGACGCGGTCAACGTCAATGGATTGAATACAACGTGGTTCGGAGTATTCCAGGCAGCGATAGCCCGGGCACGGTATACAGGGAAGATCGGACCGAACCAGTTCGTACCTGACTCCCCAGGGACGCCAGACAGCCGAGTCGGACGATCCAAAAACTACTGCAATGGGCTTTCCAAGCGCAGCCGCAATATGCGTGGCTCCGGTATCGTTGCCCACGTAGAGATCACAGAGCGAGGTCATCGCAATGAAATCGGGAATTGACATGGGCGGTACAATACACGCCGACCCGGCGGTGAGCCCTCGAATCTCTTCCAGCAGCGGCTCCTCACCAGGGCCCGCGGTCACGACCACCTGCCTCGATGTCGCTGCGATCCGGCCGATCAATTCCGCGAAATTGCGGGCGGGCCATTGCTTGGTAGTGAATGCGGCAGCCGGATGCACGAGGACGAACGGCGAAGTGACGCCCAGTTGCGCCAGGAGGATCGCTATCTGGCTGACGCGGTTCGGGTGCACTGGTACCCGCAACGGAGGCACAGGTTCAACCGGGCACCCCAGGTATTTCAGCGGCGCCAGCTGGTGCTCCACCGTATGGAGTACGCTCGTCCCCCAGACGACGCGCGTATCGGGGACCCGGACGTTGTACAGGCGGGCGTTTCGACTCGTAGCATACCCAACCCGGCGGCCCGCACCCGAGAGGAATGTCATGAGAGCGCTGGTGGTCCCGCCGTGCAGGTCGATGGCGACGTCCGGTCGGAATGCCCGAATGCTCCTGATCGCCCGGACTCGGGCCGCGAACTTGCCTGTACGGCGATCGATAGCGACAATCGCGTCCAGGGCCGGATTGCCCTCGAGCACCTGGTTAAAAGGACTTTCGACGACGACGCCAATCCGGGCACCGGGCAGTCGCCTGGCGGCTTCCAGGACCGGGGTCATCAGCACCGTGTCGCCCAGCGATCGCAGGCGCACGAAGAGCAACCGCGGACTGGCCAGACGGCTCAGGTCGAATGGCTCGCCGCTCCCTTCCCCAGCTTTAGGAGTCACTCTCCCTGCCTTGTGCCTCGGCTGGAGGCTCGATCGTCGCCTCATCGATCAGCATGACCGGAATACCGTCTCGAATCGGGTAGACTCGGTAGCATTTCACGCATTTGAGCGCGTTGCCTGCCGGCGTCAACACTACGTCGGATTTGCAGGCCGGGCACGCAAGGATGCTCAACAGCTCTTCACTTATTGACATCGGTTCCTCGCAAACGTTTTCAGTTTCAGACTCTAGCAGCTTTCACGCCGGGGGCAAAGATCCCAGCGTTACCGAGCGGAGCTTGGTATAGAGGGCGCCATCGGGCCGCAGATCGCTTCGGAACAAGTGCACTTCAGAGGCAGAGAACGAGCCCGCCTGCTCGCGACCGCCATCTTTCTGCAGGTAATCTTGGAGGATTCTGATGTTCGCGCGACCTTTGAGACGGGCCAGGGTCAAGTGCGGACTGAAAGGCCTGTCTTCCCGGGGAAAGCCGAGGATCTCCAGTTCGTCGTCGATCCGGCGCTGCAGATCCGTCAGCTCGGGGACCGCCTCGATTCCCACCCAAACGACCCGGGGGCTGGCCGGGCCCGGGAAGACTCCGACCCGGCGGCATTGAATACGTAAGACCGGGATGCCGGCCGCCGCCTTCGTCAACGCCTCTCCGATCGCGTCCACCCGAGTTTCTTCGATGTTTCCGAGAAACTTAAGCGTCAGGTGTACCGAGTCCGGTTTGGTGAAGGACCCGTCCAGACCCATCTTCATAACCTTCTGAGCGATCACGGCAAGGTCACGCTTGACGTCATCGGACAGGGCAATAGCGACAAAAGTTCGAATCAAACGAGCCTCCTTCTCAGCCAGTCAAGCGCGGTCCGGGCCGCTCGGATCCTGATAACGGCCCGGTCCCCGTTCAGCTGCAACTTGCGGGATTCCGTCCCGCTACCATCCGAGATACCCAGATAGACCAAACCGACCGGCTTCTCGGTTGTTGCTCCACCGGGCCCGGCGATTCCCGTGGCAGCGAGACCGATACTGGCCTTGGATCTCGCTCTTGCACCTGCGGCCATCTGTTCAGCCACGCATGGACTTACTGCGCCGTGCACGCTCAAGTCATCTTCTTTCACTCCAAGCCAATCGATTTTCGCCTGGTTGCTATACGTCACGAAGCCGCCCAGCAGGTAATCGGAGCTCCCAGGCACCTCGGTCAGCATCTGCATGATCAATCCTCCGGTGCAGGACTCGGCCACGGCCAGCGTCTTGCCCTGTTGTCTCAGGAGCTCGCCCACGGCGCACTCGAGCGTTTGCTCCGCCTCGGCGTAAACCAGGTCGCCGAGAACCCCGCGGACCCGAGCGACCAGTTCATCGAGCAACCGATGGCCTTCGGCTTCAGGCTGGTCCGCGTCGAGAGGACGCCAATAGAAGAAGAGATCGATAATGCCGGTTGATGCAAGGATCGTCGTCTCGACGTCCGCATAGGAGCGGTAGATCGGAGAAGCGAGGAAATCCACGCGGGATTCGGCCTCGCCGGCAATCTTCAGTTGCCGGTAAAGAGTAGTCTCGGTGCCAAGCCGTGTCCTGATTGCCGGGATCACCTGATCAACCACCATCGGTTCCAGTTCTCGAGGGGGCCCCGGCAGCAGAAAAATCAACTTGCCCGATTCCTCGAGCATGAGTCCGGGCGCGGTTCCGTTCGGATTGGGGAGCACTTGTGCGCCGCTTGGCACAAGCGCCTGCCGCTGGTTGTTCGGAGGCATGGTCATCCCCGTTCGCTGATACCGCCTCCGAATCTTCTCCAGGACCTGTTCGTCGAGCCGGAGCGGACGCTCGAGCACATCGGCAACGACTTCACGATTGATGTCGTCTGTGGTCGGACCGAGGCCACCGGTCAGGAACACCACATCGGAGGTCTCCAAGGCCCGGGCGATGCTGGCGCGTAAATCCTCGGCGCGATCTCCGACCACCGTCTTGCGTGCGACCAGCGCTCCGATCAAGTTCAGCTGACGGGTGATGAACAGTGAATTGGTGTCCAGACGCCAAGGCGTCAGGAGCTCAGATCCAACGGCGATGATCTCGGCACGAATAGGCATGAATATCAGCGGAAATAGTTGATGCCGGTAATGACGAGACCCGCATAAACGCCTGCGATCAGGTCGTCGCCTATGATCCCGAAACCGCCCGGCAGGTGCTCCGCCCTGCCTGCTGGAAAGGGCTTGGAAATGTCGAAAAACCGGAACAGTACGAACCCGAGGATGAGGCTGGTCGTCGTGATAGGAACCCAAAGAAAACAGACCATTTGGCCGACCATCTCGTCGGCCACCACATTCTGAGGATCCGGGTCCTCTTCCAGACTAGCCATGCGGTCAGCTGCAACGATCGCAAGGATGCCCAGCACAACGAAGAGAATCCAGATGAGCGGAAGTTGAATCGCGGGCAGAAAAACGTGAATGAGGATAACCAGCAGGAGCCCCTCGGCCGCGCCCCAGGTCCCTGGGGCAAGGGGCATACGACCTGCGCCGAAGCCGGTCGCGAAAGCACGGACGAGGTGGTCGGTCTTATTCTGGTTCAGCATCCGTGTCATGATCCTGAGCGACCGGTTTTTCCTGTTCCTCTTTTTTCTCGCCTGCTACTCGATACTCGCCCTCTAACCAACGGTAAAGATCAACCATTCGGCAACGTTCACTGCAAAACGGCAGGAATGGGTTGTCGCGAGCGACTTCGGTCTTACAGTTGGGACACCGGAGGACAGCAGTCATCGAGCAACGTTTCCAACAAGGTCGTAGTCAAAGACCTCCGTGATCAGAACTTCGCGAATCTGGCCCGATTCCACGCCATCATTGATCCCGTCGTTCAGATAGACAACACCGTCGATGTCGGGCGCCTGCGTGGACAATCGCCCCTGCCAGAGCAGGTCACTCTCAGCTGACGGACCCTCGATGAGCACCGGGTGCTTCTGACGGACGAGTTGTCGGTTGCTCCGTCGGGAGATCCGGGCTTGCAGTTTCATCAGTCGGTCTCGTCTCTCGTCTTTTAGCTCTTCCGGAACCTTATCGTCCAAATCGTTGGCGCCGGACCCTTCCTCGTCAGAATAGGAGAAGACGCCAAGCCGATCAAACTGTACGTTTGAAACGAAATCGAGCAGTTCCCGATAGTCTTCTTCGGCCTCGCCCGGGAAGCCGACGATCATGGTAGTACGAATTGCGACCGCCGGGATAGCGGCTCTTATGCGCCCCACCAGTTTCTCGAGCGACATCCGGTTGCCGCCGCGTTTCATCCGTTTAAGAACACGTGAAGACACGTGCTGAAGCGGTATGTCGATGTACTTACAGGCGGTCGGCGTTTCCGCGATCGCCCTGAGGAGCTCGGGGTACAGGGTATTCGGATACGTGTACAGCGACCGGATCCAAGGCAGCCCCTCGATCTTGCCCAATTCCCTGATCAGCTGGGCCAAACCGTGACGATTGCCCAGGTCCCACCCGTACATCGTCGTGTCCTGACCAATCAGGTTCAACTCTCGCACTCCTCCTGCGACGAGGCGCCGAGCCTCAGCGAGGATTGACTCCATTGTCCGGCTGCGGAATCGACCGCGCATCGTGGGAATGACGCAGAAAGTGCAGGGATGATCACACCCTTCGGCGATCTTGAGATAGGCGGAGTAGGAAGGGGTTGTCAGAAGCCTCGGGTCGGAGTCGGTGTACAGGTAAGGCGCCTGGCCGTTGACCGGAATCTCCCGAACCAACTGATCCGAACAGACGTCGAGGATCTGCGGAATCTGGTTGGTGCCGATCACCGCATCCACTTCCGGAATCTGCTCCAGGATCTCGCGTCGGTACCGCTCGACCAGGCATCCGGCGACTACCAGGCGTCGGCAGTTGCCCGAGACTTTCTGCTCGGCCATCTCGAGAATGGTGTCGATCGACTCCTGCTTGGCGCTTTCAATGAACCCGCAGGTGTTCACGACGATAATCTCGGCCTCCGATTGGGTCGCCGTTATTTCGTGCCCGTGTCTTGTCAGGAGTCCAAGCATCACCTCGCTATCGACGAGGTTCTTCGGACACCCAAGGCTGACAAAACCGATCTTGGCCATAAACGCTCATTATACAGGACACAATAGGTCCGACTTCCAAGTGAGGACTGACGTGGTTTTCTGCGCACTCTCCGAGACGCGCAGCTTTGGGGCGTTACCCAGCCAACCGGGCCATAAAGCGGCGGATTCTGAACCGCGAATCCGCCCTACGACTGAGTGCTTCCGCACGGTGAGCGGTCGTAGGGCGGATTCGCGGTTCAGAATCCGCCGCTTTATGGCCCGGTTGGCGAGATTGTTCGAGCGCGACTGTGGCCCCCTACCCCGCGCTTGCTCTTCTGATCTGGCTGAGCACGGAGCGGATCGCCGAAACATCCGCGCTCCGGAGAGGCACGTTGCCGAAGCGGTTTCGGTAGTACGTTTCGGTGAGATCGATGGCAGGTTCGGCCAGTGTGGCGGGAGTGAGTCGAACCGCGAATTCTCTAGGCGTCTCCGCGAGGTTCTTGATATGTCCCTTCTTGCGTAGGATCTCCAGCATCTCGAGGTAATAATCCGGAGCCAACTGATCCGATGAACGCCTCAGTATGTCCTTCCGGATCAAGAGCCGTATGAACCTGCGATATCGATAGGCAACGAATCCGACAACTATCGGGGACAGGAGCCAGAGCCATGACAAGGTCACTGACTTTCGCAAATTCCCGAGCAACAGATAGACGGCCGTCTTCGCGTGATGGATTTGCCGGCTGATTCCGAAGCCGCCCTCCCAGCGTTCGGTCAGCCAGAGCCCGAACGAATGGAACAGGGTTATCTGCCGCATCCGGTCGAAGCTCATCAACTCCGTCCAGAACGTATCCAAGGCATCCAGCCACTCGCTGCTGATTCTCGCGATCAGGTAAGGACTCGGAGGCCGACCCGACGGCGTTGGGTCAAATTCGATCCAACCCGCTCGGCCGAAGTAACCCTCCACCCAGCTGTGGGCATCCGACTGCCTGACCACAAAATGCCCACTCCAGTTGTTGTATTCGCCCTGCCTGAAGCCATTGACCAGCCGGCATGGAATACCGAGGCTGCGCATCAGCACAGCCTGCGCGGTAGCGAAATACTCGCAATGGCCGGACTTGTGGACGAACAGGAAGTCATGGAGTGGATTTTGTCCTCCACCAGCCTTGTTGCTGAGATCGTAGGTATAGTTGCGCTTCAAATACCTCTCAATCGCCAAAGCCGCATCCAGCGGGCTTCGTGTGCCGACCGTAATGGTTTCGGCCAATCGCGCAATACCGGGTGCGAGAGCAGGTTTTTGGAGGAATCGAGGCAGAATCTCCCGATCAACCGGGATCACGCCCTGATTGGACAGGTCGACTGTCTGCAGCCTGGCCCGGAGCACTCTGTCACGGCGACTCGAGACATCCGAGTAAACCGTGTAAATAACCCGACCGGAGGGGTGGGGCAGAAAATAGAAGCAGTCGTTGGCGTCCGGCACCACGACGCCCCGGTGCCCGCCCCCTCGCGTGTACGTAATCATGTTCGGAGCTGCGAAAATCAGATTCGTAAAAGGCTCGACATAGAACTCCTGCCTGACCAGAAACTCGTCGGGCCGTCGGCTCCTCGGTACAAGAAATCCGCTAGACGTTCCTTGATGAAGCATTTCCTGCCGGTGCCGGAGGCTGTTTACCCACGTCTTGCCGTCGAAGTGATCCAGACCAACGCCTCGCCATTTGACCTCGGCCGGAAAAAGCTCCAGGTCGACGTCGACCTTGACGCGCATGACCATCCGGCTGTCGGAGAGAATCGGTCCCATTTCCCCTAGACTCACGCGGTTCGAGAATCCGGTGAGGCTGGACATCCCTCGTCCGTTGGTCGCCAGAAAACCGAAAGGTGTCCTGGGTATGACGATGAAAAGCGGAATCGACAGGAGGACGATCAATCCGGTCACCAGCCCGGCCATCTGCAGATACGCCCCGTGCGAAAAGGGTATCTTTCGGTTTTCCAGGTGCGCCTTCCTCGTTTCGTGGAGCATGAAGGTCAAGATTGCGCAGAAAAGGTAAACACCCAGACCGACGACGAAGAAGATGGACAGCGTGTAGCTCGAGGCAAGCAGGACGTAGACGAACGAAATCAGATAGAGAATCAGATAATCCCGGCCGGTTTTCAGGCTGAACAGCTTGACGAGACTTACCAGCAGCAGAAGGTGAATTAGGGAATCCATCAGACTGGTCACGAGAACCGAGTCGACCAGCAGCCAGACCATCAAAGCGAGCACCACCACCAGCTGAAACCGCCCCGCCAGGAACCTTAGCTGGTATCTCCAACTGATTGCTGTAGCGCCAAGATAGACAGAGGCCAGGGCGATGGAGATCCCCCCTGAAAAAACCAGCGTCAGGAAGGAAACGATCAGGAGCAGGTAACTGTAAAACTTAAATGCCCCGTCACACGTCATACCGGCGTTTCGTCCACGACTAAAGTCTCAGATAATCGACAACCTCGTTGGCGGGCCCGGCGCCCTGAATGCCGGCGCCCACGAGCAACGAGTACGGAGGCAAATCGTCGAGCACCAGATCGCACTGGTCGGTCGGCTGCACGGTTGCCAGTTGCTCCATCAGAGCCCGATAGCTTTCAGGTGCCCCGTTTACCGTAATCGAAAACTCGCCACTCTTCACCGTAAACCGCTGGCCATTCTCGCGCAGCGTATGACAAAGCGTCGCGATGTACGAGACGCCTTTCTCAAATGCGGCCGTGGTTTCAGGCGTACGCACCGGCAGGTAGCGGGAGAAGACGAGGTTCAGCGTCTGGTCTTCTTCGGCCGCCAGATCCTTGACCATCAGCTTGGACGTCTTGGCGGTCGACTTCCAATGTACGAAGCGGGCGTTGTCGCCGGCCGCGTAGCCGCGAATATTGTACAAACCTCCTCCCTGACCCCGGACAAATTTCTCGACCAGACTTTGTGTTTGTGGATAACGAGAGGAAAGCGCGCTGACCTCCGAGAGAGCGGGATAGATCACGATGTTTCCAGACGCGGTGATCCTCCGGCCCCGGAGGAAGAAGCCAAACGGAAAGGTAGTTTTTGCTTCGAACCCGTCCACGGGATAAAGGCCGCGTTTTTTGAACGCGCACTTGAGAATCAGGCTCAGTCTTTCCCCGGCTCTCACGAACGGAAACTCTTGTTCCTGTGCAAAGAAGTCTGTCGCCTCTTCCACCGGAGAAGCTTCACCGGGGGATCCCGATGTCTGGCCGCGACCTTTCAGCCGGATACCAAACGAGGGGAACCATCTCTTCATATTGTGCAGCGTCAAGAGGAAAACAGCCGTCTGCCCCGCGTGAATGGACTCTGGAGCTTTTAGACTCACGTGCAGGTTCTGAAGAACCAGGTTTGCCACAATGCCCGAAACGATCAGAGACGCCAGCAGCGCAGCCAGAATCAGGATCAGCAGGTTGTTTCCGGTATTCAGAGCGGAAAACGCCAGGATAAAGATGATGAGGATGAAAAGCGCGCCCCGACGGGTGAACCTGAAGTAATACATGCGGGTCAGGAAATCGAGCTTCAGGCGCAGGACCAGCCTCGGAATCAGGAGTGCGCTAACCAGTATCAGCAAGACCAGAGAGATCACGGACAGAAAAATGGCAGCGTAATATTCCCCCTGAGCGCGGGCGACCGAGCCAAACAGAGCAAGCACCCCGGCGACAACAAGCGAGATGGTGCTCCACACCAGCCTCTTCGCGTCAGGGGATTTCAGAAACCTCGGCATGACTATAGGGGGATTTCCACCTGCTCCATCAGGGCCTGGACCACTGCCTCCGCTTCCTGGGTTCGTGACAGTGGAGACGAGTATTTGCTGCTCACCATGATCCGATGCGAAAAAACTGGAATGACGAGGCGCTTGACATCGTCCGGCACACAATAGTCCCGCCCCTGAAGGAATGCGAGCGCCTGCGCAGCACGATAGAGCGACATCGTGCCCCTCGGGCTGACGCCTACGGTTATCAAGTCCGAGGACCGGGTCGCCTGCGCGAGCGTCATGATGTAATCCAGCAGATCTTCGTGGACGGAAACTGCGTCGATCGACTTCTGAGCCCTGAGGATGTCCTCGGCCGTCACTGCCGGTTGCAGGTGATCCGCCGCCTCGTAGCTGATTTGCGAGCGGATGATCTGCTTTTCGTCCTCTTTCTTCGGGTAACCCATCCGGATTCTCATCAGGAACCGGTCGAGCTGCGATTCGGGAAGCGGATAAGTGCCATGGTGTTCGACCGGGTTCTGCGTGGCGACAACGACGAAGGGCGCCGGAAGAGGGTAGCTCTGATCCTCGACTGTCACCTTCCCTTCGCTCATCGCTTCCAGCAACGCACTCTGGGTCTTGGGGGTCGTGCGATTGATCTCGTCGGCCAGCACCACGTTGGCAAACAAGGGCCCTTTTCGGAATTCGAACCGTTGCGCCGCCTGATTGAAAATCGAGACGCCGGTCAGATCGGAAGGCAGAAGGTCGCTGGTGAACTGGATCCTCTGAAAACTGCAGTCGAACGACCGCGCCAACGCGTGGGCCAGTGTAGTTTTCCCTACTCCGGGAACGTCTTCGATCAGGAGATGGCCACGGGCCAGAAGGGCCACGATCGCCAATTCGATGACATCGGGCTTGCCTTTGATGACCTGCTCGACCGAGTCCTTGAGAGACCGCACTCTTGTTTCAAACTGCGTGGCTGTTTCCACGGTCTGTATCATACCGTGTTTACCGCGACCGGCGAAAGACACGGCGGGGGGAGAGCAGCGGGGAGGCAATCAGTCCACGTAAGAAACCATTGGGGAACCGATTTTCCGTATGACATCGGCATGACGGCGCAACTTGTCGCTAGCGGGACAGGCCCCACCTCCGGCATTGTCGAAAGGCACGGTAGTAGAACGACGGCATCCGTCGGATCGAGGAACAGTCGCAGTGTAAGGAGGAGAGTCCGGACATGACCACGTTTCGCAGACTCATTACGCCGCTCAGCTGGTTAGTGCCGCTGGTCGCCCTGTCGGTTTGCAGTGTGTTCTTTTTTACCGGCGCATCCCGGGGGCCGAAGAGGTCCGTGGCGGACTGGCTAATCGAAAATCAAGTGATCTCTGCCGCCGAAGCGCAAGCGGCTGTCCTGACTCTGCCCGGAGGCTGGAGAGTCCCGCTGACGTCCATCTCCCGCCCCGTGCTTCCAGCGGTCCTGCCGCCAAACGTTTCGGCCGCCGGGAACACCGGGCGCCCCATCATCTTCCCACATTTCGGCGATGGAGCGATGGGCGGGGGACTCGCCATGAGCACGACCCTGTTCCTGGCCAACGACCTCGCAACTGCGGTTAATGCCCAGATTCGGTTCTTTGGGAATGACGGGAGCCCCTTGAGTTTATCCTTGGATGGCACCGCAGGCAGCACGTTTGCGGTCGCACTCAACCCGCGCGAGATGAAACGGCTGAAGACGTCGGGTTCGGGTGCCGTCAAATCGGGCTGGATCCGAATCGACGCCGACCAGCCACTGAGCGCGACCATCAGCTTCGGAATTTCGCAATCCAACGGGTCCCTGGTTACCGACCTGGGCATCGCGGAATCGATCCCAGGAACGCATTTCACGCTTTTCGCCGACACCATCGGAGCAGCGAACACGGGAATCGGGGTGGTTAACCCGAGCGAGTCGCAGGCCCTCACCCTGCACCTGGAGTTGCGCCGCGCTAACGGGGCACTGGTCGGCAGCACCGACATCAACCTTCCTCCCAGAGCCCACATGGCCTCGTTCTTGAACGAGATTTTCCAGGGAGTCGTCGGCATAGGGGAGTTCGAAGGATCGATGGTCATCACGTCGGCTCAGCCGTTCGCCGGGGTGACTCTCAGGACGCTGGCGGACCAGCTCACCTCCGTCCCGCTGGTGTCTCCGGCACCGGCGGACAGTACCCGGACTAACCTGGCACTCAGTCACGT
>Ga0105092_10001131_pt1 | contig 14195 bp, 9 predicted proteins | sample PPLLak2March2015_FD_87021 | JGI IMG/M metagenome (GOLD analysis project Ga0105092, IMG submission 87021) | Freshwater sediment microbial communities from Prairie Pothole Lake near Jamestown, North Dakota, USA - PPLs Lake P7 Core (1) Depth... | ecosystem: Environmental > Aquatic > Freshwater >... | reverse complement strand
CGACGCGACGAATCCTTTCGACAACGGTTTGGTGCTCCCGGTCGGACGCCTCAGGGAACCGACCTCCGCCATAGTCCGAGCGGACATTATTGCGGTAACTCGGGCACACCTCGCCGAGGAAAGCGACGACCTGGAGCTGGAGATCAGGCGTCGCAACCGCACCGCGCCGATCTGGTATTTCTACCACGATGCCGTCTCCCTGACCGATGTCCGAACCGGGGAGACCGAGGCGATTCGACGTCTCCAGGGTGCGCGTGTGATCGCGCTGGCTGGAATCGGCAATCCGGCCGTATTTTTGACGGATCTTGCCCATTACGGCTGCGTCGTTGTCGACAGCCTCACGTTCCGGGACCACCATGCCTTCTCTCAACAGGACGTTGACAGGGCGGTCGCGATTATGCGGTCAACTGGCGCCGAGGCGATCATCACGACCGAAAAAGATGCCGTCAGGCTGCAGCAGCTGCCGCTCGATTCGGGAACCTTCTTCTCGTTCAACATTGCTGCCAAACCGGACGACGACGAGCATTTCGCGCGTCTGTTCCTGGAGGAAGTGCGTGTGGCATTCGAAAGGACCTGATCCACGAAGGACACGAACGGACACAGCGCGGCGTAGCTGCAACCAAAAGACAGCGGATTCCGAAGGAGCGTTGGTGGGGACGGCGAAACTCAAGCGGTGAAAGACATCAGAACCGCAAGCGAAGCGCGCGGGCCCGAACACGTACCGGCTGAGACGGAGTTCTGGCAGAGTTCCTGAAGCCCGGTAACTGTCTCGGCCCGCGCGCTTCGCTTGCGGTTCTGATGTCTTCCAGCGCGTGAGCCCGGAGTGTCCCGAGGCGCAACATTCAACTCCACACGCGATCAATTGTCACGGTTGTAACACGAAGGACGGCGCCGCCCATTTGTCGCCGTCGTTCGTGGATCAGGTCCTTTCGACGCTTCAAAATGCTAGACTAACCACTCATCTTTATGCCACATCGGGTTTTCATCAGGAGCACCAACTGGATCGGGGACGCGGTGATGTCCGTCGCCGCACTTCGAGAGATCAGACGCCTGTTGCCTGACAGCCGGCTCCTCCTGATCGCCCGTCCTTGGGTCGCGGGCCTGTTCGAGAACCAAGGGCTGGTTGACGAGGTTCATCCGGTTGACCCGGGAGAAAGCCAACTCCAGCAAGTGCGGTCAATGATCGGCAAGGTCCGGAGTTGCGATCAGGCTATTCTTTTCCAGAATGCCTTTGAGGCGGCGCTCGTGGCCTTCCTGGCTCGAATTCCCGACCGGGCCGGGTACTCGACGGACGGCCGCCGTTACCTTTTGACTCGACGGGCGAAACCACGCGTCAAGAGCCTGAACCGGCACCAGGTCTTCTACTACCTGGATCTTCTCCACCAGACCGGGTTGTCCCCCAAGAATTACCTTTCGGACGTACACTTCCGGCCGGATATCAGCCTGAGACCAACCGAACAGGGCGTCGAGTCGGCCAGGCGTCTGCTGGCGGAATACAGCATTCAGCCGGGCAGATCCCTGGTACTGCTGAACCCGGGGGCATATTTCGGATCAGCCAAACGCTGGATGATTGACCGCTATGCCTCACTCGGCGATCGGCTCGTCCAGAACCGTTCAGCTCAGGTGGTAATTATAGGAAGCGAGGGTGAGCGGGGAATCGCGGAGCGGATTTCGGCCAAGATGCGGTCGACTGCAGCGATCATGACCGGAGCTACCGACCTGCCGACGCTGATGGGACTGTTTTCGCTTTCGCAGTTGTTCGTGACCAACGACTCAGGGCCGATGCACCTGGCTGCAGCACTAGACACACCGCAGATAGCGCTTTTTGGGTCCACTGATGAAATCGCCACCGGCCCGTACAGCAGGAAAGCCCGCATCATCCACAAACATGTTGAATGCAGTCCGTGCCTTTTGCGAGAATGCCCACTTGATCTGCGCTGCTTCAAAGCAATAGAGGTAGACGAAGTTTACGAGGTAGCGCTTTCCGTCCTCCGCCATGCCTAGTATCCCGCTGCAGCAGCCCGAAGGATCCACGCAATCGGCCGCCAGACCGGGCGTTTTCCTCGACCGGGACGGCACCATCATCCACGACGCCGGTTACCTGCGTCGGGTCGAGGACATGGAACTCTACCCGTCAGCCGCCCAAGCTATCCGACTGCTAAACCAATCAGGTAGACTGGTTGTCGTGGTAACGAACCAGTCGGGGGTCGCGCGCGGCATTCTGGACGAAGACGCAGTCTCCTCCATTCACGCGGCGCTCCAAACGGACTTGGAACACCAGGGGGCTCGAATCGACCGGTTTTACTATTGCCCCCACCTCCCGAATGCCCCGGTAGCGAGCTTCAGCCGCGAGTGCGACTGTAGAAAGCCCAATCCCGGGATGGTGTTGGCTGCGGCCAGGGATCTCAACATCGACTTGAGCCGGAGCTATCTGATCGGCGACAAGCCCACCGACATTGAGACAGCCCACCGGGCCGGATGTGCTTCTGTCCTTGTGAGAACCGGTTACGGTGGAGAGGCAGCGGAGAAGCAAGGGGACAGCCAGACAAGGAGACGGGGAGACAAGGAGACTCCGGCGCCCGACCATATAGCCGAAGACCTGCTGGACGCGGTCCAATGGATCCTTTCCCGGCCCTGACGAATGCGGAACGCGGAATGCGGAAACACAACCGGGGTTTTCAGAGCAACGCACGCAGCGTTTTTCAGCGGAGTGAGCGGATTCTTAGAGTTGATGAATCTGGAATACGGAATCAGGTGACCGTCGGCAACCAAACACGAGTGACCATGAACCTACTTCCAAAACTTAAGTCGCTGGAGGAGCTCAAAGGCATCGTTGGCGATTTGCACGGCACGGGCGCGACCGTGGTTTTTGCCAATGGCTGCTTCGATCTGCTGCACGTGGGGCACATCAGGTACCTGGAAGCCGCGCGCTCTCTGGGCGACTGCCTGATTCTCGGTTTGAATTCGGACTGCTCGGTGCGTCACCTGAAGGGCCCGGACCGCCCACTGATGCCGGAAGCGGAGCGGGCGGAGATTCTCTCGGCGCTTTCGTGCGTCGATTACTTATTACTCTTCGACGACTCGACGGTGGACCGAATCCTGCTTGAGCTGAAACCTGACGTTCACGCAAAAGGGACCGACTACGCTGCGGAGACCGTCCCGGAGCGAGCTACGGTCCTTTCGTACGGTGGCCGGGTAGCCATTGTCGGAGATCCGAAGGACCACTCGACCCGAGAGTACCTCAAGAGGATTGCGGAGCAAAGATGACCGTAACCGGCCCCATCCGCAAAGTCCTGTTTGTGCGTCTCAGCTCGCTGGGTGACATTCTGCACGTCATCCCGGCGCAGCAGGCCTTGCGCCGACTGGAACCGAAAATCGAGATTCACTGGTTGGCTGAGCGGGCCTTCGTCCCGCTTCTGGAGCGGGTTCCGGGAATCGATAAGATCTGGGGGCTCGCGCTCCGCAATGGGGGCGCTGTACCATCGTCCAGACGGCTGATGGCAACTCTGCGCGCCGTTCGGCGCGAGCGGTTCGACGTCACCATAGATTTTCAGGGACTACTGAAATCTGCACTGCTTGCCCGCCTTTCGCGTCCTGGGCGACTCGTTGGCTTTGATTCGCAGTTGACGCGAGAGAAGGGCGCCGCCTGGTTTTACTCCGACAGGGTGTCACCGAACGGCCAAAAACTTCATGCCATTCAACTGAATTGCAGCCTGCTCGCGAGTGTTGCCTCACTTCCCACCGGGATCGACCCTCGCATTCCGCTCGACATTCCTGAGGAATCCGTAAACCGCGTAGACGAGGAGCTTGCCGCACGCACTCTCTCGGACTTCGTTGTCCTGAACATTGGCGGCGGCTGGGTCACGAAACTCTGGCCGCCCCAGAGTTTTGCCCGGTTGGCGGACCTGATTCGGGAGCGCTTGAAATTAGAAGTCTTGCTCACGTTCGGACCAGGCGAGGAAACGTTGGTTGAACAGGTGCGGACTTGCGCCCGGCTACCGGTCGAGGGCTTCGCGACCGACGTGTTTGAACTGGCTGTCCTGTGTCGACGCGCCCGTCTCATGGTGTCGGGCGATACTGGCCCGCTGCACCTGGCTGTAGCCATGGGCACCCCGACAGTTGCCGTGCTCGGACCGACCTCTCCCTGGCGAAACGGCCCCTTCAATCCAGCCGATATCACCGTGCGACGCCAACTTCCCTGCTCCGACTGCTACAAAAGAACGTGCAACAAGTTCATCTGCATGGAGATAACGGCCGAAGAAGTGTTCGAGGCGGTGAGGCAGAGGACCAGCCAGTGATGAACCTGCAGAGAGTCAGGGTGCCTCTCGGGTTCGTCTATGCGGCGGCGTTCCTTTATTGGGCCGTTCCTCGGCCTCGCCTACTGCTCGTGGGCGTGGTTGTCGCGGCAGCGGGTCTGGCGGTGCGGGTCTGGGCTTCAGGATACCTGAACAAGGGCCGCGTACTGGCCACCGAAGGTCCCTACAGTCGGACTCGAAACCCGTTGTATTTTGGATCCTTTATCATGGGACTCGGCTTCACGCTTTCGGGTTCCAACGCCTGGCTGCTGGGCGCGTTCCTGGTTCTCTTTTTCCTCATTTACTTGCCTGTAATGAATCGCGAGGAAGCCGAGCTCGAGTCGGCCTTCGGGGAACGGTTTCGGGACTACCGTGAGCATGTACCGCTGTTTATGCCGGCATTCGGAAATCGCGCGCGTCCCGTCGGACTCATGGCTAAAGGCAACTTTCAGTGGGCCAAAGTCATCTCTAACCGTGAGTACAAGGCGGTTATCGGCTTCCTGCTGATTGCTGCCCTGATGTGGGGCAAGATGATATGGAAGTGAGCACTCGGGCGATTATTCGGCTTGGCCCGGTTCTAGGGCTGGCCGCGGTTTGTGCCGCCCTCAGTTACTCCAGCGGGAGCTTCAAGCCCTTCCTGAGCCCTGGGACCGCCTATTCGGCGCCCTTCAAGGCCGATGAGCGGCTTCGTTACGAGGTCAACTGGAAACCCTTGTTCCTGCTTCCCGCATTCAAAGCCGGGGAGCTGGAATTCCGGCTGGAGGAAACCACCTTCGACCGGAAGCCGGTGTACCGCGTGAAGGTCGACGCCATTTCGAACGGCCGGCTGGCTGCGATCGCCCGAATTGACGTACGGGACTACTTCGAGACGACTTTCGATCGGGACACTTTCCGTTCCTACCGACTGGTCAAGAAGACCCGAGAAGGCAAACGGCAGAGGGACTTCGAGCTGTTGTTCGATTACGAGAAAGACAGGCTGGTCGCCCGGGAGTCCGACGTTTCCCAAAATCCCCCGCGGCAGCTGAAAAACCAGACGACAGCCGGGATAAAGGAGCCGCTTACCGATATCATATCCGTCTTCTACATCACTCGTCTGCGCGACCTCCAACCGGGAGAAAGACTGTATACCCACCTGATCGACGAGGGCGAGGCGAGACGGGTGGAGGTCATTGTCGGAAAGCAGGAATCGGTCACCACGGGAGTTGGCCGGTTCCGGGCCATGAAGATCAACACCAACGGCAGGATCTTCAGCAAGGGCGGCAACCTCAGGATCTGGTACAGTGCTGATGATCTGCGGGTGCCGGTGAAGTTCGAGGCGGACGTCTCATTCGGAAAGATCTACGGCCACCTCATCGGAATGGACGCGGTCGGCATCAGCCGCGGCACCATCAAGAGCCAGTAATACGGTTAACGGTTCGCCGTTCACCGGTTAAGCCAGTTTGCCCGTTGCATGGTTCGTTCTCGCTTGGCCCGCGCCGATTTAGCCCAACTTCCGAATTCGGAAGTTGGGTTAGCGCTCGACAACCTTTCCTTCCGGCCTTTGAGCGCACCTCCTTCTAAGTAGCTAATTCCAATAACTTAATCAAAACAGTCAATCTGGTCCTACCGGACAGTCAATCGGCCCTGAAAGCGGTCAAAAAGCGTGATAGACTCGGTTTGCTTCGCGGAGAATTACCATATGAAAAGGCTCGGTTACCTAGTCGCGGCGATACTTATCATCATTGCTTTTTACACAGTGACAGGATGGAACAGCAAGCGGTCCGGACCTGGCACATCGGCAGAGAGCGCAAAGACACTCCTCTATTACCACTGCCCGATGCACCCGGGCTTCAAATCCGACAAACCCGGCACGGCGCCCTGCTGCGGGATGGAGCTGGAACCTGTTTATGCCGGCGGAGAAGCAGCAGGCGAAAAGGCCAAGCCATCTCTGCCGCCCGGGACTATCCACATCAGTGCCGACAAGCAGCAAATTATCGGCGTGCGCACCGGCGTCGTGGAACGGTCATCCAGCGCGCGCACGATCCGCCTTCTCGGAAGGGTCGCCGCCGATGAGAACCGCCTCTACAAAATAAAGGCGGCAGCGGACGGCTGGATCCAGGAAGTGTTTCCGGTCACCACCGGAAGTTTTGTAAAGAAAGGACAGCCGCTTGCATCGTTTTACACGCCCGATTTTTTTGTCACCGGGCAAAACTACGTCGCCTCTTTATTGAATCTGGACAGGAGAGCGCCCGGAACCGAGCGGACTGTGCAGACATTTGAGGATACTTTGCGCGGGCTGGGGGCGGATACGCCGCAGATAGACGAGATGAAGCGAACCCGGCACGTGACTCGCAATATAGTGATCAGTGCGCCGACAAACGGTTTCGTCGTCTTTCGCGAAGTTTCGGCGGGGTTGAGGTTCGAGAAAGGCGAAGAACTATTTCGCATTGCTGAGCTGGACCGAATGTGGATCTACGCCGACCTGTACGAAAACGAAGCGCGCTACGTCCGGGCCGGCGCCAAGGCCAAAGTGAGCCATCCCCAGATGGGGGAGCGCTTCACCGCCCGGGTCAGTGACGTGCTCCCTCAGTTCGATTCAACATCCCGGACGCTCAAAGTACGGCTTGAAGTCGATAATCCAAGGCACGTGCTTCGGCCGGACATGTTCGTAGACGTCGAATTCCCGCTGAATCTGCCCGCCTCGCTCACTGTCCCTTCCGAAGCGGTTCTCGATACCGGAATTCACAAGACCGTTTTTGTAGACCTTGGCGACGGCGTGTTCGAGCCACGGCACGTCGAAACCGGTTGGAGAATGGATAACCGAATCGAGATTTTGGATGGCCTCAAAGCGGGCGACAGGATCGTTGTTTCCGGTAACTTCCTGATTGATTCTGAGAGCCGGCTCCAGGGGCTCGCGTCGGGTTACCAGGCGGCTGGCGAGCTGGACCCGGTCTGCGGCATGACCGTGGACCCGGCCAAAGAGGGCGTCTCCAAGAGCGAACACGGAGGCAAGACCTACTATTTCTGCAATCCGTCCTGCAAGGAGTCCTTCGACAAGGATCCCCAGCATTACCTGTCAAAAGCAAAGACCTCAGAGCCGCACACGATGGAGCACAAAGCAGAGCCATCAAGGGACACCAAACACATTGATCCCGTCTGCGGCATGAGCGTGGATCCCGCCAAAGCGGGCTCTTTGAAGAGCGAGCACGAAGGCAAGACCTACTATTTCTGCAATCCGTCCTGCAAGGAGTCTTTCGACAAAGACCCAAAGCGTTACCTGTCAAAGCCAAAGCCCTCCGAGCCCCACGCGATGGAGCATAAGGCACCTCCTCAAGCAGAGGTCACCAAGCAAGTTGACCCGGTCTGCGGCATGACCGTGGACCCGGCCAAAGAGGGCGTCCTGAAGACCGACTACAAAGGCAAGACCTATTACTTCTGCAACACATTCTGCAAGGAATCTTTCACGGCGGAGCCCCAGCGATACGTGCCCGACACCCAGATTAACCACGGGGCGGGCCAGTGATCGATCGAATAATTGAATTCTCCGCCAGGAACCGCTTTTTTGTCATAGCGTGTTTCGCCGCTCTTGCTTTGGCCGGATGGTGGTCGCTTCAGAGTGTGCCACTCGATGCGATTCCCGATTTGAGTGACACTCAGGTTATTGTCTTCTCCCGATGGGATCGCAGTCCCGACATCATCGAAGACCAGGTCACGTATCCGATCGTCACCGCGATGCTGGGAGCGCCGCACGTCAAGGCGGTGCGAGGCTTTTCGGATTTCGGGTATTCGTATGTTTACGTCGTCTTTGACGATGGAACGGACATCTACTGGGCGCGCTCACGAACGCTCGAGTACCTGTCGTCAGTCCTGCCGCGACTCCCGAAAGAAGTCCAAACCGAGCTTGGCCCCGACGCAACGGGGCTTGGCTGGATCTTTCAGTACGTCCTGACCGACGAATCCAATCAGCACAATCTCGCCGAGCTTCGATCGTGCCAGGACTGGTACCTGCGGTACCACCTGAAGAGCGTACCGGGGGTCGCAGAGGTCGCTCCGATCGGCGGCTTCAACAAGCAGTACCAGATCAACGTGGACCCCAACCGTCTTCAGGCTTACGGGCTGCCTATCAGCGAGGTGGTTGATGCCGTCCGTGAAGGCAACAACGACGTCGGAGGGCGGCTCATAGACTTCGGTGGAACCGAGTACATGATCCGGGGCTTGGGCTATGCGCGATCGATCACGGATATCGAGAATATCGTCCTGCAGGTCAGCGATAACGGGACACCCATCCGAGTCAAGGACATCGGCCAGGTTAGCTTGGGACCTGATCTGAGGCGCGGCGTCGCCGACCTGGATGGCACCGGCGATGTCGTTTCGGGCATCGTCATCATGCGCCAGGGCGAGAACGCGCTCGATGTCATCCAGCGTGTTAAGGCAAAACTGGTTCAGATCGAACCGGGCCTGCCCTCGGGCGTAAAGGTGGTGCCGATCTACGATCGCTCACAACTGATCGAACGCTCGATCTTAAACGTGAAGTGGACGCTGACCGAGATAATGTTGACGGTCGTGGTCATCGTGCTGCTGTTCCTGTGGCACGTCCCCAGCGCCCTGATCCCCGTCATCACACTGCCCATCGCCGTCCTGATCTCATTCATTCCATTCAGGATGATGGGAATCACCGCAAACATAATGTCGCTGGCAGGCATAGCGATCGCGATCGGTGAGCTGATGGACGCGGCAATCGTCGTCGTAGAGCAGACCCACAAGAAGCTCGAAGAATGGCAGCGAACCGGCCGAAAGGGAGACTATCGCGACGTCGTCATTCAGGCCGTGAAAGAGGTGGGCGGACCCAGTTTCTTCGCCCTCCTGGTGATCGCCGTTTCGTTTCTTCCGATCCTGACACTCGAGGCGCAGGAGGGCCGGATGTTCAAGCCCCTTGCGTACACGAAGAATTTATCCATGATCGTGGCGGCGGTCCTGGCAATCACGCTGGACCCTGCACTGCGCATGCTTTTCACTCACATGAAAAACTTCCAGTTCAGGCCGCGGTGGCTCTGCCGGGCGACCAATGCCGTTCTGGTCGGCAAAATCCACCAGGAAGAGAAGCATCCGATCAGTCGGCTTTTGATACGGCTCTATGAACCCGTGGTCAGCTGGTCGTTGCGCTGGAAATGGGGAGTAATTGCGGGCGCGTTTGTCATGGTACTCCTGACGATACCGGCCTATCAGAGGCTGGGCTCGGAATTCATGCCTCCGCTTGAAGAAGGAGATCTGCTTTACATGCCGTCCACGATGCCGGGCATCTCGATCGCAGAAGCGCAGAGAGTGCTCCAGGTAACGGATCGCATCATCAAGCAGTTCCCCGAAGTAGATCGCGTACTCGGCAAAGCAGGACGAGCCCTGACACCGACCGATCCAGCGCCGCTCTCGATGCTTGAAACCGTCATTACACTGAAGCCCCACGACCAATGGCGCAAAGTGGACACCTGGTATTCCAGCTGGGCGCCCGGATGGGCGAAGAGCGTCTTCCGGCACATCACCCCGGACCACATCTCCTCGGATGAACTGGTCAACCAACTCAATGAAGCGCTGCAATTGCCCGGTATTTCCAACGCTTGGACGATGCCGATCAAGGCAAGGATCGAGATGTTGAGCACGGGGATGCGGACTCCAGTGGGTCTCAAAATCTCGGGGACCGATCTCGGGGTCATTGAAAAAATCGGGACTGACGTCGAGAATCGACTGAAGTCAGTCAGGGGGACGCGCAACGTTTTCGCCGAGCGAACCGGCGGCGGATATTTCCTCGATCTCGTCTGGAATCGCGAAGCGCTGGCCCGCTACGGGCTAAGCGTGGACGACGCGCAAGCAGTCATTCTCAGCGCGGTGGGCGGGGAAAACGTCACGACCACCGTGGAAGGACGCGAACGATACCCGGTCAACGTCCGTTACATGCGGGACTTTCGGTCTGACATTGGAGCGCTCGGGCGGGTGCTGGTTCCGGCCTCGGACGGACAGCGGCAGATCCCGCTGTCGCAGCTGGCCCAGATCAGGGCCGCTACGGGCCCTGCGATGATCCGTAACGAGGACGGCCTGCTGACGGGATACGTGTACATCGACGTCGACGGACGCGACATCGACAGTTACATCGACGAGGCGCAAGTCCTGCTGCGTGATAAAGTGACCCTACCACCGGGATATTCAGTGCTCTGGAGCGGTCAATACGAGTCCATGCAGAGAGTTAAGGAACGCCTGCTCCTCGTCATTCCTCTCACCCTGTTCCTCATCCTGTTTCTGCTTTATCTGAACACCCGGTCCATCGTAAAAACCATGATCGTCCTGCTGGCGGTTCCCTTCTCCGCCATCGGCGCCATCTGGTTCCTGTACCTGCTGGGTTACAACATGAGTATCGGTGTCTGGGTAGGTCTCATCGCTCTGCTGGGCGTTGATGCCGAGACAGGCGTGTTCATGCTCCTGTACCTCGACCTGGCCTATGAGGAAGCCAAGAAGAAAGGACGCCTGCGCAACCTGAGCGATCTGCATGCCGCGATCCGAAATGGAGCCGCCCGGCGAATACGCCCGAAATTCATGACCGTAGCGACGACCTTCATCGGGCTGGCCCCGATCCTGTGGGCGACCGGGTCAGGATCCGATGTCATGAAACGTATTGCCGCCCCTGTCATCGGCGGGATTCTGACTTCGTTTCTACTCGAGCTCGTCGTCTACCCGGCGATTTACGAAGTGTGGAAGTGGAATTTCGAGATGAATAAGCAGCCCGTCGAGTTGCCGGAACCGCTGCCAGAGCCAGGCGGGTAGGAGAAGCAAGAAAGGGCCCGCAGAACCTCAAGGACAGCAAGGAAACGAGGAAAAAACAGGCCAAGTGCTTGATTCCTTGGAGGTCCTTGGTGTCCTTGAGGTCCTCGAGCCACTGCGATCCCCACACTCTTCCGCCGGAGTTTAACTTCAAGGCAATCGGCGGTATGCTGTTCGGGTAAACTTTCACCGGCCAGAGCCACCACCAATCGGAGGGGGAGTATGAGCTATCGGAAAATCCTGGTACTGTGTTTCGTAGCATTCGCATCCTTGGTCGCCGTTCAGGCGCAAGAGCAAGCCTACCTCCCGCAAGTCGCCAACGGGACTTACTCGGGCGGCAGCATGCGCACGACCTTTGTGCTGTTCAACCCGACGGATCTCGCCGCCACAGTCACTGTGTTCTTGACCAACGATGCGGGAGACGCCCTTACGGTAACAATACCGGGACAGGGGACGGGCGCTCAATTCGGTCCGCTCACACTGCAACCCGGGCAAACGATGTTCCTGCAAACCGACGGTACGGGTCCGCTGACCGTCGGCGCAGCTCGTGTGCAGTCTTCCGTTCCGATCGGCGTCTCCGCGGTCTTCACGATATTTGACGCGGCGCAGCAATTTGTTACGGAAGCCGGAGTCAACGATTCGCCGCCGCTTGATCAGTTCGTCATTCCAGTGGACTCCACCGGCCTCTTCGAAACCAGCGTCGCACTGTTCAACTTCGACACGGACGCAACGGTAACTTACAGGCTGGTCGAACTGAACGGGACCCAGGTTGCGACCACTGGGAATCCCAAAACGGAACCGCTGCTTGCCGGCGACCACCTGGCCAGGACGGTCGTTGGCGAGAACGGGCTGTTCCCCGATGTCACGAACTTTCGCGGCACCCTTGTGATTGAGAGCAGCCAGCCAATCGCCGCACACACCATCCGGCAGAAAAACCAGGTGATGCCGCTTTCGAATACAACCCTGCCGGTTGTCTCGAGCGCCGAGGACCGGACGAGCTTCAACCTGTCCCAGGTGGCAAACGGTCTGGACCAGTTGTCCGGGTTGACGATGGCCACGACTTTCGTGGTGGTGAATGTCTCCGGGGGCGCGGTCACGGTCAACTTCAACCTCCGAAAATCGGACAGCACTCCAATGCCGGTCACGATTTCGGGCGTGGCGAATAACACGGCCACCTTCTCGGTGAATTTGCCCGCAGGAGGCTCGGCGTTCCTCCAAACGGACGGTTCCGGCGCACTTGCGGTCGGTTCCGCCGAAGTGACCTCCAACGGCCCGGTGGGCGTGGCCGGCATCTTCACTTTGTACGGGCCCGGTCAGACTTTCCTCACGGAAGCCGGAGTGCCCGATTCGCCGACCAAAATGATGGCGACACTGCCGGTCGACATGACCGGGAATTTCAGTACCGGAGTGGCGCTCTTCAACCCGACCGCCGCGCCGGTCTCCGTGCAGATCAGTCTGTTCGATGAAGCAGGTGTAAAAGTCGGGGATGCGGCTCCCCTGGTCATAAACCCCAAGAGCCAGCAGGCGAGGTTCGTGGAGGAACTGTTTCCGGGGCAGACGGATTCCAGGGGCTCGCTGGGCATCACGGCTTTGGGTGGGATCGCGGCCATGACACTGAGGCAAAATGCCTTCCCGCTAAGCTACACATCCCTCCCCGTGGTTGACGGGGTATCCCAGGGCAACGCAGGAGGTCCCGCGGCCGCGTTGCTGGATGAAACCCGTACCGGCGTCAACGGAACGGCGAACGCCACGGTGAACGTCCAGCTCCAGGCAGGCTTCAAGCTCTCTGGCACGGTCACGGGCGCTCAGTTCGCTTCCTCCGTTGTCGCACGAAACACGACAGGCGGCCAGTTCGTCGCCGCGCTCAACATCCTGACTTCTCAATACTTGGTCGTCGTCCCGGCGGGCTCCTACACCCTGCACGTCTGCTACATACCTCAAACCGGGAGCTTCCAGGATCTGCCGTCCCTCTCCTTCGCCGATCCGAATCCGGTCCAGGTCAATGCGGATACGACTCGGAATATCACGATCCCTGCTCAGACGCTCAACCTTGTCTCCGGGTCCGTCGCGGGGATCGACCAGCTTCCAACAAACGGCGGCGTTCTTTTGAGCCTCTCGACGGCAGACGGGACCGCGGGTGGCTTTGTGACCGTGGCCGCCAACGGGAGTTACCAGATACAGCTCCCCAACGGAACGTACACGGCGAGCCTGGTTGTTTCCAACCTGACATTTACCGTACAGGGATCGGCCCTGCCGTCGCAACAGCAGTCGATGAGCAATTACAACATTGGCAGCGTCGTCGTGAACAGCGCCCCGGTGACGGCTAACTTCACTCTTCCGGCGCGCACAACGCTTCTTGGAATCGCGCGCAGAGCCGGGATCGAGGAAATACCGCCCAACTCATTCGTGCTGGCGACCGATACCTCCGGGCCGCAGCAGCAGACGATGACCTGCAACTTCCCGGCGACCGCCAGCCAGACGATCATCGACGTCAGCGACCCCGATCCGGACGTGCAGAAGGCCTTTCAGCTGATGCTCGCATCCGGCCGATCGTACCGATTAACGGTCACGTTCCCCGTCGGATCGAATGGAACCGTGACCTCTCCCACGGAAGGTTTGCTGGTTTCCGCTTTGGGCACGACTCAGTTCCTCGACGTCCCGGCGCTCCCCGGGAACGTGACGATTTCGGGTACGGTCACTGATCCGCAGGGACAGCCGGTGAGTGGGGTGAGCGTGACGGCGTTTTCGCAGCAGATTACCGGTGCGGCGAATATCACTTTCAGCACGTTCACGACGACGAACGCGACAGGCAACTACAGCCTGACAGTTCTGAGCGGTACGGGCTACACGCTGTTCTTCAGCCCGCCACGACCGCAGCCGTAGAGGAGGTACCTGGGATTGCGCACGGCGTAAACGCATCAGATCGTGACCTGCCAGTTCCCTGGAGTTCAGTTCGCGAAACGGCGGCGAATAACTGGAGACGCAGGCATGTCATGACTGCTCAGGTCGGGGTCCGATAGTTGTTCAATTTGTGATAGCCAGCGGGTGGCATTCGGCGAGTAGTTTTGAATCGTGTGCTGTCGGACTAAGTTGCGCCAACGAATCTCCTTCGGG
>Ga0105092_10001130_pt1 | contig 14202 bp, 14 predicted proteins | sample PPLLak2March2015_FD_87021 | JGI IMG/M metagenome (GOLD analysis project Ga0105092, IMG submission 87021) | Freshwater sediment microbial communities from Prairie Pothole Lake near Jamestown, North Dakota, USA - PPLs Lake P7 Core (1) Depth... | ecosystem: Environmental > Aquatic > Freshwater >... | reverse complement strand
GCGTATATTACAAACTGACCTGCCGGGGTCTACTGCCCCTCGCGCGCCTGTAGCTCAGCTGGATAGAGCAACGGACTTCTAATCCGTAGGTCGCCCGTTCGAGTCGGGCCAGGCGCGCCATAAAATCAACAATGTACAGCCACGTCCGAGTGGTTTGTAAGTTGCTTGCTGCCCTTTTGTCACCCGTTTGTCACCCGCTAGCGTTACCTATCCGTGGCTCTGCCGTCGTTTGAGCGGCTCGACGCGGTCTCCAACTCATGTTCAGCAGACGCTCGACAAACGCAATCTCGGATTTCCCTACTCGTCTTTTTTGCCCAAGTTGCATCAGAAGGTATGGGGATTTACTGCTCGATGCTCCTTCATCTCGACAGACCGGCCGATCGGCTTTTGACTGAGAGACTTGAGTTGGTGGCCGGATGGATCGAAGACGACCAGCCGGATCGGTCTCTCTCGCTTCTGGTTGGCCACCGGAAACTGCCGCTGCTGCGCTGCGTTCATCCCGGTGTTGCCGGCGGCTGGCTTCCGGCCGGTGCTCAGGGCTTCTATGCATACGTGGCACTCCAAGATGCCGTCGGGTCTGTGCGGAGCGGATTCCTCGCTTTCGATTTTGTCGTTGACGGAGAAACCATTCAGCGGGAGATTCTCCGGGTTTCGCCAACCGCGGTGGAATTGGCCGAACGATATCCACTGGATCTTGGGACCTACCCAGTGGACGGTCAATGCAATCCCTTCCCTCCGTCCGATCCTCCGCGGCTAATCATCTTTCCGAGTCTCGGCGCCGTCGGAGGAAGCTCGATCAATTCGCTCTTCAGGTTCCACATGTACCGGAACCAACTGGACTTTCCGGTCTTCGAGGAAGCCAACGACTGCGCTCTTTGGGGCGCACTTCGAGCCCGGGGACTCCACGCCCGGATCAGATGGATTGATGGGCACGACTGCTACGCGACCGGTGACCGACAGGGGCCGCCATGGGCTCGAATCACACTCCTCCGGAATCCTCTGGCTAGAATGCTCACAGCCTTCAACTATGGCCGACTTGTTCATCCTTACGAGTTTCCGTTCAATACTTTTGAACAGTACCTTGTCTCGACTCGATTTCGACGCCAAACCATGGCTTACGAGCTGTTGCGAATAGCGGGGCGAGCAAGCGCCGGGGCCGAAAAGAATGAAAGTGTGCTCTACCGAGAAGCGAAAACATCTCTGGAGCAGGATTACGCGCTTGCCGGCATCACCGAATGCTTCGAAGAAAGCATCTTTCTGATCTGTCTGCTCGCCGAACTACCAACCATCGGAATGTGGTGGCGGGTTCTTTCCACGCCCAGCGGGTTTCAAATCGACGATCTGAGCAAGGACATTCGACGCCGGGCCGAGAAGGCGTTGGAGGTGGATTTTGCGCTTTACAGTGAAGTGAAAGCGAAATTCAGCCGGCTGGTTGAAGCGTCCGGATTTGGCCGGGAGCTGAAATCCTACAAAGCCCAGTCGCGAAGGAGGCGCGAACTGCCCGACTCGTACAAGATGGCAGAGTGCCTGCGCTGGCGTCAGGTCATTACCGAAAGCAGACTGTCTCAAACAGCGGCGGCATCGAATTTCGAGGCGGGGCGCCAGCCGGTCCGACCAGTGAGTCAAGACGAGTGGCAGCGGGGGGACTCGTGATCGACGGTTCGAAGATCCTCCGCTCGGTGACCGATCTCCCAAAACACTGGAGACGGCGTTTTCGGCGCCGGCCGCGCCGTCGTCATTTTCACCTGGCGCTCGGTTTTTTTTACTGGACCCCAAGCTATGTGCTGGCACTCGCCAGCCTCTCCGCCTATGCCAAGGCACGCATCCCAGGGCTGCGCCTGAGTCTAGTGCCGATTCAGGCAGAGTCTTCGCCTTCGGACTTCGTTCGCGAGATTCTCGACCTCGATCCCGACCTGCTCGGGATCTCCGTCACGAGCCCTGTCTGGCCGCGGCTCGTGCCCTACCTCGCCGAGCTTGGTCGCCAATTTCCCGAGCTCCCGATCGTCATTGGCGGTTACCAGGCGATTCTGTCTCCCGCGGAGACGATTTCTCACCACGCGGTTCGATATGTCTGCCCGGGCGAGGGCGAACAGCCCCTGGTCGATCTGATCCTTCGGCTCCAAACCGGCGACCAGGCTGCGGTCTCCGGCCTCTGGGAAAAAACGGCGAACGGCGAGATCAGGAGCAGCGGACCGGTGTTGGCCGATCTCTCAAAGCTGCCGTTCCCGGACTATTCGCTTTATGCAGATCGCCAGGATCTGAGGTATTGGGGGCCTCACGGAATCGAATCGAGCCGGCTCCTGACGGTTCCTGTGCTCACCGGTCGCGGGTGTCCCCATCGATGCACTTACTGCAATAACACTTCGTTGCTGGACATCTACAAGAGGAAAGGCAAGTACCTCCGAAAGTACCGGGTGGAGAGTGTTATTGAAGGGCTAGTGAACTTGAAGCATCGGTACGGAGTCGAGTACTTCCAGTTTGCGGACGAGATGTTCCTGTCTGATATGGAGTATGCCCGCCAGTTTCTCCGCGCCTATCGGAAAGACGTGTGTCTGCCCTTTTCGATCTTTTCTCATGTTGAAAAGATGACGCCTGAGTTCTGTGAATTTGCCGCGGGCGCCGGCTGCCATTCCATGTGGTTCGGCGTCGAGAGCGGGTCGGAGTCGTACCGGCGACGATATTTGAACCGAACCATGACGAACGAGCAGATCCTGAGCGCTGCGCATAACGCCCGACGAGCGGGGATCAAACTCATGGTCTTCAACATGATCGGCATGCCGTTCGAAAGCAAGGGCGACATGCTGAGAACCATTGAGCTTACGAAACAAATCGACCCGGAAAGAGCGGTCTTTGGGCAATACGTCCCTTTGCCGGCCACACCCCTTTACGAGCTGGCACGAGAATCCGGCTTGCTGCCGGGGCCCGAGGAAGGCGGACAGATGTGGGAGCTTGGGCACCTAAACCTGAGGGAGCACCCGCTCGGGGCGACCCGCGCGGAGCTCGCACAGATCGTGGACGAGATATGGCGCTACCATGCGGAAAATAACCGGTTTGACTCTTAGTCGGAAAGCAGAGTTGGAAGAAACAACCGCCGTGTCACGGGGTTTCGATGCGGCTCGCCGCCCAGCGCCAAAAGCGCGCCACTCAACCGCCGTGCCGCCTGGCCGGACAAAAGCCGAGACGCTGGCCGCGCTGCGAGGAAGACTGGCAACGGCGGTTGTGCCTGACTTGCTGTATTTCACCGTCTCTGAGTGGCGCTCCGACTGTTCAGGGATCCTGTCCGGAATACTGGCAAAGTTCGCCGGGAGAGCTGTCGCCGTCCGCAGCTCCTCTTTCAGCGAGGATGGCAAGGAGTCGTCCCTGGCGGGGCATTTCCGATCATGTCTTGCGGTCAAGTGCGAAGCGAGCCAACTGGCACGCGCCATAGACGCGGTGAGCAGCAGCATGCGCGATGATCCGGGAGGCCAAATCGTCGTTCAGGAATTCGTGGGTGACGTTCGAGCGAGCGGCGTGGTCTTCACACGTCATCCGGGCACCGGCGCGCCGTACTACATCCTTGAGTACGACGATGAGACGGGCGCCACCGACATTGTCACGAGCGGCAGAAGGAGCTGTAAGCGCGAAATCATTGCGCAGGTTGCGCTCGGACATCTGACGCTCTCGGAAACGGCCGAGAAAGTTGTCGCCCTCACCCGTGAGCTCGAGGATTTGCTCGCGCAACAGCCGCTCGATATTGAATTCGCCATTACTCGGGCGGGTCTCCCAGTGCTGCTCCAGGTCCGACGGCTGCTCGCTTGTCCCTCGAAGCGGATCTCCGTTTTGCGGCACTCAATCCTGCTCGAACGGCTGGCGAGCCAGATTGCAGAATTCTCGAAACCGGCACAAGGCGTGGCCGGCTCCCGCACTGTGCTCGGGCAGATGCCTGACTGGAACCCGGCAGAACTGCTTGGTCCTCATCCGCGCCCTCTGGCGGTATCGCTTTTCCAGGCTCTGATCGGGCAGAGCACCTGGCGGGTGGCGCGTGCCGGCATGGGTTACAGGGAAGTCGTGGCCCAGCCTCTGATCAGGCTTTTAGCCGGGCGGCCGTTTGTCGACGTGCGCAACAGCTTCAACTCGCTGTTGCCGGCGGGTGTCAGCTTGTTAACGGAGGAGCTGCTCGCTGACGCATGGATGTCCCGGCTGTGCTCGCATCCCCATCTTCACGACAAGGTCGAGTTCGAGATCGCGCAAACCGTGTGCGATTTTTGTTTCGAGGCCAACCATCGGTCCTGGTATCCCGGACTCCTTGGGCCGGGCGCCTATCAGGAATACCGGAGAAGGCTCATCGATCTGACCAGGCGAAACGTCCGATTGGACGGGTCATTGGCGCGCTCTCTGAGACGAGTGTTGACCCTTGAAAGGAGAGCTCAAGAAGCGGCGCGTGTTCACACTATTTCGTTGGGACGTCTCAGGCTGCTCCTTCGCCAGTGCCATGACCTGGGCAGCCTTCCCTTCGCGGTCACTGCGCGTCACGCCTTCATTGCCGAGGCACTTCTGCGATCATTGGTTGGCCGCGGCGCGTGGGAGCCAGCGAGGTTATCCGCCTTTCGCAATACCCTGCATTCGCTCGCAAGAGAAGTCGTGAAAGCGCTCGCCGAGGTGCGGGCCGGCCGGCTTTCAGTTGACCGCTTCAACTGCCGTTTCGGGCACTTGCGGCCCAGCTCATTTGATATCCGCTCATGCCGATATGATCGGAGTCCGGAGCTGTTCGAAGGCGATCCGCAAGCGGGTGTCTTGTTGGAACACACTTCAGAAGAATTCGCTCTGTCCTCCTCGGAGCGGAGATCAATCGATCAATTGTCAAGGGAAGCAGGACTCGCTCTTGATGCTGACGAGCTGCTGGAGTACTGCCGCGCGGCAATTCAAGGACGGGAATACGCGAAGTTTGTTTTCTCGCGGAATCTGTCTGATGCTCTCGAATTAATCGCTCGGCGGGGCGAGAAATCCGGCTTTGGCCGGGATGACTTGTCCTTCCTCCCGCTGGAGTCCTTGACGGGTGGGACGAATCGGCAGCAGGTCGAACAGGTTGATCAGAGGAGAAGGGAATATCGGGACGACGAGACGGTCCGACTCCCGCAGCTCATCATCGGGTCGCAGGACGTCTACCGGATTGTCGAAGGTGACACTGTCCCCAACTTCGTAACCACCCTCAGAACGGAAGGATCTCCTGCGTGCGTTGCTCCCGGCGACACTATCTCGCCCCCGGCTCTTGAGGGCAAGATCGTTTTGATCGAAAGTGCCGATCCGGGATTTGACTGGATTTTCAGCGAGCGGATCGAAGGCCTGATCACCAAATATGGCGGAAGCAACTCTCACATGGCTATTAGATGCGCAGAGATGTCGCTGCCGGCGGCAATTGGGGTAGGTGAGCATCTGTTCGAGGCTTTGGCCCTCTCGCCCCGCATAGAATTGAGTTGCGGCGAAGGCACCGTGCGGGGCGTGTATGTCTAAGCGCTTGGGCCTCTCCATGCGGGTCGAGCAGCTCCAGGGCAGGGCAGAGCACCATGATTGCCTCGCACACGATTGGGCTGCAATCCTTTATCGGGCGCTCGGGGACATCACCTGGTTCCCGCTTCCGAACCTTGGACAGCGGACCGAACCCCAACTCGATGCTCTGGGCGTGGAAGCGCTCATCCTCACCGGCGGAAACGGCATCGGCCAGAGTCCAGTCCGAGACGGAAGCGAGCTCCGAATGCTTGACTACTGTTACCGGCGCAATCTTCCGGTACTCGGTGTCTGCCGGGGTCTCCAGTTGATTCACTACTTCTTAACGGGAGTCCTTCCCGACCCGGTTTGCGCAGAGGTGCACGCCGGACGATCACATCCAGTCCAGGCTCCGACCGAGCTCGGCCGGCTACTGCTGGCTGGTCGCAGCGAAGTGAGCTCGTACCACGAATGGGGGATCTTCGCCGAAAAACTCCAGCCGGGGCTGGAGATATGGGCGCTCTCCGGGGATGGGGTGGTAGAAGGTTTCATCAACGCTCGGCGCCGAACGATAGCCTCGCAGTGGCATCCGGAAAGGGGTCCGGAGGCGGCTGATGCCGGGCTGTCTCTCATCCGTTATTTCTACAATGAACTGTGACAGGGCACTCATCCTTGCTGCCGGCCGAGGTTCCCGGGTTGGTCACCTGACCGGGAATCGACCGAAGTGCCTCCTCCCGCTGGCCACCCGGCCGATGCTTGACTGGCAGCTTACGGCTCTGCGAGAGGGCGGCATTTCGCAGATCTGCCTGGTCACGGGTTACCTGGCTAACCTACTGATACCTTACCGGCTGCAATCTTTTCACAATTCCGAGTGGGCCACCTCGAATGTAGTCTCCTCACTGCTGGTGGCGTCCCGCTGGCTGGAGGAGGCCGCCTCTCTCGTTGCTTACAGCGATATTGTCTACCATCCTGACTGGGTGTCGCTTCTCCGGGGTTCGCCGACGGACATTGCCGTCGCCTATGACACTCGCTGGCGGGAGCTTTGGGAAGCCAGGTTCGAACATCCGGAAGTCGATGCCGAGTCATTTCGGGAGAGCGACGGGCTGATCCAGGAAATAGGGCAGAAGGTTCGCTCTTTGGATTTGGTGCAAGGACAGTACGTCGGCTTAATCAAAATTACCCCTTCCGGGTGGCAACAAATCCTCAGTTGTCTGTCCGGCATGGCTGAGCAGGAGGTGAGGCGCCTGGATATCACCGCGCTCCTGGCCCGCCTCATTGCTGCCGGTGTCAGCGTTGCAGCCGTGGCTATTGCCGGAAGGTGGTGTGAAGTGGACACCGTCGAGGATCTGTTGCTGTACGAGAATCGAGTGCAGTCGAGCCGGGGATGGAGTCATGACTGGCGCTAATCCGGATTCCCGCCACGTTCTTTCGCAAACCGAAGCAGGCAAGGGGTCGGGCTGGGTCTTTTGGATCACGGGGCTCGCCGGTGCCGGCAAGACGACCATAGCGCGGAGCTTCTTTTCGATCCTGGTCAAGCATGACCCGGGGTCTGTCGTTCTGGACGGGGAGGATCTTCGCCAAGTGGTGATGCCCGAAGCCGGGTATTCAATTGTAGAACGATACGAGTGCGCCCGTCGCTACGGACTCCTGTGCAAGTTGCTCTCAGTTCGCGGTCTGAACGTCGTGATCGCCACTATTTCGATGTTTGAAGAGTGTCGTGAATGGAACCGTGAGAACCTCTCAAATTACTTTGAAGTGTATGTCCGGGCACCGATGGAGGTTCTGGTCGCAAGGGATCAGAAGGGCCTCTATAGCGGTCGGTCGGGTGCGAGCGCCTCCATGGTCGTCGGGAAGGACCTCGCTTGCGAGTACCCGTCGAGTCCCGACATCACGATCGACAACGACGGTACCCGAACACCACAAGAGATCGCCGAGATGCTGTGGCAAGAGGTGTCCAGAATCAGGCAAACCAGGGGCGACCTTTGAAACTCGAATGGGATTACACCGAGGTGGCTGATGCCTATCGCAAACGCCCCCCTTATAGCGAGGCACTCTTGGATGATCTCGTGCGCCAACTGGGCGACCGGCCGGGTATGAGAGTCTGCGATATCGGCGCCGGGACCGGGAACCTTACCGTCCCTCTTGCTCTGCGGGGCTTCCAGGTTTCCGCCGTTGAACCCAATGCAGCTATGAGGAGGATCGGCCAGGAGCGAACGGCGGCTTTTCCCTGGGTCGTCTGGCACAGCAGCAGGGCGGAGGATACGGGGCTTCCCTCTCTGCATTTCGACCTGGTCACTTTTGGCTCCTCCTTCAACGTCGTGGAGCGCCGACAAGCGCTAAGGGAGAGCTGGCGCATCCTCCGTGACGGAGGGTGGCTTGCCTGCCTCTGGAATTTTCGGGACCTGAACGACCCGCTGCAACAGCGGATTGAACAATTGATTCATTCGTTCCTGCCTGGTTACCGGTACGGCACGCGGCGGGAAGATCAGGGTCCCTTCATAGAAGCGGGCCATTTGTTTCGGCTGGTGGAGACTCTCGAGCACGAGCACATGCAGACAGTACAACCGGCTGACTGGCTGGAGGCCTGGCGATCACACGCCACCTTGCGGCACCAGGCCGGCGATTGTTTTGACGCAATCCTGGAGGCAATCGAAGCGCTGCTTCCAGACGGCGCAGCCGGGCCAATGGAAGTCGGCTACATCACTCGCACCTGGCTGGCGCAACGCGTGAATCGTGTATGAGCCGGAAAAGTGCCCGTCGGTTGAGACTAGTTTTGGGGTTATACGGTACTCGTAGATGTGCCTCCCGCTGATGCTGTGATACCCTGAGCCCGAAAGTGATGAAATGACTACAATCCGTTATGTCTACTGGCAAGATGGGGACTTTTGGCTCGGCCATCTTGCCGACTTCCCTGAAGAAAAAGCTCCCGGACGATGTTTCGGCATTGGCCTCTTTCTATCTTGAGCGCAACTCTGATTTCTCTCAGATGCTCCAGGAACGGAGTTCAGACGAGGTGGCGTTCGATAACGAAGTCCTCAGATGGTTACGCAGCGGGTTTGGAATACGAGGCGCTGGCCGCTGCCGCAGGCAAGTACCCCGAAGAAGCGCTCCAATGGACAGAAGAAACGCTGCCCGATATCCGTACTCACTATGAGTATTTGCTTAATCATGAAGACATAGTCGGAATGCTGGGTGCGTTGAAGCGTAGCAACCGGTAATCCGCTCAAACGAGCTGGCCCGGACTGTTGCCCCAGGGCATGCCTAACACACGTCCAGCGGACCCGCGATAAGACGCGTCCGTTCATCCGGTGCCGCGGCTGGCGGGCCACTGAACTTGACGTTACGCGACAAGCGTACATGGTTCTTAAATCGATAAAGCTACCGCCTACTGAGCGATTCGCTGGCTCACCGGTCTTGCTGAAGCGAGTTTTTGGCGACCTTGAGGTGTTTTCGGCGTACATGGGCACCCTTCGAAAACGATTCAGCTTCGACTCCCGCTGCACACGAAGGCCGAAACTTCGCGGCCCGGTTGTTGCTTCGCTCGCGGTTTCCAGGGAAAGAACCGCAATTCTCCAACTTTACGCTGTCTCCACTGCGGAGTACCCCGATGATGCCGTCGAAACGTTTGCAGTCGCCGTTCTCCCGGGGCTTAGAGCGTGGCTCGATTGGCGACTTGCTAGGCCCGAAACTGCCGCGCTCGGCCACTACCAGATGATTGTGGAATGGGCCGCCGGTGAACATCGCTACCATGAGCTGAGATACCTTTAGATCTAGCGGCTAAGTCGGGTGACACCGGGCATGCCAACATTCGTTCCAGCGCGCCCCGCCTCGCTGGTCTTCTATTATTCGTTCGATTGGTGTTTCGGCGGGGCCGCTGAATTCGACGTCAGGCGGCCGGGAGACACGCCATGACCAGAGAGGGAGAACTGACGCGGAGCTGAGATCGACGCTGGCGTCGAGACATTCAGTGTGCGGGCTCTCGGAACGTCACGATCGATCTTGCCGAATAGTCATAGCTAGACACGTTGCAGCGGGAACGCGAGGTTCCATCCATCCCCGAAAAAGGAGATGCCATGAGTAACAAGAAGATCTGGTTTATCACTGGAGCCAGCCGTGGCATGGGCGTCGATTTCGCCCAGGCCGCCCTGGCGGCTGGTCACGCGGTTGTGGCCTCTGGCAGGGACAGCGACCGCGTCTCCAAGGCCTTGGGACAGTCGAACGACCTGCTGGCCGTCAAGCTGGACGTCACTAGCCGCGCCGATGCCGAGGCGGCGGTGCGGGCGGCTGTCGAGCGGTTCGGCCGCATCGACGTGCTGATCAACAATGCTGCCAGCTTCTACGCGGGCTACTTCGAGGAGCTGACGCCGGAGCAGATGGAGCGGCAGTTGGCGACGAGCCTCATTGGCCCAATGAACGTCACCCGGGCTGTCCTGCCGGTGATGCGCAAGCAGCGCCTGGGGCACATTATCTCGATCTCCTCGTCAGCGGGCCTCTCGGGCTTCGAGTTCGGCACCGCCTACGCCGCGTCGAAGTTCGGCCTCGAGGGCTGGATGGAGTCGCTGCACGCCGAGGTCGCGCCTTTCGGCATCACCACTACCATCGTCAACCCAGGGTTCTTCCGCACGGAGCTCCTCACGGAGCAATCGACGAACTACGCCGAACCGTCCATCGAGGACTACGACGAGCGCAGAGCGAAGCAACTCGAGTTTTGGAAAGCCCAGAATGGCCAGCAATCAGGCGATCCGGCCAAGCTCGCGCGAGCGCTCATCATCATTGCGAGCCAAGAGCCACCGCCGCGTCGCTTTATCGCCGGCGCCGATGCCATTGCCACCGTGGAGCAGAAGGTTGCCGATCTGAAGGCGCAGATCGACGCTGAGCGCGACCTCTCGACGTCCCTCGCTTTCGACTGAGAGCCCGCCGCGCAGGCGATGTAGATGGAATGTTCGCGTGGGACTGCCTCCACGTCGTAGGAGCGGACCCCGCCCTAGCTCTTCTTCCATCGTTCATCGCGTGGTAGGGCGGGCGGGGCCGCTGTACTCGGGCCGTTAGCAGCCGACAAGGCTGCGAATCTTGGGGGTGAAAGTCCCCTCCCGCCGATAACAACGGGGGCCCGGGGAAACGTGACCCATGGTCGAAATAGGAACTCACTCCGTAATCGAAAGAGCGGATGTGGTCACTCTCGACCTAACGGTGCGCGCGCCTCAGATCTATCCAAACCGGTTTGACAACCAAATGAGACAGACCATAAGTCACGTCACACTCGTCGTCCGAGATTACGATGAGGCCATCGAATACTATTCGGAGACGCTGGGTTTCATGCTAATCGAAGACACGGCGCTGGCACCGGGAAAGCGCTGGGTCGTGCTGAAGCCGAAGGGGACCGACGGGACGGCCCTACTCCTGGCCAAGGCCGCGACGCCGGCACAATCTTCCCGGGTGGGTGACCAGACCGGCGGACGGGTGTTCCTTTTCTTGCAAACGGATGACTTCTGGCGGGACTACCGGAGCTTGGTCGAAAAGGGAGTCGTCTTTGAGGAGGAGCCGCGAGAGGAGCCGTTCGGCACCGTGGCAGTGTTTCGAGACTTATACGGAAACCGGTGGGATCTTATCGAGCCCGCCACTGCACGGCTTCCCTGAATATTCAGGTCCGACCCGTTAATATCTTCTTCGGCGACGACATAGTAACGGCGGAAGACCGAATCGGTCCGAACTGCTGACCTTCATCGACCCTCTGCGGGGCCAGCCCGGACGAAGCCCGGACGCGAAATTCTTTGCTCTATAGCCGCAAGTCGGCCAGGCTCCTCGTGAAGCCGCGCGTCAGGAAGAGGAGATAGACGAGCCCGACAGCCATCCAAAGGGCACCAAGCAGGAGGGCAAATCGGGAGAGACTAGCCCAGATGGCAAGACAGACGGCAAAAGCGAGAAACGGCAGGATGAGGTTCGGCACGATCTGCTGCGCCTGCTTTTGTCCTAAAGCGCAGAAGTACAGGCGCCAGACACAAAGATTGACGGCCATGAATCCCAGAAGAGCGCCGAAGTTGACCAGCTCAGCGGCCTCCGAGTAACGCAGGGCAAGAGCGCCCAGCAGGTGGATTGCACCCATCAGCAGCACACTATAGACCGGGGTTCCCAGCCGAGGATGGATGTAGCCGAAGATCCGGTGTGGCAAGAGCCGGTCCCTGCCCATCCCATAAAGGAGCCGGGATGCACTTGCCTGGCCGGTGATCGCGCTCGCGAATCCCCCGACGAGCAGAACGAAAGAAATGCAGTAAAACAGGAGCTCGCCGCCTATTCGCCTGCCGACGTCCATGAAAGCCGTTTCAACCGGCGAAAACGCGCGGAAGTCGGGCCACACCATTTGGGCCAGGTAACTCTGCAGGATGAAGAGCACCCCGGCGATGAAACAGACCAGAATAGTGGCGCGCCAGATGTCTCGCTGAGGATCCTTCGCGTCCTCCGAAAGCGTCGAGATCCCGTCAAAGCCAAGGAACGAGAGGGCCGCCAACGAGGTCGCACCCATGATCGACCCGAAAGAGAACTCAGCGGGGTTGTAGAAGGGGCGGTACGAAAGGAGGGTGCCTTCGCCCATGCCCGCCAATAAGGCGCGGAGCGCCATGATCACGAACCAGGCGAGCGACCCGACCATGATCGCATTCAAGAGCGTATTAGCTCGGGCAGTGACCTTGATGCCCCTGAGATTGATAGTGGTGATGGTGGCTGCCGCTAAAATCACCCAGACAGCGTACGGAACTTGAGGGACCAGCTTACTGGCTGTCAAGCCGAGGAAAATAACACTCAGAAGCGGGATGAGGATGTAGTCGAGTATCATGCCCCATCCCGCGAAGTAGCCGGCATGGGGGTGCAGTGCCTTGGACGCGTAAGCGTAGGTCGAACCAGCTTCGGGGAACGCGGCGGCCATCCTTCCGTAACTCACGGCGGTCAAGCTCATCGCCACCAAAGCGATTCCGTACACGAGCGGGAGATGTCCCTGGGATTTGACGGTGCCGATGCCGAACATCGAATAGGGCGCAGTGGGGCCAACGAAAGCCAAGCCAAACAAAACGAGGTCCCACAGGGAAAGCACCCGCTTGAAACCGGGCGTGTGGGCCTTCTCAGTTTCCTTTTCTGCAGTCACGGTGTGCGTCATTCTTGATCCCGCTAGTAGTCCAGAATCCCGTCGACCGTCATCTTAGAGAGCTGGAAGGCAACGCTGAGCCGTCCCGGTTCCTCTCCGGTCGAAAAGACAACCTCTTTATCGGTGTGATCGAACACCGGTCGATCGTCTGCGCGTCGCCTGAAGACAAACAGTGCCAGTCGATCCGGACGCGTCTCCGGCGCGACGAAGCCGGTTAGTTCAGCCACTCTATCCCTGTTCTTCTTCGATTGAAGCCGAGTCGAGGGGCGCAGAACCTCCAGCGATGCCCCCCGGAAGCGGAGCATGGATGGACCGGAGACGGCGATGATGATCTGATCCACCGCCTGGGTCAGCTGCTTTTCTGCGGCTGGGTCGCGGGGCGCACCGTTGACCATGCGCAGGCGGTAGAGCGACTGCCTTACGTGCATCGACGAGAACCACACCACCCGGAATGATTCGGCGCGCACGGGTACCTGAGACGCCGGTGTCTCGTTGCTCGCCGGCTCTTTCATGTTCCTCGGGTCGGCCGCCGCGGTTTCGATCCCGCTGCCAAAAGTCCGACAACAATTGGAGTGCTGACCCGGATTCGCCTCATCGGGTGTTGAGGAGGAAGCAGATGGATTCCCGTCGGGCCGGCGGAACGCCGTGGGCCACGTCTTGGACCAGGGCGAGTCGGTGAGGACCTGCAGGGCTTCATCCTCATTCCATTCCAGGTAGGCCTTCCGAGGCCATCCATCCTTGGCTGACAGGGCGCCTGCGATACAAAGGAAAAGCAGGAAGAAGAGTAAAGGGCTGATACGACACGCTGTGCCACGCGGCGGTTGAGTGACTCGCCGTTTTGTGGGCGGTTCGCCCCTGGGAGCGCAGGCATCCTGCCTGCTCGTGCCACCCGCAAAATCAATAGTGCAACCGCACGAGCAGGCAGGATGCCTGCGCTCCCAGAGGTCGACGGATTTGCGCGACACCACACTAGTCCGAGTCAGTCGATTTCGGTGGTCCATCTCTTCTAACCCCACACCAGCGACAGACAAACAGCAGAAGCGCGTGTGCAGCGGCTACGACTGAGTCGATTTCCACATACTCGTCGGCCGCGTGCGTGTTTGCTCCGCGGGCGCCCCAGTAAACCGCCGGAGTCCCAAGCAGCTGCTGGAAGAGGAAGATGTCGCCGGGACCTTCGATGCCTTCGATGACCGGTGGGTGTCCGAGCACTGCAGTGATGCAAGCGGCCATTTCAGGTACCAGGGGGGAAGCGGGGCTCTGTGACCCAGGCAGCCAGCGCGTGGGAAAGGTGACCGACGGAGCAGTAAGGAACAGCTCCGGGGCCGCAGCGACAACGCTATCCATCCAGCAGGAAAACTGACCGTCGACCGTCTCTTGAGATTCTCCGGGCATCGTCTGCCAGTAAAGCTCGACCAGGCAACTTCCAGGAACGGCGATGGGTTCCTGGTTGCCCCAAGGTCCTGTGGAGATCTTCGTCACGGAAACGGGTACGGGATCGGCGGCATGACGCAGATAGAACGCATTCGAAGGGGCGGTCGCGCGACGCAGGTCGGAAAAGTCGCCCAGTTTCGACAGGAGGTGGTTAAGCTGGGTTACGACGCCCG
>Ga0105092_10001129_pt1 | contig 14202 bp, 15 predicted proteins | sample PPLLak2March2015_FD_87021 | JGI IMG/M metagenome (GOLD analysis project Ga0105092, IMG submission 87021) | Freshwater sediment microbial communities from Prairie Pothole Lake near Jamestown, North Dakota, USA - PPLs Lake P7 Core (1) Depth... | ecosystem: Environmental > Aquatic > Freshwater >... | reverse complement strand
TTTGCCTCAGCCCGCCTCGCCACCTCCCGCTGGGCATGGGCCATGCAAAATGAATCCTGCAGCATGTGCAGCAGGCTGCCCAGCGCAATCCCCTGGGCGCTGCTGTGCTGGGTCGAGTTTTCCGAACCGGTAAACAGCCAGCCTACCGTCTTGTCGCTCCAGATATCCAGCAGGGCAGCGAGCGTCGGGCCATGGTTAAAATCCTTTTCTACATTGATCTCCAAGTCCCCCAGATGGGTGGAGGGGAGAATATCCCCGATGGCAACCCGGTATGTAAATTCCGCCCACATCATAACCTTGTGTTGTGTCCGCCAGACTTCCTCGGTTACCTTCCTGGCCATGGCGTGGATGAAGATCAGCCTCCCTTCAGCCATATGAGCGGAGAGAGTCTGTTCTTCCTCTTTTTTGCCCTCCTGCCACTTGGATTGTTTGACCATCTCCATATCGCTGGTGGCGTGTACGAAATCGTTAAAACGGGCGCCTTTGCGCACGTTTGCCAGCATCGCCAGCTCATCCTTGAGCGCGTCGATCTTCTCCTGGGTGCTTTTCCTCTCCTCTCCCTTTTGCCCTTTTTTCTCCTTTTCGAGCCCCTTGATTTGATTGTCCAGGTCATTCTTCCAGGCCTGTGTGGACAGCTCGGTGATGGCTTCGTGGCCTTTTTGAGAATAGAACCCGCCTAAACCCTGGTTGATCCAACGCTGGATGCGCGAGGCGCCCCCAGCGCTTATCTGGGCAAGAGGAGCCGCTTGGAGCACGGGAACGTCCGCTTGCAGACCAAGCGCCGGCGTCACCAGGTCACCTAATCGGTTATTCTCCTGATTGCTGGTCAGACTTACAACCATCCGAGCCTGGTGTGTGCCCGCCTTGATCAGGTTGCGGCGGGCTAACAGCTGGGTCGTTGCCTGGTTGCCCACCGTGCGCTGCAATTTCTTGACTGAATCTGGCGTGAGCAGAACTGACTCCCCCTGGATGGCAGGCCAGGATAAACTCTCGCCGGCGGGTTGAGCACCCGGCATGGATCGGGAATCGGTTTCGACCACCCGTTTTTGAATGGAAGACTTGGGTAAGGGGGCTTTTTCGACGGAGGTCATGGCTCTTTCTCCTTGGCTGTCAGATATCGGATCAGGCGTGCTGCCAATAAAACATAAACACGAGATAATTGGCACCTGCGACTAGAGCGAGGCTGGAGCCATGAGAGGATGGTTAAGTTTTCGTAATAGAATTATAACCTGGCAGCTCCAAACGCAGTGTCCGGTCTTCAAACGTCGTGCACAGAAGGTGATCTGTATTCTGAGACACCATGACCGCCAGCTTTTTACTCTTGTAAAACTAGAACTAAAGTGCTATATTCGCACCAACGGTTTTGTACAGAAGCCATAGGTCAAAGTCAATATAGGTTGAAAAAAGAGACATGAACAACAAAATGGATCCCGTAATACATTTTGAGATGCCTACGAAAGATACGGAGCGCGTACGAAAGTTTTATGAAAGCGCCTTTGGCTGGCAGACCACCCAATTGGGTCCCGAAGGTGGAAATTTCGTTTTGGCTTTCACTATCGAAACCGACGAGAAGACCAGGATGCCAATTAAGCGCGGTGCCATTAACGGCGGTTTTTACGAAAAAACTAAGCCGGATCAACATACACAGATTACTATCCTCGTGGATGATATTCGTGAAGCAATGAAGAAAGTCGAGGCCGCCGGCGGTAAAATTCTCGGCGAACCCTTCGAGCTTCCCGGTGTTGGCCTCTTTGCTACATTCATGGATACAGAGGGTAATGTAGGACTATCAATCAAGATTTTACGATCAAGCGGTTATAGAATATCTGAAGAGATACCCTGAGAGAGGATGACAAATTCCTAGCCAGGGGAATATGATAATATTTTCACTGATCAACTTAGCAGCCGGCTTGGTGCTGTCAATGGATCGATGACCGATGCTGCCTTCCAACTCCTATCCAATCTTCCAGAGGGATAATGATAGATAGTGACTCGTCCGTATCGAAGACCTATGCATACTTGTCGACCTTGGGCAGTATGAAACCCAACCGCCGTACGGGATCTCCCGGAAACCGGGCCGCGGTAGAATTCTTCGCCAACACCATACAGCAATTTGGATTTGAGGTGGACAGCACGCCGTTCGACTGCCTGGATTACTATTCCAGTGGTTCGCGTCTGGAGTGCAACGGCCAAACCTTTGACCTACATGTCAGCCCTTACTCGTTGGGGTGTGATGGTTCGGCAGATCTGGTGATGGTGTCATCGATCGAGGGATTGGAGCGTGTATCCTGCAAAGAAAAGATCCTCCTGATGATCGGGGAGATCTGCTCCGAGCCGCTGATGCCCAAGAACTTCACCTTCTACAACCCTGAGCACCACCAGAGGATCTATGCGCTCCTGGAAACGAAGCAGCCTGTGGGGATCATCACGGCAACCGGTAAAAATCCAGAGCAGGTAGGAGCGATATCCCCATTCCCCATGATCGCCGACGGCGATTTCGATATTCCCACGGCTTACTGCACCGAGGTTGTGGGAGCGGCAATCTCCGGAAAAGCAGGCAGCCCCGTCCGGTTAATCATCGATTCTCAGCGGCTTCCGTCGAGTGCGTCCAATGTTATCGCGCGGAGAAATTCCCAAGCAGTGCAGAAAATCGTCGTGACAGCCCACATCGATGCCTATGAAGATGCTCCAGGTGCGACCGATAACGCTACGGGGACGGCGGTGCTGCTGCTCCTGGCAGAAATGCTCGCCGGTTATGAGGGAGGCATGGGGCTCGAAATGGCTGCCTTCAATGGCGAAGACCACTACAGCGCTGGCGGGCAGAAGGATTACCTAAAGCGGTATGGAAGCGATTTGAACCGCGTCGTTTTGGCCATCAATATCGACGGGATCGGGTACAGGGAGGGTAAGTCAGCCTATTCCTTATATGAGTGCCCCCCTGCGCTTCAACAGCTGGCCGAATCCTGCTTCCAGAATTTCCCGGGCCTGGCAGGTGGAGACCCCTGGTACAGCGGCGATCACATGCTCTTCCTGCAAGCCGGCCTGCCCTGCCTCGCCCTGACCTCCGAAAAGGCGTTCGACCTCCTGAGGTCGGTGATCCACACACAGCAGGATACGCCCGAGATCGTCGATCCGGGGAAAGTCGTCGAAGCGGCTTCCGCTCTTAACCGCCTGATCCGCTCGATCGGCGGCTGAGGGGATTGTTCGCCAGCAGGATCAACATGTCATTGACGCGTCGTCTTGTTCTCCTTTTGTTCCTCCTGGTGGCTGCCGGCTGTAGGAAGTCTGACCCATCGGTAGATTGGATCACCCTGGATTTCCCGTACGGGGAAACCCGCCTTCACGTCGAACGCGACGGGGATGCGCGCCTGTTCTACGGAGCGCTGCCCCAATCTCAGGGGATCGATGATGACACGTTCGATATCGATACCCTGTACGAGGAACTGCAGACCCGTATCCATGAGGTGGTGCCCGCGGAAAACCGCCCGCTCAACCAACCCTTTGGATCTGTGGCCTTTGGATATACGGACGGCAGTTCCGAGGAATACCTGATCTATGATGGGGATTATGCGGAAGGGTTGTTCGAGATCGCCCGAGGGAAGATTGTGGGAGAGTTTCCGTGAGGTTGGATGCCGGTAGAGTACCATAGATGTATCGGCGCTTTATGAATAATTGACACTGGGCAGGATTGTGGTCCTATCCGGTAATTTTTCAAATTGTTGGCTTGTTTGTGCTGAGTCTACCTTCGTGTGTGCAATCCGTAGGGGCACGGGGTTTGATCGAAAGCACATGATTCTGGCAGTCAAACCCCGTGCCCCTACATATATCGCCTTGACTCACTGTTAGCAAAAAGTCCGGCCTATCATGTTGAAGTGGGCGGACGCCTACCTCTACCAAATCCAATGGTACTACTATGGATGGGCAATCACAGTGACCCACGTAGGGGCGCAGCAAGAGGAGCCCTGGCGGACCGGCTCGGTTCCTCTTGCTGCGCCCCTACGGCTGTAAACAGGCCGGACTTACTGGGGGGACCGGTCGGGAAGCGGTTCCCAGGTTCTGCGTGGGAACCAACCAATCATTAGCCGGAGGATGCTCTTTTGCCCTTGATATTGTTATAATATAGATCAATTATGGGGACAAAAAATTGGACTGATCAATTCGATTATTTCCTGACTGCCCAGCAAGTGATCTTCGCGGCGGGCTCGCTTGCCCGGCTTGGCGAGGCTGTGGACCGGTTTGGCTGGAAAAGGATTATGTTGTTGACCAACCGGACGATGCGGGCAGGGGGCCATGCCGGTGCAGCTGAGTCGGCCCTGGGTGAACGTCTGGCAGCGGTTTTTGACCGTGTTCAACCCCACGTCCCGGATGTCCAACTTGACGAAGTGTTTAACCTGGCCCAGGAGAAAGAGGTGGATGCGATCGTCGCTCTGGGTGGAGGCAGCGCGATCGGGATGGCGAAAGCTGTCGCCTTTGCCCTGGAGGAAAAACGGACCAACCGGTCCGCCCGTTCCGCAACCCCAACCGGCCAGCCCCTGGTTCCTGTAGCGGCAGTTCCCACCACCTACGCCGGCTCCGAAATGACCGCCATGTATGGGATTACGACCACCCGCGATACCCCTCCTCGGAAAATCACCATCAGCGATCCCAAAATTGCCCCCCGGCTGGTGGTGTACGATCCAGAGCTGACCCTGGACCTCTCTCCAGAAATGACCGCTTCCACCGGGATGAACGCTCTAGCCCACTGCATCGAAGCGCTCTACTCGGTCACCCGCCACCCCCTGTCGACGGCTGCGGCAGCCAGGGGGATAAGCCATATCGCCAACGCGCTCCTGCGCTGCTGCACTCATGGACGGGATCTGGAGGCACGCACCGAGATGCTGGTCGGATCCCACCTGGCCGGGGTATCGCTCGCCAGCATAAAGATGGGCTTGCACCACGGTCTGTGTCACGTCCTGGGAGGGACTGCCGGTGTCCCGCATGGGATTGCCAACGCCATTATCCTGCCGCACGCCATCCGTTTCAATGCAGATGCCACCGCCGGTCTATTAATCCCTGCAGCCGAAGCGATGAATATTCCTGCAGACGGCCGTTCTCCTACCGAACGGATTGACCTCCTGGCTCAACGAATATCAGACCTGGTGTGCGAGATGAACCTGCCGCAGCGCTTGCGTGACGCCGGTGTAAAGCAAGCCGACCTGCCGGAGCTTGCCCGGCTGGCCTTTGAAAACCGCACCGTCCAGAACAATCCCAAGCCGGTCAAGGATCCTGGACAATTAGAGAGGCTGCTAAACGAGGCCTGGTAGGCACAGCCTGCCAGGCTGTGCCGGGCAAAGGAGGTGATCGGGACGAAACGAGAAGAGTATGTGTTCCAGGGATGGTTATTGGTTGTCTTGTGAAGTGAGGGAGTTCTAAGGAGAACGGACATGCCCCCTGTAAATTCGATGGATTATAGTGGTAAAGCCACCGTCCTGGAAGTCATCCGGCAGGAAAGCCGGGATTTCTTCGATCTGGTGGACGATCCCAAGAACTGGAACGTCCAGACCCGCTGCACGGAATGGGAAGTGCGCGATCTGGTCGGTCACATGATCGACGTAACCGAAGGGTACCTGACCCGCTGGGAGAAAGCCAAAAGGAAAGAGGAAGTGGATACGGCGGGATTGCTCGTCATGGGCGATTCTCTCAACAAACATGCCCAGGCTTTTCGCCGGCTGCCGCGGGAAGAAGCCATTACCCGTCTCAAGTCCAACTATGAAAACATGATGGATACCTTTGAACGCCTGACCCCTGAAGAATGGAGCGGCTTCCTCGTCACCCATCCGTACATGGGTCTGCTGCCCACCTTTTTCTACCCCGCCTTCCACGTCATGGATTACGGCGTGACTGCCTGGGACGTCCGCTACGGCCTGGGTGAGAAGACCCGTAAGCTGGACGAGCGCACGGCCGGTGTGCTGATCCCCTACATGCTGCACGCCCTCCTGCCCTCCACGGTGGATGCAGCCTCGGCAGCCGGACAGGATCTGGAGTTTGGCATTGAAATCACCGGCGAATGGGGCGGCAAGTGGCGGGCGACGGTGAAAGACGGCAAATTTGAAGCCAAACCCGAGGAAGGCGACTTCGAGGGCGTCAGCGCGATTTTTGAATTTGAACCGTCCGACTTCGTCCTCACCGCTTTCCAGCGTTTCCCCGGCGGCGCCGCCCGCGGCGATCCGGACGCCATCGAACGGGTCAGGAGGATGTTCTTCCGGATCTAGATTGTTCGTGTTTAGATAAAATTGTGACTTTGCGGGATCCTTTATCGGAGAAACGAAAATGACCAGAATACAGACCCAAGGGGTTCACCATCTGACCTTCGTGGGTTCAAACCGCGATGCGATCGTCGAGTTCTATCAGGGCGTGCTGGGAATGCCGCTCGTTTTCGAACAGCCCAACCTGGACGTGCCGGAAGAAAACCACCTGTACTTTGACTCGGGGGATGGGCGGTTGATTACTTTCTTCGTCCGGCCCAGCCGGGTCAACGATCCCACGCCCAACCCGCAGGAGATTGGCAACCTGCACCACATCGCTTATACGGTTTCGCGGGCAACCTATACCCAGGTGGCGAGGCGGCTGCAGGAGCTCGGCATCGAGAATACCGGCCCTATCGATCGGGGATTCATGGACTCGATTTACTTCCGAGATCCGAACGGGCAGCTGCTCGAAATGGCCTGCTATAAGTTTGTCCCACCCGAGGGGTTCTCCCTGGCTGATGTCTTGAGTACGGCGCACCGGCTGCGCGTCGAGAGCGGGGAGTATGCCATTTCCGACAAGCACCTCGCCGATGCCATTGCCGAATTGACCGGGCAGCGGGAGCCGAGTTCTAAACTGGCTCGTCCGGCATGACCGATTCAAGAGGCAGCACGCCGCACAGCGTCGATCCAGGAAGGGGCAACCCGTCGAGAACCATCCCGCCGCAGGATGATCCCCAGCGGAGTAATTCGGCGCGGAATATTCCGCCGCGGTTTGGCACTATCTGGATGCTGGATCTGGATGAACCGGTGCCGCCGGTTTCGCCGCGGGTCGCGGCATCCTTCCGCCGGATCGGGACCGAATCCTACCCCGCATTGACGGCGGCGATGGGAGGTGATCCTTCGCACGTTGCCCTGAAACGCTTCGCCTCCGGCCGCTTCTGCTATGCGGCCTGGGTGGAGGGGCATTTGGCTGCTTACGGTTGGGTGAGCTTCGATGAGGAGTACGTTGGGGAGCTCCGGTTAACCCTCCGCTTCCTCCCCGGCGAAGCCTATATCTGGGACTGCGTCACCCTGCCTGCTTTTCGCCAGAACCACCTGTACAGCGCTCTGCTGGTTTTCATGGTTGGAGAGCTGCGCCGCGAGAACCTGTGCCGGGCCTGGATCGGGGCGGACCTCGACAATGTGCCCTCGCAGCGCGGCATCGACCGGGCCGGGTTTCACCGGGTAGCCGACTTGCTGGTGGCATACCACCCTGACCGGCGGGTTCTCTGGTTGGAAGGCTACCCCGGTGTGTCGGAGCAGCTGGTGGTGGAAGCGCGGCGCATTTTCCTGGAAAGCCAGGAAAGGGTCTGGCAGTCGATGGTCCCCTGGAACCGATAAAAAATAATGCTGCGCGTGGACCTGCGGTGGCGAGCCACCGCAGGTCCACGCGCAGCGATTGTTAATACATCCGCTTTTTTCGCTGTACAGGATTTATTTCTTGTGCTGGTAGAGGACGCTGACCGGATCCGAGAAGACAAGCTGCCATCCCTGCTCAGCCAGGCGCGGAACGACTGGGCGAGTAGGCTCGAGCAGGACATAATCCACCTCCCATTGGTCCAGCACTTTTTCCCACCCGGGCTGCGCCTCGACCACCTGCACCCAATCTTTCAGAATATCATCGCCGAACAAGTCGGTGCGCCCATCGACGAAGACGCGCTGGTGGCGTGCCCGCCAGATCAGGTATCCACCCCACCCGTAAGAATTGAATACCCGGTTTTTCTCTGGCAGACGGTTTAGATATTCAACCGCCTCGGTGGGGTAGAACTGTTTTTCATAAGCGCTGACCAGCACAGGATGGGTCACCACGGCCAGCTTGATGAAGGCAGCGCCGGCCAGAAAGGCCGCCAGCCCCAGGTTGATCACCCTGGTGAGGCGTGGATTGAAGTTGGATTCTTGGCCTTTTAATGCCTCGAACTTCCCCTGCAGCCAGGAGATCCATCCAACCGGCCGGTCCGCCAGGTCAGACCAGGCATACCAGAGGGAGCGGGCCAGGACCGGAGCGGCGAAGAGAGCAAAAGGGCCGAAATTGCGCCGCGCCGCCAGCGCCAGCATGCCAAAGCCAGCCAGGCCAACCATATCGATCCCATCCGCTCTTCTGCGTGCCAGGCCGAAGGCGACCAGGCAGGCGCTCAACATCACCAGAAACGGCTGCTGCGAAAGCTGGTGAAAATCGGGGGATGCCCATTCGTCAATCAGCTGTTGAAGGGTTTCCACTCCGACGGTGCGGAAGGGGATGGTCCACGTGGCCAGGCCGTTCGGGTTGACCAGAACCGCCAGGGCACAAGCCGCCGTCCACAATGCCAGCTTCGCCAGGCGCTTGCGGTCCATTCGGTCTTCACCCGGGTTGCCGGTCATCGAATTGATCAGCTCTCCAACGATCACGACAACCAGAAGGATGAAGCCCAATGTGTATCCTGCATGCAGGTTCGACCACAGGATAAAAATGGGCACGAGCAGCCAGAGCCGTTCATCCTGCCGGCGTTTGTAGCGGTGCAATATCAAGGATACGGCGGCGAACAACACCAGGGTAAATATTTGTGGGCGTGGGGACCATACCGGGGCTGCCACCGTACTGGCTATCAGGATCACACCGGTTTTTATGAGTGCTGGCCCGGGGCACAGCCGGTATACGAGCAGCATGGCTGCCGCGGCCGATACAGCCACCACAAGCCCCAGCCCAGTGTATTCCCCGTATTTAAATGCCAGGAACAATCCAACCTGGGCCAGCCAGGAGTGATTGGTCCAGGCCTCCCCATGGCGCGTAAAGGAGAAGGGATCTACCAGCAGGGGAGATTGGTTATGCAGGGTGACCTCACCTGCTCGCAGGTGCCACCACAGGTCCGTGTCCAGAGGTGTCCGGGCCGCCATCAGGAAAACCAGCAACCCGGTGATCACGAACAGGAGATTATCGAGGGCTTTTTGCTTTGGATTCATCTCCAGGATGCAGTTTTGTCCAGGGATAGGTGACCGTAGTCGAAGGAGTTCCCAACGGGGTTTCCCTTCCGGGATTTGGAACGCATATCGTTGATTTTCAACCCCGGTCCTTATAGTTTTACCATGGAAATCGTAGGACACCTAGAACCAAGGGGGGACATAAGGGTTGGACAGCGGGGCAAACCCATAAACGCATCGTTTGAATACCGGCCACTTTCAGAATTTTGCAAGGGGAAGTATACTCCGAGGTGGGAATTTCAATTTTGTATGCGAGCTGAACCCTTACCGCTAAAGACTGTGGTCGCAGAAACCGAACGGCGAAAGCCGGTCCGGTGGCTGCACAACGCCTGGCAGATCCTGGCCTTGCCGATGATGTTGTTCTTCGCCCTGCCGATCCTGGCCCTGTATTTTCGCATATCCCCGGCTGATGTAATCCGCAATCTGAACGACCCCCAGGTTTATCAGGCGATTCGGTTGAGCCTGATCACGTCGATCTCCACTGTCACCATCACGGTGGTGTTTGGAACACCCGTAGCCTATTTACTATACCGGCGCAGGTCCTCAATCTACCGGATGATGGACGTTCTAATCGATTTGCCGACCGTTTTGCCGCCTGCTGTAGCCGGTGTGGCGCTGCTTATGGCTTTTGGCAGGCAGGGAATGCTGGGCAGCGTGTTCAGCGTGTTTGGATTTAATATACCCTTCACGACAGCCGCGGTAATCATCGCCCAGACATTTATCGCAGGGCCTCTTTATATAAAGTCGGCCGCACTGGGGTTTGCCAATGTGGACTGCGAGCTCAAAAAAGCCGCTGCTATGGATGGGGCCAACCGGTGGCAGGTCTTCCAGCATATCATGCTGCCGATGTCCTGGATGGCCTTGCTCAGCGGATGTGTTCTAACCTGGGCGCGAGCCTTGGGGGAATTTGGCGCCACTATCATCTTTGCCGGGAATTTTCCTGGGCGTACCCAGACCATGCCACTGGCTGTCTACCTGGGATTTAATATCGACATCACGGTGGCTCTGACCCTTTCGGCGATTATGATCCTCATCTCGTTTTTGATCCTGGCGGTAATAAAAGGTATCCTCCATTCCCACCTGGAGGATACCTATGTGACGCAGGACTATTGACTGTGACGCGAACAGGAATTGTGTTCCAAGAGCAGCCGGTGAAGCCTGCAAGCCCTGGAACTACCTAACTTTCCGATCTGGTTCCGGCCGGTCCCGGTCAGAAAATCAAAACGAACAGCAAGATAAAGGGGGCCAGCAGGAGCAGGACGAGCCCCACCACAACCACGCCGATGACCGTACCGATGGCGCCAAAGACGAGGCCGATGACCCCGCCAATCAGGCCAAACACCAGGCCGAAGAGGCCGCCGATAATGCTGAGAATTGATTCGATAATGCCCATTTTTTCCTCCGGTTGCTTGCCGTCAAACGGTGGGGATTGCCACTCGTTTGCCCGTGTTTGATTTTGTTATAACCATATACGCAGGATGGGAGGAAAGGTTGCGAAACGCACCCGTGTAACCCGCCCATGGTCCATCGTCCGGTCGCCATCGTCAAAATCCTCTTCGCCGTCGTCGTGTGGGGATCGAGCTTTATTGCCACCAAGGTGGTCATTCAAGAACTTCCGCCGGTCACGGTGGTCTGGCTGCGGTTTGCGATGGGGGTATTGATCCTGGGCGGAGCTGTAGTTCTCCGCCAGCAGTGGCAAATGCCGCGATGGAAGGATCTGGGTTACTTTCTCCTCCTGGGATTCTTGGGTATAACTTTCCACAAATGGCTGCAGTCGAACGGATTGGTGACTGCCCAGGCTTCCACGACCGCCTGGATTGTCGCGACGATGCCGGCGTTCATCGCCCTGTTGGGATGGTTGGCGTTGAAGGAACAGATGGGGGCAATCCGATGGCTGGGCATCCTCCTGGCTGCGGCCGGGGTCTTGCTGGTCATCACGCAAGGGGACCTGGCATCCCTGGGAATGGGGCGGTTTAGATCCGCCGGGAATATGCTGATTCTGATCAGTGCGCCCAATTGGGCGGTATTTTCTGTGCTTTCCCGGCCAGGCCTGCAAAAGCACCCTCCGGCTCGCATGATGTTTTACGTCATGTCGCTTGGATGGCTGCTTACGACGGTCCTGTGTTTCGCCGGTCCTGGGGTAAGCGGGGTCAGCCAACTGACGGTTCGAGGCTGGCTGGCGCTTGGTTTCTTGGGGATCTTCTGTTCCGGGTTTGCATACATCTTCTGGTATGACGCCCTCGAATCCCTGCCGGCGTCGCAGGTGGGGGCTTTTCTGTATATCGAACCGCTGGTGGGGGTTCTTGCGGCGGCGGTGATCCTGGGTGAGCCGCTGATCTGGGCATCGATCGCAGGGGGGACGATTATTCTCCTGGGGGTATGGCTGGTCAACCGGCCGGCGCAGAGGCCATAGGCAGCCATTCACCGTGATTTCGGATTTCTCAGCCCCTGTAATTATTGCCAAAAGCAAGTATATAGTTGACTTTGTCAACTATATAGCTATAATATGGGTATAGATATTTCTCTGCATAGATACCTCTGTGATGAAATGAAAGGAAGACCATGGAGAGCCAGGATCTCACCCATAAAGCTGCTGCTGTCCGGCGGTTCAACCGCTTTTACACACGGCAAATCGGGCTCTTGCAAGAAGGCTTGCTGGACAGCCCATTCACCCTGACCGAAGCCCGGGTGATCTACGAGTTGGCTCATCACGAACAGACAACCGCCGCAGCATTGGCAGAGGAGCTTGGCCTGGATCCGGGCTATTTAAGCCGGATCCTGACCGGATTTCACAAACGGGGCCTGATTGCGAAAAGGACCTCGAAAACCGATGGCCGCCAGAGAAACCTGACGCTCACCGTGGAAGGACAGGAAGCGTTTGCCGCCCTGAATGCCCGCTCGCAGGTCGAGATCGAGGTCATGCTGAGCAAATTGTCTCCTGAACAGCAAGATTCCTTGATGGAATCGATGGATACCATCGAGAGTCTGCTTGGTGAATCCGGTGGCCGAAAGGTGGCCTATATCCTGCGGCAGCCCCAGCCTGGCGATATGGGCTGGGTGGTATACCGCCATGGGGTTCTCTATGCCCTGGAATATGGATGGGATGAGACTTTTGAAGCGTTAGTGGCTGAAATCGTTGCCCGGTTTATCCAACACTACGAGCCCCAATGGGAGCGCTGCTGGATCGCGGAGAAGGACGGCGCGAACGTTGGATCGGTGTTCCTGGTAAAGCAGGATGAAACAACAGCAAAACTTCGGCTGCTGCTCGTAGAGCCAAAAGCGCGCGGCTTTGGGATTGGCAAACGCCTCGTCCAGGAATGTGTGCGGTATGCCCGGCAGGTTGGATACCGCAAAATGACTTTATGGACCAACGATGTGTTAACGGTTGCCAGAGCAATTTACGAGAAATCCGGATTCCGCCTGGTCCACGAGGAGCCGCACCACAGCTTTGGGAAGGACCTCGTGGGCCAGACGTGGGAGCTGGATTTATAAGGGCTTATGGCACCTGGTCTCCCGATGATTGGATTGGCACGACCGGTTCCAGGCCTTGACCGAACACCAACTGGGGGAAGCTGCCTTCCTGCACGAAGATCAATTTATCCGTGTCCTGGATGGCGGAAGCATTGGTGAGAGCCATCTGAAATGCTACATAGCTCGGGTGCTCGCTGTAAAGCTCGGCGAGGGCAATATCCCGGGCAAGTTCGGCCAGTGCCTTTTCTTTGGCAGCCACGGCCATAGCCTGGTTAATTTCCAGGTCTTTCTGAGCTGACAGCAGGTCATTCGCCTTTTGGGCTTCGATCACCGCTCGTTGGGCGACCAGCTTCTCCTGGCTCAATGTCGCCAGGATTGTTTGCTGTTTGGTCTCTTCCTGCATGCGAGACTGCTCTACCCGGATGGCGGCTTCCTGTTCGGCCTGGCGAGCCGTGCCTTCGGCGATGGCTTTGAGGCGATCTTGTTCAGCCTTTTCGGTTTCCAGACGGCTCTTGGTAATCGCATCCAGCAAAGCCTGGACCTCCGGCGAGAGGCTGACGTTGGGAACGGTCACATTCGCTACGGAAAGGCCAAAATTTTCTGCCAGTTTATTCAGCTCATCGTCGATGCAGTTGCGCAGCGAATCTCTGTCCGAACCGATCACCGAATCGCGGAAAGGCCGGTTGCCGATGCACACCTTCATCGCCTGGGTGCTCAGGTCATTGATTACACCCTGAAGTGCGTCGTTGTTGATAAAGACCGTGCGGTATTTTGTCCACAGCGTTTTGACCAGCTCCGCTTTCGAGATATCGGGCCGAAAGACGCTGGCGCTCACTGTCACCCCCAGCCGCTGGTTATCAAAGGTGATGACTTCTGGATCGGTGACCGAGACCTGGTAGGCCTGGGTGGAATACCGCTGCAAACTGGCATACAGACCGACATCCGAGTAAATCCCGGGAGGAACCACATCCACGATTCGCCCGCCTCGCATGCGGACGCCGACCTCATCCGGGTTCACACGCGACAGAAGATATATGTGGGGTGAGAACAGGGCAACGACGGCGACCAGAGCTACCAGCGTGACGACAGCGATTACGGCAATCTTGCGCATTGTTCGATCCTCCTGTGGGATGTTCGAGATGGAGCCGGCAACTTCTACAAAATGTTAACGATTTGACTTCATAATTTATATATCATAAAATGATACAAATAGTCTAAATATATTGAATTGCTAAACGAAACACTATTTATTATACCTAGAGAGAAAGGACTTAAGAATGGCTTACCCGTTTGAACTGCCTCCACTTTCATATGATTTTGCTGCGTTGGAACCGGTTATTGATGCGAAAACTATGGAAATCCATCATGATAAACATCATGGAGCGTACGTCACGAATCTGAACAATGCACTGAAGGACCAACCTGAATGGCAGAATAAAACCATCGAAATAATCTTACTGAATATCACCTCCGTACCAGAAGCGATCCGGACTGCCGTCCGCAACAATGG
>Ga0105092_10001125_pt1 | contig 14255 bp, 11 predicted proteins | sample PPLLak2March2015_FD_87021 | JGI IMG/M metagenome (GOLD analysis project Ga0105092, IMG submission 87021) | Freshwater sediment microbial communities from Prairie Pothole Lake near Jamestown, North Dakota, USA - PPLs Lake P7 Core (1) Depth... | ecosystem: Environmental > Aquatic > Freshwater >... | reverse complement strand
TAAACATCTCCTGGGAAATCGGATTGTAGACGACTCCCAGGAGCGTCTTCCCGGCGTGTTCAAGGCCAATCGAAACGCAGAAAGCGGGGTAACGGTGGGAGTAGTTGGTGGTGCCGTCAAGGGGATCAATCACCCACCGGTAATCTGCCTCGCCCTCGTATGACCCCTTCTCCTCAGAGAGGATGTGGTGATCCGGGAAATCCCGGCGAATCCGGTCGAGTATCATTTTCTCGGCCTTGAGGTCGACTTCCGTGACGAGGTTAACGATGCCTTTCTTATAGATCTTGAAATCGGTGGCGAGGTGTTCCTTCAGGATCGCTCCCGCTTCCAGCGCTGCCTCTTTTGCTACCGCGAAGAATCTCGATTCAGCCATAAGCTGCTTACTCTACCACCTCCAGTAACGCGACTGCATGCACGGCGATTCCCTCGCCTCGGCCGATCGCTCCGTGGCCTTCCATGGTCGTGGCCTTGATCCCGATCTGATCGGGCGAGACGTAAAGGACACGTCCCAGGTTCGCTTTCATGGCCTCCACGTGCGGTCGGATCTTCGGCACTTCGGCGATGACGGTGACGTCGACGTTTCCGACGGCGAGGCCCTTGCCGCGGACCAGCCGGTAAACTTTTTCCAGCAGCAGAAGACTGGATATATCCTTGTAGCGCGGGTCGGTGTTCGGAAAATAGCTGCCGATGTCAGGCAGTCCGGCACCGCCGAGCAGAGCGTCAGCGACGGCGTGCAGCAGGGCGTCAGCATCGGAATGGCCTTCCAGCCCGCGCGCATGCGGTATCTCAACTCCGCCCAAAAAGAGCCGCCTTCCCTCGACAAAAGGATGAAAATCGTACCCGCTCCCAATACGGAACCTGGTCTTTGACATCTCAGCTCCGCCCGCTCAGGTCGCGTTTCACCGTGATCTTGATATTACCCGGTTCTCCTGGGATCACGGCTACCGGGTGTCCACTTCTTTCCACGAGCACGGCCTCATCGGTGCCGTAAAAGCCTTCTTCACAGGCCTTCTCAATAGCCTTAGCCAGAACCTCCCGCTGAAAACCCTGCGGCGTCTGCACCAGCACCAAGGAGTTCCGGTCAAGCGTCTGGACGACGGTTGAATTACGCACCTGCTTTACGGTCTCGCTGATCGGCAATCCGGGAACGCACGCGCCTGTCCTCCGGGTCTCGTCGATGACCCGGCTGATTAGCCCGCCGGTGACAAACGGCCTGGCAGCGTCATGAATCAGGATGATGTCGACCGCCGGAAGAGACGCCAGGCCGCGCCTGACTGAGTCTTGCCGGTGCTCGCCTCCCTCTTCGACTCGGATTCGATCGGCGCCCCACGAGTCTCGTGTTTCCTGGTACACCTGATCCTTCCACCGACTGGGAACCACGATTACCGCCTGATTCACCAGTGGTTCGAATATATCGAGTGAATGGAAGTAGATCGGGACGCCATCCAAAGGCAGGAACTGTTTAGGGACCGAGGATCCGAAGCGGGAGCCCGACCCAGCAGCGGCCAGAATGAGTCCTATCAAGCTCGTGTTACCCGTGGCTCGCGCTCGAATTCACTTCTTGGCTGCGGTTCGCCGTTTGACTGGAACTTGCCGAAGATCATTTTGCCCGCCGTCGTCTGGAGCACGCTTGTCACTTGGATGTCAATCGTCTTCCCGATCATCTTGCGGGCATTATCGACGACAACCATAGTCCCATCATCCAGATACGCGACGCCCTGATTGTACTCCTTCCCCTCTTTCAAGATGAAAACTCGCATGGTCTCGCCGGGTAGGACCACAGGCTTAAGGCAATTGGCCAGTTCGTTTATGTTCAACACGTCAACGCCGCGCAATTGGGCGACCTTGTTCAGATTGAAATCGTTCGTGACGATCTTCGCTCCGGTATCCTTGGCCAGCTCGATCAACTTCATGTCGACGCCCTTGACCTCGGGATAGTCGTCCTCGATGATCTGCACCTTGATACTCGGCTCCTTCTGAATCCGCTGAAGGATGTCCAAGCCCCTTCGGCCCCGGTTGCGCTTGATCGAATCGGCTGAATCGGCAACCATTTGGAGCTCTCTGAGAACGAACTCCGGAACGAGAAGCTGCCCTTCCAGAAACCCGGTCTCGACGATGTCGGCGACTCGGCCGTCGATGATTACACTGGTATCAAGGAGTTTGGCGGATTTCTTGGTTGGGCGCTCGGCGAAGAGTCCTCCGAAGCTCAGATTCAGCATGTCCCCTTTGGTGATGCCCATGACGAGGCCCACATAGCCCATAACGCCGAGGATCAAGACCTGGAAGAACGTAGCCGTGTTAGCGGGAAGGAACTTCATGTTCTCAACGATGGAACTGATCAACACCGCCCCGACAATCCCGAGCGTCGACCCGAGGGCGGCGCCTATCAACGTTTTCAGGGAGCTGTGGCGGACAGTGATTTCAAAGACGATAATGGCGAGCGCCACAACCAGTCCCACTGCCAAGGCCGCCCATTGGGAAAGGTCGAAGGGTTTCAGGTAGAAAGTAGCTGCTGTGAAAATGGCCGCAAAAAGGGCCCGTATGAGCCACAAGCCCATAAAGAATTCCTCTTTTAAGGAAAAAAGGAGCAATCGACAAGGAAAGGGATTGCCCCATTTGCCTGGAATCCTTTTCCAACGCTGCTCTTAAGTTATTGACATTTCTATTCTAGCCCGATCATCTCCGACTGTCCAGCCAGTCCAGGCACTCCTGGACCGAGGTGCAACCCGTGATCTTCAAGCCACTTACATGATCAGAAAGCGGCAGATTGCCTTTAGGGAGGACGACGCGCTCAAAGCCGAGCAGGGCCGCTTCCCTCACGCGGCAATCAGCCATACTAACCGCTCGGACTTCTCCGGCGAGGCCGACTTCGCCGAAGACGACGGTGGCTGGGCTGACCGGCCGGTTACGAAAACTGGAGATAATAGCCATCACGAGAGCCAGGTCGATTGCCGGTTCCGTAAGTTCAAGCCCTCCAGCCACATTCACGTAGACATCGCTGCCAAGCAGGTGCAAACCAACCCGTTTGTCCAGCATGGCCAGGAGCAGGGCCACGCGGTTCGGATCCACTCCGTTGGCGGTACGGCGCGCTGTACCGTACGTGCTGTCGCTGACCAGCGCTTGTATTTCGACGAGCACGGGTCGGGTCCCCTCGATGGTGCAAAGAACAACCGAACCCGGAACCTGTGCCGGCCGTTCCGACAGGAAGAGGCGAGAAGCGTTTTCCACGCAGGTCAGCCCTTTTCCCGTCATCTGGAAAATCCCCAACTCATTAGCGGGCCCAAAACGGTTTTTGACCGCTCGAATAATCTTCTGGTTCTGGTGCCGATCCCCCTCAAAATAGAGCACGGTGTCAACCAGGTGCTCGAGCACCTTGGGTCCTGCTAACGATCCGTCCTTCGTGATGTGTCCGATGAGGAAAGTAGATATTTGCTCTCGCTTGGAGAAGGTCAGGAGTTGACCCGTGCATTCTCGGATCTGGCTGATGCTGCCCGGTACCGACCCGAGCTTTTCGGTAAAGACTGTCTGAATTGAGTCGACTATCAAGGCGTCGGGCTTTATTCTTGAGGCCTCTTCAAAGGCCCGTTCGAGGCAGGTCTCCGCCGAGAGGAAAAGGTGAGCGCCTTTGATTCCTATCCTTTCGCCCCGGAGCCGAATTTGTTGAACCGATTCCTCCCCGGCCACATACAGGACCTTGTGCGCCGAACTGGACAGGGCTTCTGCGATTTGGAGCAGGAGAGTCGATTTCCCGATTCCCGGTTCCCCGCCGAGCAAAACCAGGGATCCCGCTACGATTCCGCCGCCGAGCACCCGGTCGAACTCCGCGTTGCCTGTCCTCAAGCGAATCCCGTCCTGTTGCTGGATCTCCTCATACGGCACGGCTGGCCCGGCGACCGGAAGCGAGATTGAGGAACCCTCTTCTTCCTCGACCATGGTGTTCCACCCGCCGCAGCCCGTGCAACGGCCGACCCATTTGGGGCTGTTGGTCCCGCACGACTGGCAGACATACACGGTCTTGGACCGAGAGGAAGGCATGGGTCGCATTGTAGCGGGGAAGCCTGACGCGGGGGAAAAGCGCTTCTTACAGAGCCGCGCGCCGCGGGGCAGGGGCAAATAGGGGACGCTGACTAATAGGCAAATAGGGGACGCTGACTAAGATGTGCGAAGGCAAATAGGGGACGCTGACTAAGATGTGCGAGGCTTAAATATTTAATACTGAAGGTTTTATGTCATATATCGGCAGTCGGTTTTGTGTGCTTGCTTCGCTCTCGGTTTGTGCGTGGCTGAAATTGAACGGGCGCCTGGAACCGGCTCTTCACTCCTGTCTCAACTCCTCGACATCAATCCCCAGCTGTTGACATTTCTTGTACAAATGGCTGCGCTCAAGGTCCAGGGTGCGGGCCGTCTCCGTCATCTGGAAGTTATGTCTCCTCAGCTCAGAGACGATCACCTCCCTCTCGTAGGCGTGAACCCGGTCAGCCAGAGCGCCACTCCCGCTCGAAACAGGCGCCACGCTCGGGCCGTGCGGAAGCGCAAGACGGACCGCGGTCAGGTCAACTTCCGAGTCAGCGAGCAACAGAAGTCGTTCGACCACGTTCCGCAACTCTCGTACATTGCCCGGCCAGGAATAGCGGCGCAGTTCCTCGCTCGCTTCTTTCGCGAAAGGTTTCGGTTTCCAACCGTTTTGCTGGATGACGTGCTTGCTGTAGTACTCGAGAAGGACAGGAATGTCCTCGGTCCGTTCTCGAAGAGGAGAAAGTAGGATAGGAAAGACGTACACCCGATGGTAAAGATCTTCCCTGAACGCTCCTTTCCTGACCAACTCCTGCAGATTCCTATGGGTCGCGACAATCACGCGCACGTCTACCCTGATCTTCCGGTCCCCTCCGACTCGTTCAATCTCTCCTTCCTCGAGGACTCTCAGCAGCTTGGCTTGCATGGCCGGGGGCATGTCCCCGATCTCATCGAGGAACAGCGTTCCGCGGCTGGCCTGTTCGAACTTCCCCAGATGGCGGCCGATCGCTCCTGTAAACGCCCCCTTTTCGTGGCCAAAAAGCTCGGATTCGATCAACTCCGCCGGGACGGCCGCACAGTTCAGGGTGACGAAGGGCCCCGCACGACGCGAACTCCGTTCATGGAGCGCCCGGGCGATCAACTCTTTGCCGGTCCCCGTCTCACCTTGAATACAAACCCGCGTTTCACTGGCCCCAACCCTATCTACCTGGGCCATTAATCGAGCCATCACTTCGCTGACCCACACTATCTCGTGGCGTCCGACCCGCTGACGCAACTGCCGGTTTTCCTCTTCCAGAGTGCGAAGGCGCAGGGCGTTTTGAACCGTAATCAGAAGCTTGTCGGTCGATAATGGCTTCTCAAGAAAATCGACCGCCCCCAGCTTGGTCGCCTTGACTGCCATTTCGACGCTGGCCTGCCCCGAGACCATGATGACCGGGGTGGTGACGCCGAGTTGCTTGAGATCCGCAAGAAGGCTCAACCCGTCCTTTCCCGGCATGACCACGTCGGAAAGGATCACATCAAACGATCCGGCCTTGATCAGCTCGAGAGCCCTTCCGGCGCTGTCCGCTACGGTCGCCTCGTAGCCACTCATGCGAAAAGCGCGAGCCAGCGAGGCGAGCGTGTTCACGTCGTCGTCAATAATCAGCAGGTGATGTCTTAGTTCCTGGGCTTCCATGACTTCTCCGTTGCGCCTTCATGCGCGAGCTAACCAAACACGAAAAATCGTTCCCCGGCCCGGTTCGCTTTCGATGCTGATCCGCCCCCGGTGGTCGCTGACAATCGACTGCACAATCGCAAGTCCGAGACCGGTTCCGTGCTGCTTGGTCGTGTAGTACGGGGTAAAGACGCGTTCGCGCTCCTCAGGAGTGAGCCCGACTCCGCTGTCTTCCACCTCTATGAGGATTCCTGCCGCGTGTTCACGCGTTCTCACAACCAGCGTCCCCCCCTGCGGCATCGCATCAATCGCGTTCAGAATCAGGTTCTGCAGCACTCGGCCTATCTGCTCCGGATCGGCCTGAACGACGGTTGCCTTCGTCTCCAGCGCGGTCTGCAGGTCGATGCGGCTATCGGTCCTCGATATGAGCTGGGACTGGAACAGTCTGGCCTTCTCCTCCACTATTGCATTAAGATCAGCCGGTTGAAGATGCGGCTGCGGCATCTTCGCAAATTCACTGAAGTTCGCCACGATCGTCTTCAGGCTGTTAAGCTCCGACAGAATCGCGTCGGTGCTTTCTTGGAAGACCTCGTCAAACTGGTCTGGGTGGCCGTTTTTCGCCCTCTGGAGATTCTCGAGAGTAATCTGAAGCGGAAACAAGGGATTCTTAATCTCGTGAGCCAGACGGCGGGCCACTTCTCTCCAGGCGGCCACTCGTTCGGCCTGCATGAGGCGATCTCGTTGGTCGAGCAACTGGTCCGTCATTTGATTGAAAGCTTTGGCGAGATCCCCGATCTCGTCTTTTGAGTCCACGTAGACCCGCGTATCCCAATTTCCTCGACTGACCCTTCCGGCACCTTCAACCAGTTTCTGAATCGGTCTTGTGACTCGCCGCGTTGCCCACCAACCCGCTCCCACCCCGAGTATCACTCCTCCGATCGCTGCGATCAGTCCCATCATCCCAATAAAACGCCGCAACTGGATGATGTCGCTGCGGCTGCTCCCGACCATCAGGATCGCAAGCAATTCGTCGTCGAGGCCTTTTAGCGGGATCGCCTGGACCTGGTCGGAATCGGCTGTGTCTTCGGACCATGAAACCGTCGACGTGTATTCGCGCCTTGTCTCCCGGACACTATTTACTATGGGTGCCAGCCTCTCAAGATCCTCGTCGTCACCCGTGCCGGTCAGCAGCCGGGGAGAAAAGGTTGGCTCGACATTCGGGTAGAGAAACAGACGCATCCCCGCGGGAAGAGCGATATTTGAAAGGAAGCGTCGGTCCAGCCGCTGTCCCCCGAGAATGTAAAGTCGGGACTCGCGGGGATTGACACGCGCAATCGCCGTCACTGCGATCGCTAGCAGATCAGGGAGCTGTTGCTTACTGAGGAAAACCGTTCCATCATCCTGGCGTCTGAGTTGCGTCTCGAGCGGGTGTAGGTATCCATAGCGGGCGGGCCACTGGGCTGAAGAAACAATCCTCCCGTCACCGGACACGATCTCGAGGAGGTCCAGGGAGTGCTGTGCGGCCAAGGCCTGTGCCTGGTCCACGTAGCGCCCGGGGTCTCCGCCCGGCCGGCTCAGATCGACCGCCATCCTGATGCAGACCTCGGAATCCGCGATAGCCTGTACCCGTCGGGCTATCTCCTTCCCCTGGGTGTCGAAAGACCGCCAAAACTGCTGAAGCAGTGCCAGTCGGCGTTGCTCGTCGAGCTGCTCGAACGCCCGCGTTGTCGTGACGAGCAGAATCCAGGTCCCGGCGGTCGAAGCTGCCACGACGGCGGTTCCGATGATCAGTAGAAGCCGTGTCCTGAAACTCACGGGATGTGTCCCACTGCTGTCTCTTCTGCCACCCAGACATCCTCTAAATGCAGCGAGTCAGTCAGAAAGATGTCCGGCGCCCTGTAGAACCTTACTCGTTTGCTGACGGCGTACGAGAAGGACAAGTGAAAGAGCGGAATAACGCGGAAGTCCTTCAACAGCGCACGCTCTGCCTTGAATACGGCTTCCGGCTGGTTCCAGTCCACGTTCTCAGAGAGGCGAAGCCCCAACCTGGAAGCGAGGTCGAGCAGTGCGTGTTTCTGATCCAGCGTCGTGATTGGCACTCTGAGGAGAACTACGTCAGCGAGGTACGCGTCCCGACTGGGTTCGTTCAGGGGGAGCGGCCGGATCCTGATTCCAGCGCTTTGAAGGTCCAGCGCCAGCCGGTCTGTGATTGACTTCGCCAGACGGTCGCGGGCGGGATACCCGATGGAAAGCTGTGGTTCCTGCGGTAAGAGCGCAAGCAACGACCGAGCCCGATTCAGGTCTCGCAGCTGGCCGAAGAGAAAGCCGAAGCCGGTGATCCATTGTGGGAGAAGAGAGCTAGTTCCTTCGCCTTGTTTCTGGAGCAGTACTCGGTGGATGGCATCGCGGTCAATAGAGAGCGCAAGAGCGCTCCGAAGGTTGATGTCTTGGGGCGAGGATCCCGGTGCAGTAACCGAAAGGGCCATGAGTTCCAGGGGTCTCGATGAGAGAATCCGATGGCCGCGCTCGCGCGCGCTTCGTACTTCTTCTGCCGAGAGTTCGATCAGGTCGGTGCGGTCCAACTCCAAGTCCATCCATTGGTCCCGTAAATTCCGGCCCATTTCGAGAACCACGCGGTCGAGGAAAGGGCGACCCTGCCAGTGCTCCTCGAAAGCGAGCAGGACGCCTTTCTGACTCGCTACCCATTCCGCAATCCTGAACGGACCGGTTCCCACCGATGCGCCGCCAGGCGAACTCCGGTAGATCGACCGATCAAGTGTTGCCAAGTCAAGGAGGAGGTCTGGTTGCGGGTCGGCTGACTCGATCACAATCCGGCCGTTATAGTCGAGAACGATGAACGGGTTCTCGCGGGAGGTCAGGCACTCGACTACGGCTGAAGCGTCGAGGGGTGCTCCGTCATGGAAACGCACACCTTGGCGGAGAGACAGGTTCCACCGGCGGAGATCGGATGAGGCCGTCCAACTGACAGCAAGGGCTGGCTGCGGAAAACCGTGGCTGTCCACCTTAACCAGCGTTTCGAAAACCAACGGCAGCAGCCGCAACCTCAAGGCCGCTGCGCCGGCGTCCAGTTCCAGGGTGCCTGGGTGGAGATCGGCTAGCTGTCCTGCAGTGGTGACCCGTAGTTCACCTCCGTACGCCGGGCGCTTGCTACCCTGGGCTCCGCTGGCCGCCGCCAACATCAGGCTAATTAACGCAAATGAGCGTAACGCTCCAGGCTGCATATCCTCCGCTTTCCAGGTTTCGCTCGACCAGTCGTACTCGATTCCCTCCGTCTGGCCACAGCGCCGTCACGACGCCATCCAATTCCAGGCGTTCACCACCAGCGACCGGCCGGTCTCCGATCCATTGGAAAGCCTGGAGGCCCTCTTGGCCATCACCGTTTTCAGTCCCGGCCAGAATCCAACTGCCGCATTCCCCCAGCTCCGCCGACGCGAGCTCGCTGGTCCAGCCGGACGCCTGGCCGATTTCCGAGAACGTCGAATTGTAAATTCTCGTCCGGCGGCCGAGGTCAGACAGCGCCCATACGGGCCCACCGGGGCCTGATACGACAGCGACGGTGTAAAACGATGGCAAGTCACGGACCAAGCCTCTTGACGTCCGAAGCTGATCGAAGTAGTTCCGGCCAGGCGCCAGGCGAATGGTCGCAAGAGTGGGGTCGGAAGGGGTGGCCGGGAAACCCCGATCAGTAGTGCTGCAAGTGACCCGACTGCCAGGCTCTGCGTTTCCCTCGCATTGAACTCCGGGCAGGAAGGCGCGTAAACCGGTGCTGTCAACGAAGAGGCGTCCTCTCGGGTCGCGTTGCACGTGTTCGACGTTTTCAAGGTCCCAGCCCGTCCGCTCCTTCCAGCCGTGTTCAATGTTCTCCAGTGCTGAGATTCTTCTGGGAGACAGAATCCACAGCCTGTCTCCCTGAACTACGAAATCGAGGATCGGCTGGTTCTGCCGCCACAGCAAGGACTTTTGAAACGAAATACCTCGGCTCGGCGCCTCCGCCGGAATAGGGACGATGATTATATCTTTGGCGTCTAAATCGCGTTGTTCCAACGCATTAACCTCGGCTATCAGAATTCTCCCCTTCAGTCCTTCGCCGAAGCTCAGTGTCACCGTCAGCGCGGCTGCCTCTTCGACCAGGTTCAGGCGTCGTCGACGCAGTTCCTGTTCGAGAATCTGGCGAACCTGGCGCAGTTTACTTTGATGAGCTCCTGGGGTCCCACACGTGAGAACCCTGATTGACTCCGGCCGGGGTCGGCGCGACGCAATCCGACCGGCGATATCCTTCGACAGTTGCGTGAGGTCCGCGCCGAACTGATACGAGACCAAAGCAAGAACTATCAGAAGAAATACAGGCAAGCCCTTCCGGCGAGTCACAACGCCGGATTATAGCACTCGGCGCGGCAGAGCATTGTGAAACGCTTCCTGCACCGCCCTGGTCTTCATCGGCCCACCGCGAGAGCCAGCACGACTCCCGGACTGTGCCGCGTTTTATCGGACGCGGGTGCCGACACCGCTGCCGCGGGCGTTTCGAATCGACCAAAGAGTGCCGCCAGGTCTTCGTCTAGTTCCCCATGTAATTCGACCTGGTCTCCGACTGAAACCAGCTCGAACAACTCTTCGACATCCTTGTTTCTCATCCGGATGCAGCCGTGAGACGCCGCCTTGCCGATTGAGCTCGGTACGTTTGTCCCGTGGATTCCGTACCCCTTGACGTTCAGGCCGAGCCACCGGGTCCCCAGCGGGTTGGACTTGCCAGGAGGGGTGATCCTCCCAGGCGCATAGTAAGTGGGGTTGGAGATCCGGTTGGCGATGATGAAGGCTCCCACTGGACTGGGACTCCTTTTCGCGCCGACCGCCGTTTCGTATAGCCTGATCACTTGGCCGTTTTCGATAACTGCCAGTTTGCGATGGGGAATGCTGACGACGAGACGCCTGCCGTTTCGCTCCTGCGGCTCCGACTCCCCTTGCGCAAAGGCGATTGCCTTCAACCCCAGGATTGCCGCCAGCATCAAGTTCCGTTGCCTGTTTAGCATCTCTTCGCTCCTCACCCATTGAGAGAGCAGGAACAGTGCCAAATCGAAAGCGACTACGTCTTAATGATTTACAGCCGGAGTCTGCCTGGAAAACGTGTCGCGGCGAAAACATGTGTCAAGGTTGACACGCCTGCGGCCGAGCACAATTTTGGTGAGGATGGGATGCGGTGGGAGCACATCACCGCTTCAGGTAGACTCTCTCAACCCGCCGCCCGATGGATGTGACAATCTCGTAAGGAATGGTGTCGATCGCGCGCGCCAGAGCCCGGGCGGAGATTGGCGAGTCAGGATCGGCTTCGAGCAGTGTAACTTCGTCGCCGTGCGACACGCCCGGGACGCCGGTCACGTCGACGCTGATCAGATCCATGCTAACCCGGCCCACGACCGGTGCCAGTCTCCCGCGGATCCTGACTTGGCCCTTATTTGAAAAGGCGCGGCTGTAACCATCCGCATAACCGACGGGAAGGACGGCTATCAGGCTGGGACGAGAGACCAGGAAGGTTCGCCCGTAGCCCACGCTTTGGCCTGGGGACAGTGATCGTAAAGACAACACCCTGGTTTTCCATGAAAGCGCTGGTTGGATATCCGAGACAGCCGGACAGGGAGCAATTCCGTACAAGGCTAGGCCCGGTCGTACGGCGTCAAGGTGAGCGTCGGGAAAACGCAGGCCGGCGCTGTTGGCGATGTGACGGCGGCACTTCGCGAGCCGTGTAGCAGCGAGGAACGCCCGTAGTTGTGTCCGCGTGAAATCATCGTCCCCATCGGAGGAAGCGAATTGCGAGTAAACACCGACTAACCGATTATCGAGATCGGCAAGGAGGGCAGGGGCATCGGAGAGCGCGACGCCAAGCCGACCCATGCCCGAATCGACCTTCAGCTCGATCTTTGCGTCCGGCACCCGGCCCTTCTCGAAAACCGAGGCGGTGAGGTCATGCTGTCTGAAGCCCGGCTCTTGGCCGGAATCGCAGCCGGTCAGAACGAGTATCGACGAGTCGTTCACCGCCTGGCGCACCTCGATAGCCTCCTCGATGGTCGCGGTCGCAAACGACGTTATGCCCGAGCTCCTGAGGCATCTGGCAACGGGCCCCGCGCCATGTCCGTAAGCATCCGCCTTCACGACCGCGATAATTCCACATTTCTCTCCGATTCGCTGGCGGATGGCCGCCACGTTGTTGACGATCCGCCGGAGCGATACCTCGACCCAACTCCCGGATGTACGTGTTTTGGCGTTTGCAGTCTCAGTCATGGGGGGTCCGCAACTCACGCTCACACTCGGCGCTCGGGCGCCAAATTTTCAAATTTGGTCCACTGTTCGATGAAGGCGAGCCTGACAATGCCGACCGGGCCGTTTCGTTGTTTTCCAATGATGATTTGGGCAATTCCCTTTTCCTCGGGGTCTTCCTCCTTACTGTAGAGGTCCTCCCGATAAATGAACATCACGACGTCAGCGTCTTGTTCAATCGATCCGGATTCGCGCAAATCTGACAGTTGCGGTTTGTGGTCGCCCCGCCTCTGCTCCGGAGCCCGGCTCAGCTGTGAAATCGCGATCAACGGGATATTCAGCTCCTTCGCCACTCCCTTCAAAGACCGGCTGATGGCCGAAATCTCCTGTTGGCGATTCTCGTACCGTTGTTTGCCGATTGGACCGGCGGACATCAGCTGCATGTAGTCGACGATGAGCAAGTCCAGTCCGTGTTCAGCCTTCAGCCGTCGAGCCTTCGACCTCATCTCGGTGACTGTTATCCCAGGAGTGTCATCAATGAAGATACGCGCCTTGTCGAGGCGTGTGATGGCTTTACCAAGGGCCTGCCAGTCCTCCTTGTGAAGTTTCCCGGTTCGCACCCGGTGACTGTCGACGCGGGCCTCGGCGCAGATGAGTCGGTGAACCAACTGATTGGCGGCCATTTCGAGGCTGAAGATCCCGACCGTCTTGTTCATCATGGCCGCATGTTGGCCGATGTTTAAGGCAAAGCTTGTCTTCCCGAGCCCGGGGCGGGCCGCGATAATGATCAGATCGGAGGGCTGCAGGCCGGACGTCATGGTGTCCAGTTCGATATAGCCGGTCGGGATGCCGGTTACCAGATCCCTTTGTTTGCTCAGGATCTCGATGTTTTCGTACACCTGCGGCATCAAATCCTGCAGTTTTCTGAAGCCGGTCCTGAGGTTGGCTTGGCTGATCTCAAAGATTGAGCGTTCTGCCCGATTCAGAAGCTCATCGACATCTTCTTGGTTAGAGAAACCTCGGATCAAGATTTCGTTGGCGGAGTGAATCAGCTTCCGAACGGTCGACTTTTCCTTGATGATCCGTACGTAGTGCTCGATGTTGCTGACCCGGGGAACGCCGTCCATCAGGCCGGATACGTAGGGCACACCCCCCAATGCCTCCAGTTCGTTGGAGTTCTGGAGTTCGTGGGCGACGGTCAAGGTATCGATCGGTTTGAAGGCCCGGGATAGCTGCAACATGCTCATAAAGATCTTCCGATGCCCCTCGAAGTAGAAGTCTTCAGGAATCAGTCCCTCGGCCGCCTGATCGAAGGTCGCGTTGTCAATGAGGATAGCGCCGAGAACCGCCTTTTCGGCGTCGACGCTGTGGGGCATGCTCTTCTCCAGGGTAACATCCGCCTGTTGCATCGCGATCATTTTACCGAAGTCGCAGGTGGGCAGAACGGGAGAATTGTGGCAAGAAGGCGGAAGGCGGAAAGGGACATGGCGAAAAGACGGCGAAAAGGAAGGGGCGAAAGGAAGGGGACAGTGACTGTCGGACGGCTGTGACTGCCGGCGACTATCGGGCGAAAACAAGGAAAGAAGGGGAGGAGAAAAGGGGCGCCTCTGACTATCGGTGAATGCTGACTGTCGTTGAGTGGAAATACGGACGGGAAAAGGGGGGAACGGCATTAAATGGTGTCGGTCAAGTCAGCAACCAGTCGGAGCTGGGTTATGCTGCAGGCTGGCGGGTTTGAGGCACAGAAGGGGAAACCGATACGTCGCTGGACTCCAAAAGGGGGCATAGATGCAGACGCATGTTAGGCGCGGGGCCAATCACAACCGATGGGCTGCCCTAGACAGGATTCTCCCGAGGTAGGTGGGTATCCGATTGCATCACCGGCCGGACGGATTTTCTCGCGGTGCCCTGTATCTCCTTGAATTCACAAACGCCTAACGGCACGATCCCCAGAGAGTGTCAGAGTCAGGCCACTTGGCGCGAATCAGTTGATCCGAAGTTGCGCCGCTGTTCCCGAAGGACTGCCAACGAGCCAGCCGGCGCCCGGCCGGGACTGCGTAACCGCCGGTAGATTCCTCTGTTCACCAAGTCTTCGCGCAGAGCGCGGATCTGTTCCTCAGTCCCCATGGCTTGAGCATCGTTCATGTACCGAAGGTTCTGCAGATAAGACCCCGCGACGTAGCCGTCCGCTTCGTCCTGGCGGATGATCTGACGCAGAAACTCGTCCTCGTTTTCGATTTTCATTCCGCCTCTATGCTGTAGACACCCGAAGTGCAGTTGCATCGCTCGGGCGGGGGTGAGGCCGCCCCAAAGC
>Ga0105092_10001122_pt1 | contig 14269 bp, 11 predicted proteins | sample PPLLak2March2015_FD_87021 | JGI IMG/M metagenome (GOLD analysis project Ga0105092, IMG submission 87021) | Freshwater sediment microbial communities from Prairie Pothole Lake near Jamestown, North Dakota, USA - PPLs Lake P7 Core (1) Depth... | ecosystem: Environmental > Aquatic > Freshwater >... | reverse complement strand
CAGGCTGTCGATGATGCATTGGCTGTCCAGGCTCAAGTCCATGCTCCTCAAAAGGACCTGGCGGATCAGGTTGATGGTGTGCATCAAGTTGCGCCGGCGGCGGTTGAACCGGCTTTGCGAAGGAATCCGGGGAAACAAACCCGTATACTCCTTCCAGCAACTCAGCAGTTCGGTTTCCATATGCCAGCCGCGACATTCCCCAATCAGCGTCATGGCGATCAACTCGCTGTCGCTGCAGACCGGTTCAGGTCCTGGACGTTTGAAAAAAGGAGCAGTTTGCTTCCAGATATCATCCACGGTCACAAAAACCCAGGTGCAAAATCCTTCGAAGTCGGTTATCATCAGCCTGTCCTCCTGTGTGGCAAGGTTAGTTTGGCGACTTCTTCTTACCACATTGGAGGATTTCTTGTCAATTAAAAGCAACTAGCATAAGACCCTATTTGGATTGGCCGGGCGTCGCGCAAGTCTTTCGGCTCGAGCGAGAAGTGTGGCATCCTCAACAGGAGGGACGCACCCGCCAGGTGGTGTATGGGCTGACCAGTTTAACTCCCCAACAAGCTTCGCCCACCAGGCTGCTCGCCTTGACCCGCCGGTATTGGGCCATTGAGAATGGCCTCCATTATCGCCGGGATGTGACCCTGCATGAAGATCAGACCCGCCTGACGGTCGGGAATGCAGGTCACAACATGGCTATCTTGAATAACTTGGTGATTGGCATATGTCTGAAAAAAGGCTTGAAGAATCTCGCCCAAGCCCGGCGATTGTTTTGTGCTACCCCGCAAAAGACTCTCGAGCTGATCGTTACGGCCTAAGGACCTTTCTTGTGAAAGCCCTGACACAGTGACACAGGGACAATAGCCGCTTGACAAACATGTTTGTTTATGCTAAACTTTAATTGCCCTTTATGAAATGACATTTCATATATTGAAATACTTAAAGAATTCTTCTCCTTATTGTACCCCTGAGTAAAGTATTTGACGTAGGTTTTTGGAATTGTTAGTCAAGTAAAACTGATAGGACGAAACACTGCAGGAGAAGTGCATGTTAACGTCTCAAGACTCAATCTGTCATCTTACTACCATTGCAGCATCTATCCGAAGATTGGTGATCGAAATGATCGCAGGGGCTGGTCACGGCCATCCAGGTGGTGGTCTATCTGTAGTCGAAATTATGACGGTTTTATACTTCTCTTTAATGCGGGTAGATCCAAGCAATCCATCATGGCCAGACCGAGACAGATTGGTGCTATCCAAAGGACACGGTGCAGCTGCATGGTATTCTGCATTGGCTCTCAAAGGTTATTTTCCCCTTCAGGAACTAGAGCGTTTTCGAAAAAAAGGCAGTATCCTCCAAGGCCACCCCGATATGCGCAAAACCCCTGGGGTCGATATGACATCCGGTTCTCTAGGACAAGGACTCTCAGCTGCACTTGGAATGGCCTTAGCGGCTCGTATGCAAAAACGAAGGTTCCAGGTTTATGTCTTGCTTGGAGATGGAGAGGTCCAGGAGGGGCAGATTTGGGAAGCAGCAATGGCTGCTTCCCACTTTCGGCCTGGAAACTTGATCGCAATCCTCGACCATAACAGGTTGCAATTAGATGGATTGGTTTCTCAGGTAATGCCGATTGAACCGCTTATGGCAAAATGGCAGGCTTTTGGTTGGGAAACAGTAGAATGCATGGATGGGCACAACATTGCTCACCTTTTACAGGCTTTCGAGACTGCCCAATCCGTACTTGATTGCCCGGTGATGATCATTGCTCACACGGTTAAAGGAAAAGGGGTCTCGTTCATGGAAAACGAACCAGCCTGGCATGGGGTCTCAGATCCAATGAGGCTACCTGATGCGGTAAGAGAGGTCCAGAAAGCATGAAGCCACTGGAAAGCCTGGCAATGCGCGATGCATGCGCTCAGACCTTGCTTGAGATGTATCCTGAAGTGGATGGTTTAGTGGTTCTTGACGCAGATGTATCAAAATCGACGAAAACTGCAGAGTTTGCAAAATTACACCAAAACCGGTTCCTAAATGTTGGCATTGCTGAGCAAAATATGGTAAGTATGGCAGCCGGATTAGCAGCTGCGGGTATGGTACCGGTGGTGAACACATGCAGTATGCTGCTTAGTACACGCTCGCTCGACCAGCTGCGCCAGATGGTGGCCTATCCCTGTCTGAATGTCAAATTTATGGCCCATTATGGCGGCTATTCCTGCGGAGCGGAAGGTCCCACACACCACGCAATTGAGGATCTAGGCATTATCCGCTCTATCCCCAATATGATTTTACTCGTGCCTTGTGATGCCCTTGAGGCGCGCCAGGCCATACGGGCTGCATTGAAGTACCAGGGTCCGGTTTACGTCCGGTTGAGCCGGAATCCTGTCCCAGGTGTGCATGACACGCCACCGGAGTACACAATAGGGAAAGGTTATCAGATCTCCCCAGGGGATGATCTGGCAATCATCGCAACGGGTGTAATGGTTGCGCGAGCCTTAGATGCGGCGGAAGCGCTGGCAAAGGATGGACTCAATGCACGTGTAATCGCCATGCCATCGATCAAACCGATCGATAAGGAACTGATTATCCAGGCAGCCATTGAAACAGGGGCAATCGTGACCGCGGAAGAGCACAACATAATCGGCGGCCTGGGAAGTGCAGTAGCGGAGGTGCTGGTGGAGAATAAGCCTGTGCCGATGGAGCGGGTAGGAATTCAGGATTGTTTTTCTGAATCGGCAGAGTTCTTTGAACTGCTTGATTTGTATGGCATGGGAGTGAATGACCTAAATTTTGCAGCAAAGATGGTCTTCAAACGAAAAGTAGTTATTTTAAGTCTTACCTGAACCATGGTTTTCTCGGATAAGGATCGTTCAACCGATCGAACTATCGGCAGCCGGAAAGGAGGCTCAGTTTAGGAGAGTTTAGAGAAGAACCACCAAAAAGTACAAAAGATAATCATACCTTAAACCCAAATCGTAATCCTGTTTGTAACCCTAATCTTTCGAAAAGAAGGAGAATAAGAAAATGAAAGCACTCCGAACCATGTTAATCGCTTTCATAGTCCTGGCAACAGTGACCAGCTGTTCATCACCAACCCCTACTCCTGTGGTAGAAGTACAAATTCAAAAGGAAACTGTTGTTATTACAGAGAAAGAAGAAGTTGTCGTAGAAGTTACCCCAACCCCAGTTCCACCACCTGATGCCTGGAAACCAGGTATGCCTTTCGGTGAAGCGCCAATGCTTTCTAACCTTGTTGAAGCTGGTTCCTTACCTCCGGCAGAAGAGCGTCTCCCAAAGATCCCATGTGTAGGTGCAAAAAATATACCATCCGAGTGGATTACACCAGAACTTGGTAATTATGGTGGGATCCTGCGGATGGCAGACTGGTTACCCGGAAGCTGGGGTTTGGATGTGACATGGATTTACATGGAACCATGGATTCATACCGCCGGTATAAAGTTTGATTCTAGCAAACTGGCGGGGAATGTGATGGAGTCTTTTGAAGTTACACCTGACGGCAAGGATTTCACATTTCACATGCGAGAAGGGATGAAATGGTCCGATGGGGAACCATTAACAACCGAAGATATTCGCTTCTGGTATGAGGATGTCCTCCTGAATGAGAGGATCACGCCTTCCGTCCCAGCAGCGTACCGGTCTGCACAATCGCCAACCGGTAATCCGATGAAGCTTGAAATTGTTGATGAATATACATTTACAATTAGCTTTGACGAACCGTATGGTGGTTTCCTTGCTTTACTTGCCAGCGATCAATCCCCAACACCTCTGCCATCACACTTTTTAAAGCAGTTCCATCCAGATTACACTCCATTAGAAAAGCTCGAACCTTTAATCGCCGAGAATGGTTTCGAACCAGGTGAATGGTGGCGACTTTTCGGATTAATGAACAACACCATCAGAGATCCTGGTAAATACTCGCGGCCAAATCTCTCCCCATGGATTGTTGAGAGCGTAACGACGCAAGCTTTTAAACTGGTTCGTAACCCGTATTATTTCAAGATTGATGCCTGGGGCAACCAGCTTCCTTACATCGATTACATTGAGGCCAATATTCTGGGTAACGCTGAAGCTGCGTTGTTGAAGGCTACTGCTGGAGAAGTTGATCTCGGCGCTCGTATGGCGTCTACAAGCAATTTGCCTGTTTTGAAGCTTTACGAGGAGAAAAACGGCTACCGTGTCATGCCATACAAGATGCATGCTCTATTGGCAGAACTTTATGTCAATTTGACCAACAGCGATCCAATCTGGCGCCAGGTGGTTAACGATATCCGCTTCCGCCAGGCATTAAGTTATGCTATCGACCGGCAGCAGGTCATCGATGCAGTATATCTTGGCTTTGCTCAACTGCCTTCCACGATACCACTCAATGAGTATAATCCAGATAAAGCCAACCAACTACTCGACGAGATGGGTCTTGACAAGCGTGACGCAGATGGGTATCGATTGGGCCCTGATGGTAAACGATTTGTGATCCCTATCGAAACCCTGGCAGTAGAAATGGGAGACGAACCCGCAACTGCTGAATTAGCTGCTAAATTCTGGGAGGCGGTCGGTTTGAAAGTTACCATTAACGCGATGGAACGCTCTCTATTCGGCAACACGGCCAACGCAAACGAATCTCATGTCATCACCTGGCGGGCTCATTACCCACGCTGGCCTTGGGTCTCTACGTTAAAAGGCTATGCGGGATTTGAAGCTTATAAGACCTATGCTCCGCTCTGGTGGGATTGGATTCAAACAAATGGCGCCGAAGGCGAACAGCCACCTGAAGAATATATCGAGATTCAGGATATGCTGGTCGAATTGTGGGGGACGCCTGATCCTGCCCGACAACAAGAACTCTGGACAAATATTAAGAAAATTGTTACGGATAATGTCTGGATGATCCCAACAGCAGAAGGTACACCATATGCTGTCGTGGTAAATGCCAACCTCGGCAATTTACCTGAAACACTGGATGCATATGGTTTGGAAGTCATCGCAGCAGCAGAGATGCTCTACTACAAATAAAGTTCAATACGAATAGTTGGTGCCGGGATGAGATCCCGGCACCAACTTTTACCATTTGAATTAGACAGAAGGAGGGGCAAGTTGGTAAACTACATCCTCCGGCGGATTGCCGTCCTGGTCGTTTTATTGTTTTTCATCACAATTATTGTCTTTGTGCTCATCCAACTTCCGCCCGGTGATTATGTGACTGTCCACGTCATGGAACTGCAAGCTGCCGGACAGAATGTTCAAGAGGCAGATATTATTGCATTTAAGCAACTTTACGGCCTGGATAAAACTTTGCATGAACAGTACTTCATCTGGATGCGGAATATTTTCATAAGAGGGGATTTCGGCATGTCGTTCACCTTCTATGGCCAGGGGAAATCTGTTGCAGATCTGCTGGCCGAACGAGTGCCTCTAACGGCAGCTATTTCGCTATTGAGTACATTATTCGTCTACGGAATGGCAGTTCCTATCGCTATATATTCTGCCACACATCAATACTCCCCTTTTGATTATTTCTGGACACTCGTCGGTTTTATCGGTTTGGCAACACCTAGTTTTTTGTTAGCCTTGATCATTATGTGGATAGCTTTCAGCAAATTCAACATTACTGTCATTGGGTTGTTCTCAGAAGAGTTTGTAAATGCACCCTGGACAGTGGCAAAGCTCAACGACTTTTTAAAACACGTCTGGATACCGGTTACGATCATTGGCTTATCTGGTACAGCCGGGACCATCCGGTCTCTTCGGGCGACTTTACTTGACGAGTTAAACCGGCAGTACGTAATAACAGCACGCTCCAAAGGACTTTCGGAGTTAAAGCTCTTGTTCAAATACCCAGTAAGAGTAGCGATTAACCCAACGATAAGCACGATAGGATGGATGCTGCCAACCATTATTTCTGGTGAAGTCCTGGTATCTATGGTGATGAATATTCCGACGACAGGGCCGCTTCTATTGCAAGCTCTCTTGCAGCAAGACATGTATTTAGCCGGTAGTATTCTCTTGATCTTAAGCGCGCTCACCGTTATTGGGACTCTTCTATCAGATATTCTATTAGCCTGGTGGGATCCACGCATTCGGTACGATTGAGGACATCACACTTAAAAGGTATGAGGAGATAGATCATGGATATAACCGACGCCAACCTGCCAGGGAAAAAAACACGTCGTGATCCTGATAAATTTACGGGCGTGAGTCAAGAAGAACAACGAAAAAAAGAACGTTATTACTATGCCTCTCAATCAAAGTTAATTTGGTGGCGTTTCCGGCAACATCGGTTGGCAATGACTTCACTACCAATTCTTGGATTATTTTACCTGGTTGCCATATTTAGCGATTTTATAGCTCCCTATAGTACAGTAAAAGACTTTCCCCAATATTTACATGCCCCACCTCTGGGTGTTCACTTTTTTAGCAGGGATGCAGGTAGCTTGAAATTTGAAGGACCCTTTGTCTATGACATAAAAGGGAAGATGGACATCAACACCTTACAACGTGTATATGAGGAAGATCTATCAAAAAAACATCACATTAAGTTTTTTACAAAAGGAGATGATTATAAACTGTGGGGCTTGATTCGCACAAATATACACTTGTTCGCATCAGATGAAGGACCAGTGCTTCTGTTTGGTACGGATCGGTTAGGCCGAGATCTATTCTCCCGAATAATTCACGGGAGTCGAATTTCACTCAGTATAGGTTTGGTAGGCGTATTTATCAGTTTCATCTTAGGATTGATCTTAGGCGGTATTTCTGGATTCTTTGGTGGATTGGCGGATAATATCATCCAGCGGTCCATAGACCTGCTCATGTCTATCCCTCGAATCCCACTATGGATGACCCTCGCAGCAGCACTGCCGCGGGATTGGTCGAGTATCAATACTTATTTTGCCATTACCCTCATTCTATCAACGATGGGTTGGACAGGCCTGGCACGGGTAATACGTGGAAAACTGCTCTCGTTAAGAGAAGAGGATTTTACTGTGGCAGCCAAGGTTGCTGGAGCTAGCGATGCTCGCATTATCAGTAAACATCTTTTACCGTTGTTCTTCAGTTATATTGTTGTTTCCCTGACGATATCTATACCTCAAATGATTTTGAGTGAAACTGCACTTAGTTTTCTAGGGTTGGGTATCCAGCCACCAGCGGTCAGTTGGGGTACTCTGCTAAAAGATGCCCAGAAAATTGCTTCGGTTGCCCTGCAACCCTGGTTGTTGATCCCTACCATTTTTGTAATCATCACAGTATTGGTTTTCAACTTCGTCGGTGACGGGTTGCGCGATGCCGCTGATCCTTATTCAACGAGGTAGCCCATGATTAATCAACCAGGTTCCCAATCCAGCTTGCTATTGGAAATAAAGGATCTCAAGACGTATTTCCATCTAAGGGAAGGCATAGTCCGAGCGGTAGATGGAGTATCGCTTAGAATGAACCGTGGCCAAACGCTTGGAATTATTGGGGAGAGTGGCTGCGGAAAATCGGTGATGGCCCAATCAATCCAGCGAATAGTTCCCGAGCCACCCGGTGAAATTGCCTCTGGCAAAATCCTTTACTATCAACAAAACGAGAACGGTAAAACCGAAATCGTGGATTTAGCCCAGTTGGATCCAAAGGGGAAAGAGATACGCAGAATCCGTGGCAAAGAAGTCGCTATGATTTTTCAAGAGCCGATGACTTCCTTTGGCCCCCTTAACACGATTGGTGACCAAATAATGGAAGTTATCTTACTCCATCAGGAAGGAGTGAAGAAAAAAGAAGCCCGACAAAGAGCGATCGATTTGCTGGGTAGAGTAGGTATTCCTCGGCCAGATCAACACATTGACACATATCCTCACCAATTAAGCGGAGGAATGAGACAAAGGGCTATGATTGCCATGGCGCTTTCCTGTCGTCCTAGTCTTCTGATCGCTGACGAGCCGACTACTGCTCTCGACGTCACCATTCAGGCTCAGATCTTAGACTTAATCCGCGATTTGCGAGCTGAATATGGAATGGCAGTGATGTTCATCACCCATAATTTGGGAGTAATAGCTGAGATTGCAGCCGATATTGCTGTCATGTATCTTGGGAAGATAGTGGAGCAATCAAGCGTGGAAGAACTATTCGATCACCCCAAACATCCATATACAAGAGCTTTGCTTAAATCTATCCCGCGCATTGATGAAGAAAGTAATGAGCGCTTGGCTTCCATTAAAGGATTAATCCCTGATCCTTATAACGTCCCAAAGGGATGTTCCTTCGGAGACCGCTGTGAAGAATTTATTACTGGGACTTGTGACCAGGCCATTCCCGCATTAACAACAGTTGGGGATGAGCATTGGGTTCGTTGCTTTTTACACAACACCTTGGCTGAAACGGAGCAAAAAGAGGTGTTTTATGGAGCGTGAGAGCGAAATATTACTGGAAGTAAATGGTTTAAAGAAATATTTCCCTGTCCAGCGAGGTATCCTCCGGCGGACAATCGGCGACGTAAAAGCTGTAGATGGTGTCAGTTTCTATATAAAGGAAGGCGAGACTTTGGGCCTGGTCGGCGAAAGTGGGTGTGGAAAAACGACGACTGGTAGATGTATATTACGCGTCTACGATCCTACTGAAGGAGAAATATTTTTCCGAACAAATGATGGGGCCAGGATTGATCTAGCGAAGCTGAAAGAAAAAGAATTTAAGGAATATCGCCGGAATATGCAAATGATCTTTCAAGACCCTTTCTCTTCATTAAATCCGCGTATGACTATATTGGAAATTATTGGTGAGCCGCTGCTGGTCAACAACATTGCCAAAGGTCGTGAGCTCGAAGATCGAGTCGCTGCAGCGCTGGTATCCGTTGGCTTGAAAGAGGAATACCTGCGGCGCTATCCACACAGCTTTAGTGGGGGACAGAGGCAGAGAATTGGAATTGCGCGTGCGATAGCTTTGAATCCAAAATTGATTGTAGCAGACGAACCGGTATCTGCCTTGGATGTCTCTGTACAAGCGCAAACGATCAATCTCCTCCAAGATTTGCAGCGCGAATTCCATCTCACCTACCTTTTCATCGCGCATGATATGAGCGTTGTGCGGCATATCAGTGACCGGATTTCCGTGATGTATGTAGGAAAATTGGTAGAGCAGGCAAAGACTCGCGAACTAATCACTAGCCCAAAACATCCTTACACCGAAGCACTCCTTTCTGCTGTTCCTCGGCCTGACCCGCACTATCGGTCAAATCGCATTATTATGAGTGGAGAGGCTCCAGACCCCGCCAGCCCTCCTTCTGGTTGTGTATTCCGAACTCGTTGCAAATATGGAAAAGAAATTTGCTCGGCCGAGGTACCTTCCCTTAGGGAAGTAACCCCAGATCACTATGCCAGCTGCCACTTTTCAGATACGTTGTTTTTGCAAGGAATCTTAATGGGTGTTACATGATAACTGAATGGAACTGATTCAGTTATCGGGCGACCTGGATGAGAGGTATCCATGTCTTCTCTAGAATTCAAGCCGGATTGGGACCAGGCGCGGGAGAAGTTAAGAGCTTGGTGGCATGGACGAGGTCTTGCGCTTTCCGTCTTCGCTCCGCGAACAAAAGCCTTGTTCGGTTTGCCAAAACCAGAAATTCCTGTTGACGCTGAGGAACGCTGGCTGGATGCAGAATTTCGTATCAACAATGCTGAATACTTGTTTGATAACACATTTTATGGAGGTACTGCTTTCCCGGATGCTAACCTATATCTTGGCCCGGGCTGTATGGCGCTTTATATTGGATGCAAGGGGGATTTTTCTAAATGTGACGGGACATTTTCAGGACAGGATACCATTTGGTTTTTTCCCTTTATAACCGATCCGGGCAACGCACCTGACCTTATATTTGATCGAGAAAATAAGTACTGGCAGCGTCACTTGGAAATGATCATGGTGGCATTAGAACGAGGAGCAGATCGTTATCGGGTCAGTATACCGGTCTTTGTAAACAACCTTGATATGCTTGGATACACCAGAGGCGCCACCGAGCTGTTACTTGATCTGGTTGATCGACCAGAGTGGGTCCACCGCTGCCAGAGGCAGATTCTAGATTTATATTTCCTATATTACCAGGAGGTGTATGAACTCGTTAAAGATCCAGATGGTGCCTGCAGCTACAACGGTTTTCAAGCTTGGGCACCGGGTAAAGTAACCAGAGCCGGCGTAGATTTTGGGGCGATGATATCACCTAAAATGTACCGGGAATTTGTAATTCCCTATGTTCAAGAAGAATGTGATCGCGTGGATTATGCAATCTTTCACTTAGATGGGCCTGAATGTATTTGCCATGTAGATGAGCTGTTGAAAATCCGATCTCTCCATGCTTTTCAATGGAGCCCAAAAGAATACGGTTGCGGTTCACCACACTGGTTTCCACTTTATGAAAAAATTCGTTCGGCGGGCCGATCATTGCAACTACGCGGAGTTGAGGAAGATGAGCTTGCCCCTCTACTTTCCGTGCTCGGCCATGATGGTTTAAATATTTGGATGAACGTATCCAGTGAAGCAGCAGCAAATCGCATTTTGGATAAATATGCTTGAGAATCCTTAAAGTTACTGCTGAGAATCTGTAAATAAAGTTATGAAGAAGATAAATCACTCTGTGGTGGCTGCATTATTTACAGGTACATTGCTTACCACTATGGCGCTGAATATCTATGTCCCCATTTTGCCTTCACTGGCTGTTTCTTTTGGGGCTTCACTCAGCGTTGTGGGTATGGTATCTGGTAGTTTTGGGTTTTCAAACCTATTGCTTCGTATTCCCTTCGGTCTACTTTCTGACCGGTGGCAGCGTCGAAAAGCCTTTATAGTAATTGGCTCTGCTGCCGCAGTCGTCAGTGGACTTGGTTTAGGTTTTGCTACGCATCCTATGCATTTAATCCTTTGGCGGGTAGTTGGTGGAATTGGGGGCGCGACCATCTCGATCAACGCAGTCTTGTTTGCTGAGCATATCCGGACAAAAGAGTTGGGGTACGCCATGGGATTGTTTAATTTTGCTGCCTCTCTAGCCCTGGCCTTAGGTCCAATGATCGGCGGCTGGTTAGGTGATGCTTTCAGCAGGCAAATACCATTTATGGTTAGTGGATTGATGGGTTTACTGAGCTTAGTTGTGCTGGCATGGCTTCCTGAAACGCGACGAAACGAGGACGAATCTATTACTTATTCACTATCGCTCCTGAGGCGGTATATTTTCCTGGAACCGTTTGTCCTCATGATGTTGGTATCATTTAACCAAAGTTTTAATGTATTCACCTTTTTACCCCTTCGGCTGTTGGAGATTGGTGCGGATAAGACAGCTGTCGGTTTTGTCATTTTCCTCGCCATGCTTGCAGCCAGCCTGGCAGCGCTCGTCTCCGGCATTTGGATGCCCTATATACATGGGTACTGGACCGTTGGAATAGCCCTGGTTTGTATGGGTATAGCAACTTTTATTGTTCCTTGGATTCGCAGTATTCCTGGCTTGGCTTTCAGCCAGGTAGTATGTGGATTAGGATGGGGAGTCATCTTACCTGTAGTGAGCAGCTGGTCACTCACTGAAGCGGCGACTCATGAAAAAGCAACCTCGGCGAGCCTCTATTTGACAGGGGCATCCCTGGGGGTACTGCTTGGTCCAGTGACCGGGGGATTAATTGCCGATTGGTTTAACCTTGATGCTGCCTTTTTCTTCGTTGGACTGGTTGGGTCTTTCGCTGCCTTATGGCCGATGGCTCAAGGTTTACGAAACAGTAGAAGAAGGAATATAACCACTGACAGAAAACAACTGGAGGAAATTGGATGAGAAAAAATCTTGATGGTTCTACCCGTTCTATCGGACCCTGGCCTGATGCGAACGAGAAGCTTGAGCGTTCAGATATTCGGAAGCCATCGGTACATGTGACCCTTAATGGACCTGACGATGGTGGTGATTTTGGCCCGAATACACCGGGAACGCGAACCAGTGGTCTTCAGGAGGCGTTGAATTTTGCCCATGAAAACTGCCGGGATATCTTTGTCCATGGTGGTCGTGGCGGATTGCATGGTGGGAAGCTATACATGGACAATGTCTACATGCTTAACGAAACCCTCAACATCCCCTGGAGCCAGGATTTCACGGTATATGGTGGGAATGCGATTTGGGCATACCGGAAACCTCATGGAGATGCTATCGTAATCGACAGCCAGATGAACTGCCGCTATAAGCTTGGTTTAATCGTTTCTGAATCGGATGGGGCAGCAGTTCGCATCCAGCCGCATTCCCCCGGACCGGATGATTTTGTGCTTGTGACAGCAAGTAGGTTCGATTTCTCTGCTGTGGTGTCTAAGCATCCTCAAGGGGCAGGGATCGTCCTTGATTCCTCCTACGGACCCATTCTCCACTGCACCGTTTTCGCCGAAGAGACGAACACGCGGGGAAAGGGTGTTTATTTGACAGGAAATGGATTGAAGGAAACCGATACATCCCATGTCGTACCTTCATACCGCACTTCTCCTCACAGCATCCGCGCCAATACGATAAACGTCATGTATAACCAACAACAGCATGCGAGTGGTGACTGCACGAATCTGTGGGTTGGTGACCCGGGCTCGGATAACGTACAACACAACCGGATACACATGCATTGCTATGGTCCAAGGGGAGCCTATTTTGATGAAGCTTTACGAAAATGGCGCGTACCAGAAGTATATGAAGCCCCTACGGACACGTATGGGGCACGGATTTTTGGGCAGGACAACATCCTTAGCTTGAGCTTTCAGGGTAAGCGGTCAAAAGGTAATGACCTGGTATTCGAAGAAGATGCCAGGAATAACCGAGTTCAACTCTATAATCTACCGAATGGCTTTACAAACCTGGCCAGAGTGCCCACCAACCGGGTGATTCCAAATTTCCCGGTTGGATATCGTCTTGAGACTCCAACATTCCCGGCATCTGGTTCCAAACAGATCAACCGCACCTGTTATTCCGTCCAGGTGATCATCAGTGATCCTGGGCATGTGACCGAATGGGGGATTATGGATGCGCATGGAACAGAGGTTCGTTTTCCGTCCGGATTGTTCACTGGCCAAACGTTATTGTTGGAGCCAGGCGAGCAGGTCCGGTTTAAATACAACACACCTCCAGTTTGGGTATGGAAGATGGCGAATTAGGGAAATACACATAGTCATTCAGGAAAATAACAATGGATCATGAAAAATACAAACTTTTCCCCGTTGATCTTCCCGGATCACAGTGGGAAACCTTTCAAGCGGAAGGCTTTACCAAACCGGCTTGTGGAGTAATTTACCGCCTGGAGCGACCGAAGTTTCTCACATCTCGCCGTTCCGATCCGATGACCCCACGTTGGAATCGTCCAAATGGTATGCCCTTGGGTGGGATTGATACCGGTTGTATTGACCTGGAGTTGAATGGGACCTTAGGGTATATGACCATATTTAACTCACATGTGCCACGCCGCGGGCCTCTTGATTTGCCATTATTAGGTATAAGTAACGGCAAAAATACCTGGATCCTGGCAGATCTTGACCGTTATCACTCATCCATCATGGGAAACGAGACAATCTTTTATTTTGCCCCTGAAAAAAGAAGTGACGGCGACAGAAAGAAATGGTCGGCGAAAGAGTATTTCCAACAGGCAGATTGGCAGGTGCGTGGTGTTGATGAAATCCACTATTGGGGGCACTATCCTGTCGCAGATCTGGAGTTCGAACTTTCCGAGATGGCTGCTGAACCTCGACCCGGTAGTACGCCCTACAAAGGTGGGTATAAATCGCCTGCCCCGTTAAGTGTAGGCCTGCGCGCCTGGTCTCCCTTCTTACCGGGAGATTTGGATAACTCACTCATCCCCGGCACTTTCTTTGAGGTGTACATACGAAACGTAAGCGATTCACCTCAGGCTGGTAGTGTTGCATTCAGCTTCCCTGGCCCAAGCTTGGAAGAAGCTGATGAATCACTTGGGTTTCCCCACATGAACTACCAGGGTAAATTTTCTGGAGTTCATGTGACGAATGGAAAGGACATCAGCTATGCGTTAGGTGTTGTCGATAGAACTGTACGAACAGGTGGGGAGTTGGGTACGAATGGAAAGGCGTGGTCGCAGATATCTGACAACCTGCCTTATGTACTGGAGGGACAACCGGGTGCATCTGCTGCTGTAGATTATGCTCTACTACCTGGGGAACAAAATGTTTTCCATTTTCTGCTTACCTGGTACAGCCCTCGGTGGCAGGGTGGGGGCACACTCACATCTGGCGGCAATACCTACACTCACATGTATGCTGCCCAATT
>Ga0105092_10001121_pt1 | contig 14289 bp, 11 predicted proteins | sample PPLLak2March2015_FD_87021 | JGI IMG/M metagenome (GOLD analysis project Ga0105092, IMG submission 87021) | Freshwater sediment microbial communities from Prairie Pothole Lake near Jamestown, North Dakota, USA - PPLs Lake P7 Core (1) Depth... | ecosystem: Environmental > Aquatic > Freshwater >... | reverse complement strand
CGTTGCATTTCGCGAAAACCCAGTTGGGCGCCGGGCGGTGTCTGCAGTCAGGCAGGATGCTGCTCACCCGCCGGTTTCCCCGCTGCCAATGAAGCCCAGACGGTAGCGGGCGCGGAGTTTAGAGCGCGTTACAGAGCCGCGCACGAAGTGCAGGGCTCTGTAACGCGTTCTAAAGTCCGGTGCGCGTCATTGCAACTATCCCCTTCCCTCTGTCATACAATGGGCACCATGCCCGGCCGCACGGAGTTTGAGCTGATCAGCAGAATTCGCAGGCGCAAGCCGCCGTACAGTCCTGACGTGAAGCTCGGGATCGGAGACGATTGCGCACTCCTGGGAACATCGTCGGGCAGTGATCTCGCCGTAACAACGGACATGCTGATCGAGGACGTGGATTTCAGACGGGCCTGGATGCCGCCTGCTTTCCTGGGCTGGAAATCCCTGGCGGTCTCGTTGAGCGATATCGCCGCCATGGGCGCCACTCCGACCGCCTGCCTGCTCGCTCTTGCACTGCCCCCGGATTTGACCGGGCGATATTTCGATCATCTGATCGACGGATTCCTGGACGCATGCGACTTCTGGTCGGTCCCTCTCGCCGGCGGTGATATGTCGTCAAGTTCTGAGGTGTGCGTGACGGTGACTGCTTTCGGAACGGTCCCAAAAGGCAAGGCCGTTTGTCGTTCTGGCGCCCGCCCCGGCGACCTTATTGCCGTCATCGGAGAGCTCGGGTTGTCCCGACGGGGTCTGCAGATACTTGAAGAGGAACAGCCCGCACTGGGCGAGGAAGTCAGCAGGGAGGATCTGGAGCAATGGGCACAGACGCCCGATCGAGCTCGCGCCCTACGGGCACATCTCCTGCCCAGGCCGCATGTCTCAGAAGCGATCTGGATTGCCGAGAACGACCTGGCTCATTCCATGATTGACGTGAGCGATGGGCTGTTGGCCGATCTGCAGCATATACTGGAAGAGAGCGGAGTCGCAGCCGAGATTGAGACGGAGAGCCTGACGCCTCTTCAGTCGATCGTCGGACCTCCCTTGGATCTTGACTCGGTACTCAACGGAGGCGAGGATTACTGTCTGCTGCTGACGATGTCGGCAGAACAATACGAAAGCGTCCGTGCAAATCATGCTTCTGATTTTCCGAGTTTTTTTTCAATCGGGCGCATCCTTCAGGGACCTCCTTCCATCTCCGTCCTGGAGGGGGGAATCCGGAGGGAACAGCAAATTAAAGGATTTGAGCATTTTCAGTGAGACTTATTAGGCGTACTCTTCAGTTACTTGCCCTCATTCAAGACAGCCCTCGCCGAACCGCAGTCGCTTTTTCGCTCGGCGTTTTTCTCGGCTTTTCCCCACTGATCGGCGTTCATACCCTGTTAGGGCTGGGCCTGGCTTACGCGCTGAGGCTCAGCAAGATTGGCGTCCTGGTGGGCGTCTACATGAACAGCCCCTGGTTGATTGTCCCCTACTATGGCTTTGCCACCTGGTTCGGCGTCAAGATTACCGGGATGCCTCATGGTACGGTCCTTCCGGAAATGAGCTTCCGACAGATCTTCGGCTGGGAGTTTTGGCAGAACCTTTTCCACCAGTACCACCTGCTGATTCCCGCCACAGTGGGGTCCACGATTCTCGCCATCCTGTTCGCTCTGCTCGCTTATCCACTGGCTCTGCACGCACTTCGGAAACTGATGTCCAGCCGGCGCCACGCCTCCGCGGCGCCTGAGTAGCTCTTGTATTTGGGTGTTCAGCTCACTTTCGAGCGGAGAGCGTAAGGCGCGCGCTACTGCCCGAGGTCCTTTGCGCCTTACACCCCGGCTCTGAACGACCGGGCGCGGCTCCGCTATCTCGGACTTCCGCGACCGTCGGCGCGAGTGCTAAGATAGGCACTCCCAAATCAGGTCGGGATGGCTTATGCGCTTTTCATATAAACGTCAGCGGGTCTGGAAGCTCCTCTTGGTTCTTACCTTCGTTCTCGCTCTTCCGGTAGTCGAAGCCCTTGCTTCGGCTCAGGTTCAGACTCCTCCGGCCCCAGTCGAGAATCTTGCCAATGTGAGCTTCAATGCGGATATCCGGGTTTTTGCCGTCATGGCCGCGCTGAATGCGGCCGGGTATGACTACGAGACACCCGACCGGCAGATGTCGGCCGCTCGTCAGTTTGTGAGGCAGGAAGTAAAGAAGGCAGACCCCAAGCTATTGGGCAGGCTCGAGTCGTTCTACATCGAGCACCGCCAGAACATGGATCCCGTCAGGCAGGCAGCGGCTTTCGTTTCCCTGGCGCTCCTGATAGAGGGTCCACCCGAGTTTCGACTGGCGGTGAGCAAGAAGGATCTTCCCGAAGACGTACTGCAGGTCGTGGGTTTTGAAGAGCTGGTGCGCGACCTTTTTCAGCAAGTGAATTTGGCTCGCCTGTGGAACGCATGCCAAGCGTACTACACGGCCGAGCTAGCCGCCTACCGGCCGGTTTTTGTCGATCTGATCCGCCAAACGCTGACGTACTTCCGCATACCGCCGAGGATCGTCCTCGACCGGCAGATTGTCATTATCCCGGAATTGATCGGACCGTCCCGGCTGGTCAATGCCCGCAATCTCGAGAAGACTTACTACATCATTCCCGGCCCGGTGGGTCACCCAGGCGAGAACCGGGACCAGCTCCAGCACGAGTACCTCCACTTCCTCCTGGATCCGCTTATCGAGAAGTTCGGGACTTCCCTCTTGAAGTACGACAGGCTGCTGGACGTGGCGCAGAATCAGCCGCATGTGCGATCGGAGTACCAAAACCGATACATGGGGGTAGTAGCCGAATCGCTCGTCGACACACTCATCCTGCGGATGAGACTGATGGCCGACCCGAATCGCGACCCGAATCGCGACCTCGTCGCGCTGTTCCGGCGAGGACTGATCTTCTCGCCCTATTTCTACCGCTCCCTGGTTTCGTATGAGGCGGATCAGGCGCAGAGCATGCCCGGATATGTGGAGACAATGTTTGCCGGCGTAAGCGAGAAGATCATTCGCGAAGACGAAGTCGCCATCTTGAAACTGGAGAGCCAGTATAACCAGCAGGAAGAGGTGAAGAGACAGGCTGAACGCGAGGAACAGCAGCGACGGCTTCGGGCGTCTCGCCTCAACACGCTTCTCGTCGAGGCCCAAGACGCGATGAAGCAGCAACAGTACGAGGCGGCGCGGGCAAAACTACAAGAAGTCTTGCAGCAGGATCCCGAAAGTGCGACCGCCTACTTCTACCTGGCTCAGATCGCTTCTCAACAGAAAGATCACGCTAACGCGTACTCGTTGTATCAGCGGGCCGATCAGTCGAAAACAGCAACGCCCGTCATTCATGCCTGGTCCAAGCTGCGGATGGCCCGTTACCTCGCTTCCCAGGGAAATTTCACACAGGCTCGTGCGTATTTTACCGAGGTAGTGCAGATGCAGGGCGAGTTGGATGGCGCTCGTGAACAAGCGCAAAGCTTGCTCGCGGAGCTGCCAAAGGATTGACGATTGACGATAACTTCCCAAGCGCTTAAGGCTCGAAATGCGCAATCGTCAATCGTCAATCAAGAAATCGTCAAGGGACAGACGGAGGACACAATGAAAAGTATAGGCTGCGCGGGCCTGTTTCTGGCGCTCAACTTGACGTGCGCGGGTTGGGCGCAAAATCAGCAGACGCCGCCTCAGACACCGCAGACTCAACCCCAGCAACCCCAAGCGGCGCCAGCCACGCCGCAGGGAACAGAGCCGGGTCAGACCACCCAGTCACCGCCGGCCAAGCCCCCCCGGGTGGTTGGGCAACCGCAAAGCCAGGAAGAGCTGAACGCGTGGGTTGCTATTGAACAGGCTGCGACTATTGAAGAGAAGGGAAAGCTCGCCGAGGACTTTCTGACGAAGTTCCCGGAAAGCGGCCTGACTCCTTTTGCCCATCAGCTGCTCGCCTTCCGATATCAGCAACAGAACGACTTTGACAAGTTCGCCCTCCATGCCGAGAAGACGTTGGAAGAACTGCCTCAAAATCCCGTTATGCTTTCGGCACTATCCGCCGCTTACGCGCAGAAAGGGCAGGCAGACAAGGCGGTCGAGAAGGCAGAAAAGTGCCTCCAGGTGCTTCAGCAGGTCCCCAAACCGGCGCAGCTGGGCGAGGGCGAGTGGCTGCTGCAAAAGGACCAACTTGAGGCCGACTCTCACTATGCGCTTGGTGTCGCCTACATTACGAAGTACCAGCAGGCGCCGGCTCCGAGCGGCCAACCGGACACCAACCTGACAAAGGCCCAGGAACAGCTGACCAAAGCCATTGAGCTGGATCCGTCACACGATCGAGCCTATTACCACCTCGGCTTCGCTTTTGCGAAGCAAAACAACGCTGAAAAGGCGATCGAAAACTACGCCCGAGCTGTTGCGCTCGGCGGAATCGCGCAAAGCCTGGCGCGGGATCAGTTGCAGCGCGTTTATCAGTTTGTGTACAAGAATACCGATGGCTTGGAGCAGACGATCGCTACGCAGCGTGCGTATGTCGAGAAGCAAGTAGCCGACAAGCGGGCTCGAGCTCAAAGCCTGCAGCCGCAACAGCCGGCACCCGCTCAGCCGGGAACAGGCGGTCAGCCTAATCCGCCGCCTCAGCCCTGATATCCTATGCGATCCATTCTGGAAACTCTGATCGGTGATTGGGGGGCACGGGTGGTCAGGAGGCTAAGAGCCCGCGCCCCGATCCCGCCAGAGCGGATGGACAAGCTGCGAGAGCTTCAGGACCGCCTCGGCTACACGTTCCGGGATCCTGCCCTTGTGGACGCAGCCCTCACACACAGGTCGTTCCTTCACGAACAGCACCTTACTGAGGAAGAGAAGTCACAGGTACAGGACTACGAAGCCCTGGAATTCCTTGGCGACTCGGTGCTCGGCTTGATCATCAGCGAGTATCTTTTTCGAAATTACCCCGGGTATTCCGAGGGCGAGTTGTCCAAGATGAAGTCCTTCCTGGTTTCCACTGCTCACCTCTACAAGCTCTCCAAGAACCTGGGGCTTGGCGAGTTCATGCGTTTGAGCCATGGCGAAGAAAAGACCGGCGGCAGAAGCAAAAGGGCCATTCTCGCAGACCTTGTCGAAAGCCTGACCGCGGCGCTTTACCTCGATGCCGGTCTGGAACGCGCACGGCATTTCCTGATGGCGCAGTTTGAAGTCTCCTTGACCCGGCTGGCTGAAAAAGACCTGGAATTTCGGGACAACAAATCCCAGTTGCAGGAACGCCTGCACCAGCTTGGGTTTGGCGAGCCCGAATACAACGTTGTAAATGAAGCGGGTCCGCCTCACCGACGCGAATTCCGAGTGGCGGTGTCGGTGGACGGTCGTTCGCTGGCGAGCGCCGTGGGGCGTTCGAAGAAGGAAGCCCAGCAAAGCGCCGCTCGCCTGGCCTTGAACCAGCTCGCTGAAGTGGAAGCGGAAATGAGCGGGGCGGATGCCACCCCAAATCCCACGCCGACTGACCCACTGACCGACTGACCGACTGACCAATCGACCACTCGAGGCCGTCGGGACTGGAATTGGGAAGAGTCTTCTCACCGATTCCTCAGAAAGCTCCAGAACAGCAGCAGCGTCGTGATGTCGTAGAGAGCATGAGCGACAATCGGCGAAGTGAGTCGGCGGCGCCAGATATAAAGCAGGCCGAAGACGAGCCCCAACACCCCCGCCCCGAACGCTTTGTCCACTCCTTGGACATAATGCAAAGCGCCAAATAGCGGGGTCCAAACGAGGAGTCCTAGCCATATCCCTCCTAAATCGCGCTCAAAGCGTTTCAAAATAAACGCCCGCTGGATCTCCTCTTTGAATCCGCCGACGAAGATACTGCTGATCAGAAACAGCGCCAGGTCCTGCCTGGTCTTGATCAGATCCAGCAGGTCGTTCTTTTCGGAGACGTACTCGGGCCAGAAGGTGTGAAAGGCGCCGCCGACGGCAAACGTAACGGCAAACAAGCCGGGCAGGACCAGCAGACCGATCCGTGAGTCGCGGTGTAACGCATCGGATGTCCAGCCCAGGTTCTTCCACCCTTCGCCTCGCATCCTTAACAGCAGTGTGATAATCACCAGGGTGAGAGCGGCCTCCGACCACATGAATGCGGCCAGCTGGCGCGCGCCGGCCATGGGAGAGAGGCCGATTCCGGCCAGGATCCCCTGCGCAATGAGTGATCCGAGAAACGCCACGAGGATGATCTCGAACACCGAGGCAACCCGCTCAAAAATGCGTCCGAGGCCCGACACTTGCGGGGGTGGCGGAGGGGCGGGCAAGGGTAGCATGAAGGGCTCATTTTAGGCAGAAAACCGGTAAAACTGCAAAGTCACAAACACAGGGAGAAAGGCATCTGTCAGGCCCAAAAACCACGTCCCCCTAGGACTTTAGGCCGGACAAAAAGCAGTTGAACTGACTTCCTCACTCCAGTAATATGACGCTTCAGGAGGGTCTATGATTCTTGATGTCCGTTTCCAGGATGACTACGAAGACGAGGACGATTTCGAGGATTACGACGAGGACGAAGACTTGGAGGATGAGGATCTCGAAGACGAGGAGTTTGAAGACGAGGATTTCGAGGACGAAGACTTCGAAGACTTTGAGGAGGACGAGGATACGGACGATTTTGAGGACGAAGAGGAAGAAGAGGAAGAAAAAAACAAAGACTACTACCAGTAAGAACCTGTCCAGGATCTGATTTCCCTGCCTCCCGTGTGCGACCTATCGGTTGCCCACGATAAACAACCTGATCACATCTGACCTCTACTTCAGCTGAGCGCTACCTGCTGCCGGCTGCCCCCCTGTCCGACCGGCCGGGACGGCAAGGACCGAGCCTTCGGTCTCTGTCGGACTGATGAACCTTCCTGCCCGTTTTCCGCGTCCGCTTCAGGCCCGGTGAGTGGGATCACAGTCGGGATTGCAGTCTCAAACCTAGGCGGAAATTATGTTTACAATCGAGTGCCGGACTGTATAATGAAGGTTGAGGACTAATCAAAACTAAATCACGACTTATCGGGCTTTCAGTCAAGACAGGACGAGTATAACGTCGCAGCGGACTTATTCACGTTATTGAGGAGGAGAGAGTTATGCTTCGGCCAAGACACTTAGCCGTGCCCGTGATGTTTGCGGTTCTTCTGAGTACACTCGCTTTCGGGCAGGACAAGGAAAAGATCAAGTACCTCACCCCCACCTGGAAAGGTTCAACTGGCTTGTTCAATCTGTCCCTTGCCGACACTCTGCGGCAGGGGGAATGGTCAGTCGGCGTCAACAGCATGAAGTTCCATCGCGAACCCGGTGACCTGGACTTCACGATTTTCCCCGTTTCGTTCACGCTCGGGCTCCACGATCGCATTGAGTTATTCGGTTCCTACGAAGCCTACAAGCGGGTTAACGCGGACCAGATCCTGGTCCACAAGGTCAACAACCCGAACTTCCCGCAACTACCTGCGCAACTCAGCAGCGGAATTACGGGGTGGTATAACGACGCTCCCTTCATGGACGTAGGCTTCGGCGACGGTACCGGGGACCTCTGGACCGGCTTGAAGGTCAATATCATGTCGGAAAGACGGGGCAGTCCGTTCGGCTTCGCCCTTCAGCCGATTGCCCGCTTTCACCTGACTGACAGCCGCGAGCACCTGGCCCGAGGCTTGACCTCTGGTGCGACCGATTACGGCGCCGATGGCATCTTCTCCAAGAACCTGCCAGGCGGAGGATACCTCACCGGCAATGCCGGCTTCATGATTGCCCAGGATGTCCGCAATGTCGACCGGCAGAACCGTTTTAATTACGGTATCGGTTTCGATGCCCCCTTGGGAACTCTCAAGGCGCACGTCATCGGCGAACTGGTCGGGAGCACGTTTTACTGCTCACGCAATCCTCTGATTGGTAACCCGGTCTCGCCGTTGGATCTTTACGCCGGGCTGCGATTTCATCCGTCTAAGTGGATTGCGGTGTCCGGTGCCTACAATTTCAACTTCCGCACGATCGACGAAAGCCGTTATGGCATAGACGCGACCGACCGACACGGCTGGTATGCGCAGTTGGCTTTCCAGCGGAAAGTCAATCGCCCGCCTACCGTCGAGTGCACCGTGGATAGGGCCACGATTACCGGCTCTGCGAGAGGCGTCGAGGGCGATAAGGCCACTGTCAGCGTGACCGTCAACGATGAAGATGACGATACGCTGACGGTCAACTGGAGAACCAGCGGCGGAAAGTTGACCCAACAGGAAAACGCCGCGGTCTTCGATTCGACTGGCGTAGCACCCGGGAAGTACACGGTGACGGCTGAGGTTACCGATGGCGAGAACACCGCAACCTGCACCTCGGATATTACCGTCGAGAAGCGCAAGCTGCCTCCGACAATCAGCTGCCAGCCGGGAACGGCTACGATCACTGAGGATGAGTCGACGACATTGCGCGCCACCGCTTCAGACCCGAACGATGATCCTCTGACCTACACTTGGACTGCAGACGGGCAGCCGGTCACCAACAATCAGCCGGAATTCGTGTTTGGTGCGACTGGCCGGACGATCGGCACTCACACCGTCGCAGTAACCGTGACCGACGTAGACGGCATGACCGCCAACTGCTCTTTCACGGTGACGATCAACCGCAGGCCGAATGTCCCGCCGACGGTGACGTTGTCTCTGGACAAAACTGATGTCTACGCCGGCGATACCGTGGCTGCGACCGCTCAGGGCAGCGACCCGCATAACGACCCGCTGACCTACAGCTGGACAGTAGACGGGCAGCAGAGGCCGGAGACCGGAACCCAGCTGAGCCTCAATACGTCCGGCATGGCCGGCGGCAGCCATACGGTGACGGTCACGGTGACCGACGACCGGGGCGCAACCGCAACTGCCACGCAGTCCTTCACGGTTCGAGAAAAGGTGATCATCCAGATCAACCGCTTCAGACCCGACAACGTGGCCAAGGCGAGATTGGACGAGATCGCGCTGAGGCTGCAGCAGGATCCGCGGCTGAGAGCGTCAATCACAGGGTACGACGATGACCGCGCTTCTGACCGAACGGCCGAGAGAAACGGCCTGCGCAGGGCGGAAGGCGTCAGGGACTACCTGGTGAAACAGCACAAGATCGACGCCGCCAGAATCGATGTGAAGAGTGGCGGAAAGACCAACCCGATTGCCGACAACGCGAATGCGGAAGGCCGCAAACAGAATCGCCGCGTCGAGATCGAGTTGTTCGTCCCCTAGTGAAATGAATATCCGAGCCGGCGCCCGTGGTTCAGTCCGCTTGCCAGCGACCGAAACACGGCGCCGACCCGGATGTGCTTTCGCTTACAGGTTCACTATGTTGTAATAAGGGCGGTGGCGTCTAAGCCACCGCCTTTTTTTATGCGCTGACGTTGCTTTCCTATGCGCCTACGTTTGATCATTGTTGTCCACGTTGTTGTTATTGCAGCAATTCTCCCCCTCTGCGCGGAGCCTGCAATCGTCGCCCTGGGTCCTTTCGGCGGCGATGTTCGCTCTCTGGCGGTTCACCAGGCTAAGCCGGACCGTTTCTTTCTCGGCACGGCAGACGGGCAAGTCTACGTTTCCGAGAACCGGGGCGGGGATTGGAAGAGACTGAGCCCCGGGTTGGGACGGCGCGATCTGGTCGTCGACAATCTGGTTTTCCAGCCAGATAACCCGGATGTCCTCTACGCCGCCACGTGGGAACTGAAAAACAGCCAGGGGTGGCTATTCCGCACCAAGGACGGGGGACAGAAGTGGGAAAGCATTCCACTGGGCTCTTACCACAGCTCCATTCGCGCGCTCGCTATTGCACCCTCCGACCCCCAGGTGCTCGCCATTGGCATTTCTGACGGCGTACTCTTGAGCACCAACGCCGGCGCGAGCTGGGAGAGGATCTCGCGCGGCTATCGTAGTCTCTACAATGCGGAATCGATGGCGTTCGATCCTCGCGACTCGAACACCCTCTACGTTGGGACCTGGCATCTGGGCTTCAAAACCACCAACCGTGGCAAGAAATGGGAAGCTATCCACGAGGGTATGGTCAGCGACAGCGACATGTTCTCCCTGCTGGTCAACCCTCAAAACCCCGAAAACCTCTATGCCAGCGCTTGCACCGGCATCTATCGCTCGAACAACGGCGGGAACAACTGGACGAAGTTGAAAAACGGTCTCCCGAAGGACGCCAACCGAACGCGCACCCTGCTGATCGATCCACTCGATCCCTCGGTTGTCTACGCCGGAACCACCGTCGGTCTCTTCGTGAGCCGGGATGGAGGGGCCAACTGGAAAGTGATGGTTCCCAACATCGTCGTCAATGCAATCGCCGTCCAGCCTGTTGAGAAGGGCGTAATCCTCGCTGGGACTGATGATGCCGGCGTGCTGAGGAGCAACGATGGCGGCCAGTCTTTTGAGCCCGTCAACAACGGCTTTATCTACCGCCAGATCGCGGATCTCGCCGTGGCGTTAGACGCCTCGGCGCGAGTCTACGCTGCGGTCGCTGCCGACCGGAGCTATGGCGGATTTTTCTTCTCCGGCGACCATGGCCGGACTTGGGAGAGTTACAACGAGGGCTTGAAGGAAGCAGTCGACTCCATTACCTCGATCCTGGCTCAACCCGATGGCCAGTCTGTGTTTCTCGGGACGAACGAGGGTGTCTACGTGGGGATCCCGGGCGAGAAACCGTGGGCCAAGATCGGTTTGACTCGCCAGCTTCGAGTTCTGGACCTGGCCGCAGGGCCAGGAAAGGACATCACCTACATCGCGGCTGAATCAGGCGCGTACGAGCTGAACCTCAGGCTTCAGACCCTGCAAAGATTAGTCATCCCGGTCTACAAAGGCAGGATCAACACGATCCTCTTTGATCGTACTTCGGGACAGCTGTTTGCGGGTGGTGAGACGGGACTCTTCCGTTCAAAAGACGCGGGCAAGAACTGGTCAATGAAGGTCCGCGGACTGCCCTATACCCCGATCCATTCGCTCGAAAGAAGCGGAACCCGGCTCTTGTGCGGAACCAGGCAGGGGCTTTTCTACACCGAGAACTATGGAGAGATGTGGGCGCCCGGTAAGGGGGTCTTCCCCCTCGATATCATGACCGTGACTACGAATCCGTCGCGGGACTCCGAGGTCCTTGCCGCAGATTTTCTGGTCGGTTATCTCTTTATGAGCCACGATGGGGGCGTCACCTGGGATGTGCTTAATGCGTCCAGCACGCGGTCACGAATCTCGAGCCTCGCATTCGGCCGCTCGGGCGAGCTGCTCGCCGGCACTCTTTCCGAGGGAGTGTACTTGATCGAGGAACTTCCCGCCCCGGTTCTAGCGGCAGGAACGGACACTAAATGACGGGCCGAGTATCGCATAGGGTTGGTGCATGAACATCCCGTTCTCATACGGATATCTCCTGGGTGCCACCTTGGCAGCCGGAGCGATCATTCTCCTCGTGGTCTTTCTTCGCCACAAGTTCGCCGTAACAGTTACCGAATGCCCTTTTCCGCCGGACACGCACCAGGTGCGCGAGCATGAGTTCTACACTGAATACCTCATGCCGCTGCTCGTGTTCGAGCGCGATTATCCCTCCTTCATCGCGATCCTGAGCCTGGTCATATCACGCTTTCCGATATCCCGTTTTACCTCTCATGAGGAGGTGCGGTCGGCTTTGGCGTTCCTTCGCGAAGCCAGCTTCAACGGGGGAGAGCGCAAGGAGATTTCCAGCGTCATGTGCGTGGTCGTGAACGCCTTCGTTAACGACCCGGACGTGGAGTACGAACTTCGCCTGAAGCTGCCCGAGCTGCTGAACAGATTTCTGGATGAAGTCTCCAGCACCGCAAGCCGCACGCCTGCTGGGGTGTAAGCGATCCAACAAGGGCTTTGCCCGTCGGGGGCAAAAGAAGGCACGGGCCGGGTCGCTCCCCGTCCGCTGACGGTCCGCAAAAAACGCTGCGCTAACGGCTCTGTTTGGAGTGATTTCTTATCCCGAGACTATTTTCGTCCTCGACAACCGGTCGTGAAGGCCTCGGCACTCCGAGTCGAATAGCGCCAGGACCAGTCCGACCAGCGTGGCGACGACAGGAAGGAAGAGTAAGATCCGGATGACGACCGAGCTAAACGCCGGGTCCTCCGAATCTTCTCCCGTGAGCTGAAGGTCGGTGACGGCCATGCCGGGTGTCCGCCCGGCAGTCCAGAAGAAGAAGAGAGAGTTTAAAAGGTAGAAGCCCAAGGCCAGGAGAAGCCACGAGTAGGTAGCCGAGGGCGAGAAGAAATCAAGATTCAGAAACCAGCAGGCCGCAAAAACAAACAGGACAGCTGTCCCGACGGGAAGAAGCAGGTCGAGGATGCCGGCGAGTACCCTCGAGAAGAGTATTTCTTTCGAGACGGCCCGTTTTGCGTCTTTGTCCGGCCGCAGCCTGGACTTCGTCACTTCTGCAATCAGGGGCTCGAGGCTTAACGCTTGCTGCGCGGGTCGCCTGGGGAAAGAGAACTCGGCTGCCTCCCCTCGACCGTCGCCGTCGTCAACGCTGTTGGCCATATCAACCGGGCTCGCTCGGAGCGGCTCGATCGTGTCGGCATCCGGCTCGCTCGCTTCCGCTTCCCTCAGCCCGGGGATGTCGGGGCGAAACATATCGTCCACCCGGCGTTGCGCCTCCTCCATATCCGGGAGTTTTTCTCGAGCTGGTTCGAATTTCCGTTCCAGCTGAGAACGCCACTTCGCCGTTTCGCTCTCACTCGCCGTGTTGTAGAACTCAGCGGTAATGACTGGCTCCTCTTGGCGAGCCTCAGCGCGAAACGACGCTCTGGTCTCATAGCCGCAGGGGCAGCGACGCGTTACCATCACCTTACCGCAACGGGGACAAATCACGGGGAGTCATGTTAGCATAGCGCGACTAGAATCAACCATACGCTTCTGACCGCCCCGAATGGGCACCAGGGAGAGAACACGAATCGGAGATCCATATGCCTGAGAACCCGGAGTTGCTTTCCGCGTCATTAATTGCCGTCCGGGATTGTATGGGCGCTAAACCGGGCGAAAAAATCCTCATTGTCACCGACGAGCCGATGCGCTCGATTGCCTACCCGCTTCGGCAGGCGGCGGTGCAACTCGGGCATGACGTCCTCCTCGCTGAAATGATTGCGAGAAAGACGAACGGCGAGGAACCCCCTCCGCCGGTAGCCGCCTTGATGAAGCAATTCGACATTGTCTTTTGCCCCACGTCCACATCCCTGACTCACACCGACGCCCGAAGAGCGGCTTCGGAGGCAGGCGTCCGGGTTGCCACGCTCCCGGGAGTCGACGAAGCGATCATGATCCGTTGCATGAACGCCGACTACCAGTCGATAGCTCGAAGGACCCACGCGATCTGCAGATTGATGGAAAAAACACGAGAGATACGGGTGACTGCTCCTGCCGGAACTGACGTGGTTCTACCAATGGCCGGGAGAACCGCACACGCGAGCTCCGGGCTATTCACTGAGCGGGGGCAGTGGGGAAATCTGCCGACCGGGGAGGCCTACCTGGCACCCTTGGAGAACGAATCAACCGGCTTGGTCGTCGTGGATGGGTCGATGGCTGGGATCGGCATGGTCCGCACACCCATCAGTATCCGAGTCGAGGCGGGGTACGCGACCGAAATAAAAGGTGGAGAAGAAGCTGAGAGACTGAAGCAGCTCCTTGAGCCTCATGGCCGACTGGCTCGCAATGTGGCCGAATTCGGCGTCGGGACCAACGACAGGGCCATCTTGTCGGGAAACATCTTGGAAGACGAGAAGGTCCAGGGGACTATCCATATTGCCTTCGGCGACAACAAATCGATGGGCGGAACCATTCGGGTAGCCAGCCACCTGGATGGTCTCATCAAACACCCGACCGTCTGGTTCGACGACCGCAAGATCATGGATGACGGAAAGCTGCTGATTGACGCTTGACGGAGGTACAGATGCGCTACTTTTTCATTGCTGGTCTTATTCTTATGACTTGTCTGGTAGTCGTTTCCTATGCCCAGGAAAAGCCCGGATTCGACGGCCTCCACATGAGTCTCGGCAACCTGTCGCGGCTCTCTCATGCCCAAACCCGGTCAATCAGCCCGGAGAATTTCACAGGTGAAAAAGGGAAGGGTGGAATGGCGATCGAGGGCACGGGCAAGAACGCGGCCCGCGAACTTGGCCAAGGGTGGAAGGTATCGCCCTCCATCCACATCGAACCTAAACAGACCTTCACTCTTGCCGAAATCCAGGGTCCGGGAGCCATTCAGCACATCTGGATGACTCCAACCGGTGACTGGCGGTTCTCCATCTTAAGGATTTACTGGGATGGAGAGACGACGCCGTCCGTCGAGGCGCCGGT